>Ga0066700_10000260_pt1 | contig 17368 bp, 18 predicted proteins | sample GraSoiAngelo_149_FD_66460 | JGI IMG/M metagenome (GOLD analysis project Ga0066700, IMG submission 66460) | Grasslands soil microbial communities from the Angelo Coastal Reserve, California, USA - 14_1009_09_30cm | ecosystem: Environmental > Terrestrial > Soil > Grasslands | place: USA...
GAGCGTTCCGCCCGCACTAGCCCCTAGCTTGTACGTTCCGAACGTGACGCGGTGTCCCTCGACAATCTGCTCTTCGAACAATTCAGTTGGAATCGCGGCCACATCGGCAGGTAATCGACTGCGCCAATTGGCTAGTTTTCGTGAATCGCGTCGCAGACGCGTTCTTCAACTGCGCTGCGATACGCCTCTTGGCAGTTGCACCGTCCTATTGCAATTCGAAACGCCATCGTTTCCCGACGGTGATGCTACTCAGAATTATGGATTGGCGCGGCTATTAACGAGGCCATCCTGAGATAGCTTCTAGACTAATTCACCCACCCGGACTTACTTCCACCATTCTTCTTGTCGGCGTCCTCCGGAGGGATATAGTTGCCGTGCTCGTCAAAGGTGACCTTGCGATCGTGTTTGCGCATGTAAACTTCGAACTTTCTCGCTGCTCGGCGGCGCTTCCACCGGTAGTAGGAGTTGCGAAGTCCGAAATAGCGCTCTGAGGCGTCGAACACTAGTCCGCGGCGGGGCACGAACTTGACATAGAGAAAGCCGAAGAGCAATCCACCGAGGTGGGCGAAGTAGGCGATGGCTTCTCCATGCCCGGGGGTGGCAGCGCCAATCGCACTCACTAGCGCGATAAAAGCTATGCCGGCGACGAAATACTTGGCGCGGATGCTAATGGGAATCGGGAACAGCATGATTTCGCGATCGCCATAAATCAGTCCGAATGCCATCAGAATGCCGTAGATGCCGCCCGAGGCGCCAACCGTGATGGTTCGCGGCGTGACGCCGCCGATTCCCGTGTAAGCAATGGCGACCGTAGTCAAGGCCGCGCCGACCACGCAGAAGAAATAAAACTCCAGGAATCGTTTGTGTCCCCAGTCCGATTCAAATTGCGCGCCGAACATCCAAAGCGCCAGCATATTGAATAACAGGTGAAACAGGCCGCTGTGCAGGAAGGAATACGTAGCCAGTTGCCAGATCCAGCCGTGAGTGACCAGTTGCGGGATCAAACCGAAGATCGAAAAAATCAGGTTGCCTACTTCGGGCGCAAGGGCTTGGAGCAACCTGATGAGCAGGTATACACCGGCATTGACAATAATGAGCCACTTCACTGCCTTGGTGAAGGGAGGCAGGCTTAACGAGAGGGTTCGTCCGCTAGGCATGGAAATTGATGTCGCTTCTGCGTCTTACTAATCTTAACAGGCTATGCGGTCATCGCTCTGGCAACGGGACGACCGGCAAACTTCTGTGCCCTTCTTTATCGACCGCTCGAACGGCGAAGATTACATTGTCTTTCGAGATGGGCAGCGTCGTCTTCGTCACGTTTCCAACGGGTTGCGTATGTTCCCATTCCGCACTCGTGGTAGCTCGCCACAGCACTTCGTAAGCATCGGTCCGACTGCCAGGCGAAGGCTCCCACGTCAGGGTTGAGTCGTTCTCGAGTTCTTTGGTCACAAGGCGGACTTTGTCAGGAGGAGCAGGCGCCGACGCCAGTGACGCCAGAGTCGCCGCATTCAGACGAGACACATTCGCCACGTAGTCGAAATTCACGAACTTGGGAACATCACCGTATTCAATACCATTTTCCGTTCGTACATTTTGGTGCTGGTGATGGTAATCCTCGCGATACTCGGTGAAGCGGACCGCCGCAAATCCTTGCTGATTAAAAGAGATGTGATCGCCGCCGCGAAGATAGCGGTCCAGGCGGAACACCAGCGTCGGCTTTAGGCCTACTACATAAGTACGTCCGACTTCGCCGACGTACCGGGCAATCTGGCGGGATGGGGAATCACTCTCTCCACCGAGATTGCGTATGAGCTTCAATTCGGTGTCCGTGGCTGCACTCGGCACGCCTTCGGAAAAGACGCGCACCACACTCGGGTCCTGCTGCGAGTTGCGGTCGCCACCTACGATGTCGTTGTTGAGCACGGCTTCAATGTTCCATCCTTCAGACTTCGCCATCTGAGCGAAATGATGGCTGCCGTTCAGGCCCTGCTCTTCGCCGGCAACGGTCAGAAAAATAATGGTCGCAGGAAATTTCAGCCTGCTCAGAACGCGGGCGCACTCCAGGCTTACGGCGGTGCCACTGGCGTCATCATTGGCACCGGGAGCTACGCCGGTTGTGTCCAGCGTGTCACTGTTGCGTGAATCGTAGTGGCCTGTGACAAGTACGACGCGTTTGGCATTTTCGGGATCAGTACCCTTCAGGACCGCATAAACATTGGTGATTTCGGTAGGCTTGGGGATCCGGTCGGCGGGCTGTTCGGTGAAGCTGTCGGTCTTTACCTCGAGGCGTCCGCCACAATCGCGGGAGTAGCGTTCAAACTCACTCTTGATCCACTTTCGAGCTGCGCCGATACCATGACCTGCCGCAATGGAGGCCTGATCTTGAGCGGAGAGAGTTGATCTTGTCTGAAAACTTGCCAGCTTCTCGATATTGGCTCGGATCTTCTCTGCTGAGATTTGCTTTAACGCTGCCGCGATCTGCGGGTCGGCGCTACTGGTAGTTATGGTTGGTTGGGCTGACGCTGACGCTACCGCCAAAACCAACAAAATCCATCCAAATCGCTGCGGGCAAGACGTCCTCATATCTATGAAAGCAAGATTCATATAAGCTTCATGGTTTCTTTCGACCTTTTCCCTGGTTCCGGTACAGCCAAGTTCCATGAATCGACATCTGACGCCGCATAGGAATCGAGGCGCTTGACCTTTAGCCCAGGAAGAAACTAAATATTAGCAGGGACATCTTATAGAACGGAGGCAATGATGGTTTATTGTCCTGAATGCGAGACTGATCTCGACATCGAGGAAGACGAGGTCGATGAGGGAGAAGTCGTCTCTTGTCCGGAATGCGGCACTGACTTCGAAATCATTACGATTAATCCGATCGAACTGAAACCCGTCGAAGAGGAAGACCTTGATGAGGAGGAGGAAGAAGAAGCTGAAGACGGCGATTTATCGTAGCCTTTGCATAGTTCCTCCCTCCTGCTCACCGCTCTCTCCCCGCGTTGCTCGCCGATTGCTCCTGGTTGCGCTGTTGCTTTGTCTTGGAACTGCCGTGCGTGAAGCGTCGGCTGCGGAAAAGAAATCCGAAAAACCCTACGCCCTGATTTTTGGCACTGTCTGGAGTCCCGAAAATCACACGTTGTATGGGGTTAAAGTCGAGATCCGCCGTGCGGACGATAAGAAGCCGCGCTGGGTGCTTATTTCCGACCACAACGGAGAGTTCGCTCAACGGGTTCCTGCGGGCAAGGCCGATTACCTGTTGCGGGCTAACCTTAAAGGCTATAAGTCTAGCCACCACAATGGTTTACGGGAGGGTACCGAGGTTACCGTCCACATCGAAAACGACGAGCGAACCGATGTTGGTTTGCATCTAAGATAGTAGAACCGCAGCTTGGGGAGTTGAGGCCGTTCGGGGAGGATCGACATGAAAACATATCGGGTGGCTACTGTTGCCGTGCTACTTCTGGCTGGCCTCGCCGCCATGGCGAGCCCCTATTACGACAAGGATAAGGGCGACGCAGGACGTCTGCTGATGGGCAGAGTGACCGACCATGCAGACAATCCGCTGCCATCTGCGGTTGTGTATCTTTCGAACCCGCGCAACCGGGCTGTGAAGACGTATATCGTCGGTCCGGATGGCGTTTACCGCTTCCCGGCGTTGTCCCCTAACATTGACTACGAGGTGTATGCGCAGTACAACGGCCAGAAAAGCGACACAAAGACGGTGAGTCAATTCGACAATCGGCAGCAAGTGAACATCAATCTGAAGATTGATGCGAAGTAGTTCTCGCTGCGAATAAATAAAAGGCCGCCAGAGAGATGGCGGCCTTTTTGCTTCGGCTAATCCGGAGCCGGCGGGACGCCGGCGCTGCGGTTCAGATTAGTTATTCTCGTTTCCTGCGCGCTTCCACGAGACGAGTTCGCCAATCGTTGAGCCGCCTGTGCTGGAGACGGGGTGTTTATAGGCTTCTACCTCGGTGCGTGAAGCTTCTTCGCCCACAGCACGAATGCTCAGGCCGACTTTCTTTTCTTCCGGAGTCATCTTGATAATCTTGAAATCGTGCTCCAGTCCAGGCTCGAGATGAATCGGTTGTCCGTTGGCATCCACGGCTTCCGAGTTGTGACAGAGTCCTTCGATGCCCTCGGCGATCTCTACAAATGCGCCGAAGCTGGCTACGCGCAAAACTTTTCCGTGCCGCACATCGCCAACGTGATGCTGCTGGAAGAAAGTTTCCCAAACGTCGGGCTGCAGTTGCTTGACTCCCAAGGACAGGCGCCGCTTGTCGGGTTCGATCGCCAGCACGATGGCCTTTACGCGATCACCTTTCTTCAGCACCTCTGAGGGGTGCTTAACGCGCTTTGTCCAACTGAGATTGCTTACGTGTACCAGGCCGTCGATAGCGTCCTCGATCTCGATGAACGCGCCGAAATCGGTCAGGTTGCGTACCTTGCCTTCCACGGTTGCGCCCACTGGGTACTTCTCATGTAACGCGTCCCACGGATTGCTGGCCAATTGCCGCATGCCGAGCGAGATGCGCCGCTCTTGCGGATTGACGCTGAGCACCACGCAATCCACCTGATCCCCAACGTTCACTAACTTGGAGGGATGCTTCATTCGCTTGGACCAGGTCATCTCGCTGACGTGCACCAGTCCCTCAATGCCTTGCTCGAGCTCGACAAAGGCGCCATAGTCGGTGACGCTGATCACCCTTCCGCTTACGTGAGCACCGACCGGATATCGGTGTGACGCGTCCAGCCACGGATCCGGGGTGAGCTGTTTGAATCCCAGCGAAACGCGCTGCTTGTCTTTATCGAATTTGAGCACCTTGACTTGAATCTGATCGCCTACATTCACCAGGTCTCGTGGATGTGTTAGCCGCCCCCAGGACATATCGGTGATATGCAGCAGGCCGTCGATTCCGCCCAAGTCCACGAATGCTCCATATTCGGTCAGATTCTTAACAACGCCGGTGAGCACGGCACCTTCCTCGAGGTGTTCCAGAGTTTTGGAGCGCTTTTCCGTTTGCTCTTCTTCCAGCACCTGCTTGCGCGACACAACTATGTTGCCGCGTTTCTTGTTGAGCTTAATGATCGCCACTTCAAGTTTTTGTCCCTTGGCGGCATCCAGATTACGAACCGGCCGGAGATCCGTCTGGGAACCGGGCAGGAAAGCCTTGGCCCCGAGAATGTCCACTGTGAGACCGCCCTTGATGCGTTCGACCACGGTAGCCTGGATGGGCTTTTTCTCGTTATAAGCCTTCTCAATTTCGTCCCAGGCACGCAGGCGTTGAGCCTTCTGGTGGGAAAGGTTGATGTAGCCTTCCTCGGTCTCGCCTTTATCGCGCATCACATCAATTTCGTCACCCGGCTGGAACTTGGGTTTGCCCTCGTGATCCAACACTTCAGCCAGGGGCAGCATGCCCTCAGACTTGGCGCCGATGTCCACGACGACGTTGGTCGCGGTAAGCTTCAGGACTGTGCCCTTGAGAACGTTGTCTTCGCTGGCGGCTTCTTCACTTTCCGTGGTGAAGGTTTCCAGGGCCGAAGCAAAATCTTCGGTGGTGGCGATGGTTGCTGGTTTCTGGTCGTGATGCTGAGCCATTTCGGGCTGTTGACGGGGAGTGGCGGATTCTGGAGCCGAGTCCTCAGGAGATGCCGTGCTGCGCTCGGCAAGGCTTGTCGAGCTCGAGGAGTCCTGGGAGTGGGCGCTGTTGTCGTCGAACAAGATGAGTGACCTTTCTGCGGTATTCTTCGCACATCGTGCGAGACAGATGCGGGTTATTTCGTACGGACAGCTGGCGTGAGTCTTAGGTTGTGTTGAGCCCGTCCTGGCGAACGAACTAGGACAATCCCAGCGGTCGGACTACTATACGAACCCGCTCCTGACGGCTAACCCCTCGACTATAGCAACCGCTTGTAAACAGTGTCAAACACCAACTGAGCTGGTTCGCGAATGCTTCGGAAACCCACCTTTGACCGATGGGCGCTTGGACGCTGAAAACACCAAGCACTCGGCTTTCGAGGGCTAAGTTCCGGAAGCGGCTGCCATCTGCTACTCTGCGATGCCATGGACTATCTCTGGACTCCCTGGCGATATGCCTACGTTACCGGCGCGGAGAAGGTTCCCGGCTGTATTTTTTGCGATTTACCCAAACAAGGCGATGACGCAAAAGCACGCATTGTGTATCGCGGCCAGCAATGCTACGTCGTTCTGAATACCTATCCCTACACTCCGGGGCACTCCATGATCGTTCCTTTTGCCCATCTCGATGAGCTGCAGAAACTGCCGGTCGGAGCCGCACACGAGATGATGGATATTTCGCAGAAGATGGAACATTTACTCCGTGCCCTCTATGCACCAGACGGAATCAACCTGGGGATGAATATCGGTAAAGCCGCAGGGGCGGGGGTGGCAGGACACATTCACATGCACGCGCTGCCGCGCTGGGTGGCGGACTCGAATTTTGTTTCGGTGATCGGCGAAACTCGAATATTGCCGGAAACTCTGGAGATGACTTACGACAGGATTAAAAAGGCGATGGCAACCCAGTTTTAAGCGGTAAATCTTATCGTCCTGACGTCAGGCCCGCTCCAGTAGTTTTTCCATGTCCTTTTCGCCGATCACGTTTACCCCTAAATCTTTAGCTTTATCCAGCTTGGAACCGGCGTCGGCGCCAGCTATGACGTAGTCGGTCTTTTTGCTGACGGAAGACGATACGCGTCCTCCTGCGTCCTCAATCATCTTTTTGGCTTCGTCGCGGGCGTACCGGGTCAGAGTGCCGGTCAGTACGAACGTCTTGCCGGCAAGGGCGGTTCCCCGGTGCCTTTTTTTGCCAGTGAACGTCAAACCAGCTTTTCGCAGACGTTCCACAAGTTCGCGGTTCTTGGCTTCTTGAAAAAATTCAGCGATGCTTTGCGCAATGCGTGGTCCGACTTCGTCCACTTCCAGCAGCTCCTCTTGGGGAGCGTTCATCAGCGCCTCCATGGATCCGAAATGTTCGGCCAGGAACTGGGCGGTACGTTCGCCCACAAAGCGCATCCCCAAGCCATAGATCAGGCGCTCGAGCGGGAGTTTCTTCGAAGCCTCGATTTCATCCAGGACATTTTGCGCAGACTTCTCACCCATGCGTTCCTGTTGCAAAAGGTCTGCCTTGGTAAGTTTGTAAATGTCAGCAACGTTTTTGATCAGACCACGATCGGTGAGTTGGTTGACCAAGGCGTCTCCCATGCCCTCAATGTTCATCACGTGGCGTGAGGCGAAGTGCAGAATCGTTTCCCGAAGCTTGGCTGGGCAATTGGCATTTACACAACGGTGGTCAACCTCGCCTTCTGTGCGCACTACGTGAGTGCCGCATATCGGACATTTCTCTGGCATGTGAAAAGATTTGTGTCCACGTGGATATGCCTTGTCCTCCACGACGCGGGTAACTTTGGGGATCACATCTCCGCCGCGCTGGACCTCCACCCAGTCACCGATTTTGACGCCGAGGCGCTCAATTTCGTCCATGTTATGCAATGTGGCCCGGCTGACAGTGGTGCCTCCGATAGGCACCGGCTTGAGCATTGCAACTGGTGTGAGTTTGCCGGTGCGGCCGACCTGCACAATGATGTCTTCCACGCGAGTGATTCCCGATCGCGCGGCATATTTGTAGGCAATTGCCCAGCGCGGCGCCTTCCCCGTATAGCCCAACTCCCGCTGCAGGCTTGTGCGATCAACCTTGACGACGATGCCGTCAATTTCATAGGGCAGACTTTCGCGCTTCGGTTCCCATTGCTGGATGAATGCCCAGATTTCGTCAAAGTTTTTGCTCAGGCTTCTTCGAATATTTACTTTGAAACCCAGGGATTCGAGCGCATTCAATGTCTCCCAGTGCCGGTCAAAATAGGTTTGTCCGTTGTGGAGCAGGGAATAGCCGAAATAATCCAACCGTCGTTGCGCGGTGATGCTTGGTTCGAGTTGGCGGACGGTGCCGGCGGTGGCGTTTCGTGGATTGGCGAACAGCGAAAGACCGTTCTTTTCTCGCTCCTCGTTCATTTTCTTGAAAGCGGCAATTGGCATCAGCATTTCGCCGCGGACCTCGAAGTCCGCGGGGATTCCTGCCTTCTTAAGCGCTTCCTTCGAGATAGAAAGAGGGATGGAACGCACGGTGCGGACATTCAGAGTCACTTCTTCGCCCTCACTGCCATTGCCGCGCGTGATTCCTCGGACGAGTTTGCCATCTTTGTAGTGAAGGGCTAGCGACATCCCATCCAGCTTGAGTTCGCAAACATATTCGATTTCTTTTTTGCCGCTCAGGTCATGGACACGATGTTCCCAATTGCGCAGTTCGTCTTCGCTGTAGGTATTATCGAGCGAGAGCATGGGCGAGGAGTGTCTGACTTTCAGAAAGCCTTCGCGAGGTTTTCCGCCCACGCGCTGAGTAGGAGAATCCGCTGTTATCAGATCGGGATGCTCAGTCTCCAGCTTGATCAGTTGGTTCATCAACTGATCGAATTCTGGGTCGGAAATTTGGGGATCATCGAGTACGTAATAGCGGTACTCGTGATGACGGATCTTCTCGCGTAAGTCTTCAATCCTTTTGGACAGGTCCTTGCTCGTGGCGGGCATGACAAAAAGATTATATTCGGACCATGGTGGAGCCCGAGACAACCAGTCGCTTAGGCCATGCCAAAGGCGGCAGACGTCCTAATGCCATATTTCTTGAGGGTTACATCGCGCCGCAGCCCCCGGGTACAATAAACTGTTACGTCAGGGTCCGCGGTCCCGTTGGTGTGACAGGGACCGCCAAGAGGGGTCATGTTCGAAGTCACGGTCGAAGATTCTTTTGCCGCTGGGCATTACCTGCGCAACTACAAGGGCAAGTGCGAGAATCCGCACGGGCACAACTACAAGGTGAGGGTCACGCTTGCCGGTAAAGAGTTGGATAAGGCCGGTCTGCTGCTCGATTTCAAAGAGCTGCGCGAGGTGATGAAAGATGTGATTGATCGGCTCGATCATCAAATGATCAATGATTTGGAGCCTTTCACCGCATTAAATCCCTCGGCTGAAAATCTGGCCAAATATTTCTACGATCAGGCCAACCTGAAACTGGATCAGGTTAGCCGGGGCCGGGTGCGGGTAAAGAACGTCACCGTCTATGAGACCGACACCACAACCGCAACTTATTCGGATTGAGTCCAGTCATGCAGATTACTGAAATTTATAAATCAATCCAGGGTGAGTCCACGCATGCGGGTTTGCCATGCGTTTTCGTCCGGCTTACGGGATGTAACCTAAGGTGCTCCTGGTGCGACAGCGAGTACACCTTCACCGGTGGACGCCGCATGGCGCTCGATGAGGTCCTGGAAGAAGTGGAACGATTGAGCCCGGACGGCGGGCTAGTCGAGATCACTGGTGGTGAACCCATGCTGCAGGAGCGCGAGGCGATTCCCTTGATGCAGCGCCTACTCGATGCGGGTTATACGGTGCTGCTTGAAACCAGCGGTGAGCGTCCGTTGGCAGGTGTGCCGCCCGGGGTGATAAAGATCGTGGATGTGAAATGCCCAAACTCCGGCGAGCCCGAGACTTTTTATATGGAAAATCTGGACACATTAGGATTGCAGGACGAAGTGAAATTTGTGCTCAGTGATCGGAGCGATTATGAGTTCGCCCGCAATTTTGTGGAGCGTCACGCCCTGGACCGGCGCGTCAATGCTGTTCTTTTTTCGCCGGCTTTCCGCAAGGACGCAGAGGGGGACAGAGATTGTTCGCATTGTCTCCTGGATCCGCGTGAACTCGCCGAGTGGATGTTGGAGGACAATTCGACGGCCCGGTTAGGGCTCCAAATCCATAAGTTCATCTGGGATCCAGCGCTGAAGGGCGTTTAGAGCCCAAGGCGGAATGAAGAAAAGAAATGGCAGAAGTCAGAATGCGCAGGTCAGAATTCGGAAAGTCAGAAGCACTGTGGAAGAGCGGCGCTTTAGCGCCGCGTCTGGCGACTTTAAATGGGGCTTTAGCCCTTGTGGAGGTGGTTGCGCCCGCGTGACACTACAAAGGCGACCACCAGGGCTAAAGCCCATCGTTGCTCCTTCGTAACGCGGCCCTGAAGGGCCGCTCTTCCACGGTGCTACTGACTTTTGACCTCTGAGTTCGTTAGTCTCAGGCATCTAAACTTACGCATCTAAACATGAGGCTGACCCGCATCTAAACATGAGAGACGGCAAACACCGCGCGGTTGTCCTGCTTAGCGGTGGCATGGATTCCTGCGTATGTGCCGCGTTGGCCAGACGGGACTACGCAACGGCGGCCGTCCACATCAGTTATGGACAAAGGACGGAACAACGCGAGCGCCTGGCATTTGACCGGGTCTGTGAGCGGTTAGGGATTTCCGATCGGCTGGTTGCACGCAATGAGGCGCTGCGGGCAGTGGGCGGCTCGGCCTTGACCGATCCTCGGATTGCAGTTCCCGAGGCGGCAGAAATCGGACGGGAAGTGCCAGTCACATATGTGCCGTTCCGCAATGCGCACCTTTTGGCTGTGGCGGTAAGTTGGGCGGAGGTACTGGGCGCGGAGAAAATATATATCGGTGCGGTAGAGCAGGACAGCTCGGGATATCCCGATTGCCGCCCGGCCTACTATCGGGCGTACAACGAAGTCATAAAGGCGGGCACGAAAGAAGGACGAATTGAGATCGTCACTCCGCTAATCGGCATGCGGAAGAGTGAGATTGTCAGGCTCGGTCTTGAATTGAACGCGCCCTTCGATTTAACGTGGTCTTGTTATAGCCGGGAAGACAGCGCCTGCGGCGTGTGCGATAGTTGCGTGCTGCGACTTCAGGCCTTTCATCAAGTTGGCGCGGCGGACCCGATTCCTTATGCCGAGCTTGTCCAGAGAGCTTGACTGGAATTTTTGTTTTTTTTCAATAATTTCTTTTGACCCGAAATAGTCTGCGGGAAAGTTGAAAATCGTAATCAGGTTCAGTGCGGAGGCCAAAATGAAGCAAAAAGTTGCTGTCCTGATGCTGTTCGCGCTTGCGACAGCATTATTTACAACCCCAGCCTTTACCCAGACCACGGGCACTGTAAAGGGCGTGTGCAAGGATCTTGAAGGAAAACCAATCACCGGAGCTGTCGTCCAGCTTACGAGCCAGGAAACTGGCCGCAAGTACGAAATAAAAACCAACAACAATGGTGAGTATTTTTCCCTGGGTATTTCGCCCGGAAAATACACCGTCGCGCTTCTGAAGGACGGCAAAGAACTGTTCCACTACGGAAATGTTCCTGTGGGTTTGGATGAAGTTACGATTGACTTTGACTTGAAAAAGGAACAAGCCCAGGGAGCGCAGCAGCAGGGCGTGAGTCCAGAGCAGCAGAAGAAGATCCAGGAGCAACAGGAAAAAGCGGCAAAAGAAACGAACACTGTCAAGGCGCTAAACGAGAAGCTTGCAGCTGCCACGCAAGCATCGACGGCTGGCGATTATGAGACGGCGATTAAGGTTCTGACAGAAGCCACACAGACGGACGCCACACGAGATCTCCTGTGGTTCAAGTTGGCTGATGCTTATCGTGCGTCGGCCCCCAAGCAAACCGATCTCGCGGAAAGGACTAAACGCTTGGAGACCGCAATCTCCGATTATCAGAAGGCCATCGATCTGAAGCAGAAAGCTATGGAAGCCGCTCCCAAGACTCAGGATGCCAACAAACAGCTTGCCGCCTATTACAACAATCTAGGCGACGCCTACGCCAGGGCTGGCAAGGGCGAGGAGGCGACGAAAGCTCTTTCGCAGGCGGCGCAGTTGGATCCTCCGAATGCTGCCATGTACTACTTCAACCTTGGCGCAGTGTTGACCAATGTCGGCAAGGTGGATGATGCGATTGCCGCCTTCGACAAAGCCATTGCCGCTGATCCCAACCGTGCCGATGCCTACTACTTCAAAGGCGTGAATCTGATGGGAAAGGCCACCCTCAAGGGCGATAAGATGGTTGCGCCAGATGGAACTTCTGAAGCTTTCAATAAGTATCTGGACCTTCAACCCACGGGTCAGTTTGCTGAACCCGCGAAGCAGATGTTGGCCAGCATCGGAGCTACGGTGGAAACCAGCTTCGGGAAGAAGAAGAGCTCGAAAAAGTAGAAACAGCGTTTGAAGAGCAGATTCTGTACTGTGATCCGAATCCAGGCGGCCTCCGGGCCGCCTTTTTTCTCCTACACGCTCTATCCCCGCGCCCTCATTACCAAGGTCTATGCACTTGCCGTTCTTCGTAGGAACGCCCACTTTCTTTGGCTAAAGTAGAGGATTGGTAGGGCAGTGCATCGCCACGAGCCGTGGTGTGATTTCCGGCTGTTCCTGCGTCTTTGTGGCGCACTCTCAATCCGAATTATGGCAGCGACTGGCAGTGCTCCAAGAACGATAGCGCTCGATCCGCCTTCTGGCAAAGGCTCGGTGGCGACGCAGGCCCTGCTGTCGGCCATGCTCCGGGCTGACGATCAGATCAGCCAGCTGATTTTTTCGCCGGGACGTCCGCCGCAAATCGAGGTGTCCGGACAACTGGTGGCGGTTCTGGCTCCGGGACTTGAAGTGCTGAGTGCCGATGATACCAGGCGTTTTGCTTCCGACCTGATCGGGCAAAATAAGCGGGCAATCACCATGCTGCAGGAGCAGGGTTCGTGCGATGTCTCCTTCGGTCTGCCGGGTGTGGCGCGCTTCCGGGTGAACGTGTTTCTACAGCGTGGTAGTTGTGCGGTGGTGATGAGGGTCATGCCAGGCACAATTCCTGATTTCGCCTGGCTGGGGCTGCCTGCGCATCTGGGAGACGTAGTCAAACTTCGCGACGGGATGGTGTTGGTGACCGGCGCCCGGGGTTCCGGAAAATCCTCAATACTGGCTGCGCTTCTGGACTGCATCAACGAAAATCGCACTTGCCATATTCTGACCATCGAAGACCCAATCGAATTTTTGTACACACACAAACGAGCAACCATTCACCAACGGGAACTGCACAGCGATGCGCCTAGCTTCCCGTTGGCGTTGAGTGCCGCGATGCATCAGGCACCCAAGGTCATCCTGATAAGCGAGCTGCGCGATCATGAAACTATGGAAATGGCGCTCGAAGCCGCCGAAACCGGACACCTGGTGCTCTCCAGCGTGAATAGCGTCAGTGCCGCGAAGGCGGTGGAGCGCATAGTGAATACGTTCGCGACGACAAAACAGGCTGCAACGCGAAGCCGTTTGGCCAAAGTTCTCCGCTACATTATCTGCCGCAAGCTCGTCCCGCGGACAGACAGCAGCGGCCGAATGGCAGTTGCGGAGATTCTTAAAGGAAACTCGCGCGTTCGTGAGTCCGAAGAGGATAACCAGGCCATCCAGCCGGTTCCTGAAATGCCCAATGAAAAATCTGCCGATGGCGCACAGTATTTTGACGTAGAGATCGAAAAACTGGTCCGAGCCGGGGTAGTGGACTTAACCATAGCCCTGGCATGCGCTACTGATCCACAGCAGTTGCAGAAGAGACTGGCGAAATGAGCAATTGTTGATTTAGATGGTTGCCCTCCCGCTGGCAAGCAAGGCGCAAAAACAGTAATCGAAACTTCTGTCTTCTCCCGTATCATTTCCGGTATGGCCGCTGTGCCCGAGCCGTCTTTGATTCTTAGTTTTGAGGAGGCCCGTCATCTTGTCGAAGGGCATGCCTCGCGTCTGCGTCCGCGAGGTAAAGAGTTATTGGAGTTGCTCGACAGTGCTGGGCTCGTTCTGGCAGAGCCGGTGGCCGCGGATCGCAATTTTCCTCCTTTCCGCCGGGCAACGCGCGACGGATACGCGGTGCGTGCTGCGGATCTTGCGCAGCTTCCCACCAAGCTTCGGGTGGTCGGAGAAATTAGGGCAGGCGCTAATTTCGAGAATAGTGAAGTCAAGATCGAATCGGGAGAAGCCGTCGCTATCATGACTGGCGCACCGGCGCCTGCCGGTGCCGACGCTATCGTGATGGTGGAATGGACGTCCCGGGCCGGCGATCAAGTCGAGATCAAAAAGGGAATTGCCGCCGGAGACAACATTGTTCCCGTCGGTTCAGAAGCCAAACGTGGCGAGCAGTTGCTTTCTCCGGGAATGCGTTTGGATCACGCTGCTATCGCAGTCGCGGCTTCCGGGGGCCGAGTGCACCTTCTGGTTTATGCCAAACCTCGGGTCGCAGTCCTTTCCACGGGCGACGAAGTTGTCGACATCGATGTGCCGCCCGGGCCCAACCAAATCCGCAACTCCAATACTTATTCACTCGCCGCACAAATTCAGGCTGCGGGCGGAGATCCGGTGCTCTTACCCATTGCTCCCGACCAGCCCGAGCGACTGAGCGAATTAATTGCGGAAGGGCTGGAAGCCGATATGCTGCTCCTCGCTGGCGGGGTCTCCATGGGGAAGTACGACTTGGTGGAACAAGTGCTGGCCGATTTCCAGGCGGAATTCTTTTTCACCGGTGCGCAGATTCAGCCCGGGAAGCCGATCGTATTTGGACGCGTCCCTTGGGCTTCCTCTCCGAAAGTCGCAATTACTGACGCCGAACCGCAGTGGAAATATTTCTTTGGCCTTCCAGGAAATCCGATCTCTACCATGGTTACATTTCAGCTCTTTGCTCAGCCCATTCTCGAAGCGCTCGCGGGCAGGGCTCCGCAAAAGCTTGTTTTCCTCCACGCAAAGCTCAAATCCGAAATCAAAACTAAGACCGGACTGAAACGGTTCCTCCCCGCAATTTTATCTGGCGAATTTGAACAAGCAGAAGTCGAGCTGGCGGGATGGCACGGATCTGGCGACATTGCGACCGCCGCACGAGCCAATAGCTATGTCGTGATTTCTCCGGAGAAGAGCACGATTGCAGCGGGGGAATGGGTGCCAGTTCTGTTGCGCTGAGGGTCGTCAGAAAGGTCACCGCCTCGATTCCCAATGTAAGATAGAGACCTCGCAAATGCCTAAGAAGCTCTCCCATTACGACGGCTCAGGGCGAGCCAGCATGGTGGACGTCTCGGCTAAGGCCGCTACCCGGCGTGAAGCTGAAGCCAGCGCATATGTGCTGCTGAAACCTGCCGTCCTCAAAGCGTTGCCGAAAAATCCGAAAGGCGACCCCCTCGAAGTGGCACGTCTGGCAGGAATTATGGCGGCCAAAAAAACCGCGGATCTCATTCCCATGTGTCACCCGCTCCCGCTGACCCACGTTGATGTGAATATGCGGCTATGCGAGAATGGCGTCGCTATTACCTCAAAAGTTACCACGACGGCAGTGACCGGCGTGGAAATGGAAGCCCTGATGGCCGCCAGTGTGGCCGCGCTCACCGTGTACGATATGTGCAAGGCTTTAGACAGGGGAATTGAAATTCGCCAAATCGTGCTCAACTGTAAATCTGGCGGAAAGAGCGGAGACTATGTCCGTCCAGGCAAAAAGACCTAGACCCTCGCATGCCGAATAACGTCAAAGTCCTTCTGGTCGACGATAATCCGATGGTCCTGGGAATGTTGCGCGGTGCACTGACTCCGCTGGCCATCGTCACGACCGCGAACGACGCCGCCGACGCGCTTGTGAAAGCCGTAGAAGACACACCCGACTTGCTGGTCTGTGACTATCGAATGCCGGGGATGGATGGCCGTCAATTGGTAGAAAAATTGAAAAGCCGTTCGCGGACAGCCAGCATTGCGGTGATCCTGCTCGCCACTAAAACTGATATCAGCGAGAAGTTAGCACTGCAGGACCCGGTAGATGACTTCGTAGAAAAGCCATTCTTTCTGAAAGAAGCCACCAACCGCATCAAGCGCATCATCGACAAAATAGCATTGGAGAAGATGGCCAAGACCATGGCGTCGGATGGCGTTCTGCGCGGCAGCCTCTCGCAGATGAATGTCATTGACCTGGTGCAGTCGCTCGAAATGGGCCGTAAGAGCGGATCGCTGACGCTGACTAATGATGACGAAAAATGCGAAATGTATTTCAGCGAGGGCCAGGTAACCCATGCGTCGTATGGCTCTCTGACCGGTGACGCGGCTGTTTTCAAAGTCTTGCGTTGGACCGGCGGCAATTTCCAGATCAACTTCGAAGCCAAGACAAAAGAACAGACCACCACACTTAACACCCAGGGCCTGTTGATAGAGGGACTCCGTATGCTCGACGAATCCAAACGCGAGAGCGGCGGGACTGCGGGAGAAGAGGAAGATGTCCTCCTCGACACCTGAGGCCCCGACTGCTGCCGTACTCACGGTTAGCGACTCGTCTGCACGCGGCGAACGATCGGATCTTTCTGGGCCAGCGGTAGCGGAAGTCCTCGGCAAAGCCGGTTTCTCCGTGGTGGCCGCGGAAGTTAGTTCGGACGATCAAGCACTGATTCAGCAGGCAATCACGCGACTCGCGAAGAAAGCACGCTTGGTTGTTACAACCGGCGGTACAGGGATCGCTAAGCGGGACGTCACTCCCGAAGCCACCAGCGCGGTTTGCGAGCGCCTAGTGGAAGGAGTTGCTGAAAAGATGCGCTTTGAGGGCGGAAAAAAGACGCGGTTTGCGGCGCTCAGCCGCGGCATTTGTGGGGTGCGAGGTGAATCCGTGATCTTGAATGTGCCTGGCAGTCCAGCCGGAGCAGTCGATTCACTGAAGGCAGTGATTGATCTCATGCCGCATGCGCTGCAGTTATTGAGTGGAAACACGAAACACCATTGAACGGCACTCCCTCGGAGTTTTGTCACGCAAGATTCCTCCCAATCGTGTAACATCATCTGACTTTTGCTTCCCGCTCTATCCGCGACCAGGTCTTCATTCCCAAGTCGTTGAAGGGAAATTTTTGAATCGGAGAAAAAGAGATGAAAAAGCACAATTTGAGAGTGCTCGTCGTAATTCTAAGTCTCGCGGCTTCGGCATGGGCGCAGTCGCTTACCCAGGCAGACCGCGATCGCGCGATTAAATATCTGGAAAGCACCAGGCAAGGCGTGCAGGATGCTACTGCAGGACTTTCCCCGGCTCAATGGAATTTTAAGCCGGCGCCGGACCGCTGGTCCGTTGCTGAAGTGACCGAGCATATTGCCGCTGCCGAAGATTTTCTTCGGGGAATGGTCACCGATCAGGTAATGAAAGCGCCGTCGCGGCCTGCCGGGGAAGACGTGAAAGCTATCGACGAGATGGTGCTGACCGCCGTCCCCGATCGCACTCACAAGGCACAAGCTCCCGAGCCGCTCAAACCGACAAATCGCTTTGGCTCGCCCGAGGGCTCGTTGAAGCATTTCGTCGAGAGTCGCGAGCAAACCTTAGACTTTTTAAAGAAGCATGATGACCTGCGCGACCACGCGTCGGACGGTCCGATGGGAAAAAAGCTAGATGCTTACGAATGGATTCTCTTCGTTGCCGCGCACAGCGACCGCCACACCAAGCA
>Ga0066700_10000271_pt1 | contig 17080 bp, 16 predicted proteins | sample GraSoiAngelo_149_FD_66460 | JGI IMG/M metagenome (GOLD analysis project Ga0066700, IMG submission 66460) | Grasslands soil microbial communities from the Angelo Coastal Reserve, California, USA - 14_1009_09_30cm | ecosystem: Environmental > Terrestrial > Soil > Grasslands | place: USA...
TTGGCGAGGGGACGCGCGTCGAGTCCCATATTCAACTGCACATCGAAGCTGACGTCCTCGGCGCCGTCGGCGTGGTGCGTGGTGCGTGGTTGCAGCCGCACCGTGAATTGGCCGCCCGGCATGCCGAGCGCCGGCAGCAGCTGGTTAACAGCCTGTGCCAGCCGCTCGGCGCCCTCTGTTCGCTTGGCGGTGAGCGCCGCGGAGGCGCGCGCCAAGTCGGCCGTGGCCGTCGAGCGCTGCTCGGCGATCTCGCGGAGATCCAAGTCCGCGGTGTCGAGCAGCTCGAGCTCACGGGCGGCCCGGTCCCGGGTGGCCAGCACGTCGGGCAGCGTGGGACCGTACTCTTGCGTGAGGCGGAACAGCGCATCACGACGCTGCTCGACCGTCGCGAGCCGGCCGGGATCGCCCTCGATACCGGCGCCGTAGTCGCGCGCCGCCTGCGCCAGCTCCTCCACGTTGGCGAACGCGCCGTCCACCAGGGCCCGCCACCGCTCGACCGACGGGTCGAGCTTCACCAGGCTCGCGAACAGCTTCGCCGCGCGGGACAGGCCCGCCGCGTTGACCGTTTCGAGCGCCTGCTCCAGCTCACGCGACAGCCTGCCCAGCTCGTCGGCGTGTGCGAGACGCTTGGCCTCCGTTTCGAGCGACTCCGTCTCGCCGACTCGGGGCGCGGCGCGCGAGATCTCCTCCACCACGTGGCGGAGGTAGTCGGCCTTGCGCTGCACCTCATCGCGCTTCGCAAGCAGTCCTGCTTCCCGCTGCTCGAGCTCCCGCAAGCGCGCATGCGCGTCGCGCACCGCGGACCGCTCCACGGCAGCCGTGGCGTAGAGGTCGAGGATGTCGCGCTGCGCGTCGGACTTGAGCAGCGACTGCGTCTCGTGCTGCCCGTGCAAATCGACCAGCAACGCGCCGAGCTGGGTCAGGATGCCCACCGTGGTCGGGCTGCCGTTGACCCAGGCGCGGGATCGCCCCTCCCCCGTGATTTCCCGCTTCAGGACGAGCCTGCCGTCGTCCACCTCCACCCCCAGGGCGGCAAAGGGCGGTAAAAGGCGGGAGAGGGCGGCAGAGGTGAATTCGAAGGCGCCTTCGATCACCGTCTTCGCGGCGCCAGGCCTGACCATATCGGCCGAAGCGCGCTCGCCGAGCAAGAGGGCGAGCGCATCGACCAGCATGGATTTTCCCGCGCCGGTCTCGCCGGTGAGGACGTTCAAGCCAGGAGTGAGGGATAGGGTGACGTCGGCGATGACGGCGAGGTCGCGGACTCGCAGCTCCGTCAGCACTACTTGCGCTCGCGGTCGGAGAGGTCGCCCCACTGCAGCTTCTTGCGCATGCGGGCGAAGAAGCCCTCGGGTCCGAGCCGCACGAGCAGCACCGGCTGCTCGGCGCGCTTGATCACCAGCCGCTCACCGGCCTGCATCGTGGTGCCAACCTGCCCGTCGAAGGACACGAGCACCTCCTCCGTCCAGGGGGGGATCGGCTCCACGGTAACGCTGGCCTGGGAAGGGACGACCAGCGGGCGCACGGCGAGCGTGTGAGGACAGATGGCCGCGACGACGATGGCATCGACCCCGGGGACGACGATCGGGCCCCCGGCCGAGAGGGCGTACGCCGTCGAGCCGGTGGGCGTCGCCACCACGATTCCGTCCGCCGAGTACTGGCCCACCTCGTCGCCGTCGACCGAGACGCGCAGCCGGATGACCCGCGCCACGCCGCCCTTGTGGACGACCGCGTCGTTCAGGACCACCGGCTCGGGACGGCTCTTGCCCTGCTTGTCCAGGATGAACGGCGCGAGGGCGAGGCGCGACTCGGTGGCGTACGCCCGTCGCACCAGGACGTCGAGCGCCCAGTCGAGCGTCTGCGCGGTGGCGGTGGTGAGAAAGCCGACGCGCCCCAGGTTCACGCCGAGAATAGGGGTGCGGGCTCCGTTGAGGCTGCGCGCGCCCCGCAGCAGCGTGCCGTCGCCGCCCAGGGTGACGAGACACTCGAGCTGGGGCGCGCTGTGCAGCGGGGCGGGCGGGGGCTCGGGCCACAGCCCCGCGATGTGCTCCTCGGTGAACAAGGTGAGACCGAGCCGGGGCGCGACCTGCGCGAGATGCGCGAGGATAGTTTTGAGATCGCGGTAGCTCGGGTTGCCGACGACCCCGACGTTCATGAGTGCGCGGGCGATGCCTCCGCCGCGAGCGCGCGCACCCGGGCCGCGATCGCGCTCCCCGTGAGGCCGACCTCCGCGAGCTGCTGAGCGCGCGGCGCGTGCTCGTAGGTGCGGTCGGGTGCGCCGAGCAGCCCGACGCGCACCTCCGGGGCGAGCGTCGCGACGAGCCCCGCCAGGTGGGCACCGAAACCGTTGGTCACGGTCCCGTCCTCCACCGTGACGAGGAGGCGATGGTCGCGCAGCAGGCCGTCCAGCAGGTCGCGGTCCACCGGCTTCACGAAGCGGCAGTTGACCACGGTGACATCGAGGCCGTCGGCGGCGAGCAGCTCGGCGGCGGCCAGCGCCGGCTGGCACATGGCGCCGACCGCGAGCAGCGCGCACTCCCGGCCCTTGCGCAGCACTTCCCACGTGCCGTACCGGATGGGCGCCACCTCGGCGGCGGGAGGCGCCTCCCCCGGCGCCCGGTCGCGCGGGTAGCGGATCGAGAACGGTCCGTCGGCGTGCTCCAGAGCGCAGCGCAGCAATCCTATCAACTCACCGCTGTCTTTGGGGGCGGTTACGGTCATGTTCGGGACCGCGAGCAGGTAGGCGATGTCGTACAGGCCCATGTGCGTCTGGCCGTCCTCGCCGACCATGCCGGCGCGGTCGAGACAGAACACCACGGGGAGGCGCTGGATGGCCACGTCGTGGATGATGCTGTCGTAGGCGCGCTGCAGGAACGTGGAGTAGATCGCGACCACCGGGCGGATGCCCTGCGTGGCGAGGCCCGCGGCGAATGTGACGGCGTGCGCTTCCGCGATGCCGACGTCGAAGAACCGATCGGGCCACTTTTTCTGGAACACGCCCGTTCCCGTGCCCGATGGCATGGCGGCGGTGATCGCCACGAGCTTGGGGTACTCGCCGGCGAGCTGGGCCAGCGCTTCGCCGAACACCGCGGTCCACTGCGGCGGCCCCGCTTTGACGGGCCGCAGCTCGCCCGTGACGGGGTCGTAAGGCGCCCGGGCGTGATACTTCTCCCTGTCGGGCTGCGGCAGGGGGAACCCTTTGCCTTTTTCGGTAATGACGTGGACCACACGCGGGCCCTTGAGCGTCTTCACGATTTCCAGCGTTTGCACCATTTGCGCGACGTTGTGCCCGTCGATCGGCCCGAAGTAGCGGAACCCGAGCTCCTCGAACAGCATGCCCGGCGACCAGAAGTTCTTGATGCTCTCCTCCATCGTCTTGGCGAAATCGACGAGCTTCTGGCCGCCGACGACGTGCGAGACGGACTCAATCAGCCCTTTCATGCGCTCGCGGATGCGCACCGTGAGCGGACTCGCGATGATCGAGCCCAGGTACTTGTTGATGGCGCCGACGTTGGGCGCGATCGACATGCCGTTGTCGTTCAGCACCATGATGACGTCGCGACCCGAGTGGCCCGCGTTGTTCATCGCCTCGTACGGCAGGCCGCAGGTGAGCGCGCCGTCGCCCACCACGGCGACGACCTTGAACTGCTCGCCCTTCAGATCGCGCGCCGTGGCGATCCCGAACGCCGCCGAGAGTCCCGTGCCGGCGTGCCCCGCGCCGAACTGGTCGTGGGGACTCTCGTCGCGTCGCAGGAAGCCGGACAGGCCGCCCGGCTGGCGCAGCGTGGGGAGGCGGTCGTTGCGGCCGGTGAGGATCTTCCACGGGTAGCCCTGGTGGCCGACATCCCACACGATCCGGTCGCGCGGGGAGTCGAAGCAGTAACACAGCGCGACCGTGAGCTCGACGACGCCCAGCCCGGCGCCGATGTGGCCCCCCGTTTGGGACACGACCTCGATCAGCCGGCGGCGCACCTCGTCGGCGAGCGGCTGGAGCTGGTCGCGCGACAGGCGCCTGACGTCCGCTGGGCCGGTGATCGTCTCAAGTAGAGTCACGGTTCCCTATCAATGCCGAATGTGGAATTCGGAATGCGGAATGGAAGCGCGAGCGTCGTGTGGCGAGCGACCTTCCACTGCAATTCCGCATTCCGCATTCCGCATTCCGCATTTCAGTTAGGCCTCGTCACAATGTAGTGCGCTAGGCCCGCGAGCGTAGGAGAAACTAACCCTGCCTGCCGCAGGCGGTCCACCGCCCGGGCCGCCAGACGCTCCGCTTCGGCCCGCGCGGGGCCCGCGCCCAGCAGCGTGACGAAGGTCGACTTGCCGCCTGCCGCGTCTTTGCCCGCCGTCTTGCCCAGTTGGTCCGAGGTCGCGGTCGCGTCGAGCACGTCGTCGTAGATCTGGAATGCGAGTCCCACGTCCGCGCCGTACCCGCGCAGCGCCTCGCACGTGGCCCCCGGCGCTCCCGCGGCCATGGCCCCGATGACGCAGGCGGCCGAGATGAGCGCACCCGTCTTGCGGCGATGCACGTCCTCGAGCTCCGTGGGCGGCAGCCGCCGGCCTTCGGCCTCGAGGTCCAGCGCCTGACCGCCTATCATGCCACCGGCTCCGGCCGCGCGAAACAGCTCGAGTGCAATCCCCCGGCGGGCCTCTGGCCCGAGCGCCGCGAGTCCCGCGTCGAGCACTCGGGCGCCCAGGGCGACCATGTGGTAGCCCGCCACCACCGCCGTCGGCACGTCGAACGCGCGGTGCGTCGTGGGCCGGCCGCGGCGCAGATCGTCGTTGTCCATGCAGGGGAGATCGTCGTGCACGAGCGAGTAGGCGTGCACCACCTCGACCGCCGCCGCGAGCTCGGCGACGCACTCCGACGTGCCCCCCACCGACTCGGCCGCGGCGAACACGAGCGTGGGCCGCAGCCGCTTGCCGGTGGAGAGCAGGCTGTAGCGCATGGCCGCGGGCACCGGGGCGGGCCACCAATCCCCCGCCCGCACCCCCCAGGACTCCAACACCGCGTCCACGCGGGCCCGGGCGTGTGTGAGGTACGCCTCCACCGCCCGGTCAATCGTCGAGGTCTTCGACCCGGACATTGCCCGCCTGATCGGCGAGGACCTGTTTGACCTGTGCCTCGGCGGCGGTGAGGCGCTCGCGCGCCTGGCGCAGACGCTCGACCCCCTCCTCGAACAGCTTCAGGGCGGCGTCGAGGTCGAGCTCCTCTCCCTCGAGCCGGCGCACGATTTCCTCGAGCCGCTCGAGCTGCTCGGCGAAATTGAGGGGCTCGCGGGCGCGCGCCATCAGGAGTCGGTCACCCGCGCGCCTACGGTGCCGTCGGTGACGCGCAGGCGGAACGGCAACGCGGGGGTGAACTGCGCCACCCGCTTCAGCACGCGGCCCTGCTCGTCGCGCGCCAGCGCATAGCCGCGCTCCAGGATGCGGAGTGGGGAGAGGGCGTCGAGCCGGCCGGCCAGGCCGGCGAGCACCTGGCGGTGACGCTCGAGTCGCCGTTCGAGCACGGCCGTCAGGCGATCGAAGCCACGATCGAGCCGCTCGGCCACGCGTCCCGAGCGTGCCGCGAGACCGCGCGCCAGCCGCGCGCCGAGATGGTCCAGGTCGACCAGGACCTCGACGACGTCGGGGGTGGCGGCCTCGGCGGCGGCCGACGGGGTGGGCGCCCGCAGGTCGGCCACCAGATCGCACAACGTGACGTCGGTCTCGTGTCCGACGGCGGAAATCACCGGCACGGGAAGCGCCGCCACGGCGCGGGCGATGCGCTCGTGGTTGAAGGTCCAGAGGTCCTCGCGCGAGCCGCCGCCGCGCCCGATGATGACGAGATCGAGCGCCTCGAGCCGCGTCACCAGGGCGAGCGCCCCGCGAATCTCGGCCTCCGCCCCGTCACCCTGCACGCGGGTCGGGACCACGAGTAGCTCGGCGACGGGCCAGCGCCGCGTCGCCACCGCGATGATGTCGCGCAACGCCGCTCCGTCGGGGCTCGTGACGACCGCGATACGCCTGGGGTAGCGAGGCAGACGCCGCTTGCGCGCCGGATCGAGCAGCCCGTCCTTCGCGAGCGCCGCCTTGGCCTTCTCGAACGCCACCTGCCACAGGCCACCGGCTTCGGTCGACAGCAGGTCGAGTACGGTGAGCCGGAACTCCCCTTTCTCCTCCCACAGCGTGGGCCGGGCGAACACGAACACCTGCATGCCGTCCGCGGGGGGCGTGGGGAGCCGGCGGTTGTCCTTCTGGAACATGACGCAGCGCACCTGGGCGGTCCGGTCTCGCAGCCCGAAGTACCAGTGCCCGCTCTGCCACGCCTTGAATCCACTCACCTCACCCCGCACCCACAGCGGCGCCAACCCCGCCTCGACGACAGCGCGCGCGCGTCGAGTCACCTGGGTCACCGTCCACGCCCCCTCGGGGGAGACGGCGGCGAACAGGTCTAGGATTTGGCCCATTGGCGCGCCGCCTGCACGGTGTTGAACAGCAGCATCGTGATGGTCATCGGGCCCACGCCGCCCGGCACGGGGGTGATCGCTCCCGCCACCTGCTTCGCTTCGTCGAATTTGACGTCCCCCACGAGCCGGTAGCCCTGCTTCGCGGTGGGATCGTCCACGCGATTCGTGCCCACGTCGATCACCACCGCGCCGGGCTTGATCATGTCGCCGGTGACGAACTCGGGCTTGCCCATCGCCACGATCAGGATGTCGGCCAGGCGGGTCACCGACTTGATCTCGCGCGTGCGCGAGTGGCACACTGTGACGGTGGCGTTGCCGCCCGGCCCGTCCTGCAGCAGCAGGGCCGCCATGGGACGGCCCACGATGTTGGAGCGGCCCACGATCACGGCGTGCTTGCCGGTCGTGTCGATCCCGCTGCGCACCAGCAGCTGCTGCACGCCGAACGGTGTGGCCGGCCGAAACCCCGTGGGGTCGCCGATCGATACCTTGCCGACGTTTTCGGGATGGAAGCCGTCCACGTCCTTGGCGGGCGCCACGCGACGCAGCACCAGCTGCGCGTCGATCTGCTTGGGTAATGGGAGCTGCACCAGAATGCCGTGGATCTTGGCGTCGGCGTTGAGACGATCCACCAGCGCCAGCAGCTCCGCTTGCGTCGTCCCCTTCGGGAGGCGCACCGTCTCGTGGTAGAGCCCCGCTTCCTCGCAGGCCTTCCCCTTCATGCGGACGTAGGTGGCGGACGCGGGGTTGTCCCCGACCAGGACGGCCGCCAGACCGGGCGTGACACCGCGGCCGGCGAGCGCGCGCAGCTCGCCCTCGAGCTCCGCGCGCATCGCAAGACCTGTGGCGGTGCCGTCGATGAGCCTAGCGGGCAAAGTCCACCGCGCGGGTCTCGCGAATCACCACGACCTTGATCTGTCCCGGGTATTGCAGCTCGCGCTCGATCTTGCGCGCGATCTGGTCGGAGAGCTCGCCTGCCTTGCTGTCGTCGATCGCGCTCGGCGTCACGACCACGCGTACCTCCCGGCCCGCCTGAATCGCAAACACCTTCTCCACGCCCGCGAACTCCCCGGCGAGCTGCTCGAGCTGGGTGAGGCGCTTGACGTAGGTCTCGAACGCCTCGCGCCGGGCCCCGGGGCGCGAGCCCGAGACGGCGTCGGCGGCCTGCACGATCACGCTGATCGGCGACTCGTGCGCCACGTCGTCGTGGTGCGCCGCGATGCAGTTGATCACGATCGGATGCTCCCCGTGCTTGGTCGCCACCTCCACGCCCAGCTGTACGTGGGTGCCGTCGTGCTCGTGGGTGAGCACCTTGCCGACGTCGTGCAGCAGGGCGCCACGCTTGGCGAGCTGCGGGTCGAGCTTCAGCTCGGTGGCAATGATCCCGGCGAGCCAGGCCACTTCCTTCGAGTGCTCGAGGATGTTCTGGCCGTACGACGTGCGGTACCGCATCCGGCCCACCAGCTTCACCAGCTCGGGGTGCATCCCCTTGATGCCGGTCTCGTACACCGCCTGCTCTCCCGCCTCCACGATCGACGCTTCCACCTCCCCCCGCGCCTTCTCGACGACCTCTTCGATACGGCCCGGATGGATGCGTCCGTCGGCGATCAGGCGCTCGAGGGCGAGGCGCCCCACCTCGCGGCGCACCGGGTCAAAGCACGACACGACGACGGTGTCGGGCGTGTCGTCGATGATCACGTCCACGCCTGTCGCGGCTTCGAAGGCCCGGATGTTCCGGCCTTCGCGCCCGATGATCCGACCCTTCATCTCGTCGGAGGGCAGCGCGACGGTCGAGACCGTGGTCTCGGCCGTCGATTCCGGGGCGAGCCGCTGGATGGCAAGGGCGAGGATCTTCTTGGCTTCCTTGTCCGCGTTGCGGCGCGCCTGCTCCTTCAGGTCGCGCGCCAGGGCGGCGGCCTCGTTGCGGGCCTCGTCCTCCAGGTGGCGCAACAGCTCCTGCTTGGCCTCTTGCGCCGTGAGCCCGGCGACGTGCTCGAGCCGGGCTCGGACCGCGAGCTGCTGTGCGACCAGCGCCTGCTCGCGCTCTTCCAGCACCCGGCCCCGCTGCTCGAGCCCGCGGGCACGCTCCTCCAGCCCCGTCAGCCGCTGCTCGACCACCTGCTCGCGCCGCTCGCTCTCGCGGCGCCGGCGCGCGGCCTCCTGCTCGAACGTCTCGCGCGCCTGCATCAGCTCCTCGCGCGCCGTCAGCACCACGCGCTGGCGTGCGTCCGCCAGGAGTCGCTCGCTCTCCGCCGCCGCCGCGCGCGCCGCGGCGTCCGCGGTGCGCCGCTCGAAGCGGCGCCCCAGCGCGTAGAACGCCACGCCGGCGGCGATGCCTCCGCCGAGGAGGGCTGCGACAATCCCCAGCACGTCCGTCATAGGATCTATCTCCAGCACCGCTCCGCGTGGTAGGCGGAGCGAGACTCGTCTACAACTGGCCGACGACCGCCTTGCGCTTTCCGGGAGGAAGCAGCTTCGCCAAATCATCCGCGAGCGCGGCGAGCCGGGCGGCGACCTCGCGCTCGCCCTTCTTCGCCTGGAACAGCTCATTCGTGATGTCGAGCGCCGCCAGGATCGCCGCCTTGTGCGTCTCCACGATGGGACCCTGCGACAGCACCTTCTTGAGCGCCTGGTCCACGTAGGCCGCGACCTCGCGGGTGTACTCGGGCGGCAGGTCGGACCGCACCGTGTACTCGTCGCCCCCGATCATCACCTTCACCGCGTGTTTCTTGGTGCTCACTGGGCGCCTCCGGCGACCCCGGCGGAACCCGCCGCACCCGGACCTCCCGCCGCCCGTCCACCGCCGTTGCCGCCCGACTCGCGCGCCTGCTCCTCGAGGAACGTCAGCCGCGAGAGGAGGTCGTGCACGCGGAGACGCGCGGCTTCGACGCGCTGCCGCAGCGTCTTGTTTTCCTGCTCCAGGTCGGCAACGCGGCCCCGCGCCTCGAGATCCGGCTTGGCGGTACCCCCCGCTCCACCCCGCGCGCCGCTCTCCTTCAGCTCGGTTTCGGCCTTGAGGGCGCGCGTGCGCCAGCCCGTCAGCTCCTCCGCTACGTGGCGGAGGATCGTCTCGAGCTGGTCGAGCACCTGCCCATCAACCCTCTCTCCGTCGTACGCCAAGCTCGTCCTCCAGAGCCGCGAGCCCCCGCGCCAGCGCCACGTTCACCTCCGCCTCGCGCAGCGTGCGCTCGGGGTCGCGGAAGGTGCAATGCCACGCGACGCTGCGATGGCCGGCGGGGATGCCGGGCCCACGATACTCGTCGAACACCTCGAGGCGCTCGAGCAGCGGGCCCACAGCGCGCTGCAGCACCTCGGCTACCCGCAGGGCGCTCACTCCCTCCGGCAGCACCAGCGCGACGTCCAGCTCAACCGGTGGCTGTACCGGGAGCGGACGATACACCACGGGCCGCCGGCCCGTCACCGCCAAGCGGACCTCGAGCCCGAACAGCGGAGCGGCCCAAACCGGGGCATCCCCCTCGAGGGGACCCGCATGCCCCACCACCTCTCCCCCCTGTTGCACCGCCACCCACCCCGCCTCCCCGCCGCTCGCAGGTTCCAGATTACAGCCGGGGGCGGCGAGCTCTACCGCTAACTCAAAGTGGTGCTTCAAGTCCCATATGTCCATATCAGGTAGTTTCGCACCCTCGGACCAGTGCGGCGGGCGCCGCGCGCCGGTCAGCACCGCAGCCAGGGAGGTCCATTCTTCTGGCGCACCCGCCCCCAGGCGAAAGACGGTCCCGACCTCGAACAGTCGGACGTCCCGGTTGCGGCTGGCCCAATTGTGCTCCACTCGTCGCACCAGCCCAGGGAGTAGTCGACGCCGCAGATGCGCTTCCTCAGCCGACAGCGGGTTGAGGATCCGCACCGAGTTCGGCCCGTCCGCAGGCCCAAGCGGGATGGTGCGCGCCTCGAGCAAGCCGACGCGGACCATCCCCTCGCGCACCCGGGCTCGGGCCTGCTCTTCGGGGGCGTCGGGGACGGTCCCCGGGCGATAGGGGCGCAGCTCATCCGGGAAGGCGTCGTACCCCTTCAGGCGCGCCACCTCCTCGATCAGGTCCACGTCCCGGGTCACGTCGGGGCGCCACCCCGGAACCTGGACCGCGAGCCGGCCGTCCTTCGGCGCCAGGAAGAACCCCACGGAGGTGAGCCGCCGCTCGATCTCGGCCGGCTCGACTGGCACGCCGAGCAGGTGGGCGACGCGCTCGGGACGCAAGAATATCGTCCGCTCCTGCTGGGGCTCGGGCCAGAGGTCGAGCGGCGGCTCGCGCAGCTCCCCGCCCGCCACGGCGACGATCAGCTCGATGGCGCGCCGCAGCGCGTCCGGCATGCCGAGCATGTCGATCCCGCGCTCGAACCGGTAGCTCGACTCGCTCGACAGCTCGAGCGCGCGGCGCGTGCGCCGGATCCGGGTGGGCTGGAAGAAGGCGCACTCGAGCACCAGGTCGGTCGTGGCCGCGCTCACCTCCGAATCGGCGCTTCCCATCACTCCGGCGATAATGGTGGGCCGCTTGGCGTCGCAGATGGCCGTCATGTCAGGAGTGAGCGTCCGGGTCAGCCCGTCGAGCGTGACGATCTTTTCCCCCGGCTTGGCCCGGCGCACCACCACGGCCGGCCCATTGAGCTTCGCCAGGTCGAACGCGTGCAGCGGCTGGTTCAGCTCGAACAGGATGTAATTCGTGGCGTCGACGACGTTGTTGATCGGCCGCTGCCCGATCGAACTCAGGCGGGCGGTGAGCCACGCGGGGCTGGGATCGACGTGCACGCCGCGGATCACCGCGATCATGTAGCGGGGAGCGCCTTCGAGGTCCTCGAGCCGGACCTCCACACTGTCGACAACGCCGGAGGTGGCGGGGCCGCGAGGGCCGCCGAGCCCGGCGCGGCCGCCGGCCCCGCCGGCCCGAGCGGTGCCGCCAGCCAGAGCCGGAATGGGCGGGAGTTTCACCGTCCCGCCGAGTACGGCAGCCAGCTCGCGGGCGACCCCCTTGTGGCACAGCAGGTCGGGGCGGTTGGCGGGAACGTCGATGACGATCTGATGATCCGCCACCGGCACCACGTCCACGAACCGGCTCCCCGGCGGCGCCGTCGTGTCCAGCTCGAGGATGCCCGCGTGGTCAACGCCCAGACCGAGCTCTTTGGCCGAGCACAGCATGCCGTTGGACTCGACGCCGCGGATCTTGCGGCGTTCGAGCTTCACGCCGCCCGGCAGCGTGGCGCCCACCGGCGCGTAGGGGTAGGTCTTGCCCACCTGCACGTTGGGGGCACCGCACACCACGTCGACCGGTCCCTCGACCGCGCCGGCGTCGACGCGACACAGCGACAGGCGATCGGCGTTGGGATGCTTCTTCACCTCGAGCACACGCCCGATCACCACGTCGCCCAAGTCCTGGTGCAGCGGCACCACCGCGTCCACGGCCGCGGCGTGCATCGTGACTTGCTCGGCGACCTCGCGCGCGTCGAGGGGGCGGCCGAGCAGCGCCTCGAGCCAGCGGCGCGAGACGATCACCGCACGCCGCCCGCGAACTGCGCGAGGAAGCGCACGTCGCTCTCGTAGAGCAGCCGGATGTCGGCGATGCCGTGGCGCGTCATGGCGATGCGCGCGGGGCCCATGCCCCAAGCGAAGCCGCTGTAGCGCTCACTCGACACGCCGCCGTTTTCGAGCACGGCGGGATGCACCATTCCCGAGCCGAGGATCTCCATCCAGCCGGTCTGCTTGCAGGTGGCGCACCCCGCGCCCCGACACATCTGGCACTGCACGTCCATCTCGGCCGATGGCTCCGTAAACGGAAAGAACGAGGGCCGGAACCGTACCCGGGTATCGGCCGTGAAGAAGCGCCGTGCGAAGGTGGCGAGGGTGGCCTTGAAATCGACGAAGCTGATCCCCTCGTCGACGGCCAGGCCCTCGATCTGCTCGAATACGGGTGCGTGCGACGCGTCGAACGGGTCGCGCCGATACACCTGGCCCGGAATGACGACGCGGATAGGCGGCGGGTAGCGCTCCAGCGTACGGATCTGTACCGGGGACGTGTGCGTGCGCAGCAGCAAGCCCTCGCCCAGATAGAAGGAGTCCTGCGCGTCGAGCGCGGGGTGGTCCTTGGGGAAGTTGAGGGCGAAGAAGTTGTACCGCTCGGTCTCGGCTTCCGGTCCGACCGCCCGGGTGAAACCCAGCTCACGAAAGATGTCGCAGATCTCGTCCACGACCTGCGTGACGAGGTGATAGCCGCCGCGCCAGACGGCGCGCCCGGGCATGCTCAGGTCCAGGCCGGCCACGGCGCCGGCCGCGCGCTTGAGCACGCGCTCACGGTCCGCGAACGCGGCCTCGAACTCGCGCTTCAGCGCGTTCGCCGCCGCGCCGACCGCTTGCTTGGCAGAGGCGTCGAGCTTGGGCAAGCGCCCGAGCATCTGGGTGAGTGCGCCGGCCTTGCGTCCGAGGATCTCGGTCTTGAGGTCCTGGAGCCGGCGCTGGTCCGCCTGCGGAATCTCCTGCAGACGCTCCCGCAGCTCGGTGAGGGCCGCCAGGAGGTCGCGCATGGTCAGAGTGCCTGCTTCGCGACCTCCGCGAGCTGCTCGAACGCCACGGGATCGCGCACGGCGAGGTCGGCGAGCACCTTGCGGTTGATCTCGACGCCGGCCTTGCGGAGCCCGTTCATCAAGCGGCTGTAGGACAGCTGATGCTGCCGCGCGGCGGCGTTAATGCGCGTGATCCAGAGGCGACGGAAGTCCGCCTTGCGGCGGCGGCGATCACGGTAGGCGTACTTCTGGGCGCGCTCGACCGACTCCTTGGCCGCTTTCCACAGCTTGGATCGCCCGCCAAAGTAGCCCTTGGCGAGCTTCATGATCTTGTTCTTGCGCTTCAGGCGCGCGACGTTGCTCTTGACGCGGGGCATGAGTCGCTCCTTACGCCATCAACAGGCGCTTGAGGCGTCGTTCGTCGGCGTGCGAGACCAGCGTCGGCTTGCGCAGGTGTCGTTTCCGCTTCGGATGCTTCTTCGTCAGGATATGGCTCTTGTACGCGTGGTGGCGGCGCAACCGGCCCGTCCCCGTCAGCCGGACGCGTTTGCGCAACGCGCGCTTGGATTTCTGTTTGGGCATCGTTTCCCCCCCGTGCTCACGCGCGGGGCTATGAGTGCTATTTCGGCGCCAAGACCATCGACATGTTGCGGCCCTCGAGCTTCGGGTCCTGCTCGATCTTGGCGATGTCCTTCAGCTCATTGGCGACCCGATCCAGCACCTCGCGTCCCAGATCGATGTGCGCCATCTGCCGGCCCCGGTACATCATCGTCACCTTGACCTTGTTGCCGTCCTGCAGGAACTCGCGCGCGTGGCGCGTCTTGAACGCGAAGTCGTGATCGTCGATCCCCGGACGGTATTTGACTTCCTTCAAGTGGATCACGTGCTGCTTTTTCTTGGCCGCCCGCGCCGCCTTCGCCTGCTCGAACTTGAACTTCCCGTAATCCATGATCTTCGCGACCGGGGGTCGCGCGAGCGGCGCCACTTCGACCAGGTCGAGGCCCCGCTCCTGAGCCGCCGCCAACGCCTCCTCGACGGTCAGCACGCCGAGCTGCGCTCCATCCGGGGCGATCACCCGAATCGGACTGATACGGATCTGCCGGTTCACCCGGACGCGCGGCGCTTTGTTGTTTGGGCTTTCGATCGCCAGGTGCCGATCTCCTCCTCAAGAAGAAAAGAAAAAGCGGACTCCGCCGGCTCCGGGAATCCGCTCCCCTCACCCCCGCTCTCCCGCCTTGCGGAGGGGTCGGGGGTGAAGTCTCGGAACCCTAGAGCGCTCTCTCGTGGAGAGGCGGCGGGTGAGGCGCGCGCGGCGCCCGCTTGCCGTATTGTCGGCGGTAACTTAGCCCGCGCGAACAGGCTCCACAAGGCCGAACCCGCGGCCCTCGCGCGCCAGTCGACCCACGACCACGTCGGGGTCGTGCTCGAACAACACCAGCCACCCCTCCCCCTCGGCTCGCGTGTACATGCGTCGCTTCGTCTCCAGCGTCACGAGCGGCTCGATATCGAATCCCATGATCCATGGCAACGGCAGGTGGGCGCTGGTGGGCACCAGGTCCGCAATGAAGCAGAGCCGCTCCCCCTCGCTTTCGACCAGCACCGACTGGTGACCGGGGGTATGCCCCGGCGTCGGCAGGCAGCGAATCCCGGGGATCAAGTCCACCTCGCCGTCCAGCGGCGTGAAGGGCACCGGAGCGAAGTTGGGGGGGAGGTAGCTCGCGGCCGTGCGCTCGTTCAAGTGGCGAGCGAAGTCGAGCTCCCGTTGCTGCGCCACATAGCGGGCGCGCGGAAAACTCACCCCGACCTCGCCTCCTGCGTTGCGGTAGGTGTTCCCCCCCGCATGGTCGAAGTGCAGGTGCGTGTTGATCACCCACGCGACGTCGGCGGGCGTATGACCGAGCTCCGCCAGGCCGTCCTCCAGCTTGGTGCGCCCGCCCCGACCCTCGTTGTCGACGCCGTAGATATCCTTGAACTTCGCGTTTTCCTTGTTGCCCAGGCCGGTGTCGATGAGAACGAGGCCATCCGGGTGCTCGACCAGGAGACAGCGCATCGCCAACCGAATGCGGTTGCGCTCGTCGGCTGGGACGCGTCGCTGCCACAGGACTTTCGGCACAATGCCGAACATGGCGCCGCCATCGAGGCGTACCGCGCCGGCCTCGAGAGCGTGACAGGTGAGGCGGCCGACCTGGACAGACGTGTGAGACATCAGAAGTCGGAAGGCGGAACGCGGAGCGCGGAACAGTCGGGAAGGGTCGCTCGCTCTGTGACACAGTCGCTGATGTTCCGCGTTCCGACTTCCGCGTTCCGCATTTTCTTGTGTCGCGTCCGGTCGTGCAAGTCGACCAGCTGCTCCAGCGTCTCGATGCCCCGCTCCACCGCTCGGCCCAACAGGGCGCGCAGGATGTAGGCCGCGGCCAGCGCGTCCCCAAAGGCCCGATGCCGTGCCGGGTTCTCGACGCCGAAGAACGCCGCCACCTGGTCCAGCCGGCGGTGGCGCAGCTCCGGCACGAGGCGGCGGGTGAGCCGGATGGTACATAGCGGCGGGCCCTGGGGCGCCGGGACCCCCGCCGCCGCGCATTCCCCCGCAAGAAAGCGCCAGTCGAAGGAGGCGTTGTGGGCCACGAAGATCCCGTCCTCGAGCACGCGCCCGAGACCGGCCGCCACGTCGGCGAAGCGCGGGCGTCCGGCCACCAGCCGGTCGGTGATCCCCGTCAGGCGCACGACCGCGGCGGGTACGGGCATGCCGGGATCGAGCAGCGTGTCGAACGCGAGGTGGACCGTTCCGCCCTCGAGCATCGCGACGGCGACTTCGAGCACCCGTCCGCCGGGCGGGGCGCTCCCCGTCGTCTCCACGTCCACGACGGCGAAGCGGCACAGCTCGAGCGGGCGCGGCGCCGCGCTACAGGTCATCGCGGCGCAACGGCAGCGTCATGCAGCGCGGACCGCCGCCGCCCCGGACCAGCTCGCTCCCCTCCATGGTGATGACCGCTCGCTCCCCCTCCGCCAGCGTGTCGTCCCCGGCGAGCAGGTGCACCGCCGAGATCGTCTTGAACCCGGTGTGCTCGAGCTCGCCCAGCGTAGCCTCGTTGCGCGCATAGGTGACGACGACCCCGGGACGTACGGCGATGAAGTTGCAGGCCGAGGACCACTGCTCCCGCTCCTGGAGCGAGCGATCGGAGCCGCCGCAGAACACCGGCTCGAGCGGCTGATCGACCGCCTGCATGGCCGCGAAGAAATTGGGCATCTCCTTCACGCCCTTCGATTTCTTGCGGCGGTGCAGCACGGCCAGCCGCTCCGGCCCCACGAAGTGGGGCGGATAGATGCAACACAGCTCGCGGTCGAGCTGCGTGAAGATCATGTCCAGGTGAATCGCGGTCCGCTCGTTGGGGAGCACCACGACGATCACGTCCTTCACGTCGCAATGCTCGAACACCAGGTCGCACAGGTGGTCGAGGGCGGCCGGGCTGGAGCGCTCGCTGAAGCCGAGCAGCAGGAGATCGGGACGCAGCGGATGCACGTCCCCGCCCTCCAGCGTGTAGTTGTTGCGCTTCTCCTCGGACCCGTCGTACAGGATGCCGGCGTTCTCGAGACAGGGGTGATAGCGGAACAGCGCCTTGACCAACATCTCCTCGGTCCAGCGGACCCCGTAGCGCATCGAGCCGATGATGGAGTGCTCCCCGATGACGATGCCCACGTCGCGCGTGAAGAACAGGTTCGGGAGCGGGGGGAGGGCGTAGCCGGTCTCGTTCAGGGCGCGGGCGATCGGCCCCGCCTCTTCCAGCGCGCCTTCGACCATCCGGCCGACGAGGGCCTCGGGCGACAGGGTCGCCAGCTGCTTGGCGAGGGCATCCGAAGGCACCACTTCGAGCGCGCGCGTCACGAGGAACTCGCGCACGTCGGACCGAGCCACCAGCTCGGTCAGGAGCGTACGCACTTCGTACACCTGCGCGAAGCGCTCCAACACCGTGACAAACCGACGGTGCTCGCGTTCCGCGAGCTCCAGGTCGATGATGTCGTCGTACAGGTAGTCTTCCCGGTTGCCGGGCGTGACCGCGACGAGCTCGCGCCCGGGCGTGTGGACCAGCACGGCGCGCAGCGGGCCGATTTCCGAGGTGACGTGGACGCGGGCCATG
>Ga0066700_10000273_pt1 | contig 17038 bp, 7 predicted proteins | sample GraSoiAngelo_149_FD_66460 | JGI IMG/M metagenome (GOLD analysis project Ga0066700, IMG submission 66460) | Grasslands soil microbial communities from the Angelo Coastal Reserve, California, USA - 14_1009_09_30cm | ecosystem: Environmental > Terrestrial > Soil > Grasslands | place: USA...
CTGATAATCCTTTCTTTTCGCGTGAACGTCTGCGAGCACGAGATAGACGTTGGGGTAAGGGGGCTTTCGAAGGAGAGCTTCCCGAAGACTCTTTTCTGCCTCATCGAGGCGGTTCTGGTCGAGCAACGCAATCCCCAGAAAAAGATGTCCTTCCGGGGAGTCTGGGTCGCTATCGAGTCCGCGGCGAATCAAGCGCTCGGCCTCCTCCGGTTTCCGCCGGTCGCAGAGGATCAGGCCGTAGGCAAACTGCGCGTGGGCATAATGGCCGCCACTCAGATCGATAGCCTTTTGGAAGGCTTCGATGGCCTTGTCCTCATGTTGCAAACGCAACTCGACGAGGCCGATGTGGTAAATCGCTTCATAATAGCCGGGATAGACTGCCGCGGCCTTGGTGAAGTGCTCGAGGCTCGCGGCAAAATCTTTTTTGGCCAGACGTTCGAGGCCGCGGTTGTATTCGTTCTGGGCCTTTGACGGAATCTTCAGCTCTCGAACCGAGACGATATAAGGATTCGCGCCACTTCCGGGGGGCATGGACGAGCTGAGGTAAAGAGTGACTTCCGCGGGAAAGAAATTGACCTCCGCGATGGTGCTGGCAAACCCATGGCCCTGCTCCGATGAGCTGACCTCGTAGGTTCCCTGCGGAATCTGATTAATTTCGAAATGGCCGCCAAAATCGGTTAACACCGTTCGAATCGTGCCTGACGAGAGCGAACGGATGTTCACGGCGACTTGAGGGGCCGCTTCCGCGCTCCGGTTTAGATATACGGTTCCCACAATGGCTCCGGTGTGGCTTGCGAAGGATGGCGTGAGGGGATCATCGAAAAAGGAGCCTTGCGCGCGAGCGGAAGAAGTTTCAGCGAGCAACGCGACCGTCAAAAAAGAAAACAAAAGGAAGAACGAACCAATACGAATTTTCAACTTCCGGAGTTGCGAAATCATTTTTCAGACACCTCGACGTTGTGAGCTCATCCAGAAAGCTCTTTTTTGACCGGTGCTGAAAAACGCGACGCTAGGGTGCGGCGAAACTCCCCGAGTCTCCTGGGGATTCGCTCGGCAACGCAAGAAGGCAACCGGGCCGGCGAACCCCGCGGCTCACCCGTTTGGGGCGTACCATCCGCAAAGCTTGGAGAACGTAACCCCCAAGCAATGGTTCTTCAGCATCCTGCCGGGGACCGGGCGACTGGGAGGGAGTAAATCGCAGAAGCGCTTACCACTCGACAGCCAGTAGCAAGCCTGCCGAAGTAGTGGAATTACCTGCGCCGCCGTGGCACCGTTTCTCCCGGGCTGCCAGCCGTCGCGTGCGCGGACTGTCGTTTAGAGGGGCAAGCAGTGTGCCAAAGAGCGAGCAAATTGCTTAGCGATTTTAAGTAGCTGCCAGTGAATTGGATGCAAGAGTTGAACCACAGATGTTCGTCTTCTCGCGCCGAGCGGCGATCGGAGACGGAATGTAAAATTGACTGGTGGCACGCCGATTTGCTTCGGCGAAATTATCATCGACGGGCAAATCCTCGATGAGTTCATTGAGGATTTACCTGCCTGGAAAATCCAGAGAATCCTCGGAGAGTCCGCGAAGTCGGCTGGCGCAATCCGTTTGGTAGCGGTCTTTCGCGAAGACCGAAATGGGCGCGGGCAATTCGCAGGGAACTCCTGGCTCCGGCCCGGGTCCATTACGGGCAAAGCCCAATGAGTTCCAAACTTTAGCTCATTCGTATCGCTTGCTTACGGACAAAATTTAGAAACGTGTGTTGGCGACGTCGGTCTAGAGCTGGTTTCCCTGGTTGTCGCGTCTGTGGTCGGGTGGTGAGCTTGCAGCCTAAGTGGTTCCGGGGCGCACCTCGGCCAACCTAGCTCGGTTCGGCCCAGCTCAATAATGACGGTAAACGATTAACAGACAAGGCTTTGCCTTTTCCTCGAAAAGCGCTCTCAAGGCCTTAGATCCGCCTTAACTCACTTTTGGCCGATTCCCGCGTCAGAGTAGAGCAGTGGAGCGTGGGGGAGTCTCGGGGTGAGTGAATCTTTGTATCTAGATTTTCCCGTTGACTTATTACCGCTTTCTTGCAACCTACGTTGCGGCAATATCCTGGGAAGCCCGCTACGCCCGACGAGGCTTTCCTGTCTCCGAGGAGGGCCCTCGGCTGGCTTCAAAAACACCCGGGAAGTTGCGATCGGAAGCATGTGAGGAGGGGAAAATGAGGAAGCGGAGACCATGGGTGTTCGTTCTCGGGATTCTCATGTTGCTGTCAGGTTCGACATTCGGGCAAGTTGCCACCACGGGAAAAATCGCGGGGATGGTAACGGATTCCTCCGGAGCCGCCGTGCCGAATGCCACGGTGACGGTCAAAAGCACCTCGCTGATGGCGGAACGCACGACAGGCACGGGGGCGGACGGCGCGTATCTGTTTGACCTGTTGCCGCTTGGGACCTATGAGGTCACCGTCGCCGCCAAGGGGTTCAAGGGCTTCAGCGAAACCGGCATTGTGCTCACCGCCGGCTTCACGGCCACGGTCAACGCGAAGCTCCAGGTTGGAGAAGTAACCCAGGTTGTCCGCGTCGAGGGCGTAAACGTCGTCGACCTGCAGGGCGTGCAAACCTCAACGACGTTTGACCAGACCTTGTTGCAGGACATTCCGAGCGGGCGCGACCCGTGGTCCACCGCCGCGCAAATGCCCGGGGTAACATCGAGCACCTTCGATGTAGCCGGCAACAACAGCTACCAGCAGTCCGCGATGCAGATCCATGGAAGCACCCAGGCAGAACAGGTTTACAGCTTCAACGGCCTCGATTTGAACTGGCCGGGGGCGAGCGGCGGCTACACTCAGTTTTATACCAATCACGACTCGTTCGATGAGTTTCAGGTTGTCTCCGACAACGCCCCTGCTTCCGTGCCCATCGGCGGCATTTACATGAATATGGTGACGAAGTCGGGGTCGAATCAACTGCATGGTCAGGCGGCGCTTTATTATTTGACCGCCGCCACGCAAGCCGGAGTAAAGCAGCCGCTGTTCCAGGGATCGCCCGTGTCAACGGGCTCGCCATTCAACATGACCCGAGATACTTCGGCGAGCCTGGGTGGACCCATCATGAGGGACAGATGGTGGCTGTTTGGCTCTTACCGCCGGTACGACCTGAACCAGCGGATACTGGCCGTAACCAACCAGGCGGGCGTTCCCGTCGTGGACATCAACCATCAAACCAACACGGACTTGCGCAGCGATTGGCAGATTAATCCGAAGAACAAGTTCAGTTTCATTTGGCTTTACAACGAGCAGAACCGCTTTTTCCGGCGCGACACTTCCTATCAATTCGTCACGCAGGACGCCAGTTGGCTCCAGATTGAGCCGGCTTACATTCTCCAGGGGCTTTGGACCAGTCAAATCACCAATAACTTCTTGCTGGATTTTCGCATCGGTTGGAACAAAATTGTCTTCCCGCTGAGTTACCAGCACGGCTCTACCGGGCTTAATTTGCAAGACATCGGAACCTCGACCGAATCGGGCGCCGCCCCTTATGAATTTATAAACCCGGCGTGGGTGCTCAAATGGTCCGCAAGCGGTTCTTGGTACAAAGCCAATTGGGCTGGCGCGCACAATTTCCAATTTGGGTTTGAATGGGGCGACAGCTACAACTCTTACATCTATAAGGTGAATCAAGGTATCAACACTATCTTCAGTAGTCCGAAGGTCTCCTTCACCGCACCCTTCCAAGTCGTGGCTTACAACACCCCGACGACTCAGAAAAACTATTTTCGCGATACCAGCTTCTACCTGCAGGACACTTGGAACCTCAAGCGACGGCTCACGTTGAATTTGGGGGTGCGCTACGACCGTTTCACTACCTATTACCCGGCGCAAAAGACCGATCCCAACCTGACCTTCCCGCAACTCTTCCAGGTTACGAGCTTCCCGGCGTCAGGAAACCTGGTGGCTTGGAACACCGTCTCGCCACGCATCGGAGTTGCATTCGATCCCACCGGCAAGGGAGACTCGGTGCTGCGTTTTGCTTACGGCATCTATTACATCATGCAAGGAACTGGCCTGGCGGAGACCGCCAATCCCGTCGGACTGGTTACCCTATCTTTTCCGTGGAATGACTCGAACCACGATAACATCCCGCAACAAAGCGAATGGCTGCCCTCCGGGGCGACGCCTGTAGGCTCGTCCGGCGCCGCGCAAATCAACCGCAACATGAGCCGCCCCTATTCGGAAGAAGCCAGTGCCGGGTACGAAAAGCAGCTGTGGCGCGACCTTCGCGTCGGAGCCACCTATTACTACCGAACGAAAAAGAACCTGTTTGGAATTGAGAACGCTGCGGTTCAGAAGTCGGACTACGTTCCCATCACCTCGCTCAACGGCAGCCCGATCATGAATCCGATCACAAACCAGCCGATGACTCTCTATAGTTTTCAACCCGCCGATACAACAAAATACGGAAGGTTTAATCTCGTGGTCTCCAACTTTCCGCAGCTGGATGACAACTCCTACCACGCCGTAGAATTCACCGCGGTTAAGCGTCTGTCTCATAAGTGGCAAATCCTGGGTGGGTTCACCATTCAACGTCAGAAAGGCGTTTTCGGACGCGGTTTCTCGGATCAAGCTACCAGCGACAATTTCAACGATCCCAACAATGACATCAACCGAACAAACAACTACCTGAATCTCGACTCCACCTATGTCTTCAAGGTGGACAGCACTTACGAGCTACCCTGGAAATTCGCTACCAGCGTCAACTTTCAGCACTATACCGGTTTCCCCCTCCAGCCAACGGAGACTTTTTCCGTGCCAGACGGTCAAGGCGTCCCGATCGGTGAGACCGTCATTCTTCAACCAGCAGGGATCCTGCGCTTGCCCAGCGTGAACCAATTGAACCTGCGATTCTCCCGTGAGTTTGTCTTCCAGGACCGCTGGCGCCTTATGCCCGTCGTCGATTTCTTCAATTTGACAAACTCTCAAACCACCATCGCGCAGGTGACTCAGTACACACCTCCCTCCGGAGGATCCTATTTGAAGCCGGCACTGGCCATCAATCCCTTCGTAACGCGGTTTGGACTGCGCTTTACGTTTTAGCGCGATCTGGCTGCGGCAGGATTGTTATCCGAAATTTTTTAATCGGCGGGCGGGCGACGTGCTCCGCCCGCCCGTCGATTCCTTTCACTGGCAGCCTGTCCGCATTTCACATAAACTCCGCTTCGCCGGGACTCCGGAACCAAGAGGAGGCGCGATGTGCAGAGGGAAGCACGTACTCGGGGCATGTGTGGCCCTCGCGGCGCTGGCGGGCGCGAGCGATTTCGAGGCACAGGGCGAGAGCCGCAAGCCTGCACTCACGATTGAGCAGCTGATCGAAATCAAGCATCCGTCGGACCCGCTATGGTCACCCGACAACAAGCATGTGGCGTTTGTCTGGGACCGCGCGGACATAAAGAATCTGTATGTGGCGAGCGCCGATGGCAGCGGTGCGCCGGTTGCTCTCACATCGTTTCCCGAAGGCGGAGTCGCCGATGCGTTCTGGAGCGCAGACGGCGAAAGCCTTTATTTCGTGCACGAAGGAGACTTGTGGAAGGTTCCCTCGGCAGGCGGGCAAGCCAAACCAGCGTGGAGCAAGCCGGATCAAGGCAGTGGATTCGTGCCTTCCCCTGACGGCAAGCGCGTGGCGTTCGTACGCGGCAACCGCGCAGAAGGCCAAAACGCGCGGCACGGGAGCGATCTGATCGTGCGCTGGCTTTCTGATGGAGCAGAGTCCACCGTCACTCACGATGATGTGGGCATTCGCGGCATCGTGTGGTCGCCGGATGGAAACTCCGTTGCTTATACGGCCGGGTCGAAGATCGTTCATCACGATGAATCTCCGGCGTACTCCGGCGCGAAAATCATTTATCGCGTCTCGGAGTACGTGCCCGGGCAAATGTACGCGCTGAAGCTCGACGGAGGAAAACCCGTGCCGATCCATACGCCCGGCGAATATGGAGGATTGGCCTGGATAGACGCGAAGAGCCTGGTTTTCGATGGAGAATCGAAGGACTTCAAGAAATATTTCATTTACATTGCCGATGCCGCGACCGGTTCGGTCAAAACCGTTCATGAAGTCGACGAAGAGAAATTCTGGAGTATTCCCGATTGGGGTGAGGCGGGAGCGCAGCCCTGGCCGTCACCGAACGGCAAGTGGATCGCGTTCCTCAGCGATCAGGACGGCTGGGATCATCTGTATGTAATCCCATCAACTGGCGGCAACGCGTCGCAGATCACCAGGGGCAAGTTTGAGGCCTGGCGCCCGGCCTGGTCGCACGACAGCACGCGCATCGCGTTCGACGCGAACACGGAAGATCACCCTGGGGACCGCCGGATTGGCATCGCCACGATCGGCGACGACCCCGCGCAGGCAAAGATTGCGTACCTCCAAGAGGCGGCCGGAACGAACATCGAACCGCACTGGTCGGATGGCGACGCAAGGCTGGTCTATCAGCATACCGATACGCACAACAGCGCGGATCTCTACACCGTTGCGGCGCGCGAAGGCGCCGAGCCTGTCCGCCTGACCGATTCCATGCCCGCGGACATCGACCGCACGCGGTTTGTCGAGCCTCAGTTCGTGCATTATCCGGGGCCGGATGGACAGCAGGTGCCGGCCTGGCTTTTTGTGCCCAAGAAGCTCGACCGCAGCAAGAAGCATCCCGCGATTTTGTGGATTCACGGCGACGGCGTGAACCAGAATTACGACGGCTGGCACGTGCAGCGAAACTATGCCGTGTACTACAGCATTCATCAGTATTTTCTCGAGAAAGGGTACGTGGTCCTGGCACCGGATTATCGCGGGAGCATCGGTTACGGCCGGGATTGGCGCACCGGCGTGTACATGGACGTGGGCGGGAAAGACGCGAAAGACGCCTGGATGGGTGGGAATTATTTGAAGAGCCTGCCGTACGTGGACGCGAACCGCATTGGCGTGTGGGGCTTGAGCTACGGCGGATTTTTCACGCTTATCGCCATGACCGACCAGCCGACACTGTTCCGGGCCGGCGTGGACGTTGCGGGAGTCGTGGATTACGTGATGTATTATTCCGACCCCTACCACGGTGATTGGACGGCAAGCCGCATCGGAACTCCGGAAGAGCATCCGGATGTCTATGCCAAGGCTTCGCCGATCTCGCACATCGACAGGCTGGAGCGTCCGTTGCTGGTATTACACGGCACGGCGGACGTCAACGTGCCGTTCCTCGAGTCGGTATGGCTCATCGACGAGGCCCTGAAGAAGCGCAAGGGCGACCTGGTTTCGTTTATGATGTACCCGGGCGAATTTCATTATTTCAGCCGCGAGCACGTGCTCGGCGATGCGTGGCATCGCGTGGAGGAATTTTTTGACACTTTCTTGCGGGCGCCCGCCACAACTCTCCCCGCTAGGAAAGCACACTAAAGAGAACGAGCGTTACCGCGATTGCAATGCGAGGTGTGCTTCCCTTACGACTGAATCATGGGGGGAAGCGACAAGATCAGTAAAAGGATCACGATAACCGATACCAGAAATTTCATCGAGGACACCCTCCCTGCCGTCCGCATTTCCTGAAGCGACGAAGCCCAGGCACGCTCGACCGGCTTCCTTTAAGGATGCCGGCAGTCTATGCCCAAGACGCGAAGCAAGAAACTGGACCGAAGACGCGAAACCGGGCAGCTGACCCCTAGTATAGGAGTGCTGTCCGGAAGGGTAGGAAGCGTACGTTGAATGTGCCAGAGCCCAGGTGGCTCCCCGGAAGAAGAGGCTTCCGTGCCAACCAAGTTCAAAATTCCGGAGGCGGTCATGTCCACTCACCAACTTGCCGCCATGCATCTTGCCGCGAGCTTCAGCGGATCAGAAATCTGAACGAATATCTCGTGTCAGTTCAGGCGGCGTAGCCAGAGGAGCTTTCGAGCAGAGCCGGGGGACTTGGAAGCGCGCCCCACGGCCAGCTCACTCCTGTTCGTTCGCACTCGTTCCTATCCAGCGGAGTCAGGCTTGGTGTGTCGCTGTGTGAACCGGCGCGGGGAACTCGTGCTCCCAGCGAGCGATGACCACGCATGCAAGGCAGTTGCCAAGGACGTTGACGGCCGTGCGGCCCATGTCCATGAGTTGATCAATCCCGAAGAGAAGAAAAAGCGGCTCCGTCGGCAGATGAAAGGAAGCGGCCGCCGCCAGGACGATCACCAGCGATGCGCGGGCCACCCCAGCCGTGCCTTTGCTGCTAACGAGAAGAGTAAGCAGCATGACCGCTTGCTGGCCGATCGAGAGATGAAGGTCCGCAGCCTGGGCAATGAACAGTAAAGCGAGCGATTGGTAGAGGCTGGAGCCATCGAGATTGAAGCTATAGCCGGTGGGAAGGACGAAAGCGACCGTTTCACGTGGAACACCAAAAGACTCCATCTTCTCCATGGCGCGAGGGAGAGCGGCTTCGGAACTGGCGGTTGCAAACGCGATGGTCACCGGTTCGGTGGCGGCTCGAAGAAACTCCTTCACGGGAACTTGCGAGAGCAGCGCAATGGGAAACAAAACGCAGACGATAAAAAATACGAGTGCGAGGTACATGGTCGCGAGCAGCTTTAGGAGCGGCAAGAGGACACCCAGGCCGAGGTGGCCGACGGTATAGGCGACGGCCCCAAAGACGCCGACCGGCGCGGCGTACATGACAAGGTTGGTGAACTTGAACATGGTTTCCGAGAGGCTTCCGGCGAACGACAGCATGGGACGCCGTTTTGCTTCGGGAACCAGGATGAGCGCCATGGCAAAGAGGATGCTGAAGACGACAACCTGCAGCACCTGGCCCTCGGCGACGGATTTGGCGATGTTTTCGGGAAAGATGTCGGTGATGAGTTGTGCCGCGGTGTGTGGAGCGGCGCTGAGCGGTTCGGCGGCAGCCGACGGCGGAAGACGCACGCCTTCACCCGCGCGGCTGAGACTTATGGCCGCCCAACCGATGACGAGCGCAATCGTGGAAACAATTTCAAAGTAAACAAGCGATTTGACACCGAGGCGGCCGACTTTCTTCAGGTCGGCGTGGCCCGCGATGCCTACGACCAAGGTGCCGAACAGCAGCGGTGCGATGATGACCTTGATGAGGCGCAGAAAAATCGCGCCAAGGAATTGTAATTTTGCAGCCGTGGCAGCCGCATCGTGGCCGAATTCCGCGCCGGCGAGCAAACCGATCAGGATCCACGCGGTCAGCGAGCGCCGATAGGTTGCATAAGCCGCAATGAGAACCACTGCGAGCCAGCGCAGCGCCATGGCGGCAAGCGCGGGAATCAGCGCGACGAGCGTGCCGGCAAAGAGCGAAGCAAGGATGGCCACCGTTGCCGAAACGATGGCTGCCAGAAGGAGTTTGTTTTTCATGGGAAGGGCGTCAGCGGATTCATGCGAGGCGAAACTTAGACGGGTTGCGCCGAACTGTCAACGCGTTTCTATTCGGAGGCGCCGAGCGGCAGGAAGTATTGCGTACCTTTGACCGGATCCTGGAGCCGCCTGAGAAGCTGCTGCAAGTCGTCGCTGCGCTCGACGAAATCGATCTCCGAGGTGTTGATTACCAGGAGGTCCGAGGCGGAGTAGCGGAAAAAGAAATGCTCGTAGGCGCGCGTGACCTCCTCGATGTATTCGAGTGAGATTTGCGACTCTTCGCGCGAAGCCTTTTTTGCGATGCGGGCGCGCAAGACTTCCGGCTTGGCTTGCAGGTAAATGACCAGGTCGGGAGCAGGGAGATCGGCGGAAAGGAGCTCGTAGTAGCGCTCGTAGAGCTTGAGTTCCTGATCGTCGAGATTGAGATTGGCGAAAATGCGGTCTTTTTCGAGGAGAAAGTCGGAGAGGATGAGGCCGAGGGCTTCGACGGCCAGGCCTTCGCGAAGATGCTTTTGCCGCTCGATGAGGAAATACATCTGGGCACGGAATGCGGCTCCTGGTTTGGCTTTGTAGAAGTCGGCGAGAAACGGATTGTCCTCGCAATCGTAAATGCGGCGCGCGTGCAGCCGTTCGGCGAGGATGCGGGCGAGGGTGGTCTTGCCGACACGCAGGGGACCTTCGATAGCGATGAAGCGCGGAGGCTGAGGACTGCGCTGCGGAACGAGCGCGCGCTTGGCAGCCAAGGAGTCGTTGCCTGACATCGTTGGGCATGGCTCCGACGCGGCCGGAGCCAGCGCCGCGAATTATAGCAGAGTTGCGCTGTGGGCGAACTCGCAGCGCTCGGAGCTCGTGTTGCCTGTTAGTTTTGATAGTTTCGACATCCTCGTGCCTAGCGCAGCATGTGGCCGTTGCCGACTGGGGAGGCGAAGCCCGTTTCGCGGGCTCACGCGACCCTGCGTGGCAGACGCGGCCGAGACGGCCGTATCAAAAAGAGAAAATCTTTTCTCAAAAACGGTCTAGTACTCGCGTTACACCGGCGTTAAACGGAGGTCCCGAGGCGCCGGACTAGCGAAAATGGGGCCAAAGGACCGCTATTTGATGCGCTTTGGGCCGATACCGAGGGCTCACTGCGAGTGGGGCTGGACTTGCAAGTCCACTGGCCGACTGAGGTGGTGAATGGTCCTTGCAGCCATCCTATGGGTTTGCGCCCTTCCGCAGACCGACGACTTAGGGAAGTTTTCCGCAGCCTTGAAAGCGAATGGCGAGCGGCAAACCCTTTCTGTCACGCCTTTCGACAGCACCTCAAGAGATTCGATCGTTCGAGCAGCATCGCCTTCCGCGCCGGAGCTGAAGGTAAAGGCCGAGGCTGAACCGGCGGCGCTCGGCTTGTCGGCGGAACCCGTTCAGCCCGTCCGAGCAACGGCAGGACGGCCTGACGAAAGCCCGAGGCAGCGGAAGACGTGGTACGGACTGATGGCCGCAGCGCACGCGGCAGCCGGATTTGACGCCTGGACCACACGCCGCGCCATTTCGAGCGGATACGGCCGGGAAGCGAATCCATTTCTCAAACCGTTCGCCAGTTCCAATGCGATTTATGCCGCCATCCAGGTGAGCCCGTCGTTCATGGATTTCTTGGGCAAGCGAATGATGGTCAGCCAGAACCCCTGGATCCGGAGGTTCTGGTGGCTTCCGCAAACGGCGGGAGCAAGCGTGTCTTTGCTGGCGGGCAGGCACAACCTGGGCGTTGTGCCCTAGAAGAATTGGAGGCTGACACCCTAAAGAGTTCCCTCGAAGGCCCAAAGATCCCTCAACCCCCAACGAAAGGCGTCCCGGCGCACCCTCCCGCCGGGACGCTTTGTTTTTTGGCGAGGCGGAGGGACTTGGGCCGTCGCCGCTCATGCATTTTCTAGATGCGGTTGCGCGAAGTGGCGAACCGTTACCCCCAACACCAAGCTGCTCGCCACGGCGGGTTGCGCTTCTTGACCCGCGGCTTCGAAGCGCGGTGCAAAGGGCGAAATCTCTTCGAGTCCACGGCGGGAGTGCGTGGCCCCGTTGGGAAGTAAACAAAGGGAGAGCTTTTACGCTCTCCCCTCGATGTTTTCTTTGCCCATGTGAAGGCTAGAAATTAATGCGCAAGCCGAGTTGAATCCAGCGGCTGCTGGAGGTTCGGTTGGCCGGAATAAGGGTCGACGAAACCACTCCGAACGTCGGAAGGGTGGTCAAGTCAAGGTTTGGATTCAGGAAAATCGGGTGGTTGAAGGCATTGAATAAATCGGCCGAGATTTCGAAGCCGTACTTCTCATGGAATTTCGTCTCTTTTCCGATCCGCATGTCGAAGCTTCGTATGCCAAAGCCCCGGAGTGGCCGGCTCCTGCCCGTTCTACCGTCGGAAGCCAGGAGGATAGGACGAAAGTCCTTTAGAGCAGCCGCCGGATTCGCGAAGTAGTTGATACCCGTGCCCGTATCGCCGGGGCTGCAATTCGGTCCGTCACCAGTCGAACCAACACCGCTGGAGCTACAGACACCCTCGTGAACGCCTCCGCCGAGGGAGTTCGGAGTCACCGTTGGGATGGCTCCCTGGGGTACGCCGAAGATGATTCCGCCACCCAAAGAACTCCCCGATAGGCCTTGCACGACGGTGAGCGGTTGACCGCTGGCAACACGAACCACGCCCGCCGTGTACCAGCCGCCGATGACCTTGTTGAACCACTCATGGGAGGAACTCCCCAAAAGGTGCCCATGCCCGAAGGGCAGGTCGTAATTGTAAGTCCCGTTAAAGATATGGGGACGGTCAAAGAACGACGGGCCGTACTCATAAGTTGGGTTAAAGCTCGACGCATAGTAGCTTGCCGAGTTTTGTACCGTTCCAATCTGGTCCAAGGATTTAGAATACGTATAGTTCAGGTCAAATTGCATGCCGTGCCAGCCACGATTGTGCAGCGCCACGAACCCGGCATTGTAGTTGGAATAGTCCCGGTGCGTGCGTACGAACATGTCGAGAATGTTTAAATTGTTGAAAGTCGGGAGGCCGGCTCCGAGGCCCCTTACTATGTCCATGATAAGGAAAAGGTCGGAGACATTGAAGCCCGTGAAGTCGCCCGTATCGCCTTGTGCCAAGCAACTCGTCGAGCTCGTGGCTGAAACCCCAAGTATGCCGTTGCAGGCGCCTAATGGTATGTATTTTTCGAAGAACGGTTGCGGGGTAATGGATTGGTTGTTGCGGACCTGCGCGCTGAGCGCATCGTAAGCTTGGGCGAAGGTCTGGCCGGAGGCTGGATCTTTGAACATGATCGGTGAGGAATTGAAGTTGACGTTGTTAAGAAGATCGCGAGCATAACGGCCAATGAAGCCAAACTCGAGCAACATATTGCCGCGCATCTCTGTTTGAACGGTGAAGTCCACCATGTGATTGCGGCCGACCTTAAAGTCCGGGTCAACGGCAAAGCTCAAAGTTTCAGCAAGGAAGCCTTGGGGAACCACGGGTATATTTTGCTTGCCGAGTGGGGCAGGTGTAGGGATTGTGCCGTCCTGCCCGACGCGGAAAATCGAACCGCCTGGAGTGTTGTTAACCCCACAACCGGTTCCCGGCGTACCACTGGCAGCGCATCCAGGTGCCCCAACACTTAGAGTCTGTGCGAACCCCACTCCAAGCATTGGAATAATCACACTTCCGACCGTATTGATCCGGTCGTAAGATATGCCATAGCCGCCGCGGATGACCGTCTTGCGGTCCCCGAACATATGTCCAAGGAAGCCACTCCCGTACGAAGGGTTCCAGGCGATTGAGAATCGTGGCGCAAAATCTCCATAATCCACATTAAAGACATTGCTGCGGCCAGAGGTTCGGATCGGCATGTAGCCGATGGTGGGATCGTAGAAATTCCCTGCGGCTGCCGCTGCTGCCTTAGCATCCAGGTAGTCCTTCGCGGTAAGAACCTTATTACCGTTACCGGCATCCACCATAAATGCCTGTTTCCCATCCCTCTCTTGTGGAGTGGTTTGCCACCCGTAGGAAAGTCCATACGTCATAGTGAAGGAAGGCGTCATGCGCCACGTGTCCTGCCAGAAGAAATCATAGGAGCGCAAGGTGGTACGAGCCACAAGCGTGCTACCAAAGGGCAAAGGGTTGAGCTTGCCATCGCTGGCCGTAAGGATGCCCACGTTATCAATCAATCCGAGCGATGCTGCATAGAGGCGGTCCCATCTTGAAACATCGGAGCTTTGTATGCAGTTGTTGGCAACAGCAGGAATTGCCGGATTACCTCCCGAGGCAGGCACCAAAGGTGCGCAACTGGCCAACCGGTTGCCAGTGGGAATCGTAAAGTTATGGTCCCCATCGAGGGCGGCAACGAGGGAGTTGACCGATCCAATGACTTTGTCGTCGCGATCGTGGATGGTGGGGAGCCAACGCATGTTGGTCCCGCCCACAATCGTGTGCTTGCCCTTGGTCCACGTCAGGAAGTCGCTGTACTGCTTGTTGCTGTCGTAGATGGCCTGGTGCCGCGCGCGCTGGGTATCCACATCCACAACGGCGTCCAAGAAGCCGCTGCCAGTGGCGAGCCCTGGAGCTAGTGCGATCCAGCCCGTCTGCGAGGCGCTAGAAGCTGTTCCCGGCAGCGCAAGTTGGGCTGCGGAAGTGCTGGGACGGTCCACGCTAAAATCCTGGCGACTTCGGACCCAACCGCCGCGGAAACTGTTCAGAAGGTTTGGCCGAAGTTGCCAATCGAGCCCGCTGATGATGGAATCGCCCCGGATTTGGGAGCCGCTTGGCGTACTCGGAGTGCGAAGGTCAATCTGAAAGCCATTTGGGTTCAAGCTGCGGGAATAGGAATAGCGGCCGAAGAAGTGAACCTTATCTGTAAAGTTGTGGTCCAGCTTGACCCCAACGCCGTCAGACTTAAGTTGGCCGGGGACTGTACCACGAAGCCCGAGGATATTCAGACCATCAGCACCGGGCACAGTATTGTCATTCCCTGTTGGCATGAGGTTCCAAAGCGCTTGCACGGTCGGGCTCATCCCAAGACCGCGTGGGTCGCATGCCTGATTCAGCGGTTGGCCCTGAGAGTCAGAACCGCAGTTTGCAGCACTGGCTAAGTTGTATTGCTGGACCGTTCCCCCTAGGCATTTGCCGGAGCTGTCGAACCCCTGAGAACAGTCCTTGAATTGTAGAATCCCCTGCTTCAGCGTAGGGCTGGGAACCAGGCGGGTAAAAGACAGCGCCTGGGGAAATCGCCGAACTTCGTAGTTTCCAAAGATGAAGGTCTTATCCTTGCGGATGGGTCCGCCGAAACTCAGGCCGACGCGGTTATCTTTCTGCTCAGGCTTCGGAGTGAAGGGTGTCTTGATATTGCCGGACGCATCTTTGACAGGTGTGTGGTTGAGGTCCCAAGTGTTGGCATTGAGGTTGTCGTTCTGATGGAACCAGTAGGCTGTGCCGTGATAATTATTCGTGCCGCTGTGGCTGATCAGGGTGATCTGGCCTCCGGCGGAGCGGCCGAAGGTAGCGTTCGCGTTGGTTACACCGACTCGGAACTCATCCACCGCATCGACCCCGACGGGAATGATCGGCTGTTCGTTCGCGCCGCCGGTGATAACGTTATCTGTGATGTCGATGCCATCCAGGGAAACGGTGTTCTGATCGCTGCGCGCGCCTGCGATGGTGCCGCCGCCATTCCCAAATCCGGTCGAATCATCATACGGAGTGGACCCGGGCTGGAGAGTAAGGAGCTCGGTCGCGTCGCGGTTAAGAGTCGGCAGCCGTGTTAGCATTTCGCCGCTCACGACACCGCCAACGACGGCATCGGCCTTTTGAAGTTCCGCCTCCGCTCCCGCGGAGACTTCGACAACATCGCTTGATGATCGAATCTCCATTTTGACGTCCACGGGATAGCTCTTGTTCACGTCGACAATCAAGTTGGCCACTACGAGAGTGGCAAAACCAGCTTTCGTGATCGTTACCTTGTACTTACCGGGGGCAACTCCCGGAAAAGTGAACTGCCCCGCAGAGTTGGTCATCGTCTCTTTAGTTTCATTCGTATCCGTGTTGTTAAGTTGAACTTTGGCATCGGGGACGACAGCCCCTGCTGGATCCGTCACCGTTCCCAAGACGAGGCCCGTGTTGGCCGTCTGCGCCCACGCCAGCACCGCTGAGAGAAAAGCGGCCAGCAGGACAAACGTGATCGCAACGTTCTTCAACATTTTCATGATGCCTCCACCCACTAGACGAGTCGGCGAAGCGGGATAAAGCTCGGACAGGCCTGCGCCCTGAACACGCGAGACCTGTGTGACGCAAACGCACTAACGCTCTCCTGCGGCACAGGCGCAATCCAACCGCCCAGCGCACACACCGGGATTAGATACAGGGATGAACTCGCAACTGGAGAGAAACGGTGCCTTTGCTCCACTCGCTAAACCCACTCGTGCAAACTGTGGGTGTGCAAATACACCGAGTAATAGACCGCTGTCAACAACTAATTTGTTGTATCCAAGGAATGGAAACGTTTGTTGGCAAGTCAAATACGATGCGCAAGCGTTTGCAGGTGAAGGTCAAGCTGCAAATGTAACTTGCGATGGGACTTACAGGATCATCGCGTGCGGACACAAAACACCCGCTTGAAACATCTGTTTCAGAGAAGGTTCCAAGCAAACAAGGTGGCGGTTTCCCCTTCCGCCCCTTTCCCGAAAAACTTACTTCCCCACAACCACAATGACGAACGAATCGGGCTTCATTTTGCCCCGACGTTCTCCCGGAGCCGGCGGATCAAAATCCGCGGCAGGCATGAAAATGTTGTGCGTCTTCAAATCCAGGCCCATGGTGCGCGCGCTTCGCTTGGTTGCCACATTTTCCACGACCGTATATTGATCCGGCGAATCTTGATGGACGACCGTGAGCACGCCTTCGCCGCAGGAAGCGAAAAACTCATTTGACCCTGCGTCGAAGGCCGCAGCGTCTGGCCCCTTGCCGATTTCTGGTGTGGCCACAACCTTGCCCGTGTCGGCATTGACCACGACGGACACTTTGTCATCGCAGACCGAGTACAGCCGCCGGTTCTTTGTGTCCATGGCCAGGCCCGAAGGCGATTTGCACGGCGCCAGCGGCCAGCGATGCGTCTCGGTGATTTTCTGCGCATTGATCTCGATGATTTCGGAAGTGTCTTCGTTGTTTACGAAGACGCTTCCTTTGCCATCCACCGCGGCGAATTCGGGTTTGCCGCCGAGAGGCAAGGTGCCCGCAACCGTGCCGTTCGCCGCATTGATGGCCGTGGTATTTTTTCCGCGGCCATTAAACGTGAACACGCGCTTGCTGACCGGATCGTAGACAATGGCGTCTGGGTTCGCGTCGGTCTTCACATTGCCGATTGGCTTCAGTGTCTTTAGGTCAAAAATCGTGACCTCGTTGCTGCGGCCGTTGCTCGTGAAGCCGCGCCCCAAATCGCTGGCGATGGCGATGCCGTGCACGCCTTGCGTGTCGGGGATGTCGCCGACCACCGCGTAAGTGTCCGCGTCCATCACCACGGTGTGCGTGCCCCGCGAGATGTACACGCGGCGGGCGCTGCTGTCCACGTAAACGTAATCCCAGCCGCCCTCGCCTCCGAGTGGGATGGTCTTAATCACCTTGTAACCGGAGGCGCCGGGCGAAGGCGCGGCGGAAAGCGGGAATGGGCAGGCACAAAAACCCAGGGCAATCACA
>Ga0066700_10000284_pt1 | contig 16831 bp, 13 predicted proteins | sample GraSoiAngelo_149_FD_66460 | JGI IMG/M metagenome (GOLD analysis project Ga0066700, IMG submission 66460) | Grasslands soil microbial communities from the Angelo Coastal Reserve, California, USA - 14_1009_09_30cm | ecosystem: Environmental > Terrestrial > Soil > Grasslands | place: USA...
CCCAAGGATATTGAGACCGCATTCCGAGCCGCAAGCGAGGGGCATGCTGACGCAGTCCTTAGTTTGGTGGCGGGTCCTGTCGCCAATCCTTACCGAACACAGACTGCAAAGCTCGCGGTAAAGAGCCGGCTCCCGGCGATATACCGCAATCGAGAAGACGTGGAAGCCGGGGGACTTATGTCCTACGGCGTGACGATCCCGCAGTCCGTGCTGTATCGGGCGGACAAGGTGATTCGGTGAAACAATTTTGGATTTTCGATTTTAGATTTTGGATTGGGCTCAGGGAGGCAAAAACATGACCAAAACATTTTCGATCCGACTTCCGGCGTTTCCCTCCGACAATCGGAAATCTAAAGCATGTCCTGAGCCACGCCGAAGGATCCAAAATCGAAAATGGGTGGGGATTGTCGCTATCGTTCTCACATTTATTTTTGGTGGGGCTGTGGCCACGGCACAGCAGCCAAAGGTCTACCGTGTCGGCGTCCTCCTTCCGGGCGAAGCATGGTACGAGATCGTTGACGGGCTCCGGGTCGGCCTGAAGCAAGTGGGGCTTGAAGAGGGAAAACAATTTACTCTCGCAATCCGAGATTGGAAGGGCGATGCGAAGGTGGCGGAGGAGGCAGCGAAGAATTTCGAACAAGAGAAAGTCAGCCTGATTTATACAACATCCACCAACAGCACCATAGCAGCAAGGCGGGCGACGACAGATATCCCCATCGTTTTCTGTGCTGGGACCGACCCGGTTATTCTCGGGCTCGTGGACAGCTTCGCAAAACCGGGGGGAAGACTCACAGGCGTCTACCAGCCGGCCACCGATCTCACCGCGAAGCGCCTGGAGATTCTGAAGGAGATCGTCCCGAAACTCCGCCGGGTAGTGACATTCTACGATCCCCACCGTCCCACTGCCATCGAGTCCTCCAAGTTGGCGCGGGAAGCTGCGCAACAGATGGGAATCCAGTTCGTCGAGCGGCACATCGCTTCCGTCGAGGAACTTCAGGCGGGCGTGCGAGCGCTTAAGGCGGGGGAAATGGATGCCTACCTCGCGGTGTCGGACGCGATCGCGAGTAACCAGGCTCAACTGATCATCGACACGGCAAGGATCAAGAGGTTACCGACTATGTTCGACTTCCTAAGTCACGTCGTCAAGGGAGGCCTCGCTGGCTACGCCGTCAGCTTCCAGGAAGTTGGCCGCCTGTCAGCAAAATACGTCCAGCGTATTCTTACTGGTGTTAAACCCAAGGACTTACCGGTGCAGCAGGTCGATAAGATCGACCTAGTCATCAATCTTAAAGCGGCGAAGCAGATCGGTCTGACGATTCCGCCGAACGTGCTGGCACGGGCGGATAAGGTGATCAGATGAGAGGTGAAAGGTAAGGAATAGGGGTGAGGCGACAGACAATCGAAAAGAATTTTGAAGAGAGCGTTAGAGTGAGGGAGGCGAGTGGGCAAGGAACTGGATGCGACCAAAACTCTGACGCTTGTGATGGAGAATTAATATGGGAACAGACACATCCATAGTCTACAAAGATTTACGAGAATATATTGCGGCTGTCGATCGATTGGGCGAGCTGCGTGTCGTTAACGGCGCCGATTGGGACTTGGAAATCGGCGCGATCACTGAAGTAGCGGCGCGCGCTACGAAACCCAAGATGGTGCTCTTCGACAACATCAAAGGATACCCGAAAGGTTTCCGTATCATCGTCAACGCGGTTTGCTCGGCGGCGACTACCGGTTTGGCATTTGGTCTGGATCCGACGCTGAGCGGGATGGACATGATCAAGGCTTGGAAGCAAAAGCTCGGATCTTATAAACCTCTGAAGCCGCTAGACGTTGCGCATGGACCCGTGACCGAAAACGTCGAGCGCGGTGACAAGATTAACATGCTCAAATTTCCCACACCGCGTTGGCACGAGCACGACGGCGGCCGTTACATCGGCACCGGCTGTCTGGTCATTATGGAGGACCCGGACGAAAAATGGACCAATGTCGGGACCTACCGCGTCTGCATTCATGATCGCGACACGCTCGGGATTTGGATCTCGCCCGGCAAACATGGGCGGCTGATTCGCGAAAAGTATTGGTCAAATGGCAAAGGTTGCCCTGTGGCCATCAGCTTTGGTCAAGATCCTGTCCTAACGAAGGTCGGTAGCTGGTACGAGCCGTGGGGTGTTTCCGAGCTGGAGATTGCAGGTTGGCTTCGCGATGAACCCGTTCAAGTCGTGCGAGGCGAAGAAACCGGCCTACCGATCCCGGTCGCGTCTGAGTTGGCCATCGAGGGATTCATTCTTCCGCCGCAGGTGGAGAGCAAGCAAGAAGGACCATTTGGTGAATGGACGGGGTATTACGCGTCAGGCACACGAAATGAGCCGGTGGTCAAGGTGAAAACCATCATGCATCGCAACGATCCGATTATCTTCGGCTCGCCGCCCGGCATATCAGGAAAGTCCGTGCCGCTTAGCGCGGCCAACGTGTGGTTGGCTCTGGAGAAAGCCGGAGTCACCGATGTCCAAGGCGTATGGGAGTATACGACCCGGTATATTACCGCGATTTCCATCAAGCAAAAGTACGGCGGGCATGCGAAGCGAACCGCCATGGCGATGTTGGGTTCCACCTATGGTTATCACCGCCGTTTCGTCATCATTGTAGATGATGATATCGATCCTTCGGATATCGACCAGGTCCTTTGGGCATTGGCGACGCGCTGCGATCCGGCCACGGCCATCAACGTCATCACCGAGGCGTGGAGCACGCCGCTCGATCCGAGAATCACGCCGGATGCGCGAGCACAGCGAAACTTCACCAATTCCGTGGCGGTCATCAACGCGTGCCAGCCATACCATTGGAAAGATCAATACGCCAAAACCTGTTATTTTCCGGAAGAGGTGCGGAGGAAGACGTATGAGAAGTGGAAAGAGGTTCTCAAGCTGGAGTAATGGAAGAACGGAGTGAGAGAATTGGAGTAATGGAGTGTTGGAGTGCTGGATGAAGAATGATTCGATCTTTGTTTTGCGTCGGAGTCTGCTTTACGTCATCGCTATGCTACTGTTGTTCGGATTCAGTGCTGCGATGGCCGGTCAGCCTGAAGCCTGGAAAGCGGATTGGGACAAGACAGTTGAGGCGGCGAAAAAAGAAGGGCAGATCGTGCTCTATGGCAGCGCCGATTTTGAAACGCTCTACGCGGAGTTTCATAAGAAGTATCCCGAAATCAGAGTCACGGGTGTTTTTGGTCGTGGCGCCGACGTGGCCAAGAGATTGATGTCGGAGCGGCGCGCGGAAAAGTACCTGGCCGATCTCTACGTCAACGGCCAGACCACGGGCTACAACGTCTTCTACAAGGCCAAGGCGCTTGATCCGATCCCGCCGCTTCTGGTCCTTCCGGAGGTTGCCGACGTCTCGAAATGGTGGCAGGGAAAACATCATTACGTCGATCCGGAAAACCAGTACTTGCTAAATATTAACGGCGAAACTCGGATCGTTGTCGGCTACAACAGCAAGCTCGTCAACCCTGCTGAAATCAAATCTTACTGGGACCTGCTCAACCCCAAGTGGAAGGGTAAGATCGTCGCCTACGATCCTAATCTTGGGGGCTCGGGGGATGCCATGCGTTTTTTCTTTTATCACAAGAGCCTCGGGCGGGAGTTTATCAAGCGGATTCTCACGGAGACAGATCTCGTCATCAGCAGCGATACGCGTCAGATGGGGGATTGGTTGGCGGGAGGGAAATTTGCAATTTCGATTTTCGCGCCGGTCTCGCGCATGGATTTGGACGTGATGCAGATGCAGGGATTGCCCGTGAGCTGGTTCGAGCCTGACCATTTGAAGGAGGGAGCGTATATCGCTGCGGGATCCGGCGGTGTGGCCGTAATCAACAAGGCGCCGCACCCCAACGCCGCCAAACTCGCGCTGAACTGGTTGCTTTCGCGCGAGGGGCAGATCGCGTATCAAAGAATTTTTACCCAGGGCAATGACGGTCCGGATTCTTTACGGATCGATATCCCTAAAGAAAAAGTGCCGCGGGGAAACCGTAGGCCGCAGGCGGACCTGAACCGCTATCCGTTCGTCGATCGCGCCGAGTGGATGGACCAAGAGCCGATTCGCAAGTTCGTGAAAGAGGTAATGGAGCAGCGGAGAAAGTAACCCAACGATTCAATGATGGCGGAAACCCTTCTTTTTTGGCGAAGCACTATTCTAAGCTTCTTCCCCCTTGACGGGGAAGATTGAGATGGGGGTGAAAACTGCGGCGCGGGTTGCAATATGCTCCAAGCCGCATGCACCCCCTCTTTGATTCTCCCCCGTCGAGGGGGGAGACGATTATAATGATGAAATCGGCCAATTCGTTGCAAGTGTTTGTCGCCCAAGTTGTTTTGACAGTCGCATCCATTGTAGCCGCCGCCGAAACCCCGCGTTGGCAACTCGAGTGGCAGAAGACGATCGAAGCGGCGAAAAAAGATGGACAGCTTTCACTTTACGGCGGGCAAGAGATCACTCACCAAGATATCCTTGCGGCCTTCAACAAAGAATTTCCTTTCATCAAAGTGGTGACCGTGACCGGTCGTGGGGGCGATCTGATGGCGCGCATTATCGCCGAAAGACGCGCTGACAAATATCTGACCGACCTCATGGCCAGCGGACCCAACGGTCCGCGCATGCTTTACCTAGGCAAAGCGCTGGATCCCATCACGCCTGCCTTCATCCTTCCCGAAGTCACTGATCTGTCGAAGTGGTACGGCGGGAAACACTGGTATGCGGACCCGGAGAATCAGTTCATCTTCATGTTCGAAGGAACGATCATCAGCACGGGTCTCTCCTACAACACCAAGATGATAGCGGCTAGCTCAATTAAATCTTACTGGGATCTGCTGACGGCCAAATGGAAAGGGAAGCTCCTGAGTATGGACCCGCGCGGCGCGGTTCCGCCCACGCCCGTATTAATCCTCTATCACAAGGCCGGACTGGGACCGGAATTTGTCCGGCGGCTCTACACTGAAACTGATATCACGCTCTTCCGAGACCGGCGCCAAGGCACCAACTGGTTAGCGACAGGCAAATTCCCGTTGTGTTTGCTTTGCAGGGACATCGACAAGGCAAGCCAGCAGGGCCTGCCTGTCGATGAGATCGCGCCTGATCGGCTGAATGAAGGTGGATCCATTGGCGGCGGCGGCAGCAGCGTGCTCGCGCTCGTAAATCGCGCGCCTCATCCCAATGCGGCCAAAGTTTTCATCAATTGGTATCTGTCGCGCCAAGGCCAGACAGTGTGGCAGAACGTGATGAATAAAAAAGAAGTCGAGGCTTCCGATTCGATGCGCATCGATATTCCCAAAGAAGATGTATTGCCCGATGGGCGGCGCGTGGAGGGACGAAAGTACAGCGTCGTTGGTTTTCTCGATCCTGACCCGGTGCAGAAGTTGTTGCAGGAAATTTTGAAGTAGCAGTAAGGATTAACCACGAAGCGCCCAACGCGGCAAAGCCGCAAGCAAAGGTTGGAGAAGCGGAATCCACCGCAGAGGCCCAGGGTACGCAGAGATTTTTTCATTTCAAACTCTTCCCTCCGCGTCCTCAGCGTCTCCGCGGTGAACTATCTAAAGGGCGAGGGAATTTAGGAAGGAGAAAGACATGGCTGAATATGAACCATTAGAGATTCGTGGATTTTATAGATCTCATTCTCATCTTCCCATCTGGGAGGTCATGGACAAGGCGGGAAGCTGGGAGAAAGTCGGACTGAAAGTCAGCTTCGAGTTCTGTGACAGTTCGTCCGCTGCCGAGAAGGCGCTGTTCGAGGGCAGCGTCGATTTCGTATCCGGCAATCATATTTCGCCCTACTTATTGGTTCGCCGTGGCAAGCCAATTGTAAGTCTCACGTCACCGTCCAACAGCGTCAACGACAAGCTGGTGGCTCGCTTCCCGATCAAAGAGGTTTCGGATCTCCGCGGGAAACGGATCGGCGATACCACCTTGGTGGATTCCATCGGCGGCTATCATCACCCGCGCGGCAATCACATGCTGTATGTTATGCGCGGCGGGTTAAAGCTCGACGAAGTCGAGTGGGTAGAGTTGTCGGAGTCCAACGACGAGTTCAAAGCGAAGCAGATGGACGCGCTGAAATCCGGCAAAGTGGACGCAATCTTTGTGACCGGCGGCACGGAGAAGTTCGAGCAGGCCGGCTTGCATGTGCTTTCTCTCTATCGACTTCCTATGATCAATGGGCCGACGTTGACGTCGACCTTGACTACGCTTCAGAAAAAAGATCGGTTAGGTGAGCGGCTGGTGAAAGCTCAGGTGATGGGGATTCATTTCGCCCGCACGCGACGGGGAGAGACGGAGAAGATTCTCGAAGGGCTGCGCCAACGCGTGCCGGAATGTAAGAACGTCAATTACAGGAGCGTGGCGAAGCTATTGCCCAAACCCTATCCGGATCATGAGGGAGTCGCCAATGCTTACAGACTGTGTTGCATGAAAGATCCCGAGACCGAAGAGCAGAGTCCAATGGCGCTGTGGGATCTTCACTATCTTCGTGAGCTGGACGACTCGGGTTTCATCGATGAGATTTACAAATGACAAGAGGCGTATACCGGCCCGTTTTTTCATGATCGGATCGTGGGATAAGACGGTTGACAATAGCCCGGCCTTGAGGAAATATTCTTCAGGCAAACAGGGTTGTCTGCCGTCCGTTTCCAAGGTGGAATATTTTTAATGAGACATCCCTCCACAGTCTCGCGGTTCTTTATAGCAGCCAGTGTTTCACTGTTTCTCCTGGCTGCTGCTCGCCCGGGCGCCGCACAAACGGATTGGACAAAAGAGTGGGAAAAGACCCTTGCCGAAGCCAAGAAAGAAGGGCAAGTCAACGTCTATATTTATCGCTACGAGCCGCTGCTGCGCGATTTTAAACGAGACTTTCCCGGCATCAACGTCGTATCGGTCACCGGAAGAGGCAATGAAATGACGGCGCGCATCATGTCGGAGCGCCGGGCTGGAAAGTTTATCGCCGACGTTTACAGCGGCGGGACCAACAGCCTCTACAACACGCTCTATAAAGGTAAAGCGCTCGATCCGATTAAACCCGCGCTCATTCTTCCCGAGGTCGTGGACACATCCAAATGGTACGGGAACGAACACCGCTACGCCGATCCTGAAGGCAAATATATCTTCGCTTTTCTTGCCAGTCCAAGCAACGCGCAGCTGGCGTACAACACCAATCTGGTCAACCCGAAAGAGTTCAAATCCTATTGGGACGTCGTCAATCCCAAGTGGAAAGGCAAAATCGTCTCGCTCGATCCACGAGACACCGGGTTGGGCGCGACGATGCAGTTTTTTTATTACAGTCCCGAGATCGGTCCTGATTACATGAAGAAATTTTTCGGCGGCATGGATATCACCTACGCCAAGAATTTCCGCCAGATGACCGATTGGCTGGCGCAAGGAAAATTTGCCATGTGTATGGGCTGCAAAGATTCCATGAGAGCCAAAAACCAGGGTCTGCCGGTGGAGGACTTTGACACCAACAGGTGGAAAGAAGGTTCGAGCTTTTCAGCCGGCGGCGGCTCAATGGGGATGCTCAATCACGCGCCGCACCCGAACGCGGCCAAAGTGTTCATCAACTGGTTTCTCTCGCGCAAAGGACAAATCGCTTTGCAAAAGCTGGGCGATCCGGACGATCCTGCAGGGTCGCGGCGCATCGATATTCCGAAAGACGATCTGCCGCCGGACGCGCGAATGCAACCTGGGGTCAAGTATTTCGACGTCGTCAAACCGGAATACGGAGACATGAAACCGATCTTTGATTTGGCCAAAGAAATCATGCAGGCGACCGAAGCAAAGAAATAGGAGGCACCATGCTCACTCGCGAAGAGAATGAAACACTGACCCGCGTCGGCCGAGGCACTCCTGCGGGAGAGCTTTTGCGCCGCTACTGGCACCCTGTGGCTGCGGCCGGTGAATTAACTGATGAGAAGGCCATCAGGGCGGTCAAAATTCTCGGCGAAGAACTTGTCGTCTACCGCGACAAAAAAGGACGGTACGGCCTCGTCGGAGAACGCTGTCCGCATCGGTCGGCATCGCTCGCCTTCGGTCGCGTGGACGATGAGGGCATCCGCTGCCCCTACCACGGTTGGAAATACGATGCCCGCGGGAAATGTCTCGAGCAGCCCGCCGAGCCGCCAGAGCGAGCTTATAAAGATAAGATCCAACACACAGCGTATCCGGTGGAGAAACTGGGCGGGCTCCTGTTTGCCTATTTAGGTCCCGAGCCTGCGCCGCTACTACCGCGTTGGGATGTGCTCGCCTGGGAGAACGGCAAGCGTTGGATCGAAAAACACGAGATTTATCGCTGCAACTGGCTCCAGCCGATGGAAAATTCGGTCGACCCATCGCACCTCTACTGGCTGCACGGCGACACCGCGCACCTAGTCGGCGCTGTGGAGCGGTACGAGGAAGAGCATGAATTCCTCCCGTTTGAATTCGGCATCATGAAGAGACGCACTACGCCGGGGAAAAAACCCGGTGACAGTGCACAGATCGACCAACATCCGCTGGTTTTTCCAAACACACTGCGGCATGTTTTTCGTACGATAAAAACCGATGGCCTGTTACGCCACAACTTGCAGATCCGCGCGCCGGTGGACGACACGCACACGCAAATCTACGTCGTTTATTTCACGCCCACTGAGACCGATTTTTCGCCCGCAGACGGCGAAGCGCCGTGGGAATATTTTCCCATCAGAGACGAAAAAGGCGAGTATCGCCTCGAGCATGTGTTGGTGCAGGACGCCATGGCTTGGGAAACGCAGGGGGGGATTACCGATCGGACCCAGGAGCATCTCGGCGTGGGCGACGAAGGAATCATCAGCTTTAGAAAGTTATTGCACGAGCAGATCTCCATCGTCCGTAACGGCGGCGAGCCGCTGGGGATAATTCGCGATCCCAATAAAAACAGGATCATCGAATTTGACGTCATCAATGAACGGATCGGTCTCTACGGCTCCGAGCGGCAAAAAGTTGCATAGCAGGCCGCTGAAAAAGCCTCATATGCTTCGTTGCGCTCAATCGCCTCGCTCCAACGTACTGGCCGAGTACGCCTCCGCTGGAGCCTGTCCTGAGCAAAACCGAAGGATCGATTTGTCGCGCGCCTCGCATCCGAGAGCTTTTTGAGCAGCCTGCAAGAAAGTTTTTCACCATTTTGCAGTCGGGACCAACAAAGTTTGAGATGAAGTCTTTAGGAGGGACATCCAATGGCGGAGACTCGACAGCAGCCTGTAGATCTTAAGCCCGAGCGCATCGACACCTACCGGGAATGGCAAGCCGCACAAAAGATACCCGTTATTCGCGGATTCTTTGTTGAGGACGTCAATGCGGTAGAGCTGGTGCCGTGGGACCTGAAAGGCGGCAACGCGGCATTCGTCGTTCTCGACGGAACCGGCGGAGTCAACGACGCATACATCTGCGAGATTGCTCCCGGCGGGAAGCTAAAACCGCAGAAACACCTCTACGAGGAGATGGTTTACGTGAGCAAGGGTTACGGCGCGACGACCGTCTGGCAGAAAGACGGCAAGAAACATACCTTTGAGTGGGGGCCGGGAAGTCTTTTCGCGATTCCACTCAATGCCTGGTATCAACACTTTAACGCGAGCGGCAGCGAGCCGGCCCGCTATTTTGCTGTGACGAACTCCTGCTTCATGATCAACCTCTTCCATAACGTCGATTTCGTTTTCGAAAATGATTACGCGTTTCTCGATCGGTTCGATCCGAATACCGAGGGTTACTTCAGTGGCAAGGGAGAAGTGACGGGCCGATTTTTCATGACGACGAATTTCGTAGCCGATACCCACAATATCAAGCTCGCCGACTACAGCGAGCGCGGCAAAGGCAGCACCAACATGAAATTCGATCTCGCCAAGCAAACCATGGCGGCGCACATCTCGGAGTTTCCGGTGGGGACCTACAAAAAAGCCCACCGCCACGGGCCCGGGGCTCACGTGATTATTCTCAGCGGCCAGGGGTACTCCATTCTCTGGCCGCAGGGCCAGGAGATGCAGCGCGTGGACTGGAAGCCGGGGAGCGTCGTGGTGCCGCCGGACCAGTGGTTTCATCAGCATTTGAACGCCGGCGCAAAACCGGCGCGCTATCTGGCGCTCCGCTGGGGTAGCTGGCGCTTTCGCTTCATGAGAGTGCAAGACAGCGAAGGTTCGACCTACACCAGCGTGAAGCAGGGGGGCGGGCAGATCGAATTCGAGGACGAAGATCCGTCCGTGCACCGCGACTTCGAAGCGGCGATGAAAAAAGCCGGCGCCACGTGTCAAATGGGTTCGTACCACCCGCTTTGCACGGAAAAGCCACAAGCCAAAGTCGCCAGTTAGGATTGAATTCGCCGGCGCTTGCACTCCGCGACCTCACGCGCTAGAAGACTGGTTCGTCGAGGTCTCTCTTTCTTTTTTCCTTCCCTCGCGGCCACGTTTACAGGCGAGAGGTCGAAAGCGCCGCGAGTGTACGCCAGAGAGGAAACTCTCATGATCGGTAAAACGATCTTGATCCAGGCGCTATTCCCTCTTGCCCTTCACCTTCTTTCGTTACCACAGGCGTCGCTCGCGGCTGAAGTCTCTCTCACGTGGGAAGCCGAATGGGAGCGCACGGTCAAGGCGGCCGAGCAGGAAGGGCAGGTGGTCGTCTATAAAATTGCTCATGATTCAGAATGGCACGCTTTCCAGAAAAAGTTTCCGAAGATCAAAGTCGTCTTGGCCCCGGGCAGCGCCGCGCAAATCCTCCAACGGCTTATGGCCGAGAGAAGGGCGGGAAAATTTCTCGCCGATGTTGTCCGACTCGGAGGCGGAACATCGACATCGCTCTACAAGGCCAAAGCGTTGGAGCCAATCAGCTCCGCCCTTATTCTGCCGGAAGTCACTGATCCTTCTAAATGGCTCGATGGCAAACATCATTATAACGACGGCGAGAATCAGTACACCTTTATCTATGCGGCCTTTCCTTTGCGATTGTTGGCATACAACACAAAGCTCGTAGAACCCAGGACCGTCACTTCTTTCTGGGATCTTCTCGATCCTAAATGGAAGGGAAAGAGCACAATCAAGGATCCGAGGGACCCAGGAGGCGGAAGCCCGCTGCTTTTCCTCTATCACAATCCACAGCTCGGACCGGAATATATAAAAAAGCTCCTCACAGTTGGCGGGCTCACTCTGGTGCGGGATCCGCGCGAGCGGCTGCAGACCGACTGGCTGGCATCGGGCAAGTTTCCGATTGCCATCACGTCCAAGGCCGATGATGTCGATGAGGCAAAGAGGCAAGGATTGCCCGTCGATGTGCTCGATGCTCATGCGCTGAAGGAAGGCGCTGGGCTTGAGGCCGGCGGGACGATGATCTCATTGGTGAACAAGGCTCCGCACCCCAATGCGGCCAGAGTGCTGATCAACTGGTTCTTATCCCGCGAGGGACAGATGGCGATTCAAAAAGTCGGCCCTAATGATCCGGGTCAGAACTCGCTCCGCGAGGATATTCCCAAAGATCATCTGCCCATAGGGGCGCAGCGGCAGAAAGGTGTGAAATATATTCGCCTCTGGGGACCCGAGGTGTGGGATCGAACCGCAATTAGTGAATTGGTTAGCCAGTTGGTCAAGTAGGAAAAGGTTGCGAGAGGAGGCTTCCAATGATCAAGCCGAGCGAACTCACCTGGGATGATGTGGTTCGGGTTGGACCCGGCACGTTAGGTGGCAACTACCTACGGTGCTTTTGGTGGCCCGTGGCCCTCTCCGAAGAAGTCAGGGACATACCGGTGCCCGTGAAGGTCTTGGGAGAAGAGCTCGTGCTTTTCCGCGATCTCTCCGGGCAGCTGGCGCTCTTGGGAGCCTATTGCTCGCACCGGCGGGCCTCACTCGAGTACGGCAGAATCGAAGCACAAGGCATCCGCTGCGCTTATCACGGATGGTATTACGATCGCCAAGGAAAGGTCCTCGACCGGCCTGCCGAGCCGATCAAGGCAGCGCCCAACATCCGGCACCCGTGGTATGCGGTAAGAGAACTAGGAGGGTTTGTGTTCGCCTATCTGGGAACGGACAAAGAGAGCCCGCCGCCGTTTCCCAGGTACGACGTGCTGGTTCAGGATGGATATCGAGTCGCTGAACGAGGAGATGACGAGGCGGGCAAGGCGTATAACTGTAACTGGCTCCAGGGAGTGGAGAATACGACGGATACGACCCACTTGACTTATCTTCATGGAATTTACGAGAGGTGTGCCATATTCAAGCCGGTGGAAAGCGAATACGGCGTCAAACTATACATCCTCGATCCGCGCTCAAAACCAAATTGCGTAGCACTAAGAAAAAGATGCACCGTGCTCCCCACCATAAATCGAAAGTCCCGCGAGCCCAGGCCTAAAAGTCCCGACGAGAGTCCGGTTACACTCCAGCAGGCCATATGGATCGTGCCTATCGACGATACTCACTGCGAGGAAATGCGCTTGACGGTCTATCCTCAGCCGCCGAAGGAGCGAAGTTACCACGGAGCCTACGTGGATCAGGCCAAGCAGAGAGAGAGAAAACCCTACGATCGGCGGTTTTACGGCGAGATCAGGGGAATCGTGCCTCTCGAAGACAAAGCGATGGTCGAAAGCCAAGGGCCGATTGTCGATCGCACCTTGGAGCACCCGGGCTATGGGGATCGGGCGATACTCCTGTTGCGCAAGATGATACGCGAAGGAATAGCGGAGGTCGCCAATGGCGGCAAACCGAAGGGGGTCCTGAAAGAGGATCTGGCGATGATCGATTTGGACATCGGCGTTGAAGAGTTTGAGATTGATAGAGTGCCTGAGGGAGTGAAAGACTTACTCACTGAATTGCAGCAGCAGTTGGAGCATGTATGAAAACTTCCAGCGAGCACGTTGGATTTATTGGCTTAGGCAATATGGGTGGGGCGATTGCCCTGCGTCTCCTGCGGGCCGGCTATCCGATGACGGTCCTCGACTTAGACCAGGACAAGATGAAGGGACTCACAAACGAAGGAGCCGATGTTGCGGCGACGCCCAGGGAAGTTGCCGAACGATCCACTGTGGTTCTCGCGTCTCTTCAGCCGGACGTTGTTGAAGAAGTTGCGTGCGGCAAGAACGGAATCGCTGAAGCAAAAAAAGAAACCTTGGCCTTTGTCGATTTGAGCAGCACGACGCCGGAGCTTGCTGTCGAAGTGTCCGAGTCTTTGCGCGAGTGCGGCATCGAGATGCTCGATGCGCCGGTGAGCGGAGCCGACATTGGCGCAACCAACGGCAACTTAACGATCTTTGTCGGCGGAAATTATCAGACCTATCAACGCTGCTTACCTATTCTTCAACACGTCGGGCGTATGGTCACCTATTTGGGAAAGAACGGCAATGGACAGATAGGCAAACGGATCAATCAAATGATGCAGGCCATGTCCGAGCTGGCAATCTATGAAGGGATGCTGCTGGCGAAAAAAATGGGATTGCCTTTGCAGATGTTCGCGCGGGCAGCCTCTGCGGGCTGCGCGCAAACTTGGCGCCTGGACGAACTCGTTGACAACGTTTTCAACCACGGCGAGAAAAAACATCGGCTCAGACTGCGCCCCGGCCGCACAGGGAATGCTCTCAAAGTGGCTGAACAGCTTGGGCTCAAGCTGGAAGGAACCGAAGCGGCGCATCGAGTGTTTTCCCGTCACGGTTGGGAGATCGTCATCGATTTTGAGAGAGATGACGTCCCAGATCCGTTGTAGGTGATTAATCGTTCAGCGTTATTCCACAGACGGTGTAAAGAAAAACATGCACCACGAAGGACCCGAAGTGTTTCGGAGAGTTCACCACGGAGACGCCGAGGACGCAAAGGGGAGAGTTTGAAATGAAAAATCTCTGTGTGCTCTGCGCCTCTGTGGTGAATAAAATATAAAATGCTGAACTTGAAAAGTCTCAGTGCCGTCCTGCTCGTCTTCTCAGCACTGATAATGTCCGTCCACAACCTCGTGCTGGCGGGCGAGGGCGGATCAGCGTGGGAAGATGAGTGGCAGAAGACCGTCAAGGCGGCAGAGCTGGAGGGAGAGGCGGTCTTTTACAGCCTTGCCGAAATCGGCGACGTTTTCGTCAAGGGCGGCTTTCAGAAAAGATTTCCCAAGATCAAGATCTCCGTCGTCGGAGCCCGCGGCGGCGAGCATGTGCCTAGAATCATGGCCGAGAGGAGGGCGGGAAAATTTCTCGCCGATGTCGGCGATCTGGGCAACACTTCTCCTTACGCGCTTTATCAGAGTAAGGCGCTCGACCCGATTACTTCTGCTTTTATCTTGCCCGAGGTCAAAGACGAATCGAAGTGGTGGCAAGGGAGACAGCACTTTATAGATCCAGAGGGCAAATACATCCTTGTGTATGTCGGCGCTCCGCTTTACCTCGTGGGGTACAACACAGACCTTGTGAACCCGAGCGAGTTTAAATCCTACTGGGATCTTCTGAGCCCCAAGTGGAAAGGCAAGATCGTCGCGTTTGATCCGCAGGCCGGCGGCTTCTCCGCCACGCGCGACCGCTTCTTTTATCACAATCGCGAACTGGGACCGGAGTTTCTTAGGCGTCTCTTCAGCGAGATGGAATTGACACTTTACCGCCGTTATCCTCAAGGCGAGGATTGGCTGGCGACAGGTAAGTTCGCGCTCTGTTTATGCCGCCATCAATCGATCAGCGAGGCCAAGAACCAGGGTCTGCCGGTTGACTTGGTCGAACCGTCACGATTCAAAGAAGGAGTCGGTCTCGAGACGCGGGCCAAGACTCTAGTGCTGATGAACAAGGCGCCGCATCCCAACGCGGCCAAAGTTTTCATCAACTGGTTCTTGTCGCGAGAAGGCCAGATCGATTTTCAAAAGACCTCGGGAAGGATCGTTGATGCTGGCGCCGAGGCTTCGCTCAGGATAGATATCCCCAAGGATGACATTCCACCGCGAAACCGGCTCAATCCGGGCGTGAAATATTTTCCGCAGTGGAACCCTGACTTTTATGACATGAAGCCTATTACCAAAGTGATCACTGCGGCGCGGGCTGAGGGGGAAAGGAAATGAGCTGTCAGTTATACCCTCACCCTTCCCTCTTCCTCGGGAGGCTGTCGTAATTAAAGATGTAGAGGTGCAAACAAAGGTTCCCCCTTTGCCAAAGGGGGATTAAGGGGGATTTTTTCGAGGATGTGAAACCGTCACTGACTGCGGAAATCTCCCCTGCCCCCTCTTTTCCAAAGAGGGGAAATCCTAATCTTTCCCCCGACTCTGGGAAGGGGTGAGGGAGCGGAACGAAGGCGCGCGATTGCATGACTTATGCGTAGTGGTTCAGTTACAACACACCGTATTTTAGGTCGAAGAAAGATTTCTCGCGTCGCCTGTCCTGAGCATGTCGAAGGGCTCGAAATGACACGTTAAATGATCTGTCATCTCGAACGAAGTGAGAGATCTTGACCAAACTGAACCGCTACCGACTTATGCGTAGTTCAATAGTTGTTTCAACTCGGTGAAACAGGAGAGGTCCATATGCTGAGTCAAGAGGAAAACGAGCTTTTAACGAGAGTGGGGCCGGGAACTCCCATGGGAGAGCTGCTGCGGCGGTACTGGTATCCGATAGCCGCTACTTCAGAGCTTATCGAGCGGCCGACCAAGGGAGTGAAAATTCTGGGCGAGGAGCTGGTTCTGTACCGAGACAAACAAGGACGTCCGGGATTGATCGGCTCGCAGTGCGCCCACCGGCGGATGTCGATGCTCTTGGGCATTCCCGAGAAGGAGGGCTTGCGCTGCGCTTACCACGGCTGGTTGTATGACAGGAACGGAAAGTGTCTCGAGCAGCCATACGAGCAAGCCGAGGATCCGAACAGCAACTTTAAAGAGCGTATCCGTATGCCCGCTTACCCGGTTCAGGAGCTGGGAGGGCTGATCTTTGCTTACCTGGGCGCCGAGCCCGTGCCGCTCTTGCCGCGCTGGGATCTCTTTGTCCGCGACCGCGTCCTGCGCGACATCGGAGCAGCGGTGATTCCGTGCAACTGGCTTCAGATCATGGAGAACTCTCTCGACCCGGTGCATGTTGAATGGCTCCATCAACATTTTTACAATTACGTCCAAGAACGGCTGGGCCACTCGGACTTCAAGGGCAATCCCGTAAGCCATAAGAAGATCAACTTCAGAGTGTTCGAGTACGGTATCATCAAGAATCGGATGCTGGAGGGCGAATCGGAGGACAACGAAGACTGGCAAGTGGGGCATCCGGTCCTGTTTCCCAATATTCTTCTAAGCGGCAGCACGAGCCGGCCGACGTTTCAAATCCGCGTGCCGGTCGATGACACCCATACTTTGCACTTTTGGTATACATGCTACGCGCGATCGGAGGTCAAAGAGCCGCAAGAAGTCATACCGTTCTACCATGTGCCCGTGCCGGGGTACGACAAAACGGGAGAGCCCCAGTGGTCGCTTCTGGACAACAACAGTGGCGAGGACATGATGGCCTGGATAACTCAAGGCGGCATCGCGGACCGAGGGATGGAAAAGCTGGGGCTTTCGGACAAGGGCATTATTCTGTACCGGCGTTTGCTCAGAGAACAATTGGAAAAGATTCAGGCCGGCCAGGATCCGATGAATGTGTTTCGCGATCCGGCGAAGAACGTTTACATCAAGCTCCGGCTCGAGGACAGCAAGCTCAACAGCGGCAGCTTTCGTCCCGGACCGCGCCGGCAAGGCGGCGCCACCAAGTACAGCCCGATCCTGGACCAGGAGGAACAGGCGCGAAAGTAGGAAGAGTGGTTCAAAACGTTCAACGCGTTCAATCGCTCAAGCCCCCACCCCGGATCAAAGTCCGGGGCAGGCTCTCTTTCCTCCC
>Ga0066700_10000299_pt1 | contig 16677 bp, 18 predicted proteins | sample GraSoiAngelo_149_FD_66460 | JGI IMG/M metagenome (GOLD analysis project Ga0066700, IMG submission 66460) | Grasslands soil microbial communities from the Angelo Coastal Reserve, California, USA - 14_1009_09_30cm | ecosystem: Environmental > Terrestrial > Soil > Grasslands | place: USA...
GCCCGCTCTGAGGGGTAATGTCGCTCGCGCTCAGTATCTGGTCCAACTTTCGACGTTCTCTAAATCTTCAACCTCAAGTTGCCTGTTTTCAGTGTCTTGCGGGAGTGGTGGGAGTGGCGATGGTGTTTGACTAACTTTCTCATGAGGTAGTAACGATGCCAAAGACAACTCTTTCAGCCACTGAAGCAGCACGCCGCCTGAGTGTCGGCTTGAACTTTCTCTACGACTTGATTCGCGCTGGGAAACTTGAAGCCGATAAAAAAGGGAAGCGCTGGGCCATTTCGACCAGAGCGGTTGATTTACGGCTGGCGCGGCTTTCCAAAATCTAACTAAGGAAAATGCCAATGCAAGTCGCTGTCCTGAAATTCTCCCCAAGCACTAAAGCTCAAGTTCTAGCCGCCGTCGAATTGAAACTCGAAACCAGCGACGGCGATTATCCAACCGCCCGGTGGAAGATTGGGGCAAACTGTTGGGAGACGCGGCCGCCGTCAGCGCCATGCTCGACCGCTTACTGCACCACGGCCACGTGCTCAAGTGCGGTCCGCGGAGCTGGCGCACCAAAACCGACTTGCCAGCACAGGAGGCGGCAGGGTAGAACATTCTCAGTCCTGGACGGCCACTCCCGTTGGCCGGTTTTGAAGTGATAACTGTTGGCCGCTTTTGAAGTGATCACTGAGGCGCCATTCCGGCGGACAGCAAGAACCGTTCGCCTTCCCACCGGAATCGGCGTTCACCTTCAGACCGGAATGCTGTTCGGAATCACAACGGAATGGTGTTCGGCTTCAGACCGGAATCGCGTTCACCTTCGACCGGATTCCCAACTTTCTCTGAGTTACTCTCAGCATAGACATTTTCGTACTCATTCCTGTGCTGTGGGTCTACGCTTCTACACTCGTACATCTCGTGCTGCCATCCCGTTAGCTCTCTGAAGGCAACAAGGGTCACGCCAGCTCCCTTTACTATCTTCCAGCTTCGACAGCCACAATCTCTGGTCAGCTTGGCACAGCTCGACTGTGGGCGCGTGCTTCACTTTCTGAGCGGCAGATGTTCCTACAACACTAAGGAGAACGAGGAAACAGAATTCGTACCCTCGTCCACCTTGGGTAGAGAAGGCGGGCATCGCAAGCCAAAGCTGCCCATGTCGGTTTCTCAGAACCCTGACATCGGCAAGGACGAGGGCCAAGGAGAGAACAGCCAGGATGCGGCGCACACCGACCTCTCCTTTTCATCGCTTTTTGCTCCAACCCCCCGTGATATCAGAGGCGCTTAGCTTGGGCATCGGCCAGGGTGATTCATATTAGCCGGAACCTCCTTTTGGCTTCAAAAGTCAGCGCCAAGGTGATGAGTCGATTCACACAATTGTTCTCATGGGGGAAACGGGGGGGAGGCCGAGTGGCGTTGCGAACTCTATCCCAACTCGAACCCAGGGGCAAGCAAGAACGGTGACGGACTGACTTGTGCTAGAGCAGAGATTCAGGACCGTTTTGCTCCCGTGTTAGATCGAACCTTTGAATCAGCAGCCCGCTTTAACGGTAATGGCGACCTTACGGCACGCTGAATTCTTCCCAGCCTTGGCCCGCCTTGCAAGCCGAAACAGACTTCTGGCAAACCTCCAGCCTGGTGACCGGGTGCACTTCCCAGTTTGTGGCCCGCTTTAGGCCCTTATTGAACCGCGTTTCGGTTGGCAACAAGTGGCTCTGCCGAATGTGCTTTGTGTCCAGCATAAGCCAGCCAGTTACCCTGATAAAGTCACCCTCCAGATCATTCACATTCTTGAATAGCCAGTCGGGATGGCCGTTGGCGCGAATGCGAGGAGTTATCTCGGCTGTAACCGATGTCTCTTCTGCGTCGTCCGTTTCTTTGGTAAGAACCAGATGAACGTCTGTATCCACCCTCCGCGTTAATTCACAATTGCACGACTCCGCACTGCCCGGCTTGATCCGGATGAGAAAACCCGTCAGTTCGACCGGAGTTCCTTCTTTGCCGGGCGTTCTGATCGAGGATCTATCTTGCCCGGTATTCCATCTTGTCGGCTGGGCAATAAGGCGCGTGGAAGCAATCGTTTTGTGCTTAACCGCCGCTGCGCTGGGAATGTCCGGTCGATTCTTGGCCTGGTTCAGCGCGCTGTCGGCGTCCTTGCCGCAGCCGGTGTTGGGGCATTCGGCAATACTGCCGATGCTGGCCGGGCATTCCGAAGTCGGTGGTGGCGGTTGGGTACGACCATCTCCAGCGAACAAAAGGGCCCAACCTACAACGGTCAGAAGAACCAGTCTGATATTGAGTTTCATGCAGCGTGACTCCTGGCTTGGAGCAGGGTAAGTGGGATGACCTGCGGCGGATTTTGCTCTTGCAAGGTGTAGGAGTCAACCAGAAAATCTTTGCAGTTACGTGCCCGGCCTCCGAGCGGAGCAGACCAATAGGGACCGAGCAACGAATGCACGTTGGTTGTCACTTACTCTGGGAGTCCATTCCTAATGAGGCCCTTTTGACATCGAGAGCGTGCCGTGCTTCTCGCATTTCCCTCTCGCTGTGAGACATCCTTTCTCTCTTGTTCAAACTTCTCAAATTCATCGCCGAGAACGATACCAGCCGCTGACATCGAGTCGTATTCTTTGTTCAAAGTATAGCGGTCAGGATCACAAAGATATCCGCCTTTGGCGCAACGTTGGTTGAAGTTTGAAACATTGCTGTCATAAACCTTTTTTCGCAGGTTGAAGGCATTCAAACGAGTACTGAGGTCAGCAGCTTTCTTTGAAAGGGTCTCCTCACGAACTTTCAAGTAGTCTTCCTCATCCTTGATTCGGCTCTCATCGTTCGCGAGTTCCATCTTAGCAATGCGGGCTGATCGCTCATCTTGTGACATCGTTTTGGGAAATAACAAAACGCCCAGTGTAGGGTGATGAATCTCATCGTAGTTGGCTTTTTCATCTGCTGCGGCTTTTGCTGCTAACGCGGCTTGCTGAAGTTGCGACTTGGCTTGTGTTCGCGCTTCTCGGAAATGCAGAACTAGCCGATATAAATCATTTGCTTCGTCGGTTAGGCCCCGCTCTTCTTTGAAGACTACATCGCCGGAGTCGGCATCCGTGACCTCTAATGAAACGGTACCGGCTGTGAGGTCTGTGTGGTCAGAAGTCATATTAGCTACCAAGTCCGCGCGTTCACATGCATACACTCGCACATAACCGGTTGACACATTCTGCGCCAGTTCCATATTGCGAAAGGAGCAGTTTGGGGTGAAGTGCTTCTCGTTCCGTGACCATAGGACTCTACTGTCACCCGAGTAGCATATTGTTTTGGCACGTATCATTCTTGAAGCCGCAGCCTGCTCAACAACACCGCAGGTGGCTTGGTTGTTAGGCGGAGATAAACCCCATTTGCAATTTTGGCCTAATGCAACCATCGACACCAGCATGAATGCCCAGATCAGGATCGGCTTCACTGACTTAGACCTCCTGGCCTGGTGTTGCGAAAAAAATCGCAGGCACATCCATCACCAGGCACATCAGACTTTTTCGGGGGAAAGCAAACGCGGGGGAAATCCACATGCGTTGCGTCACTATTCTAACTCACAGTGAGTTACAACGAGACGAAATACGAAATTACGGCTTGGGTTGACCTTGGCAGGGTGCCCATTACCCCTAGGGCGGGCTTCTGGAGAAATCGTCCTAGCTGGCTTCGCAGTATTCTTGAATGGACTGGGCTAGGCCGGCCACGCCCCTCAGTGAGCGACGTATGGAGGAGCATACAATGTTGGCATGAGCACCAGATATCGAGAAGCCGCCTTTTTCGTTAGGTCCAACCCCGACGACGACGAAGAGGAAGATGAACCTAAGAAGGATGAAGAAGAGGATGACGAGGAAGGCGATGACGAGGGGTACTCGGAGTGAAGAAAGGCTTCAGCTTACTGCTTTCCAGCCGAATCGCCCTGGGAGTTTGTTTCGTCCGCAGTCTTATCCGTAGCGAGCGAACCAGCGATTGCCTTCATGCTCGCCGCAATCAATTAGACCTTCAGCCTTCATTTCCATTAGAAGATTGTGTAGTTGAAGTTCTCCCAGACGCTTCAATGCCTGCGAGTTGTCTGTCAATTCCTTTTTATAAACCATCGGAAACCCCGCTCCGGTCATGGGGCGACCTGACGGTGCGATCCACTTTCGCTTGCGTAAGAGTTGAAGAACTTCTTGTTTATCGGCGTACGCGCCTGAATCGCGACTAGGCACCGCAAGGCGGCTCTTTAGTAGAAGGACTTGTTCATAGGCCAGGATCCGTTCTTTGCGCCAGACGCGGTAGGAGCCGAACATGGCGGCGACTGCGGCAAGGCAGCCCCAGATGATCTTCTGTTCCCTTTGCTGACTCCATACCGCTAATGCAGCAAACGGCACGCTTAATGGGCCGCTCATGCCCGTTAGCCAATCGCCAAAGAAGGCTCGTAAGTAAGTCAGGAGCCGGATGTCGGGTTCAGGCGGCTCTTCGGGCAAAGCAAGGATTAAGAAGATCGCATAGGCACCCAAGGAAAGCACCGCAGCCGCACTGGTGACGGTTGCGGCCTTGTCTAGTAACGGCGAATGAAACACCCAATCAATAACGCGCAGACAAAGCCCCAGCATTGCGAGAACCAGGGAAATTTTCGGAGGCAACACCATAGTCTAAGTCATCGCCCTAGGGGCATGGGCTGAAATGGAAACGGCATGTGCTCTGTTCTAGGATAACGTAACTTCAGTCCTCCCAGTATCCGCTCTGCTCAATGAATGCTGGGGTCAAAGGCTCGCTGATCTTGGTCATGTTGATCTTGGTCATGTTGATGTTCCTACCCCGGCCATCGTGCTGGGCTGCTGTCTCTAGTTTCGGCCTCATGACACTGAAGCCTTGGCGGGAAGTCAGGAACGCGCGAATTCGAGCAAGGGCTGCATCTTTCCGGCGTCGGCTTCCCTCAGAGCGTCTAAATATTGTGTTCGCGCTTCTCCGCGCTTGATGAGATCCTTTGCACCCCAAGTTAACGGAGTATGGCCAAGGTTCGACAGCAGCAAGTCTGCCATCAGACGAGCGTGCCTACCATTGCCATTCGGGAAGGGGTGAATTGCCACAAGCCGGTAGTGAAATCGAACGGCTATCTCATCTGGAGGATATATCTGTTTCTCGATCCAGAAAAGAACATCGCCACATAGCACAGCGAGGCTCTCTCGAATTTGTTGGCATGGAATCCCAATGTTCTTTTCGCTTTTGCGGTACTGTCCCGCCCATTTCCATGTTTGGTCAAACATCCGGAAGTGCAACTTCCGAACGTAGCTGTCAGATACTAATTCAGGAATTGTCATTCTTGTAGCTGTTGCCCACTCCCTAGCACTCAGGATATTCTCCCACTCCCACTCATTCAGCTCTTGTTTCGTTGAGAGACTAGGAATCAAGCCCTGAATCTCTTCCGGAGAGAGCGGAGTATTTCCGTTGCTGTCGGTCGTCACCAATGACAAATTATGTGCCTATCTCTGAAGCATCCGCTTTGAGTGCTCTTCTATTTTCTCGTCTACCCGACCCACGGCCTGATCTTCCAATGCCATGGTGTGCTCAACCGCGCGGATGTTTTCGGTAGCCTTCGCTCGGGCGCGCTGTTGTACGAGTTCCTCAATGCTTCCGTTTTTCGGAACAATGGCATATACCAATTCGCACCCAAGCGCCTCGGCAGCTTCGCGCAGATTTCCAAGACTTATGCTGTACTCTGCCTCTGACTTCTCTAGGTACGCCACGATGCCACGGCTGCTATGGCCTAGTGTTTTTGCCATTTCTGGCATGGTTATTCCGGCGGCTTGACGAACCGCCCGAATCCAGCCTTTTTGTGGACGCGGAACTTTGGCCGCCTCGGCATAAGCCTTATAGAATCTGGCAAGCTGCTTCACGCGTAAACTTCTGAATTCAGGCTTCATACGGCACCACCCTCTATCTGTTGTTCAGTAATATCTTAACATAATAGCCACTTTGTTCCAAAAGGTTAGGACAAATTGAAATTAAAGTTAAGAAATATTTGAACAATATAGATATATTGTTCAGTAATACCTGAACATTACATATTCGTAGACGAACAAAAAGCGAATATATAGGATTGGAAGATATAGGAGTATTGAGGCTCGTATGGATGAAGGCCGAAAACGCGTGCTTGGGATTATGGCTTCGATCCTAGCGGCCCGGAAACTCTGCCAGATGGACAGCACAAGGCCATCTCCGGCCCTGAATGCAATCATTGCGGATGCTGTTACCTTCGCGCAGAGAATCATGCAGAAAATTGATGATTTGCTTCCGCCTCCGCGAAAGGCAATGTGATAAGTGTTAGGCGGCATAATGGCCGACTTTCACAACAATGTCCGTTCCTCAGCCCTGGCTTCTACAGACCAAATCAGGACCCCGCGTACCAACTCGTCGACGAGCTCGCCCAATTTCCCCATTTGCTTGCGTCAGGATTTGGTGTATTTTGCCGCTGAACGATTGAGCATGGAGCTGCACCCATGGCATGGTCGCCTGAAGATCGTCGCAAGTTCCTTCGGGGACTCGATGACACCCAAAGCGTGCTTCTCATCTTTTACAAGTATCTCCTCTATCTTCTGATTCCGTCCGTCACCCTGCTGGCAGCTTTGTTTTTCCGTTCAGTTTCCAACGATTCTTTCCGAGACTTTCTTCGAATTTACGGTGGCATCCTGTATCTCATTTTCCTGGCCTGGGCAGTGGGCCAATTGTTCGCAATACGGAACAGGCAGTCGCGAGGACCCTCAGGTTGGAACACGCCCTCGCCGGGCGATCCGAAGATCAAAGTGAAATTCTCCAAGGATCCTGAGACCGGCGCACGAGGGTTTTCGTTTAACTTTGGCTTCGGCACCCCAGGTTCGAGTTCTTCTACGAAAACCATGCGAATCGGGCTTTCCGCGAGTTCCGTGGCGGAGGAAGACAAACTTGATGACGCAGCATTAGTTCAAGCGGACGCGTATGTCACGGCCGGGTCGGGCTTGGATATGATTTGCCGCCTGCTCAATCCGCGCTATAAGGACTGGAGTTCACCTCAACAGCAGGTCTACCGCGCCTATCTTGAAAATCAGCTTGAGTTGCAACGAATGGCAGCCTCTCAGGTGGACGAGACTCTCGCTTCGGCACCGGCGAGTGAAACTCATGCAGTTCAGATCCCGCCCCCTGAAACACCATCTTCCCATTTTCCGGAGGCGGAAACGCCCAAATCTCGTCAATCATTGTTTGCTCTGCCTCCGATTGTTTGGTTCTTCTTAATCTCCTTTGTCATCATGGTCACAGCTTGCCTGGTGGGGTTGTACTTCTTCTCACACGTCGCGCAGCAGTAATCCCAGAGGGACCGTTTTGGCATTCCAAAAAAGAACCCGGATTAGAAGTAAGTTGGCCGCCGTGGGCTGCGTGAGCCTGCTAGCTGTGGTCGGGTGTAGCCGCCCAAAGCAGTACAGACTCGGCGAGGCAATACCCGTCGGTTCTTATACTCTCAGCATATCGATGACTGAGATGACCCACCAGCTACACCAACGGCAACTTGTGATTTTCTACCGCTGTAATGGAGCGGGTTGGACATCCCTCTCGCAGTCGGAACGGGAGGAGTTCGTCAGTTTCTTGCCGGTCGCCTCGGTTTACATTGCTGGACGGTGGGGAGAACGAATATGCACCCGAGGAAGTGGAACTAGCAACAATGTACAGGGCTGATCGGACTGCTTATCAAGAGGCTTACACCAACGATGAAGATTCGAGGGTGATTAATCCTAGCGTCGAGTCGAAGAACAAGAAAGAAGCAGACAAGTGGGCAGAAGCGGCCTTGTATGGCCCTCCCGAGCAATGGGTCATAGTCTTTGACGTTCCTGAAAATGCAGCGAAATTCACTTTGGAGCTCAAGCCTTCTTTCTTTGGATCATCCGCCAGCATTGCATTGGACAGATGATGAAGACAGGCATCGTTCCCGTAAGCCTGCACTCTTGTCATTGGACTTAGACCCCTTCGCAGTGTCATCGAACCGCTACTTGAAACGGGGCTAAAACGGGACTTTTGGTGGCTTTTCGGGCCTAACTAAATGCACCCCCTGGCACATCTCCGTTTTCGCTGATGCCATCAGGAAGAGAAGCGAATGAGTACTCTGGGGGCCCTTACTGGGCCGTGGCCGCCACTTTACATTGTGCCATTCTTGCGCCTTGTATATGGCAAAATCAAAGTATCGTTTAATACGTGCATCTTTTTCTTGATCTGCCTCTTTCTTTAACAGAGCCACCCCGTTCTGCGGTTCGCTCCTATAAATTTGCATCACAACGGCCACAGCCATTTCTCGTGCTATGGGTAGGGTCGAGTCCGCCTTAATTGTTTCCAAGACATTGGGCAGCGACTTGACGCCAATTTCCACCAGAGCAGTGGAGGCTGGGTATGACTCGGCCCGCCGTTGTTCAGCCACGTAATACAGTCTTTGTCGCTTCAACCTTTCCTCTAGGCTTAATGGCCAGTGAAAATCCAAAAACCTGGTTACAGCGGGGATACCTGGTTCATAACGTTGATTGCCCAGCTTCTTTATGGCGAAGACAATGCATTCCACCATCTCTCGGCCGCGCACGGTACCCCGCACCATTCCATCGAGGTAGGAAACTAGTCGATCCGGCGGAGCGTTCTCTAATAGGTCGCACTTTTCGGCGGCAAAGCTGATGCCACTTGTGAGAAACAATATTGCCAGTACGACGGGATTCAGCCTCTTCACCATGAGCACCCCGTTAAATAAAAAATTCTGAAACTTAAACTTTTTGATTACAGGGCAGGATGAAGCCGCACGAGGGTTGTGCCCATTTTTGTGCCCACCACCTAACCTTACTGAGTGAGACTGAGTGACACGGCAACACTGGAAGTTCTTGAAGGCGTGCGATCTGTGGCATCGGGTCGCGCCAGGTAGCGCTCCCTCCAAGTCGCTGATTCCTCGTGCGGCAAGTCTCCGGAGGCAATCGCTCTATCCAGCTGAGCTACGGGCGCGATCAACTTCTGCTAAGTGTACATCCAGAGGTTTGCCCCATCAATGAGGGGGCTTGAGAGGAGATACTAGCGACGGTCGCAGTTTTCGGGTTCATCAACACGAAACGTTGCCGTCTGACGTGATTCGACATCTGCTTGCCAGTCGCGATATCTGATATCTACCAGCGACCCCGGCCACCGCCGCCGCCGCCACCACGGCCACCCCGGTCTTTGCCGCCGCCACCACTTCGCTCCACCTTGGGGCGTGCTTCGTTCACGTTCAGCGTGCGGCCTCCAAGTTGGCTGCCGTTGAGGGCGGCGATGGCCTTCTCTCCATCTTCGGCGTTGGTCATCTCCACAAAGCCGAAACCGCGCGAACGCCCGGTATCGCGGTCGGTCATGATGCTGACGCGGTCCACCTGCCCGTACGTCTCGAACATCGTACGCAGTTCATCTTCTGAAGTATTGAAGTCCAGGTTCCCAACGAAAATGTTCTTCAAGCGAATTGCCTCTCAGTGAGCTATCTGAATGCAGCTTACTTCGGCGGAAAAGCAGTGGGCCGACCGTCAAGCCGGAGTTGGCGAACAGTCAAATGCGGGGCAAGTATAGCAGGTCTGTATGTTCTGGGAAGCTATTCTGCCTTAAGGGTAATTGTGTGCGATGGGGAACGCAGAACTCGCCACGTTCCCTGCCGGATGACTACTGACTTTGTTCCACGGTCGCCATGGAGCTTCTCTTGCGTTTGTTCGCCTGAAGTGCGCGCTTTCGTAGCCGCAATGATTTGGGGGTGACTTCGACAAACTCATCATCGGCGATGAACTCAATAGCCTGTTCCAGGTTCAATTGCCGGAACGGCACCAGGCGGATCGCCTCATCCGCAGTGGAAGCGCGCATGTTGGTCAACTTTTTCTCGCGCACCACGTTCACATCTAGATCGGTATCTTTGGCGTTTTCGCCGATGATCATCCCTTCGTAGACGTCGATTCCAGGCCCAACGAACAATTCACCTCGCTCTTGCAGGTTCCAAAGCGCATAAGCAGTAGAAACCCCGCCACGATCTGAAACCAGGGCGCCAGTAGGACGGTGGGGAATCTCGCCTTGCCACTCCATGTATCCATCAAATAGGGAATTCATGACGATGGTGCCGCGAGTATCGGTGAGTAATTGGCTACGCAGGCCGATCAGTCCTCGACTGGGCACTCGAAATTCGATTCGCACCCGGCCATAGCCATGATTGTGCATATTGACCACTTCGCTCTTACGAGCGCCTAGTTGCTCCATAACTACGCCGACAAATTCTTCCGGGACGTCAATGGTCAAACGTTCTACCGGCTCCATGAGCTTGCCATCCATGCGTTTGGTGACAATCTCCGGCTTGCCAACCATGAGCTCATATCCCTCGCGCCGCATCATTTCGATCAGGATTGAAAGTTGTAGTTCACCGCGGCCCATTACCTTGAACGAGTCGGTGTTATCGGTTTCGTCCACGCGCAACGAAACGTTGGTCAGCAGTTCTTTCTGCAGGCGCTCACGCAGATTACGAGAGGTAACGTATGTGCCTTCCCGTCCGGCAAACGGAGAAGTGTTCACCGTGAATTGCATCGCGATGGTAGGTTCATCAATCGTGATGTGCGGCAGCGGCGCCGGATTCTCGGCATCCGTAATAGTCTCGCCGATAGTGATGCCTTCTACTCCAGCTACGGCGATGATGTCACCTAAGGTTGTCTCGGTGGTATCGGTTCGCTTCAGCCCGGAGAATGAAAACAGTTTTGTGATCTTCGTTTTCAGGAATGATCCGTCCAGCTTGGCGATAGCAACCTCTTCGCCGGTGCGCATGGTCCCATTGAATACACGTGCAATAGCCAGGCGACCCAAATAGTCGCTGTAGTCGAGATTTGCCACCAGGATTTGCAGCGGGCCGGCGGCATCGCCCTGAGGCGCGGGGATGGTGTTGACGATGGCGTCGAACAGCGGCTTCAGATTCTCCCCGCCACCCTTGATGTCAGATGAAGCGGTGCCAGATTTGGCATTGGTGTAAAGAACAGGGAAGTCGAGCTGCTCTTCTTTCGCGTCAAGATCAATGAAGAGATCGTAAACCTCGTTCAGAACTTCCTGCGGGCGCGCGTCGGAGCGATCGATTTTGTTGATCACCAGGATGGGAGGAAGCTGTGCCTCTAAAGCCTTTCCCAGGACGTAGCGTGTCTGCGGTAGAGGGCCCTCGCTCGCGTCCACCAGCAGCATGACTCCGTCTACCATCTTGAGCGCACGTTCTACCTCGCCGCCAAAATCGCTGTGTCCGGGCGTATCCACGATATTGATCTTTACGTCGTGATAGAGAATCGCCGTGTTCTTCGCCAAAATGGTGATGCCGCGCTCGCGCTCCAGTTCGTTGGAGTCCATCACCCGTTCAACGAGAGCCTCGTTGGATCGGAATGTGCCACTCTGACGTAGCATGGCATCCACTAGCGTGGTCTTACCGTGGTCTACGTGCGCAATGATGGCGATATTACGAATAGCTGAATTCAAATTGTGACTATCCTTCCAGATGGACCGCGACACGTGCTCTTACCACTTTACTATGTGTTCCGCTCGGGAGGGAGTTTGTATGAACTTTCGTGCGCGGACAACAAGATTGATGACAATTAGGCGGATCAGGCAACCACTGCCGTTTCTTTCAACGCCGGTTTTCCCGCCAACCGGCGTTCGGCCTGCTTCACAGCGCGCCGGGCTGCGGCTATGCCCCCTGCGGTGGTAGATAGCGGTCCTTCAGAATCTGTGTTGGCAAAGAAGACGCGATCCATAGCTCGTCGTGCCAACGGCTGCACCTCGGTGAATAGGCCTGGAGTGGACATGAACATAGGATGTCCGCGCCGGTAAATGTGTACCTCCAGGGGTGCGACATCCGATCCCGGAAACAGTTTCTGAAAATCACTCAAAACTTTGACTGCAACTTCACGCGCGCTCGATTCGGTGAGCAGGTATCCACGCTCAGCTTCACGCAACGGGGTGTAGCAGGTGAGGATGTTGGCTTTCTGCTGGTAGCCAGGTTGCTTCTGTACCACCCAGTCGGCCACGATGAAATCCGTGAAGCTGTTACCCGGACACCAGGTGTCATATCCTTGCTTGAACACTGGCTTGTCGAAGATGAGGTTGACCACGGGATAAGGAATGTAACGCATTTGTCGCATGGCCTCGCTTTGTTTTTCCGGCAAGCCTTCTACAATGCGCCGAGTGATGAATTTAGGGGTGGCCATGATCACCGCCTTCGCCGCCACTGACTTCAGTTCGTTACCTTGCATGTAGGTCACCTGGACGCCGTTTCTAGCCGGAACCACGGCAATGGTAGTGGCGCCGTTGTGCATGCGGTCGGCAAACTCCGAGTGAAGAAGTTCTGATAATTTTTTAGAAATTGCGCCCAAGCCTCCAGGCCAGGTGTAGCGTTCATCCTGACGATTCTCTATCGCCATTTCTTGCAGGGTGGAGATTCCTAAGGCCGCAGCTGTTTCCTCGCTTACTGCGCCCCAATTGGAAGGACCATAAGTGTCCCACCATTGCTTGATTTCCTCGGGATATCCCTTCATGAAATCAGTGAATGGAACTCCATAGAGTTCTTTGGAGCGTCTTTCAACGTTGATCGCAAGGATGTCCTTTCTAAATTTCTTGAAACCTTCGCGGACACTGGCCGAATAAGGTAGTTTGGCCAAACCCTCTCCCCAAGTATCAGGAATGAACTCACCTTTAATGATGCTGCCGTCCCAATTGTTGATGGGCAGAGGCTGCAGTCCAATTTGCTGGGCAAATTCGTAGGCGATCTCGCTCTTTTCCAGAAAAGCACCTCCAGTGGCGTACGCATTTCCTTGATAATCCATCAGGTAGGAATTCCCGCCCCAGTGTGGCTCCTTTTCCAGAAGCAGGAAATCCCGTTGGCGCAGAAGATAGGCCGCCGTCAGTCCGCTCACCCCGCCGCCGACGATGACAACATCATGTCGGGCCGAAGCAGGCGGTCGACTGAAGATTTTGCCATCCCGCACCTGATGACAAATCAGATTATCTTCGCCCTCAACCGCCGGCGGAGCGCTTGGCTGTCCGGCAGCCAGAACTGAGCGATCAATGGGACATCCGGCGGCAACCGCGCCACTGACGACAAACTTGATGAAATCTCTGCGATTCGGGCTCATGCGTTAGTCCCCTTGCGCCGGACTTTCCAGCAACTCGGCGGCGATTTCCGGCTGGACTTCCGAAGCCACACGCAGCCGGTACCAGATCAAAATGGCAAACAACGACAAAACGAAGATGATACTGGAGATGGCATTAATTTCCGGCGTGATCCCACGTCGCAACCTGCCCCAGATTTCCAGCGGCAACGTATTGTCGCGTCCGATCAGGAAGAAACTGACGGCGATCTCGTCCATGGACAGGGTGAAGATGAGCAGTGCAGCCCCGATGATAGATAACCGCAGGTTGGGAAGAGTTACGTGCCGGAAAGTCTGCCAGTAATTTGCTCCCAAGTCGAGGGAAGCTTCCTCCTGAGAGCGGTCCAATTTCTGCAAACCCGCGAACACCTCAGTGGTGGCCACTGAGATGAGCGCTGTGCCGTGACCCAGAGCAATAGTCAGCAGGCTGAGCTTAATATCGGCTTCTCGAAACAACATAAGGAGCGAGAGCCCGGTAATAATTCCTGGGAGAATGAGAGGCAGCAGCACAAGCCGGCGAAACAGAGCTTTGCCGGGGAAGTTAGCGCGATCCAGCGCCAGCGCTGCGGGGATGCCGAACCCGAGCGAGATAATCACTGCGGCAATGGCCACCAGCAGGCTGTTCAGCACAGACGTCCAGATGGCTTCGTCGGCGAAAAGCAAACGGTACCAGGCTAAAGTGAGGTCACGAGGCGGAAATCCGCCAACCCCCGAGCCGTTGAACGAATAAACGATCAGCGTGACGATGGGGAGATAGAGAAATCCGAACACTAATGCGGCATGCCAGGGCAGCCATCGCGAGGCTGTAACCGAACTTTCCAGCGCCCTCAACGGAAGCTCCATTTCTTTTCCAGTTTTTCCGACATGAAAAGCAGAGCAACCACCAGCACCATCATGCAAAACGAAATGGCAGCGCCTAGAGGCCAGTTGTAAGCTGCACCAAACAGGCTCACAACAATGTTGGAGATCATGATGCCGCTAGGGCCACCGAGCAACAACGGCGCTAGAAAATCCCCCAGGCTCAACACGAAGGAAAAAGTGGCGCCAGCCACTACTCCCGGAATCGAGAGGGGAAGAATTACTCTCCAAAAGGTTTGAAACGGCGATGCACCCAGATCTTGCGACGCTTCGACTAATTGCGGCGGGATGTGTTCGAGCGATGCGTAAATCGGCAAAAAGGCAAACGGCGTGTAGATGTGAGTAAGCGTCAACACGACGGCAAATGGGCTGTACAGCAGAAAATCCAAGGGATGCTGAGTGAGATGAACGTATTGCAACAGTGTGTTGAGAACGCCGTCGCTGCCCAGGATAGTCTTCCAGGCGTAGGCGCGAACCAGATAACTCACCCACAACGGAATGATCACCAGCTGATAAAACAAATCTTTTCTCCTGCCGGCGTGGAATGAAAGGTAGTACGCGAGTGGATAACCAAGCAGCAACGAAAAGAGCATCACGCGAGCTGCGATCCACATGGAACGAAACAAAGTTTGAAGATACACGTTCACCCGCAGCAGTTCGCGGTAGTTATCGAAAGTCCAGGAGTGGACGATGCTCTGCGCCGGAGAAACTGACCAGAAGCTGAAACAGAACAGCAGCGCGTACGGAATCAGCAGAAAGACAAGAACCCACACTAGAGGTGGCAGCGTGATCGCAGTTCGGTAGGCTCGGGAGAACATCAGAGGCCCTTTTCCGCTTCTTGAGATTTACGGACCGGTATCGCATCTTCAGGAGAAAATTCCAGCAAGAGATTTCCCCGAGAGTTCTGCCCGCTAGCCGTTCTCATCGAGAGCAACAGGCCGTCGATGCATTCGATTTGCAGCAGTTCTGTAGCTCCATGGAAGGCCTGCCAGATGACTTTGCCGCGAAAACCGATGCGGTCCGAATCTGTGTTTCCGGCAGCGACGCGGATGTTTTCCGGACGCAATGAAAAAAGTGCGACCCCGTCAGGCAACTTAACCGGCCAACTAAGCGACTTGCATCGGGCGATGCCTCTGCTAACCTCGGCTGTAAGAAGGTTCGTGTGGCCGATAAACTGTGCCGCGTAGGCTGTTGCAGGATGGCTATAAATCTCCCGCGGTGAGGCGACCTGCTCCAGTTCACCGCGTCGCAGGAGCGCGATACGATCCGACATGACCATCGCTTCTTCCTGGTCATGCGTGACAAAAACAAACGCGATGCCTACTTCCCGTTGAAGCGATTTCAATTCCACCTGCATTTGGCGGCGAAGGTTCGCATCCAGCGCGGAGAGTGGTTCATCCAACAAAAGCAGACGAGGCCGATTCACTAGTGCCCTCGCCAGTGCGACTCGCTGTTGCTGTCCTCCACTGATTTTTCCGGGCTTAAACTCGGCGTACGCAGTCATTTTGACCATCGCCAAAGCCTGCTCTACTCGAGACACACTCTGTTCCTTCGGCAACTTTGCCACCTTTAAACCGTAGCCGACATTTTCTTCGACTGTCAGGTGCGGAAAGAGCGCGTAGTGTTGAAATACGGTGTTCACGCGGCGATGATAAGGAGGCAGAGCATCGAGTCGCTGGGCTTCCATCCAAATCTCGCCAGAATCCGCAGTCTCAAAGCCCGCAATGATCCGCAGCAATGTGGTTTTGCCTGAGCCGCTTTCACCCAGCACGGTGAGAAACTCGCCTTCGGCTACCTGGAGCGAAATATCTCGTAGCACAGGATTGCGCCCGAAGGACTTAGCCACATTGCGGATGGAGAGAAGGGGTTGGGTGCCGAGCTTCGGAGGGCTACTACTCGCGGATTCGGTGTTGATCAACACCATGCCATGTTTGCCGGGAGAAAAGACTACTGCGCGGCCTTCACTTCATTCCAAATCTCGTTGTATTTGGCGCGACGGGGCACATTTTGCCAAAAATAAATTCGTTTTTGATAGTTGTCCACATCATCGAGATGAAGACTTTTGATCTCGTCCGCTGACATAAACTGCGCCGCAGTTGGGTTCGCCGGAGTATAGCCAGTTACATCTGTGACTTTTTTCTGAGTTCTTGCGTCCACCATGTACTCGAGGAATTTGTGCGCTAATTCCTTCTGCTCGCTCCCGGCGGTGATCATCAGGTGATCAATCCATCCCGTGGTGTTTTCTTTGGGAATCGTTTCTCCCACAGGAAAATTGATCTTGCGAAGTTGGTTGGTCATCAGTGGCCAACCCATGGCTGCGACCACCTCGTGATTCTGGAACAGATTAGTCAGTTCGCCGCCAGTGGCCCACATCTTGCGGATGTTCGGTTTCAGTTCCAAGAGTTTCTTCTTGACCGCTTCCAGTTGTTCGTCGCTGAGGTTATAGAGCTGGGCGGGGTCAGGTTTGTCATACCCCAGGATCTGCGCCGCCATGTACACGGTCGAAAGATCATCCCACACTGAAATCTTGCCACGGTACTTCGGGTCCCAGAGCACGTTCCAGCTTTCGGGCGCATGCCTGAAAGTTGTGGCGTCGTAGATCAAAGGATTAGGGCCCCACATGAAAGGCACGCCGTACACTTGTGAATTCATG
>Ga0066700_10000302_pt1 | contig 16558 bp, 10 predicted proteins | sample GraSoiAngelo_149_FD_66460 | JGI IMG/M metagenome (GOLD analysis project Ga0066700, IMG submission 66460) | Grasslands soil microbial communities from the Angelo Coastal Reserve, California, USA - 14_1009_09_30cm | ecosystem: Environmental > Terrestrial > Soil > Grasslands | place: USA...
AGCCGAGTGGCAGCGGCAGGCGAATCTACTTTCTCCTCCGCGCGGAAGAGAGCACAAAGCTGAAACGCTTTGGCGTGGAGGCCTAGGCCACATGCTAGAATGTGCGGCGTGAACCGCCGGAAAAACCTCCAGGTTCTTTTCCGACTGGGGCTTTGTTCCTTGTCGCCCTTTCCTGTTCTGCTGAACGCAGGTACTGGCAAGGAGAATGCGTACTTTCCAAACTATGTTGACGTTGCAAGCCTGGCGGGCCTAACCGCGAAAACAGTTGTTGCGGGCCACGAGAGCAAGGACTTTCTTGTCTCTACTACTGGTGGCGGAATCGCCCTTTTCGACTATGACAATGACGGATGGCTCGACATATTCGTTGTCAATAGCTGGGGATTCAGCGGTTTCCCAAAGGATAAGGAGCCGATAAATCACCTCTACAAAAACAATCGTGACGGCACATTCACGGACGTGACTGCAAAAGCCAATCTTGTGCGCTCTGGCTGGGGGCAAGGCGTATGCGTTGGCGACTACAACAACGATGGCTTTATGGATTTGTTTGTCACCTACTACGGCAAGAACGTGCTGTATCGCAACAACGGAGACGGAACTTTCACGGATGTGACCCGCGGATCGGGACTGCTCCAAGCCGAGGATCACTGGAACTCAGGCGCCGCCTTTCTCGATTACGATCGCGACGGGCACCTGGATCTCATTGTCAGTAATTATGTCGGCTACGATTCCGGTCTAGCATTGTACGAATCAGATCCGTCCCTGGTAGGCGTGCAATCGCCTGTGTTGTACGGGCCAAAAGGATTACAAGGTTCCAAGAACATTCTCTATCACAACGATGGCGACGGGACCTTCACTGATATATCCAAGGCCGCGGGAATTGCGAATTGCGAGCCTACTTATGGTTTTACCCCTTGCGTTGCCGACTATGACAACGATGGCTGGCCCGATGTTTACGTCGCGAATGATTCGACACCGAGTTTGCTGTTCAAAAACAATCACAACGGGACTTTTACTGAAGTAGGACTGCTCGCGGGGGTGGCAGTTGACGAAAACGGAGGAATGCAGGGCGGGATGGGTGTGGATGCGGGCGACTATGACGGCGATGGCCTTCTCGACATACTAAAGACCAACTTTTCCGATCAGACAACGTCCCTCTACCACAACCGTGGGAATGGCTTTTTTAACGATCGTACCTTCCAAGCCGGCTTGAGCGGGCAGACTTCATCGGTAAAGTGGGGTACCGCTTTTGTTGATTTCGACAATGACGGTCAACCCGATATTTTCATTGCCACAGGTGGGATTTATCCTCCGGGCCTGAGTGGGAAACGCCCGAAGGCGAAAGAGGAAGAAGGCAAGAAGATTCTGTACCGTAACATCGGAAACGGCCGCTTTGAGGACATCTCTGAAGGGAGCGGAGCTGGGTTGCTGCTTCCACGTTGTAGCCGGGGGGCCGCCTTTGGTGATATCTTCCGTACCGGCCAAATTGATGTAGTAATCAATAATTTGAATGATCCTCCGACTTTGCTTCGGAACCTGTCGCCTTCGGTGAACTCATGGCTGCTTGTGAGACTAGTCGGAACGCACACCAATCGCGCCGCGGTCGGATCGAGAGTAGTTCTGGAAGCCGAAGGCCGGCAGCAAATTCAAGAGGTGCGCAGCGGTGGAAGCTTTTGCTCACAGAGTGATTTGCGGTTGCATTTCGGCCTCGGCCGTGCGCGCGAAGCGTCTCGCGTGACAGTCAAATGGTTGGGCGGTGGGCAGGAGACATTGGAACGGGTGCCTGCCAATCGTCTAGTTGTGATCCAAGAAGGAAAAGGGATTGTTGAGCAGGAAAAGTTTTGAACTGGTTTTGTCGAGTTGTTCTGGTCGTTGTTCTTGATGTATTACTCGCGACAGCTCCGTGTGCCCAGGTTGCAAGCCAAGGAAAGCTGCCCAGCGCGCCAAAGCCGTACGATAGAGCCTTCGATCTACTGCAGGCCGGAAAACCTAACGATGCACTGGCGGAATTGGACACCGCCTTGACCACCGAACCGGATGATCCCGCATTGAACAATCTGCGAGGACTCGTTACCGCTCAGCTCGGCCGTAAGGCCGAAGCCGAAGCCAGTTTCAGGAAAGTTATTCGCCTGCTGCCTCATGCGGCGATGGGCTACAACAATCTTGCCGCGCTGCTTTGGGAACACGGGAACAACGGGGAAGCTGCCAGCCTGTTCCGTCAGGCCATCCAGCAGGAGCCACACAACTTCACGGCCTCAGTAGGACTGGGTACCATTCTGTCGGAGACCCGAGAGTACGAAAAGGCTGTGCCGTACCTCCAAAGAGCATGGTCGAGTCGTCCCGGGGATTTCCAAGCCGGCTATGAGTTGGCCCGAAGCCTGAGCGAGCTGAAACGGCCGTTTGAAGCTCATAACATTCTCACGAAGTTAACAGTTCCTCAAGATGATGCGACGGCAGCAAAGTTTTACGTCCTCTCGGCCAGAGTCGCTGAAGAGCTCGGGGATAATCAAGGTGCAACCGGCAATTATCGTCGTGCGTACGAGCTGAGTCCGCAATCATTCGAGATCTACTTAGCTCTCGCGCGCAGCACCCTCGCGAAACGAGACACGTCGTGGACAGAACTGGCTGTCGCGCCCACAAGCCTCTCGGCGGAGCAGCACTTCGCTCTCGGATTGATGTTTGCGTCTGCCGGCGCTTATCCCATGGCGGTCTCGCATTTTGAGAGAACGCTACAGCTCGAACCAACAAGCAATTCAGCGATCTACAACCTGGCCTTGGCCTATAAAGGAGCAGGTAATCCACAGGCAGCGCTCGACCTGCTCCAGCGCAAGGTCGAAGTACAGCCGAACGCTGAACTCTGTGACCTGCTGGCATCACTGGAAGAGGAGGCAGGGCTCTATGTGCAAGCCGTCCGCCACTACCAGCGGGCTGTGGAATTGGACTCCACGAAAGAACAATATTATTTCGACCTCGGTGCGGAGTACCTTCTTCATCTCACGTTCGATGCAGCAATTGAAGCCTTTCGGCTTGGCTCGCAGAAATTTCCAGCATTTGCGCGGCTATATGTGGGGAGGGGGCTGGCCCACTTCGCCCTTCGGCAGTACGCTGACGCGGCTGACGCATTTCTGAGTGCACTGGAAACTGACCCGTCATCGCCTGATGCTTTTCTCGCGTGGAATGACTTACCACAGTTTGTGCCAGCCGCGGAATGGGGGAAGATACAGCCCCGACTGCAACGTTTGGCAGAGCGTTATCCAGAGAATTCCCAAATTGTGCTTTGTTACGGCGCGGCACTCTTGCATGAAGCCATGACTTCGGGTCGGGCAGACAGTCTCGATGGTGCGCAATCGCTTCTCGAGAAAGCCGTCCGTCTGAACCCTCGGCTCGCTTTAGCGCACCTCGAATTAGGCAATCTCTACGCTGAACGCAAGCAGGACAGTAATGCGATTGCCAGGTTTCGAGAAGCAATCCGTTTGGATCCGAACTCCGAAATGGCCCACTATAAGCTGGCGCAGATTTATCGAAACATGAACAATTTGGAATTGGCTGGGCAAGAATTGAGCCTCTATCAGAAATTGTCGCGGAATCATCGCGATCAAATGGCGCAAACCCGAAGTACGATCAGGCAATTTGTGCTGGCAAAACCCACCGCCGATACTGCTGCCGTAGAAAGTAAGCGGCAATAAGTACCGGAGGTTGCTTTACAAAGCTCTGTCGCATTGAATCCGCAAAAGTAGGCTGGAGAAGCCAATGAATAGAATCGCCTTGAAATGCAGCGGCTGGCACGGTTTCGTGGTTCTTCTTGCGATTTGCATTTCTGCTCCGGGCTCGCTGAGAGCGGAGGACGCGAGAAAACCGCTTCCCGATCACGTTCCTCCCAAGCGTTCCTCGCAAATTCAGGATGGTTTCGGCATTAACTCGGATCTTCCACGCGGACCATATCTGCCCTGGAACCGCTGGTGGTGGACACGGATGTTCGACGCAGGTTTCAAGTGGATCCGCATTGGTCAGTACGAGAACAGCTCGGACCGCACTAGTTGGGACTGGATTGAACAGCAACGCGGCGTGTACTCAAGCTCTCCGGAGTTGGAGGATGCCGTAGATTCGCTCGTCGATAACGGCGTAAACATTCAACTGCAGTTGCTCTACGGGAATCCCATGTACACGGCCGCAGCCGGCAAGCTGCCCGATAAGATCACTCCTGAACCAGGCTCGTTTCATAATGCTGACCGGAGTCTTTATTCAGTTTTCTGGCCTCCGAAAACACCCGAGCAGATTGCGGCATTCAACCGCTACGTGAAATGGATGGTCGATCACTTCCGCGATCGCATCCACTACTGGGCGTTGTGGAACGAGGAGGACATTAATTATTGGAACCCTGCGCCCAGTCCCGAAGACTATGGAACGCTTCTCAAGTCATTTGTGCACGTTGTGCGTCAGTCAGATGACAGCGCCAAAGTTATATACGGCGGGCAGGCAGACCCTTCACGGGATTTCACCAAGCGTGCGCTTGATCGCTGCGAGTGTGCCTCGGGAATTGATGTTTATGCGTATCACACCTACCCCGGTTACGGTCAAAATCTGAATCCAGAGGCTATGGACTACGGAGCTTACCTGACAGAATCGCCCAGGCTCTTGCGGGAATTGGTCCGTAATTACCCCGGAGTACGGTCTGATATTCAGTTCTTCGACGATGAATTCAACTCGATTCCATCTTGGAAAGGATCGGACGAATCGGTTCAGGCCAAATACGTTCCACGCGGCCTGGTGTACAACCTGGCGGCAGGGGTCAAAACGTTCGTGTGGCTCTTAGCTGCAGGAACTGATGGAAACGAGTATGACGACTTCGGACTGATTCACGGGCTGACATTCCAGGACGTGGATTTCACACCCCGGCCGGTGTTTTTCGCACTTCAAAACACCAATGCGCTATTCTCCGACTCGCACTTCGATCCGGCGATCGAAATCAAAGGTCCGGACCTGCCCGCGCTTCGTCGTCAGACGGGATTCCCTTTTGTGTCCTTCGGCTTCCGCTCGCGATCGGGGAAAGCGATCGTGGCGTACTGGCTGGCCGCCCACAGTCTCCCGGGAGGCGTGTTTCCACCCTTGTACGCGGATCTCTCATTGAAGAATACGGGCATAACCCATCCGGTGTTGGTGGACGTCACGTCTGGAGAGATCAAGCCAATTGAGTGGAAGAAAGGGACAACGGACACATTGGAATCTTTGCCTCTCAAAGACGGCGTGATGGCAATAACAGATGAAAGATACTTTGACTGGGCCGTGCTTCCCGAAGCCCCCAGTTCACTGATGGTAACCCTGAGCGGAAACTCTCCAAGACTGAAATGGGCCCTGCACGGCGGCGACCCGAAAGGCGCCGTGGTGGAACGCCGGATCGAAGGGCTTCCGGGAACCCGTTCACCGTGGAAGCAAATTGCAAAAGTCGAAAATGGCGCGACGGAATATACCGATTCGGGTGTGGCGAAAGGGGAGGGCGCGGCTTATCGAGTGCGCGCATACAACGATGAGGGTGAGTCCGCCTATTCGAACATCGTCCACGTGACAGTTTCGCGCAAATAAACTCTAGAACGTATACTTCAAGGCAAATTCAATCTGCCGGTTGTCAGTGGACGTGCTTGTGATGCTGGCGCCCCCTTCTTCGTCCACGGTGCTTCCGGGCAAGCCAAAGTTGGGGTGGTTTAGCGCGTTGAAGAACTCCGATCGAAACTCGATCTGCTGAGATTCCCTTATCTTGAAGCTCTTCTGCAGCACGAGATCAACGTTCACGAGCTTCGGACCCCGCAGATTGCCAATCCGTGAGTCGCCGAATACATGCGCGACCCCTTGTCCCGGAACCACAGGCGGCGTGACAAATACTGCCGGGTTATACCAGCAAGCCAGCGTCTGATGGCCCGGATCACAACCCAGACTTGCCTGCCCAGCCGGGTCAATGGAGAAGTCGTACGGATTACCGATCTGGTTGGGCCGGTAACTACCGCTGCCTGTGTTGCTGAAATCGCCGGACATTCCGGCGGTAAATGCCTCACCGCTCTGTGCGCTAGTAATGCCGCCGATTTGCCATCCGCCAATGATTGCATCGGCAACACCTCCCAGGTCAGCAAGGAACTGCCGCCCACGGCCAACTGGCAACTCATAGATGTAGCTCACCACGAACCGGTGCCGAAGATCAGGCAACACTGGGCCGTACTCCCTCTCGGGATGGTGCGCGTCCTGGATTTGGGCGCCTACGTTTCCATCGGCATTTCCCAGATTGTGGGCAAGCGTGTACGAGGCGAGGAAATTGAATCCGTTTGAAAAGCGCTTGTTAAGTGAGGTCTGAAAAGCGTTGTAGAACATCTGAAGCTGTGGAAAGTCCAACGGCTCTATGCTGCTCAAATCCGGCAAGACGCCGAAGTATGGACGGCCTTGATTGCCCGTAGCATCAGAGAAGTTGGAATCCAGAGGCGCAAAAGGCTGGTTCAGATCGCTGACTTCGTGGTTCCACAGGTGGTACGCACGTGTGCCGACGTATCCGATTTCTGCCACCCAGTTTTGCGCAAATTGATGCTGAACCCCCAGATTCCATTCCATAATCCGCGGCATGCGACGCACTGGGCCTGTGGTTCGCACCACGCCGCTGGGGTGATTGGGGTCAGCAAAAGGAATATTGGGTGAAAATCCGGCGGATATCAATTGATTCGGCGTAGGAGGCAGACCCACATTGAAGGTGCGGGACGAAAACGCCAGCTGGGGCGGGTTCAGGCCCAAGTCATCGAAAATGTTTCCCTCGCTCGAGTAGAAGATGCCGAAAGCGCTGTGGACCACCGTGTTCTTTAGCGGCGACCATGCCAAACCGACTCGCGGCGCCCAGTCGCTTTTATCGAACTTAACGCCGGCATGGGGCACTGCCTTCGATCCATACGAATTCACCACAACCGCGCGATCCAGGTCGAAGTTCCCGACCCGCCCATTGGCGGGGGAGGTCACTTCATACCGCAGGCCGATGTTTAAAGTAAGGTTTGGCCGAATGTGGTAGTCATCCTGCACGAACTCCGCGAGATCCCAATAGCGGGTTGGATACATTCCGGTTAGGAAATCCTGCGCTGATGAAGCTGGTACACCCAGCAGCAACTCGGCTAATCCACTCCCGCCATTGTTACTTGTAATGTCATTCGTGTACGTGCCTGGGAAGCTGAATTGCCCGCGAGATGCCGTGAGCTGGAAGAAATTGCGCTGCTGGCGGCGGAAATCAACGCCAAATTTGAACGAATGTTTGTTGCGGACCCATGTGACCGTGTCCGCAATTTGATAAATGTTCTCGAAGGCGTGCTCGGGTGTCCACAGGGAATCGCCGAGAGAGGTGAAACCCGAAACATCAATGAAGGACAATCCCGAAGAGTTCACATCGCCACGATTGGCAAACGGAATTCCGACCTGCTCTGATAGGTTCTTGCCAAAAAGAAGGGGCAGCGCGTTCACAGCAAAGCGGAAGAATCCGCCATGAGCATCATTAAGAAGGTGTCCTGAAAAAGTGTGGGTCCAGCCAAGGCTGGTGTGCTGTGATCGTGTCTTGTCGCGACTCGGACAGCAGTCGGCCCCGCCCAAGTCACCCAGCGGCCCCGGCCGGAAGCTGCGGATATCACCAAAACTGTAGCCAACGAAAATCTGGTCCTGTTCGCGGAAATGATGATCGAAGCGAATATCGAAGGAATCCTGGTCGTTCACCCGGTTTGGATTAGATAGATAGTTGTTAACCACATCCGCGACATTGGGCAGTGGATACAGGTTGGCAATATTCACACCCGTGGCATTGAGCATGTTTGGCGGGATTACGTTCAGTTGGCCGTTGAAGCTGATGGGATCGCGGATTACAGCGGCAGTGCCTCCATTCGCGCATGCATGGGGAGTAAAGGGGTCAAAAATCGTGCCTATGTCGAATATCTCGCTGGGGGTGGGATTGGGACATGGCGAAAAAGTATCGCCTGTTAACCGATCGCTAAAATCGCCTGCGCGTTCTGCGGCATTCGGCACAGTGGAGACATAACTCAAGGCCTCGCGTACGCGGCTTCCCTCGTAGTCGCCAAAGATGAATGTCTTGTCCTTTTTTATCGGTCCACCGAGAAAAAAGCCGAATTGATTCCGCTTAAATCCTGGTTTTGGCGAAGGTGGCGGTGAGGCGAAGTAATTCCTTGCGTCCAATTTGTCATTGCGAATAAACTCATACGCCCCGCCGTGAACCCTATTCGTGCCGGACTTGAGAACCACGTTCACGGCAGCTCCACCGCGCCCGAATTCTGCGCTCATGGAGTTCTCTTCGGTGCGGAATTCCTGAATCGCATCGGGCGGAGGAAGCACCACAACGCCACCAAGCCCGAATTCGTTGTTGTCAACACCGTTCAGAAGAAAGTTGTTGTTTGAGACTCGCAGCCCGTTTACCGATAGCGCTTCGTTTGCCCTTTCGTTTTCAAAAACGCCCCCGGAAACGTTCGATCCTGTCTGGCCACTGTTGGCGCCCGGCCCGAGGTACGCGAGTTGAATAAAATTGCGGCCGTTCAGGGGAAGGTCGGAAATCCGCCTCTCCGTTTCTATAGTTCCAAGCGACGAGGTCTCCGTTTGCAGCAACGGTGCAGCTCCGGTCACTTCCACCAATTCGGTTGCAACTCCTACCTGCAAGCGCAGGTTCACTCGCACAACCTGATTGACGCCCACCTCCACATTGGGTTCTACCGCCTTCTTGAAACCCTGCCGTTCGACCGTGACGGAGTACGTGCCGATACGCAGCAAATTGGCGGCATATGCGCCGGAGCTGTCGGTTGTGACCTCAACCGATTGATCGGTCGCCAGATTCCTTATCACAACCTTTGCTCCCTCCACATTCGCACCGCTGGGATCGCTGACTGTGCCCACGATATTGCCGCGATCAACTTGCGCGATCAGGGTGGAAGAGCAGCTGATTACGACGAAAGCAAAGGCCAACCTCAAAGCACGACTGACAGCGGAAGATGCCTCCATAGTGCCCCCTCGTGTGGCCCGGAGAGTGGAGTCGAACTGTTTGCCCTTAATACTCCTGGAGCACGCACTAAGTCAAGCTCAACATTGCTCCATGCAGTGTTTCCGCCTCCTCGGACTGAAGCATTTTTGTTGACCATCGCGTGGTGTGCAGCTAAAGTGCTTTGCCAGTAAGGAGGACTCAATGCCGGAGCTGGCGTTACTGGGAGGCCGCAAAGCGAAAACCAAACCGTTTCCCCACTGGCCCATGTACGACGAGAAGGAACGTCGTGCACTGACGGAAGTCCTGGAGAGCCGGGTCTGGTGGCGAACCCCGGGAACCAAGACTTTGGAATTTGAGCGGGCGTTTGCCGCGTTCCACGGCGCCCGGCATGGCATTGCGGTCACTAACGGCACTGCCGCGCTTGAAGTCGTGATGGCCGCTCTCAATGTTGGCCCCGGCGATGAAGTCATCGTTCCCGACTTCACCTTTATCGCGACGGCCAGCGCCGTCCTGTTCGCCGGAGCTCTCCCGGTCATGGTAGATGTCCTGCCGGATACGTACTGCATCGATTCCGACTTGGTTGAAGCCGGCATTACCCAACGGACAAAAGCCATCATTGCGGTACATATGGGCGGACACCCAGCCGATCTCGATCGTCTGAGCAAAATCGCTCGCGACCGCGGTATTGCCCTGGTGGAGGACAGTTCGCATGCTCACGCCAGCGAATGGCGGGGAGAGCGAATTGGCACGTTTGGCAGCGCAGCAACTTTCAGTTTCCAGTCGAGCAAGCTGATCACGGCCGGCGAAGGAGGAATTATCCTCACAAACGATGATTCAATCGAACGGCTCGCCCGCTCTGTCCACGATTGCGGCCGAATGCCCGGCGAGTGGTTCTATAGCCATTTCATCTATGGTTCCAATTACCGGCTCAGCGAATGGCAGGGTGCCGTCCTTAGCGCGCAGCTCACGCGCCTGGATGAGCAAACCGCGCATCGCCACAAGAACGCACGGCTGCTGGACCGTCTTCTGGGAGCAATCGCAGGCATTACACCGCAGAAACTGGCTTCTCAGTGCACGCGCAATGGACAGTACGCCTACATCTTTCACGTGGATCGCAGCGCTTTCGGGGGCATCAGCACCGAAAAGTTCATCGCCGCCATGAATGCTGAGGGAATCCCCAATCAGGCAAGCTATCCTCCGTTGCACGCCCTGGACGTGTTCAAGAGCGGCGAGTACCGCAGGAAGCTGACCGGCAGGCAGGCCGAAGAGCCACACCAATTTTTGAAGAGAGATTTTCCTGAAACTCATCGCGCGGCTTGGGAAACGGTCTGGATCCCGCAGCCGGTCTTACTTGGAGACGAGCAGGACATGCATGAAATTGCCACGGCGTTGAAGAAGATCCAGAACCATGCGGGTGATTTGGGGACCGCATCTGTGCCGGTCCGGGAGACCGCCTGAACAGCTGCATGGGACTCCCACAACGCCAGCGCTACCTTCCTTACATACGCGAACGGAACTACGCTTGCCGGATTACCGAAAGCGTTTTTCGCGGGCTTCGCTGTGTAACGCTCGAAAATCAGCTCATTCGCATTTCCGTGGTCGCCGATAAGGGCGCGGACATCTACGAGTTCCTTCATAAACCAACCGACACTGAGTTTCTGCTGCGCACTCCATTGGGCCTGCGCAGGCAGCCTCCCACCTTGCCTACGATCAATCTGCGAGAAGGTTCTTTTTCGGATTTTTATGAAGGGGGATGGCAGGAACTGCTCCCCGTCGCCGGAGATTTTCCCAGCGAGTCTAAGGGAGCACAGTTCGGACAGCATGGTGAGGTGGCCCTGCTTCCCTGGTCCTATCGCATTAATGAGGATAATCCGGAGCGGATTTCAGTCACATTTTCAGTGAACACAACCCGAACACCTTTTCATCTGGATCGCACGATGATTGTCGAAGATGGTGAACCTGCGCTTCGAATCCAGGAAACGCTGAGGAACGAGGGCGATGAACCCATGGAGTTCATGTGGGCGCATCATCCAGCTTTCGGGTGGCCATTTCTGGAGGAGGGCTGTCAAATCGATCTGCCGCCCTGTGAGGTCGTGGTCTTGGGATCGGAAACGCCAGCCACGTCTCGCCTAGTGGAGCAGCAAGGCGAGTGGCCGCGTGTGAAAGGGAAGAACGGAACAATCGTGGACCTGTCGCAGATGCCGGGACCGGAAACGAAGGCACACGATCTCGCCTTTCTGCGGGGCATGGGACAAGGACGGTATTCGATCACAAATTCCAGGTCTGGTCTAAGTTTCCATCTTGTCTGGCAGAGTAAAGTCTTCCCATATCTCTGGTACTGGCAAGTGACGCGTGGTGCTTTTGGGTATCCGTGGTTCGGGACTACCTACAATCTGGCGCTCGAACCTCACTCGTCGTTGTTCCCCATGCTGCAGCGGGCGATCGAGCAGCGCCATGCGATCAAACTTGATGCGGCCGTCGAGCTCTCCACCGAGCTTGAGGCCTCCATTTCGACGGCAGGTAAATGAGGGAGCATACGATCATGAAGCTGGCAGCTCTGATGGGTTTGATCTTCACCTGTATCGTTGCGCAAGCGCAGAATACCCGTCTGGAGAATCTGCACGGGAAAACCATTCTGCTTTTTACGCCTCATCCTGACGATGATGTGTTCGGCGCCGGCGGCACGATCGCCCTGCTCAACCGTAATCAGAACAAGGTCTATATCGTCATTTACACCAACGATGACAAGGGCTCCTACGATCCCGCGATGAGTTCACAGCGGTTGGCTGAGATCAGAAAACACGAGGAAGAAGTGTCAGAGGGTCTCATTGGAACACCAAAAGAGAACATCACATGGCTGGGCTATGACGACGGCATGCTGGAGTACGCGGCGCAGCCGAAGCTCGTGGAAGAAGCCACTGCGATCATCCGTCGTGTGCGTCCCGATGTGCTGCTCAGCGTAGATCCCGGTGAGTGGTATGAACGCTGGCACAAGACAGACCATCGCATGGCTGCATTCAATACCATTGACGCCGTGCGCGCGGCTGAGTTCTGGCTCTACTTTCCTAATCAGCGTCTGCAACAGGGTTTGCAGCCGTATAAAGTGCCAGAAATGTACTTCTTCTATCCTTCGCCTCAGGAAGCCAACTACTTCGTAAATATTGATGACGTTGCCGAACTCAAGTTCGACGCTGCCGCCAAGCAGGTCAGCCAGTTTGAGCCGGCTGTGAATAAGTATCGCCCTGACTGGGAGCCTGCCGATCTGGCCAAGGCGAAGTCAGAGATGCGAAGTGAGCAGCCGCGGAAGGATGGCCATTACGTTGAAGCCTTCCGCTATGCCACCGGATTTGTTCAGTATTAATGTCCAAAAAGCAGACTATCCGGAAATAGGGAGCACAAACTTATGCGAAATCAGAACCCATTGGCTGTTTTGGGGAATCGCACTGCCTTCTTACTACAAGCTGTAATCGTTCTCCTTACGTGCTTGCCGGCCGCGGCCCAAGACGTCCAGATCTATGTGTCCTCCAAAGCTGGCGACCGCTTCACATCCAAGCCAGAGCTTCACTTTGAACAGCGCACCGGTTCTGGATCCACGGGCTTCGAAATCGATGACAGCGTCGCGTTTCAAAGGATGGACGGCTTTGGAGCCTCGATGCTCGAAGCGGGCCTGATCATTCTGAATGACCTGCCACCGGCGGATCAGGAGTCCGTCCTGCGCGCCTTGTTCGATCCCAAGGAGGGCGCGGGGTTTACAGCGATGAAGACCGTGCTCGCCTCCACGGATTTCATGTCCGCCGGCCCTTTCTACACCTACGATCCCGTTCCCGGGGACGTGGAGATGAACCACTTCTCCATAGCTCGCGATCTGCAACCCAACGGGCTGATCACGTTCATTAAACGTGCTCGCCGCTACGGCAAGTTCGTGCTTCAGGCGCCAATGGATTATCCGCCCGATTGGATGCTCTTCGACGTGGACACAAATCAGGACGTCAATCCGAAATACTACGATGCCCTTGCGCGCTACTACTTGCGTTACCTTCAGGAGTATGAGAAGAACGGAATCAGCATTGATTATCTGAGCCTATTCAACGAGCCCGGTGTTTACACCAAGATTCCATACAACCATATTCGAGACCTGCTGCGCGACCATGTCGGCCCGCTGCTGGAGCACTCAGGTTTGCACACCAAAATCATGCTGAGTGAAGCTCCGGAACGCGATGAAGCCTACCAAAACTATCCAATAGTTCTGGACGACCCTGCTGCGCGTAAGTATGTTGCGGTTGCGCCTTACCATGGTTATGACTTCAAGGACTATGCCAAGATCGCAAAGCTCCACGAAAAGTACCCCGACATTCCTCTCTGGATGACAGAAGTTTGTTATGCCTATGAGGCGGGGACTCCAAAATCAATGTCCCTTCCGCGTTATGAATTTGAGGACGGAGACTTCTGGGGCACTCAAATCTTCAATGATCTTGAGGCGCACGCCTCTGCGTGGATTTACTGGAACATGGTCCTGGATGAGAAAGGCGGACCGTGGTCAGTATCCTACGTTCACGGCAATCCCGACCCAAATATTCAGCATCCGGTTGTGATTATTGATCGTCAGACAAAAAAGGTCACATACACCGGCCTGTACTACTACCTGGCCCACTTCAGCAGATTTGTGCGTCCGGGAGCAGTTCGGGTGAAGACCTCGGGATCGCAGGATGGCATTCGGGCAATGGCGTTCAAACGTCCGGACGGGGGGATGGTGCTCGAGATCATGAACAGCCGGAAAGAAGATATCGATGTAAACGTCTCGTGGCATGGTCGACTGGTGCGGCTAAAGCTCCCAGCCGTATCTATCACAACGGCTCTCTGGAATCGCTGATGCTCTCCTTCACCAATTACTCCGGCTTGCCTAGATTTAGAGTGACGGCCCATTCACGTCCTACGGTCAAAATTCATTACTCGCAAATCCGTGCAAATCTGTTTTCTGATTTCTCATGTACTTACAAGGACTAAGATTGCTTTCCGTGCGCTGCCAAGTCCTTTGTTTGACGTTCAGTGGAAGATTCGATTCCTTCCGCGCTCACCAACAATCTTAAGCTGGGTGTCCACATAACTGGGGTTAGCTGGCGCAATAATATCCACGGATCATGGCGTTTCGGCAACAGCTACGTGAAGCCTGGGACTCCGTTCTCCTACTCTTATCAACGAGATGAGTCTTCAAAGGATATCTTCTTAATTTTCGATCACTTGCGTCACTTCACGCTCTCCCTATTTTAGGAAGGAACGGAATACCTATCCGGATCTCTTCTTCCGGATCTCTTCTTTTGCGAAGGGCTTTTTTCATTGCATCTTTTCTTGTCTAAAAGAATAGCTTCCCGACGTCTAAGCTCTTAGAGATCTGCCTTGTGATGAGGCGAATGGCAGGGACGGTACAGCCGGGTACAGCTCTTTTGTCTATGGGACTGGACCTATACGTTGTTAAAGGGGATGAGAGGTTTTTCGCAGAACGAATGGCAAGCTACTTGGGATTTCACGAGTTCCGCAAGGCGTGGGCTCAGTTGCTTGGATTCAACCTCGAAGACATGCAGGGATTTGGAGGTACACAGCCATGGACGACGGAACCGTTGCAGTGCTTTTTCGACCATTCGGACTGCGATGGGGAGATCTCCTGGCAGGATGCCGAACAGATTCTTGCGGAGGCACGGAAGGATGCGACTAAATTGCCGAAATACGATTGGGCGTTTAGTGTACTTATGGTGCCTGCGAAGCAGCAGTAGATGAAAAGCTGCCAATTTCCTTTGCCTAGTGGCTGGTGCCTTTTATTCAAGAACCAGTGCTGACCGGAACCTGGCCATTCGCCTCTCCAGAACGCAGAACACTTCGATCCATCGATATCCGTTCCTCTTCCTGGTATGTTGCCCTCTTTTTGTCGGACATCGTCTCTTATCGACGTCTTCTCTTTTTGATGAGGAGCAATTTCGAACCCAACTTTCCTATTGATCCGCAACTACAATTCGAGCGTCTGCTCGACTGCGGAGAGGTTGCGCGCCTTTTGCATCTACACCCTAAGACGGTGGAACGAATGGCGCGTGAAGGGCGGCTCCCTGCCTTCAAAGTTGGCAGGCGCTGGCTTTTTAGGACTACACACATAGACCAGTGGGTCTCGTCTTTAGTACACTCAACGCCGGCGTCCGTGCTGCGTGGAATAGGAGAAACCCCTTGAAACGAGCACGGTATCAACAAGGATCTTTGACAATTCGCAAACGCAAGAAAGGGTCAGTTTGGGCATTTCGCTGGTGGGAGACACAGAGTGACGGACAACGCATTCAGCGGGAGAAAATTGTGGGCTCGCTGGCTGAGTTTCCAACTCTAAGAACGGTTCGCAGGGCAATCGAATCCGAACGGGTTGCGATCAATGCCCGGTCGGGTGCTGTCCCCGCGGGTATGACCGTCAAACACCTAGTGACGCACTATGAGGCTCATGAGCTGACTGGACCCGAAAGGGAACAATCGGAAGCTGAGGCTTCAGAAGGCGGTCCGAAAGCGCATTCCACATGCCTGCGCTACCGCTGCCAGATCCGTAAATGGATCCTGCCGCGGTGGGGTTCAGTAGCGCTGAGGGATGTGCATACGGTGGATGTTAAGCACTGGTTGTACCGATTGCCTCTTGCCCGTCCCACGCGCTCGAGCATTCGCAATCTGCTGCATGTGCTCTTCAATCATGCGGTGGAATATGAATGGCTCGCTTCCAATCCCATTACGCTCGTCCGTCAAAGCGGCAAGCGTACTCGGATTCCGGTGATTCTGGACATCGGGCAAATGGGGGCTTTGCTCGCACGCCTTGCTCCGCTGGAGCGAACTGTGGTCCTCCTGGCCGCATCAACCGGCCTGAGAATCGGTGAACTCTTGGCACTCGAGTGGAAGGACGTGGATTTCCTCCGCAAGGAACTGCACGTCACTCGAGCCATCTACCGTCAGATAGTGGGCCGGTGCAAGACGGAGAATTCCCAAAAGGCGCTGCCGATCGACGACTGCACCATACAGGATCTGCTTGCATGGTGGCAGGTGACCCCGTTTAAAGAACCGGATGACTGGGTTTTCGCCAGTATCAGAAGAGCCGGCAGACAGCCATGCTGGCCCGATAGCCTGTTGCAGAAGCGGGTCCGCCCTGCGGCTCAGGAAACAGGCATCACCGTTCCCATCGGATGGCACACCTTCCGCCGCAGTTTTTCAAGCTGGCTGAAGACTAGCGGTGCGGATATGAAGGTGGTGCAGGAGCTGATGCGCCACGCCAATCTGCGTACGACAATGGATCTGTATACGCAGGCACCCATGGGGGCAAAACGCGAGGCCCAGAAGAAGATCGCCGAGCAGCTTGCCTCAGCAAGAGCTTAATGTGGGCGTATTGTGGGTGCGGCGTGAGGCTAGGAACGTTCGTATTTGCTAGAATACAGGCGGTGTAGGCGCGTAGCTCAGTTGGTTAGAGCGCTACCTTGACACGGTAGAGGTCTGGGGTTCGAGTCCCCACGTGCCTACCATCCTGTTTGTCATTAAATCTCTGATTGCTGGCGACTTCCA
>Ga0066700_10000308_pt1 | contig 16470 bp, 10 predicted proteins | sample GraSoiAngelo_149_FD_66460 | JGI IMG/M metagenome (GOLD analysis project Ga0066700, IMG submission 66460) | Grasslands soil microbial communities from the Angelo Coastal Reserve, California, USA - 14_1009_09_30cm | ecosystem: Environmental > Terrestrial > Soil > Grasslands | place: USA...
CGAATCTCGCTAACAGCCTTAGAATCAGTCTTTCTTTTCACACAAATTCTTCTCTCGTCGCGTATCCTTTCGCAGTGACAAAAAATTCGTCGCGAGGTCAGCTTTCACGAATGATGCGGGTTAGGGTAAGCCTAACTCCGGGCCCTGCCCGAGAGCGTGTGCAGACAGGGCACCACACTATCAATATGTGATCTTCAAGCCAAATTGTATGGTTCGCGGCCCACTAGAATCGGTGACAGCTCCGAAACCACAGGCAAAGCGCTGGGTAGGGTTATTGCATCCCGGAGCGCCCAGAGGAATAAAGGGATTACCCAGGGGGGTGGCAAAACCGCTGGGCGACTGGTAAATGTGTCGGTTGAAAATGTTGAAAAACTCTGCTCGGAAGTCGATGGCTGCGTTTTCACCAAAGAGACGCGTTTTCTTCCCCAGGGTGAAATCCTCGTTGCGACCTCCGAATGTGCGGGCACCAGATAGGGAGCGGGGTTCGTTGCCAAAGGTGAAATTGGCCGGCACCGTGAACGCATTAGGGTTCCAGAACGGAGTCGTTGCAGTGTTGAAGTTCGAACTCTTGTTCGTTTGGCTTACTCCGGGGACGACGTTCACGCGGGCGATCCCAGTGAAGTGGCACCCAGCGAATAAGACATCACCGGCCGTTCCGCCGCAGGGCCCGTATACCGTCGTGGGTGTTCCGGACTTGTAGGAAGCGACACCAGCGACATACCAGCCGCCCGCGACTCGGTCCACTACTCCGCCTTGATTCAAATAGTGCTTGCCCTGTCCGGCGGGAAGTTCATAGAAAAAACTAGCCACCAGCGCTTGCGGCGTATCCAGTTGGCTAACCGCCTTTTCGGCTCCGCGATCAAAGGAATTCTGCCCGATAAAGCTATTTGTGCTGATGAAACCGGACACTCCCGGACCCGCGGAGTCGGCGTCCGTGAGGTTCTTCGATACGGTGTAGGAGACCAGGAAACTCAAACCCGTGGCAAGGCGTTTCTCCAATCCCAGTTGCATCGCGTGATACGTGGAGTTGCCGGTGCGGTCCGGCGTGAAGGAGTTATCCTCCTGGTTAAAGTCGCCGTACTGAGGAAACGGTCGCAGAAGCTGATTGATATTTCCACTGAACGTCGGGTAAGGCAACTTGACGCCCGCGGCTACAGCCTTGGGGCAGCCATTATTCGAAAGGCAAGTAGCGTTCAATCCCAACTCATTGCCAAGAGAGAGGAATGAAGGACTCACTTGATTGGGAATAATGTTCAGCGCTGGCAAGTGAGTGCCTTTGGATCCGACATAGGCCACACTTACTACAAGGTTCGTGGTGATCTGCCGCTGAATGTCGAGATTCCAGGTTTGGATGTCGGCAGGGCGCCCGCTGTTTCGCGGCACCAGGATAACGCCGCCGTTGCCATTTTGCCCTTCCGGCGTGAAAGGTCCGGTCAGCGGAAGAAGATGTGGCACGCCGCTATCGATTTGAAAGGGAGCGACGTTCGCTGTGGTTAACGTCTCCTTATTGAAGAATCCCAAGCCATCCTGGTCGGCGAAGGATCCTTCCTTCAAAGGCTCGTAGAAGATGCCATAGCCGCCACGCAGTACGGTCTTGGAATTGATGCTGTAAGCAAAGCCCAAGCGTGGCCCAAATGCTTTAGTATAGGTATCTTGTGGACGTGTCCTTCCATTGCGGCCTGTGCCAGTTCCGAAGTAGGTATAAGCTCCGAGAATTCCCCCCGCGCCGGGGTTAGGAAGCGTGGGGTCAACCGCCGAAAACCGATCAAATGCTTCGGTGGCAGGTTTGTCCAGATCGTAGCGTAGCCCGTAGTTCAGAGTTAAGCGAGACGTAAGCTTGTACGAATCCTGAGCAAAGAAATAAAAATCTTTGTACCGCACACCGCTGAATGCACCGTAGTTCAAAAACGCCTGGTTCACAAGACCAAACAGCGCGCTGGCAACCGCATCGCCCCCCACTCCAGTCGCGGTGCCGGTACTGCTGGTCTGTGAGGGATCAAAATCAAATTCCCCGGAGCCCTGTGTCAACCGCCGCACGTTGAATTGCAACATGCGGACTCCGCCGCCGAACTTCAAGTTATGCTTGCTTTTGACCCAACTCACGGAATCGTTTATCTGGTAAACGTTATCCGCAAACTCGGAGTCACCACAATTGTTGAGCACTTCCCGGTATGGACCGCTGAAGAATTTGAAACACGGGAAGGTGGTATTATTCACACCCGTGAGCCCGATTTTCGTCGGAAACCCTTGGCCGATGCTGTTCGAACCCTCAGCACGGTAACGTCGGCTAAATCCAACCAAAAATTGATTGACCACGGTCGGACTGAAGATGTAATTGTCGCTGAATCTTACATATCTAGTATTCTGGGGAGTGCTAGACCCGAAAATCGGTGACAGGCTTGAAATGCCGCCTGTCCTGGTATTGTCGTAGTCAAAGCCCCCAGAAATCCTATGCTTATCAGAAAAAGCATGATCGATCTTTACGTCGAATAGATTCGCGGTTGTGCTCGAGAGGCTGTGATCGGTCACATTCTGGGTGAGTCCGCCGTTCGTTGGCGGAAGAAGTGCGAAGACTTTCGTCATGACCGCACTAGCCTTGAAGTTAGGGTCATTCGTAAGAATGTTGCCAGGGACCGCCGCGTGTGTGGTGGGATCATACAGCTGCGTGCCGGGCAGCAACGCCGAAAAGTCACCTTTTCGGAAAGCCTCATTCGGCAGACTCAGTATATTGTTACTGCCCGTTCTAAAACGGAAGCCCTCGTAGGCAAAGAAGAAGAAAGTTTTGTCTTTCCCGTTGTAGAGATGAGGAATCCAGACGGGACCTCCGGCGGTGGCACCGAAGTCATTTTGAGTATTGATAGCCTTTTTGTTGCCAGACGTGTTGTTTTTCCAGCTATTGGCGTCAAGTACGCGATTGCGGAGATAGTCGTAAGCTGAGCCGTGGAGTTGGTTGGTGCCGGACTTTACAGTGAGGCTGACGATGCCGTCGCCGGATTCCCCAAACTCGGGAGAGAAATTGCTCTGAAGGACCTTAAACTCTTGGACCGCATCGGTCGAAACTCCCTTGTTCCATTGCGTGTTCGGCGAAACTAAGGAGATTGACACGCCATCGACCAGCACATCCGTTCCCCCCTCTTGTCCTCCATTCACCTTGAAGTCGTCGCTTGAATTGCTGCCTGGATCGTTCGCCACACCCCCGACGAAACCAGGCACAAGCGTGATGAACTGCACCGGGTTGCGAATAGTACCGGAGACTTCCAGCGGCAAGTTCGCCACCAAACTCCTCTCCACTGTCGCGCCGACATCCGAAGTGGAGGTTTCCAATTGGCTAGCGTCGGCAGTGACGGTGATGTTTTCCGTGACTCCGCCAAGCTGCATCTGGATGTCCAGTGAGACGGCCGTACCTGTTGGTACTGTGACGCCTTCCTGCGTGTATTTCTTAAGGCTAGGTCCTTCCACGCTCACCGAGTAACGTCCAGGTGGCAGGTTGGGCACGGAATAGAGCCCGGCATCCGTGGTCACCGTCGAAATAGCCAGACCAGTATCCAAGTTGCGCACCGTAACATTAGCTCCCGCGAGCGCGGCGCCGCTAGGATCGGTCACTGTTCCCTGAATACTGCCAGAGTTAGTCTGCCCCCAAAGTGGAGCAGCGATGAGACAACACGCCAAACAACCCAAAAGACGTTGAAGGCATTTCACTTCGAACCTCCCCCAGTCCTACCCTTTTACAGTAAGGTAAGATTTACAAGTCGGCTTTACAGGCGGAAGCTCCACGGAATTTCTGAGCACCCCATCTGCAGCGCGTCGTCCTCCTAAGCACGTGGCATTTCACTGCTTCGTTTAGATTCCAATCTTTTCGTTCGGGGTAACCAGAATTTGCATCTTGAAGCGCGCTTCAGTGGCACGTGTCACCAGAAGAATAGCGATGACAACCAACGCAACCGCCCCATTTAGGGAACTCCATGACGCAATTTGAACTCTGCCCCAAACAATCTTGCGAGAACCTACGCTTTCTAAGAGCTGAAAGAAAAGAAGCTAGCTTGTGAAATCATTGTGATTCACGGGTCGTGTAACATCGTGACTTGGGCTGATCGTTCGTCATGCCGTGCTTGGATGCTTGACTTAGAGAGTCTGTGGGCTAAAAATAGGTTTCGTCTATTGAATTCTGGATTGTGTTGTCCTCCAACCGCAATGTTAGCCACAAGTCAAAAAGCAGCCGACGATATTCTTGCCGATGAGCGATGGCAGCTCGTGCAAAGAATTGTGTCCAGTCCGCCCTTTCAAAAGAGTACTCGCTTGCGTGAACTGCTGGAGCATGTCACGGAACGGACCATTCATGGGCATACCCACGAATTAACGGAACAGCAGATCGGCAGCAAGCTGTTTCACAAGCCCTCTGGTTACAGTTCCCTCGAAGACAGCTCTGTTCGCGTGCACGCCCGTCAGCTTCGACTCAAACTTCACGAATATTTCGATGAAGAAGGACGAAACGAACCACTCATCTTGAGCATCCCAAAGGGGAGCTACACGCCAGTATTCAAGCCGGCCACGAAGGCCCTTAACTCTCTCGGGGAAGCTGCACTTGGCGTCAGTCCAGCGGTACCCTGGCGAAGCAAGGCGAGTCTGGCGTGGGCGCTTTGCGGGGTATTAACAATAGTATGTATTGTCTTGGCATATCGATCCGCCCGGCCCGGGACGCCAGGGTTGGCAGAAAGCGCTACCAATCCGCCCTGGCCATTTTCCCAGGTCTTTGATTCCCGACATCAAACGTTGATTGTCGTGGCAGATAGTAATTACGGGATGTTCCGAATACTCACCACCCAGCCAGGTTCCCTCGAGCAGTATCTTCATCGGGACTTCCTGCAACCATCTTCAAGACTTAAGCCTGGTGGAGCCGATTTCCGTTTGAACGAGTATATGACAAACTCCATGCTTACCTCGTTTGCAGATGTCGCAGACGTGGCCACATTACTTGAGATGGCTGGGCCATTTCAAAAGAAGGCATCGGTCCGCTACCCGAGAGATTTGGCTATGCGTGACTTAGATCACGAAAACTACGTCCTTATTGGAAGTCCTGGGTCGAATCCCTGGGTGTCACTCTTTCAAAACAAGTTAAATTTTCGCGAGAGCGAGGCTATCGTCGGCAACAGCGCTAAGGCATTTGTCGACACCAATCCTCTACCCGGTGAAAAAGACCGATACGAAGGGTTGAGATGGACAGGATCGATGGGAGAAGATTACGCTACGATCGCACTTCTTCCGAATGTCACGCACGACGGAAGGGTGCTCGTCATGCAAGGACTTCAACAAGAAGGAACGGAAGCCGCAGGACGATTTCTGGCCGATCCGGAAAACCGGCGACAGTTGAAGGCCGCGCTTGGCATCACTGGTTCAACAGAGAACTCCTTGGAGAATGTTTGTTTTGAGGCGCTGATTCGCTCCCGTACCGTCGCCGGGGCACCGAATGCAACGACTCTCGTCGCAGTCCGCCGCATTGAATAACAACACCGAAGCCTTACTCCTGCTTCAATCGCATGGACCCAACGGCATGCATCTCCAGCAAGGGCGTTCCGCAACTACTGACGTTTGTTTTCCGGGCGTCGCCATGAGCAGATTGCTATAATTTCTCCTGTATTTTATTGTTCTGAGGACCGCCACGTGAAGCGGTCCCCGGGCGAAATCAAGATGTCCCTGTCTTTTCGTTACTTGCCATGTGGATTGAGCCTTAGTGCGCCCAACAGCTTGAGGGCTGCTCTTGGCTGCCTGATTGCCAGTGTCCTACTTACAGCACCAGTCGTGCGCGCACAGAGCGACGTAGGAACCCTCCTCGAACAAGCGCGTGCGGCTGAGAAAACAGGAGACTACCAGGCGGCGGAACGCGTCTACTTTCAGGCGCTCGCGCTTGCCCCAGACAATCTTGAAACCCTCAAGCACTTGGGGGTGTTGCAACAAACCGAGCTGAAATTCCTAGAGTCGATCGGGAGTTTCAAACGAGTACTGGCCCACGAGCCACAATATTTCGAAGTGAATTTTTTTCTTGGAGTGTCCTATTTCGGAGAAAACGACCCTAACCAGGCGATCCGAAGCTTCGAGCTGGAACTCGGAACGCTGAAACCACACCCAAGGTGCCGCTACTATCTCGCGTTGGCGCTACAGGCTGCTGGGCAAATTGATGAATCCATTTCGCAACTGAACCGTACAGTAGCTGAAAATCCTAAGGATGCCGACGCGCTTTACCAGCTTGCCCGCATTTACAAGAACGCTTCTATTCAGGCGATCGAAAAACTGAAAGCCCTGGATCAGGACTCGTTCCAGCTGCATGCCTTGATGGGAGAGGTTTACGCGGATGATGAGCGCTACGCTGAAGCTATTAAGGAATATCAGGCGGCACTCGCGAAGCGTCCCGACGTTACCGGAATTCATTATGCAATTGGGGTAGCGTATTGGGTTCAGCATCAGCTGGATGCTGCCAAGAAAGAATTCATAGATGCACTGAAGGAAAACCCAAACGACGCGCTGACCAACTTATACCTCGGTGATATCGCGGTCCACGACGAGCGTTTTGCCGAAGCGCATGGATACTTGAGCGTGGCTGAGAGAGGACAGCCCAACATGCCTCAGGTGCACGTGCTGCTTGGAAAATGCTACCGAGGCGAGAACGATCCCGAAAAAGCAAAGCTTGAATTTCTCGCTGCAATCCAAGCGGACCCCAATGCCGCACAGCCACACTACTTGTTGGCCCAGATTTATCGCGAACTTCGCGACCCACATGCAAGCGCGAAAGAATTCGCAGAATTTGAAAGGCTTTCGAAACTGGAAAAGGATAAGGCTCTCGGGCACGGCCCTCAGAACTGATATGGATCAAGAAAATCATCTCCCTGACCGGTCACTTACATGAGCGTTTGGTTCCATCCGATCGAGAGACGGGCAGCTTGCCGTCTGGGTTTGCTGTCGATGTGCCTCTTCTGGTCTGCGACTCCGTGGCTAGTCGCGGAACAAACGCGCTCCGGTGACGGTGGCGAGTCTTCCCAGGTAGAAGGACACTTTACGGCTGCTCAGCAGGCTCAGAAAATCGGCGACTACGCCACGGCGGAACGTGAATACCTCAGCGTCCTGACCATGAAGCCCAATTTCGCCGAGGCTCACATGAACCTCGGGCTGGTCTATCAGCTTCAAGATCATATTCCAGATGCCATGGCGGAATTCCGCCGCGCACTCCGGCTTAAGCGTACGCTGACGGGCGCAAATTTTTTCCTCGGAGTAGACTACTGCAAGGCGGGCGAGGGAACCAAAGCAATCCCTTATTTGAAGGCTGCGGCGCGCCAGGAACCGCAGCAACCGGATATCTGGTCGTGGCTCGCCACGGCCCAGGAACTGTCAGCGGATTTTCATGCCGAGGCGGCCACTCTCGAAAAGGCCCTGAGCCTGCAGCCACGAAACGTGGATTTGCTCTACCTTCTGGGCCATGCGTATGAGAGGTTGGGTAAAGAGGAGGTCAGCCTGCTGAAAAAGGCGGCACCGGGGTCTGCCCGTACCGAGCAATTGCTGGCGGAGAGCTATGCCGCGAGCGGTGCTTGGTCCATGGCGATGATTCGCTTTCAGAATGCTCTGGCGATTTCGCCCGGGACTCCGGGATTGCATGTAGAAATCGGTGAAGTGCTGTTGCGGGCAGGAAGAGTGAAGCGTGCAGCCATGGAATTCGAACAAGAATTACGTGTGGCCCCCGGCAGTTTGCGACCGATTGTCCGTCGCGGAGAAACAGAATTCATCCTGGGGGATGTGGAGGCAGCTCTCGCGGACTGGACGCGGGTCGTGGATACGGACACGTTAGAGGCCGAAAGGATCCTCGGCATTCGAGAACGTGGGCTCGGAGATGCTGCCTTCGAACAGCTTCCCGAAAGCTTGCGAGAGAAAATCGAGCAATTCGCCCCGGAGCTGGAACGACGCAATACTCCGGCCGCGCACTTTGCCTTGGCATTTCTCGCCGCCCAGAGTGGTAATCCTGCTGCGGCCGCTGCGCAATCCGCAAAAGCGATTCCATCCGATTTGACGACACGCTCCGGCGTGGTCTGCTCTCAAGAAGAGGTCCGCCAGTCGCTCAAAAACGGGCAACTCGCCATTGTGAGGCGTTGTGCCAGTCGCGTACTCTCGCCCAAATCGCCGCTCGAATTTCGTACTTCTATTGCGGGGGCGTTGTTTGAAGCGGGAGATTATGAAACGTCGCTCGAAATACTTTCCAAACTGACGCTTGCTGAGCAGCACTCCCCCGAAGCCTCCTATTGGCGGGCGCGTTGTTACGAAAAGTTGGCCACGGAGGCGTATCTGAAGCTTTCTGAATTGGACGCTAATTCGTATCGTATGCACCAGCTCATGGGCGATCTAGCGGCCGCAAACGGCGATGACAGGAAAGCCATGGAAGAGTACCGTGCGGCGATCGCGATAAAACCTTTCTTGCCAAACTTGCATTACAGTCTGGGCCATCTGCTTTGGAAAGATCTTAAAGTTAAAGAAGCACGCGAAGAATTTGAGGTCGAGTTGAAACTGGACCCGCGGCATCCTGGAGCGCTCGACGAGCTCGGGGATACCTATCTTCTGGAACATCAGCCGGAAAGGGCCCTCCCTTACTTAACCCAAGCACTCGCAGGGGACCCTAGCAATCCGGACATACATCGAGACTTGGGCACGGCATATTCTGAGTTGCGCCATTACGAGAAGGCGGTAGCCGAATTCAAGATGGCTGTTGCTGGCGACCATGATGGTTCGGTCCATTACAAGCTCGCCCGGACGTATCAAGCCCTTGGAGAAAAAGAAAAAGCCGGTCGCGAGTTTGAACTCTCGACGGCCCTGAACCGCACATCGCACAGTACCCTCGAAAAACAGACCGAGCGTTTGACCGCCGTCGAGAAGTCGATGCAGGATCCCTGAGGCCATGGCTGTCATCAAAGCGAGGTTGGCGCAGATATCGCTGGCGACTATCTCACTCTGTGTGGTTGCGAGACTCTTGCGTCAGATTGAAAAGAGGCAAGGCAAAATACTGGGTTCGTCTGCCCGTCTTCGGAACTGCAGACCTCTGATATGACCTTTCTCCCGCGCTTCATCTGTGTGGTGGCCTGCTTCCTCATCAGTGTTGGCTTGTGCTTTTCTTCTGTTTCCGATTGCCACCTTGTCGTTTTGTCTCAGCAATCCTCGATGAAAACCTCGGCTGGCCAGGATCAGACGTTTCAAAATGGTTTGATCGCCCTCAGAGAGAATCGCCTTGAGGACGCGCTCGAGGCGCTGACCAAAGCCGCGCATGAGCATCCCAAGGATGCGCGGATCCGTAACTTCCGAGGGATCGTCCTAGCGCGCCTTGGGCAAACGACAGAAGCAGCCGGTGAGTATGAGGAAGCCATTCGTCTCGATCCTCAAACGGAGGATGCTTATCGAAACTTGGGTTTCCTGGAATGGACGCAACATCGACTCGCGCCCGCGAAAGAGGTCCTGGAACAGGCGCTGAAGCTTTCTTCGAACGATTCATTCGCCCACTATTATCTCGGCCGAGTACAACTCGATGCCGGGCTGTACTCGGAGGCCTTTCGAGAATTGGAATTATCTGGTGTTCCGTGGCCTTCCGAGCCGGACTTCTTGATCCAAATTGCGAAGGGACACGTCGCTCTTGGAAAACAAGAAGAGGCCCGTAAAGCGCTCCGGCAACTCGAAACGTTTCCCCTCGGTGATTCCCAGTCCGCTCATGTGGCGTCGCTTTTTCTGGCGGTCCATGAAAATGATAGGGCGGTCGAACTTCTTCGAAAAGCGAGCGACCGCCGGCACGCTGGCCTCGCCTCTTGGGCGCAATTTGATCTCGCCCTGACTTATCTTTTGTCTGGGAGCTACGAGCAGGCTGCGCAACAAGCTCATATATATATCGGTCTATTGCCATCAAAAGACTCGAAAGCAGGCGAACTGGCCTCCGCGTGGTCGCTGATTGGCATTGCGGAGGCGCGGCTTGGCCGTGCCGACCTCGCGGTTGAGGCTCTGCGCCAAGCGGCCAAGCTGGCTCCAAGCGAGGAGGAAGCGTGGCTGAATTTGACACGCGAGTTGATGGAATTGAGCCGCTTTGCCGATGCCATCTCGGCCACGCAGGAAGGAATTGCATCCAATCCGGAGTCCTATGCTCTGCGCCTTCGGCTGGGAGCGGGGCAGCTCGCCGCCGGGCGCCATGCTGCGGCGGAAGATATTTTTCGCGCTCTTGTCGTTGCCGGTGACCCTCTGCCAACCAGTTACATAGGACTAGCGCAAGTCCTGCTGCGCCAGGGGCGGGCAGACGAAGCGGCCTCGGAGCTTGCGGCTGGACAGAAAAAGATAGGCGCAAACTTTCTCCTCAGTTACTTTCTCGGGCTGTCTCTCGACCGCGCCGGGAAACGATCGGACGCTTTGGCAGCCTTTCGGGAAGCCGTGCGCTTGAACCCAAAAAGTGCTGAGGCGCACCTGGGTGTTGGAAAAACCCAGCTGGCCCTAGGTCAAGTGAACGATGCTATTGCCGAACTGCAAGAGACACTTCATCTGAGTCCCGGCGACATACAGGCGCGCCGTTTGCTCAGTCAGGCTTTTCGTCGAGCCGGCAACACAAAAAGCGCGACAGAGCACGCCGATGCGTCTTCCGATACACCGCCCCCCGCGGAAGGCGATCTGTTAGGTGACTTCCTGCCGCCCCAATGGAAAATGCCTTCAGCGGACTAGAACGCTTAGGAAGGCTTCACGGTGAGAGCGCATCATCAGTGTGGCGTTCTTTGTGCCTTGCTCGGCGTGATCTCCAAAGGTTCGTCCACTTGGACGACCTGATTGGCACGCACATTCTTGAGAATCTGCCGGATTCCGCTGGGCCAGTGAATCTCGATCGTTTGGATCGAAGTTTCCTCGCCTAGGCCAAAATGCAGGCGTTTGTCGCTGGCGGAGAGATAGCTACTTGCGGTAGTCACAGTTCCGGTTTGGAAACCATTCGTGGTCAAAATTCTGACTTCCGCTCCAATCGCATCGCGGTTGCTCGTGTGCCCAACTAGTTTCAACGTCAGCCAATGCTCTGTCGCCGGAGTCTCATTGCGCAGCACATAAAGAGGCCCGTCATTCGTGGTCACGACTGCGTCCAGACGACCATCATTGTCGATGTCTCCAATCGCCATGCCACGCCCCACCCAGGCTTCTCGAAAAACGCTACCCGCCTCCGCCGAGACGTCTTCAAAGCCGTGGCCTGTGTTCCGTGCCAGCAACATGGGTTCGCGGTAGCGGAGGTTTGGAAACGTCAGTTCGATCGTGTCCAAATCATGCCCTTGCGAGACGAGTAGATCCTTCCATCCGTCGTTGTCATAATCCAGAAACCGCACGCCCCAGCCCGAATGCGTCATGGTCATGCGGCCAAGACCTGAGGAATAGCTCTCGTACGTAAACGTGCTGTCGCCATTGTTCCGATATAGCGCATACATCTGGTTGGCAAGGTCAGTAACCACGAGACCCGGGAGACCGTCATTGTTATAATCCGCAAAGTCCACGCCCATGCCAGCGTACGTATGGCCCTCGCCATCGACGGCAACACCGGACACGAGCGCGACCTCCTCGAACGTTCCATTCCGTTTGTTATGGAATAGAAACTCGGGCATCGAATCGTTCGCCACAAAAATATCGATCCTTCCGTCGCGGTCATAGTCGGCAAGAGCTATACCCAAACCCTTGCCCGGTTTAGCCAGGCCGATCTTTTCCGAAATCTCAGTAAAGTGACCGTTGCCGTCGTTGTGATAAACCAGAGGAGCAATGGGCTTGAAAATATCCGGATGGCAATATTCTCGATAACCCTCCTTGTGTTGACCGCACCAGACGTCGTCGAAGTCCCACTGCAGGTATCGAAGAACGATTAGATCCAGCCGGCCGTCATTGTCCAAGTCCACCCAGGCTGCGCTGGTGGACCAGCCGTTTGCTCCGACCCCGGCGTTCTCCGTCACGTCCGTGAATGTGCCATCACCATTGTTGTGATAGAGCTTGTTGCCGCCGTATGCCGTCACATATAGGTCTTCGTAGCCGTCATTATCGTAGTCCCCGACCGCAACTCCCATTCCGTATCCGACTCCTTGCAGGCCGGCCTTTTCGGTAACATCTTCAAACGTGCCGTCTTGCTTCTGGTGATAAAGCCGATTCCAGTAGTTGGGACCCGTCTTCTGCGGGATAGTTGCCTTGGGCGTCGGGTCATTGAGCGGCGCTCCGTTGACCACAAAAATATCCAGACGCCCGTCGTTGTCGTAGTCAAAGAGGGCCACGCCCGGTCCCATTGTTTCGATCAAGTATTTTTTCGATGTGTGTGAGGCCATGTTCCGAAAATTCAATCCGAGTGTGGAAGTCACGTTGGTGAACTTAGGGTGACTCTTGTTTGCCTGTTCGCTTGTCCTCCGCTGGGCCTTTGCTGGAAAAGCTAACGAGACGAGCATCGCCACAAAGAAAAGGAGTTGATTGCGCAGCCAAAGCCTCATGTATTCCATCTCAGTCCTTGGAGCAAGTGAGGTAAGAAATAGGTGTACAATTGCCGCGCTCTCGATGGTAAGGAATACCCAATTCCGATTGCAAATGTCGACACTGCTGGGGCGAAACCTATGAATAAGAGAACTTTTATCAAGCTCTTCACGGCGGTGATGGCAAGCCCGGCCATTTCACCTTTCTTGACCTCCGCAGCCAAGGACAAACTGAAGAATTGGGCAGGCAATCTCGAATACAGTACAGCCCGCTTGTACTCCGCAAGCTCGCTCGAACAGGTCTGTAGTTACGTTAAGAAACAGAACAAACTAAAGGTATTGGGAACGCGCCACTGCTTCAACAATATTGCAGATAGCACAGATAATTTTTTGTCCCTGAGGCCGATCGACAAAATGGTTGCGTTGGAGCCGGAGGCGCACACCGTGACGGTCGATGCAGGCATGACTTACGGTCAACTGTCTCCGCTCCTTCATAGCAAAGGCTTTGCGCTGCACAATCTGGCCTCGTTGCCTCACATTTCGATAGCTGGAGCGATCAACACGGCAACGCATGGTTCGGGCGAAAGGAATGGCAATCTCGCCACGGCGGTCTCAGCACTTGAAATCGTCACTGCGGACGGTGCGGTGGTTAAGCTATCCCGCCGACAAGACGGCGAAGCGTTTCTGGGAGCTGTCGTCGGGCTTGGTGCGGTGGGTGTAATCACAAAGGTCATGCTCGATATTCAGCCAACCTACATGATGCGACAGTACGTGTATGAAAACCTACCGCTCAGCGCAGTGAAAGACCACTTTGACGATATCGAATCGAGTGGTTACAGCGTCAGTCTTTTTACCGACTGGCAAAACCAGCGTATCAATGAAGTTTGGATCAAAAGTCGCATTGAAGAGAGCCAAGCGTTTGACGCGACCCCCGAATTCTTCGGAGCGAAACGTGCTACCAAGAATCTCCACCCCATTGCAGAACTTTCCGCCGAGAACTGTACGGAGCAAATGGGCGTTCCAGGGCCTTGGTATGAACGACTGCCGCACTTTCGCATGGGCTTCACGCCTAGCGCGGGTAAAGAGTTACAAACGGAGTACTTCGTGCCCCGAAAGCATGCGGTCGAAGCCATTCTGGCGGTTGAAAGACTGCGTGAGCAGGTCAGTCCACACTTGATGATTTCGGAAATCCGCACGATTGCCGCTGACAATTTATGGTTGAGTCCTTGCTACCAGCAGGCTTGTGTAACCATACACTTTACTTGGAAACAGGACTGGCCAGCAGTACGCAAGTTGATGCCCGTGATTGAAAAAGAGTTAGCTCCATTTAAGCCCCTGCCGCACTGGGGAAAGTTGTTTACCATGTCTCCGGCGGAGCTAAAAACTAGATATGAGAAGTTGCCCGACTTTATTCAATTATGCAAAAAGTTCGACCCGCACGGCAAATTCCGCAATGAATTCCTGAGCACAAACATCTTCAGCAGTTCATGTTGACTTCGGGTCGCTCGTCGGAAATAAACGAGACGGCAATTTAAAATAAATGACACATCTGAAAAACTACTAGCAAGGCACAAATCGCCGCATTTTCATTGCCGAAATGAGCTGTGGCGGAGAGGGGGGATTCGAACCCCCGGTACAGGTTTTAGGCCGTACAACGGTTTAGCAAACCGACCCATTAAACCACTCTGGCACCTCTCCTCCAATGTTTCTAATACTTTAGCACAGTTCTCAGGTTGACTTGGTGCACTGTAACAGCGAAAACGTGGCCGTCACGAGAGGGCAGAGGGAATAAGTCCTGCAAAATCAGTGCGAGCTTTCCTTGGAATTTGCTGCTGCGGTTGGGAAAACCGCCGCCTCTCGTCCCAACGGCCCTGTTGTTTGCGTATCGAGGTCGAGCTGGACCAGATCTTGCGGGCCTGGGTGACGGAACAGAATGCAATTTAACCGATTTTCAAAACACGTTAGGGTTAAAACGGTCTAAGAAACCGTCGCATTCCCCGTCCAAGAATCGCTGCTAAATAGAGTTGTCTTGATGTGAGGCAGGCCCAGCAACTTTACTCGCTTCCCAGGCTTCGAACCGGACTCAGTCTTGCCGGACTCAGCAGAGAATGCACGAGAGAGGCTACGAAGGGGCACAATATCGCTGCGTTCGAACACATTCATCAGTCGCGCGGCATATAGCTCAGACTCCATAGAATGTTGCCTTGGCAGGGGAAGGGATGTGTTCCATTCTTGAGACGCGCGCTGGGCGACGGCGCTCGAACGCTGAGTTTTGGCTCAATCTTCAGAATTTCTACGATCTGGAAGTGTCCAGACGTTCGGGAACGGTTTCCGAGATCGGGCGCCAAGTACATCCTGCACCATCACTGGCCTCCTGACTGCTATCAGGTTAATTCGAGAGGCCCTAGATCTTCAGGAACAGTTTCCGCCGATACATCCAAAGCAGCACGAGCCAGTAGCACAGCAGAATCACGCCGCCCCTAAAGAAGGGCTCCAGTCCTCCGCCGGCAAACTGAAAAAAGTTCCGGCCCAAGTGGATCTGGAGGCTGCTATCCAGAAATCCTTCCATGAAATGCGCGATGCAGTACGCAGCAATCGAGTTCATGCCGACGACAACCAGCGGGAACGCCCATTTCTTGAAACCCTTTACATCGATCACCCAACTGAAAGCGGCCAGGAACAAGAAGCAGACGCCTCCGCTGAAGATGGTCCACGACGGCGTCCAGATGCGTTTCACCACTGGGCAAATGTCCGAATAATGCAGCGCCAGTCCCAGCGCAATCCCCGTCACGCCGGCAATCAGCAACTTTTTCATCGGAATGTTCGGCCGGGAGTCTCGCAACCAGCGCCCTGCGATCAGGCCCAGGATCATCGTGCCCAGCGTCGGAATGAAACTCAGCGTGAGGTATCCACCGGAGTTGTACACGAAGGAATTTTCGCGCGGGAACAGGTTCAGGAACCACTGGTCGAAGCGGTTGCCGAAATTGTAGTTCTTGTTCCAGTGCGCCGCGAATCCCGTGAAGTTGTGCTGCGCGTTCCACGTCGCGGGAACGCCTACGCCTTGCCAATCGAAATTCGCGGGCGCCGCCGGATACAGGGCCCACGCCAGCCAGTATCCGAAGAGAATCAAGGCGAGCGCCCCCCATACCCACTTGAGCGATTCCACCTTTGAGGAAAAGAATCCGAGCAGGAACAATAATGGATATCCGAACCCGATTTGCGAGAGCGTGTCCTCAAACGTGAAATAGGTCATGGAATGGTCCATCGAGCGAAGGAATACGCCCAGAGCGACCAGCACCAAGGAACGCCACAGCGCGTGCGTGAATAATTCCATGAAGCGCGCGCCCTTCGCCATGCGGCTGGCAATGGAATACGGCAGCGCCACACCAACCAGGAAGGAGAATCCCGGCTGAATCGTATCGTGCAGAGAGCAGCCGAACCACTCCACATGAGTCTGATTGAAGGCCAGGACTTTCCAGAACAGGCTCGTCGGGTACGCTGCAGACACACGCGAAAGTTGCAACACCTCGGCCATCATCAACAACATGACCAACCCGCGATACGTATCCATCGAGACGTTGCGTCCCGCTGCAGGTGCCGCGTCCCCTAGCTTCAAGCTAGTCTCCGTGACCGGCTTCGTTTGGTTTAGTGTCGCCATAAAGCCCTCTCCCTGCAATTTGGTCCAAGCATACACGGGAAACGAGCTGCTGGCTGAGTTTTGAGGGACTATGGCGGAGAAAGTTGCAGTAGAATCGTCTCGCAATGATGCGGTTCCGCTCTTCGCGCTGAGTAAATGCATTCAACGCTATACTGTACAGCGTGATTTCAGCCCTTTGATCGATACAAGGGATAGCGTCGAGAATGAGCACAGTTCGAATAAAAGAGGTCGCGAAGCTGGCGAGAGTTTCTACTGCCACAGTTTCTCACGTCATAAACAAGACTCGATTCGTTAGTGATGACACCAAACGGAAGGTTCTCTACGCCATTGAACGCGTCG
>Ga0066700_10000309_pt1 | contig 16429 bp, 15 predicted proteins | sample GraSoiAngelo_149_FD_66460 | JGI IMG/M metagenome (GOLD analysis project Ga0066700, IMG submission 66460) | Grasslands soil microbial communities from the Angelo Coastal Reserve, California, USA - 14_1009_09_30cm | ecosystem: Environmental > Terrestrial > Soil > Grasslands | place: USA...
AATATACTAGGCATATCGTGACTCGTTTCGAGCCATGCTTCCTCTCGCGGGGAGCTGATCATCGGGACTTGCTTTAGGTACTCGTCCTCGACAGAGACATGAGCGGAGTTAAATTCTTGCGGAGGAATTCTGAGAGCCTTGCATGCCGCTTCATTCGTTTCGTAGCGGCGTTGAAGGGCAGTGGCAGATTTTGCCAGCCAGTCGCATTGAGCGTTCGAAACTGGCGAGATCAGAACCGGCGACACCAGATCAAGCAAGCACCGACGAGGGTGAAGATCGACCACCACCGCGGTAAGCCTCATGAAGTGCCATTGACTTAGCCTTGTGCCGAAGCTCGGGAGCTACGACATATTCTCTAACCCCACGGCGCCTGAATTCTTGTCCGACCGGGAAATGCCTCGCTCAGGGGAAGGCCTTGATGGGAAGCTTTCGTCCGGTTGGTCAATGGGCAGCTAATCAATGGGCAGCTAATCTTGCGCTTTTGAGCCACTTCCGTTAACGTTTACGCTCCCGGGCGGTCTAAACATTTCCCTCGTATTTGGACCGCTTGAACGGGACACGAGCAGGAAATGGGCAAACCTTCCACAACTCTCCGGGGCATTGCAAAGGCGCTGGGTGTCTCAATCGGTTCCGTGCATCGAGCCCTCCACGACAATCCGGGCGTAAGCCCCATGACCAAAACGAGGGTCCTGCAGATGGTGAGGACCCTGGGGTATCGCCCAAACCTGGCTGCGAGATACTTGTCTTCCAAAAAGACTCTGCGAATTTCGGTAAACACACTGAAGGGAACCACATCGTTTTGGGACGACGTGAGGGCAGGTATCCGCCAGGAAGCCGCATCCATCCTGTTGGAAAATGTCGAAATCGATTTCCGAACCTACCCGTGTCTCGGGAAAGAAGAAGAAGAGGCCTTCGAATCGGCCATCCGCGACAAAGTAGATGGGATCATCACTTTCCCCAGCCGCCCTCAAATTTTGCGCCCATGGATACGCCGCGCCTCTCGTGCACGGATTCCCGTTGTATGTGTAGCCACCGACGCTGCCGGCAGCGGCCGGTTGGGCATGGTAGCGATTGACACGCTGGCCAGCGGATCGATTGCCGCCGATCTTATGGGAAGGTTTCTGAACGGACAGGAGGGGTCGATCGCGGTCACCCTTTTTGACATGGCCATCACCGAGCACGCCGAAAAGTACGCCGCCTTTGAAAATACTTTGCGGTCCTTTTATCCCAAGCTGCGTCTGTTAAAGCCCATCGAAGACCATGACGTGGAGAGGGAAGCGTACGCTAAGTGCCGGAAACTGTTTGAAAATTGCCCCGACCTGTGCGGAGTCTACGTCACGACGGAAGCCTCGATTCCGGTATTGAACGCAGCCCGCGACGCAAATGTCTTGCAGCGTTTGACTATCATCACGACCGACCTGTTCCTGGAACTTGTTCCTCAGATTCGATCCGGCGCTGTCGCCGCGACTATCTACCAGCGCCCGCGCGCTCAGGGCCAGATGGCATTTCGTATGTTGCACGAGTTTCTGGTGGAGGGAGTAAGCCGATCTCATCAAGTCGCACTCGCGCCGCACTTGGTGATGCGCGGAAATCTGGACTTCTTTCTCGAGAGACAGTCGCGGGAAGCGCTCAAGGAGAAAGTCGATCAATCCCGGGAAGCACAGGCGATCTAGCAGGAGATTTCGCTTAGCGGCTGCGCTATGGAAAGCTAAATAGACGAGGAAACAAGGCTTATCCGGGTATTAACGCAGGCACGGGCGGAAACACGAGCGCTCGTGATTGACAAGACTGGCAAGGTTGTTGCATCCGGATCGAAAGAGCACCAGCCCTTCCTCAGTCTCCGGCCCGGCTGGGCAGGGCAAGATCCCGGTGACGGGTGGCGAGCTTGCGGGTTAGCGGTCCAGAAAGCTCTGGATTCCTCTCTTGATTCCCGAAGACTCGACGCCGACGAGATTGACTAGGCCGGCTTTTCGGGACAAATGCACGGCGCAGTCTTAATACCTACCGCAAAATCGATCCCGCATTTCATCAACCATTCGGAGTAGCTCCGCTGGCGCGCGGGTGAGTGAGATCGTGCCGGCACGAGCGCGCCCCAGCCCCCAGCAGCAAGGATGCGGCCAGCGAGCAGGGAGATGTGCGACTCTTCACCTCCGGAGCGGCACCCGCGTACCTCGTGTCATTTTACTCCGGCAACTTTTGTTCTCCGCGAATGGACAGCCGAGCTTCGGCTGGCGCGGCGGCGGTTCCCGGTTGCCCTCCCCCCGTAGTAATGATGTAGTCTCCGGCTCCAACCATCCGATCCCCAGCTTCGTTGACGTAGCTCAAGTCACGAGGCTCTAGCGCGAACTTCACGTGGCGCTCGGCGCCGGCATCGAGGTGAGCGCGGGTAAAGCCGCGAAGCGCACGCACGGGCGCACCCGGTAGCTTGGGGAAGTTCACGTAGAGTTCCACGACTTCATCGCCCGCGCGTGGGCTGGCGTTCTTCACATCTACTTCGACCGTGAGCGGGTTGCCGGCCTCCAGTTCCGGGCTCGACAACTTCAGATTGCTGTATTCGAATTTCGAGTAGCTAAGCCCGTAGCCGAATGGATACAGAGGTTCTTGCTTGAAATAGCGGTAGGTCCGGTTCTTCATCGCATAATCTTCGAACTCGGGCAACTGCTCCACTCCCTTATAGAACGTCACGGGCAATCGTCCGCTGGGGTTGTTGGCGCCGGCCAGAGTTTGGGCAATGGCAGTTCCACCCTCTTCTCCCGGGTACCAAGCTTCGAGGATGGCGTTGGCGTGATCATTGGCCCAATTGACGGCGAGGGCACTGCCGTTCATTAGTACCACGATCAGCGGTTTGCCCGTCCCTTTCAAGGCCCCAAGGAGAGCCTCTTCTTCTGCCGGCAGGTTGAGACTGGTGCGATCGCCGCCGCGGAATCCAGGAAGGTCGACCTTCATTTCTTCGCCCTCCAATTTTGAGGTGATCCCGACCACGGCGACCACAACGCCTGCTTGCCGCGCTGCAGAGACCGCTTCCACCAGTGGATCAGCGCTGGTAAGGAGCCAGATCAACTTCGTTGTGCGTCCTCCGGCCAAATACTCAATTTTGACGGCATAACGATGGCCCTTCGTCAGCTGAAGGGTCGCCAGTTGAGGATTAGGATCATGAAGGATGGCGTCATCCACAATAAGCTTTCCCTCAAGCCACAAGCGCTGCATCGAACCCATCAGCCCTATCTGGTACGTGCCCGATTCGGTGGGTGTCAGAAATCCTGTCCAACGCACTGAAAAATCCTTCATGCCGGCGGGTGCCGGGAGCGCATGGGCATCCGGGTGAGAGAGTTGAAGATCGACGAACGGATCGACTCGAACTACCTGCGGCGTGCCAGATAACCCTCCGGAAAAGTATTCGCCCTTGAGTCCGGGTTTGCCGTCATCGGTGGATAACATCGAAGTTGGAATCAGAGGATGCTCGCGCAGAAAGTTGGTTCCAGGCTCGAATGAGACCTGGGCTCCGGGAAACCCCTTGCGAATGCCTTCCAGCGCGGTGACCGCGTGGGAAGCCGTCCCACTGTAGTTGCCGTGCAGCACCTGGGCAGACTCGGCCAGCGGGCCCACGACCAAGATCTTCTTTACGCTTCCGGACAAAGGCAGCACACCATCGTTCTTCAGGAGCACCATGGATTCGCGCGCGATTTTCAGCGCAAGCTCGCGGTGCGGGGTGCTGTCAATCTCCGATTCCGGCGTCTGCGCATACCGCACCATCTCTGGAGGATCGAACATACCCAGCCGCATGCGCGCGGTAAAGAGCCGTTTCAAGGAAACATCCAAGTCGGCTTCGATCAGCAGTCCCTGCTTCACGGCATCCAGGTACGGCTGATAATCGTGGCTGTCTTTCGCCACGGTAAAGAAGTCCGCGCACTCATTGTCCATCCCTTTCTTCAGCGAAACCGCCGCGGCTTCGGCTTGGCTCTTCACGAAGTGATGGCCCTCATAAATGTCAACCACCGCGTCGCAGTCTGATACGACATAACCCGTAAACCTCCAGGCACCGCGTAACTGGTCCTCTAACAGGAAAGCATTGGCGCAGGCTGGTTCGCCGTTGACGCGGTTATAAGCGCACATCACCGACTCCGCCTTGCCTTCGGTCACCGCAGCGCGGAACGCCGGCAAGTAAGTGTCCTCCATGTCATGCTTCGATACCTGAATATCAATGCTGTGCCGCGACGGCTCGGGACCGCTGTGCACCGCAAAATGTTTTGGCGTCGAAATGACCCGCAAATATTTCGGATCATCCCCCTGCAGCCCGGTTACGAAGGCCACCCCCATGCGCCCCGTAAGAAAGGGATCTTCCCCGTAGGTCTCTTGGCCCCGTCCCCAACGTGGATCGCGGAAGATGTTGATATTCGGGGACCAGAAATCCAGCCCCTCCATAATGTCCCGCCTTCCGGCGCGCACCGCCTGGTGATGTTTCGCTCGAGCCTCCGTACCGATCACGATCGCCATGTCATGGATCAAAGGGTCGTCAAACGTGGCCGCCAGTCCAATCGGCTCCGGAAAGACTGTTGCGGTCCCGGCATTGGCTACCCCATGTAAGGCTTCGCTCCACCAGTCGTAAGCCGGCACCTGAAGTCTCGGGATAGCACGCGCCTGGTTCACTAACTGCGAAGCCTTCTCCTCGAGAGTCATCTGCTTCACCAGGTCATCAACGCGCACAGTGATGGGCTGGGAAGGGTCCAGATATACGGCGCCACCCGCCGTCTGGGCACCCGCACGTACGAAGATGAGAAACAGAAAAAAAGCCACCGGCATAGTGCTTCGAATGCGCATTTCCATGGATTCTCCTCCGCATCTTGCCCCTTCGGAGTGCCTGGCAAGAATGCTGGTCGATTGCTAGAGGTTATTGCGTTAACGATTACGGTCGGCCGTCGCTTGTAGCACAGGGAATTGGCGAGGTCAAGAAGCGCGCTTAAGAATGGCGTCAGGAGTTCTAGCAAAGCCGGCTTGGGGAGACGCGACTATCTTGCCGGCGCCGGATCGCCCGCTGCCAGCACGTACATGGTGAACCGGTCCAGTTTGATGTTGGCATGCTTTGAAACAAGAGAGATCCCACCGTCGCCGTTTCGTTGGGTTTCGACATTCTTCATCACCACACGGTGCTTGGAAGTCATTGAACTGGTTGTGTCGGGACCTGACTGATTTTTGCCCGAATCGGCTTGCGGAAACGGTTTATACGCCGGTGAGTCTGGATCGGGGTACGCCCCCGCGCCGTTCCAGGTTCTGGACGCAGGTTGGGGTGGCCCGTACTGCAGATTCTGCCCCGCTTCGGCCACGCTGGGATAATACCAGGAAGTCAAATAAACCTTGACGGGAGCGGATCCGTTCTTCCAGTTCACTCGGTCCATGCGAATGCTGATTCGCGAAGGCTCTGTGCCAGTCTTGGGCGATGACTCGACGACCTCTCCAGAGAAGTTTGCATTTCTCGGGACAACGACACCGTTGACCCAGGTTGCGATTGCGAGTTTGGCCTGAAGCTTCTTTCCGGCCGGAGTTTTACCTGCGATCACATTTTCCTCGAGGATTACCGGAAATTCCTGTATGCTGCCCGGACCCGGCTTTTCTGGCTTCTGCTGGCTTTGCGAATGGACCGACCAGCAGGCAATAAGAACCAAGATTGAGACCGTCTTCGACCCTGTCAACATCGAGATGCACCCCGTTGTCATTGGAACCAGAGGACTCTCCACTAGCTTGTTTTCCGAACCCCCGAGGCTGGTGCAGCCACAGTATACCTGCAACCTGCCGGATTCGAAGACCTGATTGATGGCACCAAAGGTGTCAAAAGGGGCAATATCGATTTTTGTTCTTGACAATGGTCATCGCCGGATGTAACACCGTGAACGTTTACGATGACCGCAAATGTCTCAACGCTAAGTACTGGAAACTAGGGTTTTCGACGGGGCACTAGGCGCAACCAATTCATTCGGAGGATCCAAATGAAATTCTTCTCCCCCAGGTTTGCCGGCAATATCGTTCTAGCGATCGAACGCCGTAGTTCTCGCCTGGCGTTTCTCCTCGCAGTCTTCTTAATCATCTTCGCGGCTCAAGCCTTGGCCCAGGACGCCACGATCGTCGGAACCGTGACCGACCCGTCTGGGGCCGCCGTTTCGACTGCATCCATCACGATCACGAACACCGACACCGGAGTGTCGCGCACCGCGCCAACCAGCAGCGACGGCCAGTACGTTGCTCCAGATTTACGCGCTGGCCATTACGTCATGCGCGCCACGGCTGCCGGTTTCAAGGTCGCCGAGCAGACGGGATTGACCCTGACAGTGGGAGACCGTTTGCGGATCGACTTCAAGTTGCAGATCGGTAGCGCGCAAGAGCAAGTGACCGTCGAGGCCAATGCGGTTGCCGTGCAAACGGAGACCGGCGAAGTCAGCAACCTCATTACCGGCCAGCAGGTCACTCAACTTGCCACCAACGGACGCAGCCTCTTCACATTGTTTGCTCTTGCACCCGGCGCGTCCAGCCTGCAGGGCGATTTCATCAATCCAGTGCCAGTCGGCGGCGACAACACCGTCAGCATCAACGGCCAGCGCGCCGGCCACAATCTCCAAATCCTCGATGGGGGCGAGAACCTTGACCGCGGCGGCAGCAGCGGCAGTGTTATGCCTTCCCTCGACGCCCTCCTGGAATTCCGTAACATGACCTCCAACTACAGCGCCGAATATGGTCTTTCCTCGGCTGCGACCATCACCGAGGTCATCAAGTCTGGAACTAAGAGGTACCATGCATCGGCTTGGGAGTTCGTCCGCAATGACGCCCTCGATGCACGCAACTACTTTAATCGCGCTCCCGCCAAGGTCGCCGAACTGCGCTTCAATACTTACGGCTTCAACGTGGGCGGCCCGGTTGATTTCTGGAAGTCAGATCACAAGACTTTCTTCTTTTACAACATGGAGTGGCGCAGCCTGATTCAGGGCCAGGTTCTCAATCAGCCTGTTCCTCTTGCCAGTTGGTATCCGGTTGCAGGAGTCGGTGCAACACTACCGACCAGCCTGCCTAATGGGAAGCCTGTCTCCATTGTGGATCCCGCCAGTGTTCCCGCTTCTATTCAGTTTGCGAACTGCCCCGGTGGCGCTGCTCCCGCCGGCGTTACTCCCGGATCGCCATTTCCCAGCAACATCATTCCTGACTGCATGATCGACAACAACGCGAAAGCGCTGTTGACGGCCGGTGGCAAGTACGGCGGCATCTTCCCTCTGCCTACGAGCAGCGATGGAAACTTCGTTGGCGGCAACAACGTGCCTACCAATCTCCGGGAGGAGATCGCTCGCGTCGATCACAGCTTCACCGACAAGTTTTCTATGTTCGGACACTGGATTTCTGAGCAAATCTCCCAAGGCTATGGAACCAGTCAATGGAGTGGCGACAACGTACCCACGGTAGGCGATACCTTCGGGAATCCTTCCTATAGTGCCGTGGTTCACACCACCTACGTCATCAGCCCAACTCTGCTCAACGAGGCTTCGTTCAACTACAACGGCAACCGCATCAACATCATTCCCAACGGCCTGACTTCCGCGCCCTCGGGCTTCACCTTCAACCGCTTGTTTAGCGGGCCGAATGTTGGCAGCCGTATTCCGTCCGTCAACCTGAACGGCAGCACGGGCTCAAACTACACCGTCAACTGGATGCCTTGGATCAACAAGGCCGACGATTACCAGTTGCGCGAAGATATTTCCTGGACGAAAGGTGCCCACCAGCTCAAATTTGGATTCAGCTGGGCCCTTTACAAGAAGATTCAGGACTGGTTCGCGAATACCCAGGGCAACTTTAACTTCAACGGTTCCTTCACCACTCCGGGCGGCTGCGTTCGCTCCTCGACCCAGGCCTGCGGATTGGACTTTGCCGATTTCCTGCTTGGCTACGGCCAGCAGTACACGGAAAACGCGGTGAAGAACAGCGGGCACTGGAATAACGTTTCCTGGGCCGCCTACATTCAGGACAACTGGCGCGCCACCCGCCGCCTCACCCTCAACTTGGGATTGCGTTGGGACGGTATTCCGCACACGTATGAGGCCAACAAGCAGTCAGCCAACTTCTACCCCAATCTCTACAATCCGGCCAATGCGGCGGTGATCAATACCGTCAACGGCACCATCTGCACCGCGGTCGGACCGGGTTGCTCCGCTGCCACACCCGCCGCCGCTTTTGGCGCGAGTCCCGACCCCATCCTCGCGGGCTTACAGTTCTATACCAACGGTATGGGCATTGGCGGTGTCGGGGGCATCCCTAAGACCCTGGTGAACAACTACTGGGCCAACTTCGGTCCTCGCCTCGGCTTTGCCTATGACCTCACCGGTCAAGGCAGGACCGTTGTTCGCGGCGGCTTCGGCATCATGTACGAGCGCATCCAGGGCAACGACATGTACAACGGCGCCACGAACACTCCGTTCGACGCCAGCCCTACCCTCAATCACGTTTCCCTCTCCGACCCGCGCCTTGACGTCACCAATGGCTCGCTCATTACCCCGGCAAATTTGCCCGTACTGGCGGTAGGCCAAACCGGAATTGCGAAAAGCTACCCACCACCTGTGAGCTACCAGTACAGTGCCGGGGTTCAACAGTCACTGGGAGCGAACGCCGTGTTATCGGTTTCCTATGTCGGCAGCCAGAACCGGCATGGGAACTATTACCGGGAGATCAATCTCCCGCCCATCTCCGATATCCCCAGGCTGCTTGCTCCAGGGGCGCCCAATATCAACACTCTGTACAACTACGCCGGGTACGGTCCCATCCGGCTCGCCTACAACGAAGCCGAGGGGCACTACAATTCACTCCAGTTTGATCTGCACGGGAAGGTCCGACGCGACCTCCAGTTGCAGTTCGGCTACACCTACGCCAAAGCCATGGACGCTACTACCAGCACGGGCAGCGGCGGCGATCTCAACAACGCCACGAATCCCTATGTGGGCTGGCAGTACGATTCCGGACCGTCCATCTACGATCGCCGCAATGTCGCATTCGTAAATTTCGTCTACGACATCCCATTTCTGAGGACGAGCGGCAATCGGCTGATGAAGACCGCGGTCGGTGGCTGGTCTCTGTCAGGAATCGTTTCCATGCAATCGGGAGCGCCGCTTAACATCGGTGTCAACGGCAGCAATGCTGCCAGTGTCATTCCGAACTCCGGCAACCGCCCCGACTTGGCGGGATCGATTAAGTATCCAAAAACTGTCAACGCCTGGTTCGATCCGTCTTCCTTCTCGGTGCCGGTCTGCTCGGCCGGACCCGACTGTTACGGCAACCTGGGACACAATCTGGTGCGCGGCCCGGGTCGTGACAGCTGGAACCTGTCGCTTTTCAAGAGCTTCGTGATCAGCGATGAGCGTGGAAGTCGTTTCGAGTTCCGGGTGGAGAGCTTCAATCCCTGGAACCACACTCAGTTCCGAGGCGATTACAACGGCGGTGGCATCAGCACCAATGTGGGAGCCGGCAATTTTGGCGCCATCACCGGAGCGTTTGATCCCAGGGAGTTTCAACTGGGAGCGAAGTTGATTTTCTAGACGGTCGCTCCAATTGCAATCTTTTCCGCCCGCATCGTCGACCGATGCGGGCGGGAAAATTTCACTTCGCGGAGGCACATCTTCTCTGTGCTTCGGCGCACGGTCCCAGAGTTGCGATAATAAATAATAGTGAAGGACCTCGGATGAGTTGCCCCTAAACGGGTTGCCTGCATGAAGCAGTGGACAATCACCATCGCGGGGGCACTCCTCTTCTCCCAGTTTCGAGTTGCTCAAGGCTGCGAGTCCGGCTGACGCAATGGCACTCGAGCAGCAGGGAGAATTACCGGAAGCTGCCACGGCTTGGCGCGCCGTAATCCAAGGCAATCCCAAGGATGGGGGGGCGCTAGCTTAGCTGGTCTGGGAGTTTTTCTTTCCAAGCAACACAAGTATCCAGAGGCGGCCGCTGTGCTGTTCCTGGGAAACAGTGGCGACTTCGCCGAGAATGCGCCCGAAACGATCGAGCTGAGAAGCTTAAAGTTGAAACGGCTCGGAACCCATTCCCAGCCCTATCACCGTCTCGAGATGGACCAACCGGAGGAGGAGACCGCTTTCATCCTTGCGGACCCAGAAGTTCCGGACACAATCCGGGGCTATCGCATGCAAGCCAGTTGTCTCTGGCCGAGGGACTTGTCTAACTGGCTGGTTCCCGGTTAAGAGTCAGGCCCGAGTGGCCCGCCTCAGGATCACCCTTTAAGTCTCCCGAGGTTCATCCATAGGAAGCTCACGACCCCATACCAAAGATATTCCGGTTCAAGAACTCATTGCGGAATTTGCCCTTCGGGTCGTATTTCCTGCTCAATTCCACAAACTCAGGGAGTCTTTCGTAAAGCGAATGCAGCCTAGTTGGGGAGGTGGTGAACAGCTTTCCCCAGTGCGGACGGGCCTCAAATGGCGCCAACTCTTTTTCGATCACCGGCAGCAGCTTGCTGACCCGAGGCCAGTCCGGCTTCCAAGTGAAGTGGAGGGTCGCACAGGACTGTTTGTAGCAGGGGCTCATCCAGAGGTTGTCGGCGGCGATGGTACGGATTTCTGAAATCATCAGGGACGGACCAACCTCGCCGTGCAACCGTTCCACGGCAAGAATCGCTTCGATGGCATGCCGGCGGGGCACGAAGTACTCGGATTGCAACTCCTTGCCAGCGCTGGGCGTAAATCCCATGCGGAAGTGCGGCAGCCGTTCGTACCAGGGACCGGGTACGCCCATCTGTTCGGTGCAGTTCTCGGCGGAAAGTTCAGCGATGGGGTGCAAATTCCTGCTGGCCCGTTTCGCCCCGAAAAATTCGGGTGGTGCGTCGAAGGGTTTTCCTTCCTCCATGCGGCTTTTCAGCCAGACCTCGTTGAAACTCTGTTTTTGCCAGTCGGTAAACAGGCTCACGCTGTACGCCCGGGATGTGATGGCGTCAAAGTGGTCTTTCAGTTCGCTCAGTGGTAGGTTTTCGTACACGTACTGCCGCATCATGTAAGTGGGCTGAATATCGAGCGTGACGTTGGTGATCACGCCCAAGGCGCCGAGTCCGACTACAGCCCCCTGAAAAGCTTCGCCCTCCTGCTGGCGGGAGATCTTCACCACGTCGCCAGGTGCAACGACGAATTCCAATGCGGAGACCGCTGTGGACAGGTTGCCGTTTTGGTCTCCCGATCCATGAGTTGCAGTGCTGCAGGCGCCAGCCACAGAAATATGAGGCAGCGAGGCGAGATTGTGCAGGGCAAAACCCTTGCTGTCGAGATAGGGACACAACTGTCCGTAGCTCATGCCGGCCTCGAGGGTTACGGTGCGTGCCTCGGGGTCGAGCGCGATTACCTTGTCCATAGATTTGAGGGAGAGGAGATGGTGGTTGCTGTCGGCAATCTTGTTGAAGCAGTGACGGGTGCCAAGGACTTTCAGGCTGGATTGTTTTGTGACAAATTCCCTGACCCGTTCCAGGGAGCTCGCTGAATACAATTGATCAGTGCTGTATTCGAAATTGCCCGCCCAGTTTTTCAGTTTGTCCCCGGACGCCCGGGCGAGCAGGGCACGCAGGACTGGCGTTGCCATCAACGCAGAAACAAGTTTGAGGAACGTTCTTTTATTCACGGTTTTGACCGAGAGGTGGCGATGCTTTCTCGGATCCTTATATATCGCCCTCGATAGGCTGGCGTCGCCCGAGGGTGTTGATCCTTACTAAGACGCCTGGCACAGAACAGCGCTCCGTTCCGCAATCAAGCAACCGGGGAGCGAGTGTAACACGCCTGATTGACGATCTTCGAGCAGGTTTGCTCGAAGAGGCCAGCTTCTTGGAGCACGCTTCCGCCTCGCCCTCCATCGGCATCGGTAAAGCCTGAGCGAGGCGCTATGTCCCGGCGATTCAACATGCAAAGCCGCTCCGCTGGGGCCTATTAATAATGAATCGCTGATTCAGGACCAAAACTAAGCTGCGAAATTACTCTCTACCGCCGCTGCGCTTGAATGCTCGTCCGGAGAAAAGGAAAGCCAGCTAGCGCCGTCCAGAATTCTTTTACCGAAGTGGAGAAGGATTTCGGGACGCGACCGACGCCTACCACGCGCCGGTAACATACTGCAGCTGTTTAGCGGAGAGAGAAACGAAACCGGCTAGGCGGTTCTATTTTCGGAGCAAAATGCCTCTTAGTACGACATTTCGTGTAACTGAGGCGACAATGTCCTCGTGACTCGTGCGCCAGGGGGTGAATTAGCTCTAGGGCGCTTGGATTGTTCGCAGAATTCCGCGCGCTAAGTGGTCCAATTTTGCACTTTCAGTCCACGCACGCGCCGGAACTCCCTTGCATTGTTTGTGACCAGAGTCAAACCCGCTGAAACTGCATGCGCGGCGATCCATAGATCGTTGTTTCCGATCATCTCGCCCTTGGATTTCAGTTGGGCACGGATGGTGCCGTAGGCTTCGGCCGCTCGTTCGGGCAGGGAAAGTGCAGGCAGCAAATTCACAAGTTCATGCAATCGCTCAAGCGCTGCGCTGCGCTGCTGGCTTTTTGCTGCCCCGTAGAGCAGCTCTCCATAAGTAATGACCGAAAGCACCGCTTCTCCGGGGCGCAGCTTGCGGAATCGCCGCAAGACTTCCTCCGGTCTTTTCTTGCGGATGTAAATACAAATATTTGTGTCCAACAGATAGCGGGGCTCCATCAGAGCCCCCGGCGTTTCTGCGGTCGGTCCTTGTCGCGTCCTGTGAGTTCAAGATCATCCGGCAGCCTAGCCAGCAGATCAAACGCCCGAACCATGGTTCCGTCCTTCTCACGCAAAACGATCTCATCTCCTCGGCGAAAGATCTCAACTTCCTTGCTCGACAATCACAGCAGATCCCGCCCTTGCGGGGTAAAATGCCGGAGGCTTGGAGTGCCGGGTGAAGAGATTGGCACTGGTTTCCGTAATCATTCTCGTGTTGGGCGTCGCCGCCGTAGCAACCGCACGGTTGTGGGACAGAGCCTCAGCCCAACGCACATACATCAGTCCCGACGGCACATTTCAATTCTCATATCCAGCATGGTTCTCTCTGACCGCCGACTCGGAACATTTCCAAGGCTGGTTGTGCCAAGACTTCATTGTGTGTCTTCAGTACCCTCGTGAGATGTACAAGGGCAGCGACTTTGGCCCCACGGAGTTTTGGGTGGATTATCCTCGTCAACTGCTGGACGTGAGAGGTTCCGCGCAGCGTGTCACCAGTAGATCCGATTGCCTGAGCTTCCGCACGTATACAGAACCGGTATCGACGACCGTCATCAATGGCGTCGGATTCTCAACATTGTCAAGGGACGGGGTCGCAGCCGGGACGGTAAGTGACGTCCGATTTTTCAGGACATTTCACAAGGGCAAGTGCTATGAGCTTGGCACTGCGCTGTCGATTTCCGCAGGCGGTTACGTGAAAGAAGATTATGAAAGCGGCAGGGTCACACATTTCACCGATGCCGACCGCAAGAAGGTTGAAGCGGTCTTGAATGATATCGTTCGAACCTTTCGGTTCCTCAAATAGCGTGCACTTCAAACGTAATTGGCGATAAGTCGCGATTGCATTCACCACCGGCTCAGGGCACCCATCTCCCGGTGTTCAAGCGTACGATCCATTGTCGGCATTGTTCCGCTTTTTCTCTCAGTCGGCGCTTGTCCTCGTACTCGTTCGGTTTGGGTAGGTTTGGGCCGCAAATCATTGACATGTGCTTAACATGAAAGTATGCTTGTAGCATGTCAAAAATGATTCAGGTTCGCAATGTTCCTGACGCCCTGCATCGAGTGTTAAAAGCTCGCGCTGCCATGGCGGGCATGTCCCTTTCGGACTATCTGCTAGTAGAGATCAAAGAAATCGCGGAGAGACCGACGCTCGCAGAATTGCGGGAGCGCCTGCATGGGCGTAAGCCAGTTTCTGCGCAGATCGATACCGCTCGCTTGGTAAGAGAAGAGCGCGAGGCACGATGATCGTCCTGGATGCGTCTGCCGCAGTTGATTGGCTTCTTCAGACGCCTGCGGGCCATCGCATTGAGAAGCGAATTTATTCGTCTAACCAAACCCTACACGCGCCCCACCTTCTAGATCTGGAGGTGACCCAAGTGCTGCGGCGCCTGGCACGGCAAGGAGTGGTCCCTGTACACCGTGCTGACGAGGCGGTCCGCGATCTGCTGGATCTCCGCATTCAGCGGTATGCTCATTTCGTGCTCCTGCCCCGCATTTGGCAACTGCGTAATAATCTTTCTGCCTATGATGCTGCTTACATCGTGCTTGCCGAAAAACTCGGAGCTGCGTTGGTTACACGGGACGCTCGACTCGCTTCTGCTTCCGGCGGTGCGACAAAAGTCGAGCTCTTTTAGTTGGTTGCTTCACTCGCTTACACCGTTCGTACCCATTGTCGGCGAGGCACAACCGCAATCAAACTGGGTGATGTCCTGACGCGCCGAACAATCAGCGCACAGGCGAAAACCATCAACTCGGTAGGTCGTTTAAGAATACAACATCAATGAATGTCCTTGCGGCGGATATAACGATTGCTGGCTTCCATATCACAGCAATCCCCAACTGTACTAACGGTAACGAGTACGCTTGGTGTTACGAATTCCCAGCAAATAATCCGGCATTTCAACTGACGCTATTTGATCCCAGCGCTGCCGCCGGACTAGGAATACCTCAACCAGTACCGCAAACGTTTAGCGTAGATTCGCTGGTTCCGGATGTGTGGACCGATCAGGGCCTCTACACACTTACCAAAGTCTCCGCGGTACCCGAGCCAGGCACTCTCCAGCTGCTCGGAACCACGCTGGTAGGCCTGGTAGGGATGGGTTTGCGACGGAAGCGTCTAAGCTAGCCCGCGGCAGGCTTACCGCTGCGAATCGCCCCCTCGCCCTGCTCTCGCTCGTAGAGGCCGGGAGTGACGTTGGCGGAACCGCCGTCTTGTGCTCATAGACATTCCAGTCCGAGGTGGCTTGTCGGCAAAATCGAAGCCTTCTTCAGCAACGCAGAAATCGGCTCCACTCGGACAAGGTAATAGAGAATCTGCCTTGAGGCATTTGGCGTGATTCGGTTACCGTAGACGAATTGACTCGCTAGCCCGGATAATTCGTGATTTCTAAGACGAGAGAAGCCTCCTGTGCTACAAACAGGTTGACGAGACGCTGTTTAAAGCACTTCCGGAGGCCTCTTCGTGTCTGACGATAGCACAACACAATGTTTGTTGTTCCCAGGAATTTTTTGCAAGCCTGTGGTGGCCCAATTTGATCAGCGAGAGGGCAGTTCCGATGGTGGCGCTCTGCTGCTGAAGGCTGCCGATCGCCACTATGGACTGGTGGATGAACTAACCGCCTGTCTGCGGGACCAAAGACAGGCCGGCAAGGTCGATCATACTTTGCAGGGATCGCGATCGAGAAGCAGCTTATGAATGGGGTCGCTGGCCAAACGGGCCGAGTCGTTGGCGTCGGGGTAGCCACAGGCGATCGAGAACACGCGCTGTGCGACTAACTCATGAATATGTGGTGGCCATGGCCAAAAATGCGGTCCTAAAGCGAATCGCTGCCCCGGGAATTCGTCGCGCCCGACAGCTCTCGCGCCGCAGCGAAAAGACGGAACACATTTATGAAGAAGTCGCGTACGCAGCTGGCAAATGGCCCTATCCACGACGTGTCGTGATCAAAGCCGAGGTCGTGCGGGCACCGGAAAAAGATCCCAAAGACAATCCCCGCTTCGTTATTACCAACCTGAAGCAGAGTCCACAGTGGATTTACGAACGGGTGTACTGCCAACGTGGCGACATAGAAAACCGCATAAAAGAGTTGCACGATCTGGAAATCGATCGCACCAGTTGCACCAGCTTTTGGGCCAACCAGTTGCGGGTTCTGCTCACGGCCGCGGCTTACGTCTTAATGCAGGAGTTACGTTTGCGAGCTGCGGGTACAGCCTGTGCCCGGGCCCAGGTCCACACCTTGCGCGAGCGATTGCTCAAGCTCGGGGCTCGGGTAATGGTCTCCGTACGGCGCTTTGTCATTCACCTGCCCGCGTCGTTCCCGTTTCTGCCTGCCTTCCGTCTTATCGCATGCCGTTTGGGTGCTCAGAGCGGATAAATTTCCCACTCCTCGCAATTCCAGACGAACCTTGTCGCCACACGGGCCTACGTGTGTCGCCATTGCCAAAATCCACATTTGGACCCGACTAACCGCCTTGGAATCAGTAACGCGATCGAAGCAAATTCCATTCTTGTCGCAATCATGTATCGCTCAGACTAAAACATCGCCCTCAATCCACTTTTCATGAATAATGCGGGCTAGTGCCCAGAGCCTAGAGCCTGCTTTCCAACCCACTGGTCTACCCAGTCATTCACCGTCTGATACCACAGCCGGCTGTTCTGCGGTTTCAGGACCCAGTGGCCTTCATCCGGGAAGTA
>Ga0066700_10000315_pt1 | contig 16322 bp, 13 predicted proteins | sample GraSoiAngelo_149_FD_66460 | JGI IMG/M metagenome (GOLD analysis project Ga0066700, IMG submission 66460) | Grasslands soil microbial communities from the Angelo Coastal Reserve, California, USA - 14_1009_09_30cm | ecosystem: Environmental > Terrestrial > Soil > Grasslands | place: USA...
CCAGCCGCGTTTGAAAGCTTCAACGGCTTCTACGCGCGACATCCGAATTACATTCTGACCAATCCGGTTCACAACCTTGTGGCACTGGCGATAGTTGCGATTACGGTGCTAATTCTCATCGTGTGGGGCGTACGCCGGTCGTGGCGCCGGCACCGGAGCGCTTCACCGTCGAAATCTGGATGAGCACTTTTTGTCGCGAAGCCTTTCGACGGCGCAGAGCGTCTACCGATGGGGAGTTGATGTGGGTCTGACCGCTCTCCCGCGAGTTCCCTCCCTGGCTGCCTTCGGACCGATGATTGTCGTCTGGTCGGAAGTTGTCTGCTGCCTGGCTGGCAGGAAAGCTTTCATTGCCGTACTTGCCTCGTTGCTCCACTGCTTAAAGGGCACATCCCATCCGAAATAAATCAGGGCCCCGACAACAAGTATTTCGAGCAACAATCGCATAACCTCACAGACTGACAGAAAATCCTCACCAGAATCAATCGGAATCTACACAGCGGAAAGCCGGCCGAGATTGCCGATCCCAGCTACAACGGCTCCGCCGCGCTCTCCTTACGGCAACAAGGGAGCGATAAGAGCTCGTTCTTCGGGCAAAAGGCGTTCGGCACCAAGGTTGCGCGCATCGCCGCGGGCGCCTTCTTCGTAGCCGTTTACCGCGAGAATGGCAGCACGAACCGCAAGCGCGCCGGGAGGCTCAGAGCCTGTTGCGCGCACGGTACGGAAGACTGCCAGGGCATCTTCTTTGCGGCCCAGACGAAGTCGCGCCAACCCCAGGGTTGCGCGAGCGGACCAATTCCAAGGTTCCTGTGCAACAAAGATCTGAGCTTGTCGCTCTGCTGCTTCAGCTGCGCCATCCGGGAGCTGCCGGCGCAAGAGTCGCAGATAAGCATCTTGATTTCGTGCGGCCGCATCATCCGGCCAAAGCCGGACAATCTCCGCCGCGACAGTTTGCGCCTGGGCGGTGTGGTCGGATGCCAATGCTATGCGTAACCGGCCGGCATACGCTGCGCGATTTTTGGGTGCGAGTTTGATCGCTTCGGAGTAAGCAGCATCGGCGATGTCACTGGCATGGTTTTGCTCGGCGTATTGTGCCAGGGCAAGCAACTTTTCCAGGGTGTTGGCGGCTTCCAAAGCGCGCTGCCATTCATTAGTGGCGCCAGTGGCTTCGCCGAGATGTGTCCGTGCCATGGCCAGATACATGTGTTGAAGAACTGGGTCGATCGGAAAACGCTCGCTGGTAAGTGCATCTTTTACCTCATTCCAACGTTGAAGGGTTGCCAGGGCGTTCAGATGCTGCAGAAAAAGGTCCTGGCGACGTGAGGCGCGTTCTGTGGGCAACAATTGCAAAACTTTCGCGGGCTGGCCGAGAGTGTTTAGCCATCCGGCAAGCGCGACAAGTGTTTCGTCATCTCCATTTCCGAAACGCTCCACCGCTTGCGCGACATATTCATGGGCCAGTGCCGGATCGTGCTGAGCGCGCAATTCAAGCGCGAGCAGCTTATGATAAGGCCGGCCTTCCGGATGATTTTCAAGAGCGTTCGCGACTTCGAGGGGGCCCATTGTGGGCGCGCCTGAGGCGGGTTGCGGGGTAGGGCCCGGTCCAAACGACAAAGAGCCGGCGCCAAAAGCATTCGGGGTTCCAAGCGTCGTTTGCGCACTCGCCACGCCGCCAAGCGAAAGAGAAGGATTGTCGCTGGTAGAAGCCGCAGGCGCGCGCGGCTGCTCACGCGCCAGGAAAACGAGCGCTTCAAGCGACACCGCATTCTTTAGGTCGCGAGCCAGATCTTCGATTCTTTTCCAAGCATCGATGTAGGGCTGCGAATCACGCGTGGTGACCGACAGGACGAGTGTGGCGGCAGAAAGGATGTCGTAAGGCTTTGCGAGTTTGTCGGCCAGCGCACGCTCAGCATAATCGACTGCGAGAACTGCATCGCTTCGGCGAACGGCAAGTTGACCGGCCAGCACAATATCGACAGGCGCCGGGCCAGCTCGCTGCGCAAGCAGCGCCTCAATCTGCGGCGCGGCTGTCGTTAAATCGCCGACTGCAAGAGCAGCTCCGGCAAAATCGCGCCGATCTTCAATGGTAAGCAGATGTTGATCGTCAAGCTTCTTCCACCAATCTAACGCTGCGGCAGGCTGTCCCGCGCGCGACAGAAGGCGCCCGATCGCGCGCCAGGCCTCCGGTTCGCTTTGGCGCAAAAGATACGCGTCGCGCGCTTTGTCATTGGCGTCGCTCCATTGTTTTCTTTCGATCATTGCGAACGCCTGACGCGCAAGGCGACGAGATTGCCAGCCCTTAATTGCTCCGCCAAGCCGGGGAGCGGTGAAGTAGATGACGGCGGCGAACACCACGATGACCACGGCGACGAGCAAGAAGAACAATCTCAACCGTCGCGAGCGAAGTTCTTCGAGTGAAGTCAGATCGGGTTCGTGCGCGGCCGGACGAGGGCGTGATTGCTTACTACGCACGAGAGACGTTTACTACGGCGTGGCGTTGGATGCAATGCAGCCGCCGTCGCCTTGCCTGCGCCTAAGTGCGACGCAAACGGAGAGAGCGAATTAACCGGCGGCGCTGATGCCAGCAAAGCCCCACAACGCCAAGCGCGCCGCCGCCGACGGTAGCGGGTTCTGGAACGGCCGCGTTAATTTGGAGATTGTCGAGATAAGTATGATTAGCTGCGTTGTTGCTTGTACTCCCAGTGAAACAGACTTCGATCAGGGCATTGGCTGTGTTACCAGCTCCGCTTATGTTAAAAGTGTAAACGTGGTAGGTGCTGTCGTGCGGTATGGTAACCAGGCCCTCGGGAGTAACCGTAAAGCTGGCGCCGCCATTTGTGCTGTACCGGACTTCCGTTTGGGTGAATTGTGTTCCGTTTCCGAGGCTCTGGAGCGCAAAACTAAGTGAAGCTTGCGCAAACCCCGTGGTGTTCACGCCGAACCGGAAGCAATTCATGTTGGCCGTGCCTTGGGTATTACCCCTGAGTTCGAGAGCCGTATTCGTTGTCGGGACGTCAGGGACGAGCTCGTTGAGTATGGTGCCGACTGCTGGGGTAACAAGGAGACCCCCAGGCGGGAAGGGATCGGTGGGGGAGTTGAGAATTGTCTGGTTCTGCAGGAGTGGATACAGGCCTCCGGGACCTGGCGCAGGAACCGAGGTAAAGGTGTTACCTTCGAAATTGAAATAGACTAATACATCCGCATCGGCCCTGGGGGCGAGAGCCCCGGCGAGTAAAAATGCGCCCGCGACTGCACCCAAAAGCCAATGAAATTTCCGAAAGCGGACTGGCCTCTTGCGACTCCCAAGCGGGGTCGCTAAATCGAGCGACAAGATTTTCTTAAAGCTTCGCATATTTCTCCCAAAGTTTGCGATTGCGCTCTGTTGTAACAAGCTCCGCCGGCAGAGCAAGACATTTTTTAGATTTTTTGCGGGGGGCAGCCTTGAGCAATCACCCTCGCGTATGTTTCTAAGCGCGCCGCAAACGGCCCGCCCTTCGCTCAGCTACGGCGTCGCCGGAGAAAACGAATCAACCAGCGGCGTCAAATGTGTCTTCCTCGAAGTTGAAATAGACTAATACGTCCGCGTTCGCCTTGGGAACGAAAGCTGGGTCATCGCCGCTTTTCTAAATAAGGAAGGCGACTGGTACTTCTACCAGTCGCCTTCTTACTACGCATACTTTCGTTTACGTTATTGTAAAAGAGGTCCCGTTTTTTCTTAAGGACAATGGCCCGGGCGGGTTACACCCATATTATAGTTATATAGCTCGTTCGTGAGCGTACTCGTAGCGCCGGGACTTAGGAATCCGTTGCCGATCGGCGGCACAACCAGTGTGCCGATTAGAGCGCCTGCGCTGGTGACCGCCGATTGAATAGCTGACGGGTCCGCTCCGTTGGCGATGTTGAGCTTTGCCGTCATCAACTGATGCGCCAGCGCGACCAAACCATTGTCCGCTGCGGGCCGAGTGAAGATTTGCAGCAGTTGTACCTGCGGGTAGTTAAGGGTGCCGAGCATTACGTTTTGGACCGGCCAAGTGTTTGGATGATTTTCCCAATAGCCCTGCGTATGAGTGCAGCCGCCTGTGCCGCCACCGCATGGAGCTGTGGAGCACTGGCCGTAGCTGAATGGGCTTCGTTGAAACTGGTTGTTTGCATGCGCAAAAGCGCGAAACGCATACACGGTGTTACAATCCAGCGGCGTGTTACATCCGTTGCTGGTTCCGCAAGCGTCAATCAGAGCGTCGCTAATAACGATTTGAACCTCGGCGTCCGGAGTAAGGTTGTAGTTGGTGCACAGAGGCACAGCAGAGAAACTAGCTCCACAAGAGCTATTTTCGGCCGAACGCCACACGCCTCCGAGAGCGCTCAGGTCGTTCCCTTTCGTCCACTCAACGGAAAAACCAGCGGGCGCTCCTGTGGCTCCGGCCCTGATTGTCAATGTAATGGACCCGGGTGTCGAGCTGAAGCACAACACGGTCAACGGAGCCAACGGCGGTTTGATTCTGCCATTATTATCGTGCGTCGGATTGGATTGGCCAGCCGCGTAGACACTGCTACACGCGACAAGCGCGAGCAATGTTGTTATAGTTTTATGCATATTTGTTTGTTGCTGCTTTTGTTTGGCCAAGGAGAACGTCTCTTTGATTAGTTGGCCGTGCCTCACATCTTTCTCCGGAAAGGACGGGACGGAGTTCTCGAAAAAGATCCGATTCCCGAATGAGGCCAGTCCGCGGCAGCGGACTCGCCCTGTGACGAATTTGCTGGTCTAAACAGGCTTTTGCGCGAGCGAGCTAAGCTACCAGGCGTGATGGATCACCTGAGCGTTGGCCTCTTTCATTTTTTGGCCGAATGCCCCTCAAGAGGGCGCGCGGGATCCTCCCGTCGATGTTGGGAGTGGGGCCTAGGGCCTCCATTTTCGTGCGCGAATGTCGCGCAAGCATCTCCAAGTATCAGAGGTCAGACATCAGAGATCAGGAATCAGTAGCCAGTGGTCACTTTAACCAGCCGCGGCAGTGCTTGAGCGAAGCGAGCATCGATTTCATCATTATCAATCGGACCACGACTCAGCGCGACGAATTCCATCATCTGCTGGCCAATATGGCGACGTCCTTCGATCACTGTGCGAAGGCGCTCAGCACGCGTCCATGACGAACGACTCCCTGACATTTGCGGCAGTTTCGAGCCGGCAGCGGAAGGGCTGGCGACGCGATCTTCCCATAAACAATAGAACGCGTGGGCGACTTGCTGGCTGGGATTTTCGCGCGCGCCATGGCGAAATTCGAAATGACGAAACGGAAGCGCAAGCGAGCCATCGACCCGATAATTGCGTACGCCGGTATCGGCAACCTGGGTCCAGCCGACCGCAGGCAAGCAGACATCCGGCCGGTGCAAATTTGCCAGAAGGGCGCTATTTCGGCCAGGATTCCAGCGGAAAAAGTACAGAACGCAAGTGATAGATCGCGAGTTCGAAGACTGCGATGTTCCGGACGAAATCGCGGTGGGCCAAGTCCAGGAAGCCGCATGTCCTTCATCGAAACGAAGTTGGCGGCGCACCTCGTCGTCGATCTTCAACTGCTGAAAATTGGGTGCGCTCACCGGCCACTCCACTTCCCACTGTATGCTTGCAACAAGATTGCGCTCGTGCGCGCGATACCAAAGCTGGGCGCCCGCCTCGACCGCGACGATCCAGCAGAGAACTGCCAAAAAGTAGAAGCCGAAAATTGCGGATTGGTCCGAGCCGGACCGGCATTGAGTGCGAATTGCCAATTGCGGAACCTGACTTCGAATTTCGGATTTCGGGTTTCGGATTTGAGACTTCCCGAGCAAATATGCGAGACCGAATGTGCCAAGAAAAACAAGCGCGACGATCGTGTAGCCGGCGACGTCGTGCCAGCGATTGGTTTCTGAAATACTTTTGGTGGCCGCAATCCAAACGAGAAAAATTGCGCGCAAGAAATTGGTGCCAAGCGCAATCGCGACCGCGCCGATGACAAGCAGAACGCGGTGCGAGATCGACAGTCGTTTGAGTTCGCCAAAGAGCAGGCCGATCATGAGCGACGTCTGCAATGAGCGCACGCCGCTGCAGGCTTCATTTACGCCTATCAGGCCGTTGGTCACCCGGATCAGGTTTCCTTCCAATTGCGCAGGAATTCCAAGGAGCGTGATCGTTTCCGCAGCGAACCCAGCGACCAAGCGCATCAGCCCTTGAATAATGGGACCTTCGATTGGTGTTACCCACGGCACCGCGACGAAAATGAATGCGACCGGAAAGGCGAAATGGCGGAGCCATCCGGCAGCTGCCGGACCACCCACGTACCATAGATACAAGAGGGTCAGCGTCACGACTGACGCGGTGTGGAGCCAGGCAAGAGGGCGCCACTCTGGATTCGCAATTTCAAAAAGACGAACAGGCAGAAGCAACAGAAGCGCGGCGAGGCCGACCAGTACCGCGATTATCGCGGCGGCGCGGTTATTGCGGATTTGGGATTTGGGATTTGGGATTTCCGGAGGTGGCCGATCCTGCCAGCGGAGCCAAAAAAGATAGAGCGCAAAAAAGGGAACGAACCAGCCGTAATTATATTGCTCATTAACCGACCATTCGCCGCTGAGTTGTTGGCAAAGAAGAAACCAAAGCGCCGTCAGCACGACGAGAGCCGCCATCGCAGGGGCAAACAAGTTTTTCAGAGCAGACCGCTCCGTCGATGGGGCTGATCGCGCAGCCGTAACTGGTTGCATGAACGGGCATCTTACCAAATTTGGACGCAAAGCGAACGGGGAATGTCTCCCGCGGGAGTTAGTGCTTGGTTGAGAGTTGAGAGATCAGAACAATGCCCACAGTCTGGATCGTGAATTCTGGTTTCCGTTCGATATTCGGCGTCCGATGTTGAATGTTCAGTGCTCATTTTATGATTTCCACCCGCCAGATTCTCGGCATCAAATTCTTCAACGGCGATGTCGATGAAGCTGTCGCGTTGATGGGTCGGCATGGCGGTTTTCTCGTGGCGCCCTCTGGGACCTGTTTTGGGCGGCTGCGTGAGGACGAGCCGTATCGGCGCGCCGCGCTGGCGGCCGACCTGGCGATTGCTGACAGCGGTTTGATGGTGCTCACGTGGCGCTTGTTGCGACGTGAAAAAGTGCAGCGCGTTTCCGGTCTTAAATATTTAACACAACTCCTCGAAGGGTTAAAAGGCGAGAGGAGCGACGAAGTGTTTTGGATTCTGCCCAACGCGCGCTCGCGGCAAAAATTGTTCGATTGGTCGTGCCGCAAAGGTTTAACGGTCAAGATCGACAACTGCCATGTCGCGCCGCGGTATAGTTTGGAAATCGAAGATCGACATCTCTTGGCGCTCGTTGAGGAAAGCCGCCCGGCGCACGTGGTGATCGCGATTGGCAGCGGCGCACAGGAAAAGCTCGGATATTATCTTCGCGAAAATCTCTCTTATCGGCCGGCGATTCATTGCACTGGCGCAGCCCTCGGTCTCATCACGGGCGATCAGGCTATCATTCCCGACTGGGCCGACCGCATTTATCTCGGATGGCTTTTGAGGCTGTTGCGCCAGCCTCGAATTTTCATTCCACGTCTCACCCGCGCCTTTGGATTGCCGTGGTTAATTTGGAAATATGGCGAGAATTTGCCCCCGATGCGAGATCGCGGGCAGAAGTCGCGAGCTAGCAGATAGCAGTTGGAAGATGCGCGATCAAACTCCGATCTTCGAACTTCAATTTTCGATTGCAGCAACTTTTTTCGTGCTTCTTGCTTTGAGCTTTTCCGCTGGCGTAAGTCGGGCAAATGCGCATTCACAAAGTGACTTGGCCAAGGTGTCACCCGATCTTCAATCTCCTGCCGCAAAACAAGGCCTGGATTTCTCCGTTGGGACGCGCGGACTCGATTCCCTCTCATTTAACGGACAATCGCTCTTCCGTTCCGCTCAGAGCGGGGAGTTGCAGCCGTGGAAATCTGTTTTCCGCGCGGTGCTGGATGCGCTCCTTTCGAATCCATCGCCATCGGTCCAGGTGGCAAAAAAACCGGTGAGCTCAATCGACTTGGCTTATCCATGGGGACACCTCGCGTGCGCCTATGCCAAAAAGGGCGAGACGCTCACAATGCGAATTGAGGTTTCGAATACTGGCGCGCAAGAGATTGATGAGCTTTCGCTTCGTTTAATGGAACTAAATTTTCCGAGCGCTCCGAACGGAGGCACACTTGAAGCCGGCATGTTTGGCTTCGGCTTCAAAGGGACCATGCATCCGCTGTACCAGTACCCCTCAGTTGTCGATCCGCAGTTCGTTGCCCCGATCGTCCGGGTGGACTTTGGGACTGGCGCGCTCAATTTTTGCAGCGACGATCTCAAGTGTTCCCTCAGCGTGCCGTATTCAACGAATCCGCCGGCTAACACCGGCTATCCGTTTATCATTAGTTGCCGCGGCATTATGCCGGGCGAGACCAAGACTTTCAATGTTTCGCTGCGATTTGGGCCCGCGGGTTCACGGGTGCAAGATTTGGCACATGACGTTCTGAACCGTTACGCAGAGAAGTATCCGTTCCAAATAAAATGGACAGACCGCCGTCCGATTGGCGCGATTTTTCTAGCCAGTTCGGGAATTAAAGTAGCAACCAATCGGCGCCGCTGGATTCTGAACTCGGGGAAGATCGACGTCACTACTGAGGAAGGCAGGGTCGGCTTCCGCGCCGCGCTTCTCGAAATGGCCGATAACAGCATCAAAGTGTTAAAGGGTGCAAACGCACAGGGAATGATTACTTGGGATCCAGAAGGAGAAGAGTTTCTGGAAGCCTGCTACTACGGTGATCCTCGGCTGACGCCGATTCTGGCCCCTGAAACGGGCTTTAAGGGTGCCGGCCAGAGAAGCGCTATTGACGATTACTTTGAAAAGTTCCGCGTCGCCGGACTAAAGGTTGGGGTCTGCATTCGTCCGCAACAAATCACCTTCATTGACGGTAAACCGGTGCAACAAGCTGCCGATAATGAGCACGCAGCGCAGGTTCTTAAAGACAAAATTGGCTACGCAAAACAACGGTGGGGTTGCACGCTTTTCTATGTGGATTCGAGCGCCACTATGCGTGGCCCAATTAATTCGGACGTCTTTAAGACTGTCGCCGACGCGTATCCTGATATCCTGTTGATTCCTGAAAACGAATCGATGCGTTACTTCGCGTATTCCGCTCCGCTAAATTCCTATGTGCACCACAGAGTCACTTCCACGCCGAGTGGGGCTCGCATGGTTTACCCGAAAGCGTTTAGCATTTTAATGGCGGCCGACGGCGATCGGCCCGAGGACCACGCCGCCCTGCTAAATGCCGTGCGATGCGGCGATATCCTTCTTTTTAATTGCTGGTACGACAACGCTGGCGTTGCAAAAATTAAAAAACTTTACGCAGAAGCGAGTCGGTAACGAGATAACGAGACGACTGACGAAGTTCCGATGGAAGATCGAGGATTGAAGTTCGTCTCCCATTTTCTAGCTGCTATCGTCTAGCTCCTGTCCCGTAATTTCTACCGTTCCTTAGTCGTTCCATGGCACGCGATGAATTCCGATCCTGACACCCACGCGGAGGTCGTGTTAAAGGACGGCGCTATTGCGGCCGACGTCGCAAGCGCGCCAAGAATACGTCCCATCGGCTCGCGGGAATTCGCTTCCACACTGATCACCAATGTTGTCATCCAGGCGTGCACAGTTGTTCAGGGAATTTTAGTTGCGCGGTTGCTCGGTCCTGTGGGACGCGGTCAGTTCGCCGCTGCCATTCTTTGGCCGGGAGTGTTCGCGGCCATGGGTGGAATGGGTGTTAGCGTTGCGCTGGCCCGCCGCGCCGGACGCGCCCATGATCTCGCGCGAGTGATCCGGACCGGCTTGGTGCTTACGCTGCTGACCGGAACAGTTGTCGCGGTGCTTTGCGCTGTAGCAATTCCGTGGCTTCTGCCTGGCAATGATACAGTCCTCCGGAACGCCGCGTACGTTTTCGTCCCGTTCATCATCTTCAATCAAGTCTCGCTGGCGATGATCGCGATCGATCAGGGGGCGGGTTGGTTTGCCCAGATGAACTGGACACGCCTCATAGTGAATCCCGTTTACCTGCTATTTGTCGTCGTCTTGTGGTTTACGGGAGTTCGCGACGTCGGCTGGTTCGTCGTAGGTTTGCTTATCGCAAACGCCGCAGTCGCTTTCGCTCGCGTGACCTTGGCAGTGCAACGCGCGCCCCTCCCTGGTCCAATGGAACCCGTAGATGCCGTTCTTCGCGAGGCGCTCCCGTACGGTTTGGCCGGATTGCTTGGTGCGCTTGCGGCATCCGCCGACAAAGCGTTGCTGCTTTATCTGCTTGGCACCGCACAGCTCGGCTTTTACGCCGTCGCTCTTACCGCAGCTTCCGTCGTCAACAGCCTCGCTGGCGCAGCAGGGACAGTGAGCTTTGGCATGTCCGCCCAGGTAAAAGATCGCGAAGGTTTCGATCGTGTCGCGCGAATGTTCCGGTTTACTGCCTGGACATGGCTAATTGCCGGTCTTGGAGTAGCGGTCATCATTCCAATCGTGTTGCCATTATTATATGGAGCGGTGTTCCGGCCGGCGATCTGGCCGGCGATTCTACTCATTCCCGCGGCAGCATTGACCGGGCAGGCGAGCATTCTGGAAGAATCAATGCGCGCGCAGGGTCGCGCGTTCGTTGGCTTGGAAGCCAGAGCGGCCGGTCTGGTGGTGATGATTGCGATGGGTTGGTTGCTTGCGCCGGTGGTCGGGATTTATGGCGTCGTCTTTGCCGCGATCGGTTCGCAGACAATCGTTTTAATTGTGATGATGTTCGCCGCGCGATGGCATTTTCATCGTGCTTTGCTGAACGCATTGCTGCCGCGAATCAGCGATCTTTTGGAATTGAAAACTCGATTGCTACGGTTTTGAACGAGACATACCAGGAATACAGATTTTCCAGCGGCGCCGCGTCGCACATGCACGCCCGCTTCATGCCGCACGTGTTTGCGTTTGCGGATGATTTGATGCCCGGCACACGGGTCCTTGATGTTGGCTGCGGAAACGGTTTCCTTTGTGGCGAATTCCTGAAGCGCGGCTGCGAAGTTGTGGGCACTGATTTAAGTGCGCAAGGGATCGACTTAGCGCGCAAGACATATCCCAATGGACGCTTTGAACTTCTCGCCGCAGATGCGGAAGTCTTGCAGCAACTCGGCGAACCGCCGTTCGACATCGTCATCAGCACGGAGGTCGTCGAGCACCTTCACGCTCCGCGCGCGTGGGCCAAAGCCTGTTTCGAGGCTCTGAAGCCAGGCGGACGTTTCATCTGTACGACGCCGTATCATGGTTACCTCAAGAATTTGATGATCTCGTTGCTCGGAAAATGGGACACGCACGCTAATCCGTTGTGGGAGGGCGGACACATCAAGCTATGGAGCAAGCGCACACTCGGTCGACTGCTGACGGAAGGTGGCTTTAGGAATCTGGAGTTCCGCGGCGCCGGAAGGATACCGGGACTCTGGATGACGATGATCGCAAGAGCGACGAAGCCGCTGTGAAATTTATCGTCGCTCAGATTGGCGCGCGGCGTGGGTACGCGGTGCCCGCAATTCTCGAAAAAGCCGGAATGCTCGAGCGTTTTTACACCGACATCACTGGCGATATCGGTCTTGGAGAGTTATTTTCCGCTGCGGCGGTCTTACCACTTTTAGGGAGACCGGCACGGCGATTAGCCGGGCGCCGTTTGCCAGGAAACATCCGCGCGAAGACGACGACATTTCCGGGAATCAGTCTTACCCATGGTTTGCGGCGAGCATTTACTAAACATGATCCCACCGCAACTGTTCGTGAGTCACTCCGCTTTTCGAATGCGCTGGGTCGCGCGATGACGCGACATGGCTTTGGCAACGCAACGCACATCTACTCCATGCTCAGCGAATGCGGGCCATTGCTCGTGTCGGCAAAACAGCGGGGTCTCAGTATCGTCTCGGAAATTTACATTCCGCTCAGCACGGAACGCATCCTTGCCGAAGAACGACGACGATTCCCTGACTGGGAACCGAACGTGCCGAACTCTTCGGCGATCCGCCACGAGTTTGGCGTTGAGGATCTGATACTGAAGCTTAGCGATTATTTCGTTTGCTCATCGGACATGGTGCGCGAGGACCTGATTGCCAACTGGGGAGTTCGGAGAGAACGCACGGCGTTTGTCCCTTACGGGATGCATGCGCGCTGGTTTGAGATAGAACCACATTCGGTACGTGGCCGCATTCTTTTCGCTGGAACAGCGGAGTTGCGAAAGGGTATTCATTACTTTGCGATGGCCGTCGAAAAACTGGTCGCGCTAGGAATCCGCTGTGAATTTCGAGTTGCCGGCAACGTGCAACGTTCGGTCGCGGATCAGAAACATTGCCGTCACCTGACATTTCTCGGGCGCATTCCGCGTGCGGACATGGCGCAAGAATACGCTGCTGCCGATGTATTCGTGCTGCCGTCACTGGCGGAAGCTTCGGCGGAGGCGATATACGAGGCTCTGGCTTGCGGAATTCCCATCGTCACGACGTGGGAAACGGGGTCTATGGTCCGCGATAGCATCGAAGGCCGCATCGTGCCCTCGCGCGATCCAGAAGCGCTCGCGAATGCGATCGCCGAAATCATAGAGGATCGACAACTACGTGAGCGCATGGCGCACGCTGCGCGTGAGCGAGCGCGCGACTTCACGTGGGAACGTTACGGTGAGCGTTTAGTTGCCGCGCTCAAATCACTAGCTGCAAGCGAAAGTGATTTGTTAGGCGCGGTGGTCGAAGGCCAAAAACGATGACTGTTCTGCACGTTGTACCCGCTAGACCGTTCGGCGGAATGCAACGAATTGCTGCACTGCTTGCTGCCGCGCAGCGACGTTCCGGACTGGATGCGCATGTGCTGGCGATATACGACAGCGTGGAGTTTCTCGATTTGCTCGAACGGTACGACGTGCCTCACATTTTTCTCCACGGTTCCTGTCCGAATTTCAGAGCGGTGCGACATTGTCACGAAGTGTTGGCGCGAGATTGGTCCGTTGTTCATGTCCACGGTGGATTGCTGTGGAGCAACACTGTCGCGCTCTTCGCAAAGCGAAGTCCCGTCGTTTACCACGCTCACAATTACCCGCCATTGGATCGTTCGTTGAAAACGCGAGTGCTAAACCGCGTCAACCGATCGCTTGTTGATGTGGTTATTGCAGTGAGCAAAGACGTAGCGCGCGCGTGGCGTGTAGCCGGTTTAGATTCTGCGGTCGAATGTGTTTACAATGCCGTCGACTTGCCGAATGCGGCAAAGCCGGACCGATTGCCACGCTCGACCGATTCACCTGTATTCGGAATGGCTACTCGCCTCGCAAAAGACAAAGGTATTTTCGAATTTCTCGATGTCGCCGAGGCGATCCACGCGCAACGCAGCGGCGCTCGATTCGTCATCGCAGGTGAGGGACCTGAGCGGAGCAAGCTGGAGGAAGAAACGAACCGCCGCGGGTTAAGCGGAGTCTTTTTTTTCCCGGGATATATTCGCGATCTCGATGCATTCTGGTCGGGTATTGACATTGCGCTCTTCACTGCGGCGAAGGAGCCTTTCGGTTTGCGAATTCTGGAAGCGATAGTGCGCGGTGTGCCCGTCGCGGCGTATCTAACCGGCGCCGGCTCGGACGAAATTCTCTGCCTAGGTTTAACTGCGGTCACCGCAAAGTACGGAGATGTGCCAAGCTTGGCAGAAAATTCGTTGGCGCTTTGTGACGATGCAAGTCTCTACAAGCAAATCACAGATGCGGCATATGATGACGTGAGCGCTCGGTTCTCAACTGCTGCGATGAGAGACGGGGTAGCGCGTATGTACGACTGGCTCACCGGCTCGGTCACAAATCCGTCTCCTTTATTCTGACCACACAAAGCTCATGTTCCCGCAACAATTCTGTAAGAACTCCTCGACTTTGTTCATAACGCCAGCGATGTGGTTGCCGTGGATACGTTGGTGTTCTAAGCGATCGCGATACGTCGAACTCGCGGGTGGCGGCCGACTCGCTGGTTTTGAAACGTTCGGCGAATTCTGGGAAGCGCATGGAATGATGCCGACGAAAAAGGAACGCCTGTTTATGGAGCGACTTGTGCTACCAAGCGGCGTAGTCTTCGACATTGGTGCAAATTCTGGAGCGTTTTGCATCACGATGGCGAAGATTCAACCTTCTGGTGCCATCCATGCCTTCGAACCTTCTCCAAGGACCTTCGAACGGCTGTTGGCGAATGTGAGAGCCAATGACGTGGAGAGAACAATTGAATGCCACGAATGCGCGGTTGCGCGTTCGACAGGGCGTATGAGTTTTTTTGCGAACCCCGCATCATCAGGAACGAATCGGCTACTGCCGTACGGTTATGCTGAGCGCAACAATGTCGTCGAAGTGCGAACTGTGTCATTCGATGACTTTGTGAGTGACTCTGGCATACGATCCGTAGATTTCGCGAAAATTGATGTCGAGGGGTTTGAATGCGAGGTGCTGTGGGGAGCTGCGAGAGTGTTGCGTGAGCGAATACTCGCCGTGGGACTGATCGAATTATGCCCTGCAAATTTGCAACTAGCAGGAGCGTCGGTCGAAGATCTATTTCAAATGGTTCGTGAAGTTGGCTGGACACTTCGTTGGATTACGCCATCCGGTGATATTGGTGATCAAATCGCACTCGACGATGCACGCACAGTTGTCTTAGAAAATGTTGCCCTTGTTCCAAAAGATGGAGCGGATCTGGAATAGACTGAAATCGGTACTCGTTGGTTGCGCGCCTCACGGCTTTGTTGAAACGCGGCGGCTGCTGCTTCGTTTGCGGGGTCTTGGATTGGTACCGAGTGCGGCGCAAAGCTATGATTGCGAAGCGGCGGTTGATGCATGTCGGTTCGATCTTTGGCCTTTATTTCTTCGCCATAGCTCCGACTGGATACTCATTGATGTCGGCGCAAACGACGGTGACTTCATTCGTGCCGCGACGCAGTTGTCAAAACCGGCTGCAGTGGTCGCGTTTGAACCGCTGCCGACATGTCAAAAAATCCTCGCGCCATTGCTCGCGAGCATCCCCGGCGGACAATTAGTTCGCGCCGCAGCCGGCGCAACAGCAGGCGAAGTAGAGTTAAATTGCACTTACAACACGAAAATGAGCAGTGTGCTCACACCACAAGAAGGTATTGAAGCCTCGTACGCCCGAGGTGATTACACCATCGTCGAGAAGATGTGGGCACCTATGGTGCGTCTAGATGATGTAATTGAGCCAAATGCGCGTGTGGGTCTCCTGAAAATCGACGTGCAAGGTTATGAAATCGAAGTGCTGCACGGCGCGACGCGCACGCTCGGACAAACGGAAGCTTTGTTGATCGAAGTCAACTACACCCAGCATTACAATCGCGCTGTTGCCTTTGACGAACTTCATGCGTTTTTAAATATGGCTGGGTTTCATCTTTACGGGATCTCCGCACCATATGGAAACGCGGAACGGCCGCTCTGGGCCGACGCGATGTATGTGCATTCCATCGAACCGAAGGTCAGCGATAGCAATTGAAGCGCCCGTGCTTATCGTGGCTGACATCAACACGCTTTGGCGAAGCTGCCCATTTCAAGCGCTAAGTGGACTCCGTCCTGTCCTCGGATTAGCGCCAATGGATCCGCTAATTGCGATGCGGCATCGGCGATTGCCATGGGGAGCAAAACGCGGCACACAACAGAAGATGACAGTGCTCTCCATCGTATTGCCTTTTGGGTGGGCTACGCGGCGAGCAGCGGAGGTATTGCCGCGACTTTGGACGGCTGCACTGAAGGAATGTCGTTCGGTAGGAGCAGACCCGTCAGCGCTTGTAGTCACCTCACCTCATTACGCCCCGCTCGTTCGGGATCTGAGTTCTGAATTTCCAATCTGTTATTATTGCTCTGATGATTACATGAACTACGCGGGGTGGAACTCAAATGAAATGCGGCAGCAGGAATCTGTCGTCGTCCAGAACGCGAAGCACAGCTTTTTCGTTTCGGAGGCTCTGCGTGATCGCGCGGTCAAAGAATATGCGATTGATCCCGCAAGAGGTTCAGTCAGCATGAATGCGACAGGTGAGGAATTTCTCGCTCCTGTTTCGGATTTGGAAATCGATCGGTTGCTGAGTCGTTTTCGCAAGCTCACACGTCCAATCGCCGGGGTGATTGGCGGAATCAGCGACCGTCTGGATTTTGATCTTATCGAGAAAGTTGCCGAGTCCGATGCGGTTGGATCAGTTCTACTGGTGGGACCGGTCGCAGCCGGCTTTAAAGATGCCAGATTGGATACACTACGACGAAATCCAAAATGTATCTTTGC
>Ga0066700_10000326_pt1 | contig 16172 bp, 15 predicted proteins | sample GraSoiAngelo_149_FD_66460 | JGI IMG/M metagenome (GOLD analysis project Ga0066700, IMG submission 66460) | Grasslands soil microbial communities from the Angelo Coastal Reserve, California, USA - 14_1009_09_30cm | ecosystem: Environmental > Terrestrial > Soil > Grasslands | place: USA...
TTCGGCACCCCTCAGCGTTGGCTTCGAGCACGCCGAGCAGGCTCAAAGCATCATGCGAGAGTTCATCTCGACTGACCTGTAAACTGGGTTCCGGACGAAGCAAGAAGAACTCCGTCGAGTCGCGACCGGCTCGTCGTCGACAGCGAGGACTGTGTTCCCCAGCTGCCTGCTGCTCGAGCCAGCGTCATTTTGGCGGGGGAACGGAGACGACCCCAACCGGCAGGGACAGGGATGAAGCGGCGGCACAATCTTCAGGGCTCCGACCAGCCAATGGCCAAGGCCATCCCGTGGCCGGAGTCGACCGGCCTCGGTGCTCCACCTCCGTCAGGGCGCCTGGATGACGATCCTGCCCTCCGGCCCGACAGCCCCGGACGAGACGCCAGGCGGCGCCGGAGCGGGGAGAAGCGCCTTCGACTCGCCAATCGGCTTTCCCGTCGCGATGCCTGTTTGCGCGCCGGCAACGTGCTGGGACGTCGCCCTCACATTTGGTCGTATCGGGCGACCGGGGGCGTCGCGAGTGTCTGCCGGGAGGGCCCCGGTCTCATGAGACGATGTGGTTACAAGAGGCGCCCTGCGACCCTGCCCGCGTCGGCCCCGCTGGGCGGAATGTGCCAGCACCGTTTCGACGGCACGCCGGTCGCCTAGGCGATGGAGCACTCGGACGACAAACTGGCGCGTTTCCGGGTACGGCGGGATGCCACCGTAGACCGCGACGGGCCGTTCCCCGGCGTTGTAGGCGGCCAGGACCAAGGGCAGATTGTCGGCGAAGCGGTCCATCAGCGCGCGGAGGTGGCGGACGCCCCCGTCGATGTTTTGGGGAGCATCGAGACGATCGCGGACGCCGAACGAGGCGGCGGTCGCTGGCATCAGCTGCATGAGCCCCGTGGCGCCCCGGCGTGAAACGGCGCGTGGGTTGAATTCCGATTCGACGGCGATGACGGCCGTGACGAGCTTCTCCGGAACGCCGTACCGTGTGGCCGCTGCCCTAATATAGACAGTGACTGGGAGAGCGTCGCGCGCGAGCGGTAGGGCGGTGCTCAGGTGCGGCCCCTGGTTCGACGCGCCAAAAAAGTCGGCGACGTGCGAGGGCGCGAAGAAGAGGGCAAGAAGAAGTCCCATGTATATGACCGGGGTCAGCCACGGCGCATCGAGCAAAGACCGGCATGGTCGCCGGTTCATATGCGCGATACGCAGACGTTGCTCCAGGACGCGACGAGGGTTGTCGCGAAGAGGAAACGAGCGGGGAGGATGTCGCCGCCGCCTGACAGCCTGTTTCACGCTTCGTGCACCTCGTGAGGGACGTGCGCCCGACTCAACCGATATGCGAGGGAGGTGCCAAGCGGCCTCGCCTGGCCGTTTGTTATGACTGATCGGGACTTAAGGGGCCTGCGATCGCTCGAGACCAAGTCGCCCGGCGGGCACCTCTGTCGGGAAATCCGCGTCACGTTGACACTCGCGCCGATGGCTGACGCTGTCCGGCCCGCCGGGGGTCGGGAACATGGCCGTTGAGCTGGTCCAGTGGATCGTCGAGAACTTCACCTACCTAGGGATATTCTCCGTCCTCTTCATTGCAGCCCTCGGAGTGCCGATCCCGGAGGAGGTGCCGATCGTCGCGGCCGGCGTCATGGCGCAGGCGGAGCTTGCGCGGTGGTGGATCGCGCTCCCCGTCTGCATTCTTGGCGTGCTGTGCGGAGATGTTGTCCTGTACTGGAGCGGGCGGCACTGGGGCGAGCAGCTGCTGAACTGGCGGGTCGTCCGCATAGTCCTGAACCCCGAGCGGGAGGCGCGATTGAAGGCGGCGTATCGGCGCCATGCGGTGAAGACCGTGGTCACGGTGCGCCATGTCATGGGGCTTCGGGCCGCGGCCTTCCTGACCGCGGGCATCGCGCACGTCCCGTTCTGGAAGTTCCTCGCCGCCGACGGCGCGGCGGCGACGCTCGGCGTCCCCGTCAGCTTCGCACTAGCCTACTTCTTCGCGGACCAACTGGAGGAAGTGATGACTGACGTGCACCAGGTCGAGCGATGGCTTGGTCTGTTCGCCGTCATCGTCGTCGCGACCGGGCTCGGCCTCGTCATCTGGAGACGGAGTCGCCAGGGGGTCCCGGGGGAGCCGCAGAACGGACACGGTGAGTCGCCGGCCAAGATGAACTGAAGGCCCCACCCCTGCCGGTCGAGGCCCTGGCCGGTGATATCGTTGGGAGCGAGGCGGGGCGGCGCTCTGGCGCCTTCGTCCCTCGGTCGTTGGCCCGTTCGCGGCCGACCAACTCGGGCGGGGCCGGGCCCCTCAAAGACTCCATCCGCCGAGCAGACGAAGTCGATGGCGCGGGATTTGGTCCTCGGGTTACTGGCGTGCTTTCGACAACCGGCCCCCCGCCCCCGGCGACGTGTAGTAGCCGTAGTACCCGCGCCGGGGACGGTCGTCGCCGTTGAACACCAACCCCAGGATCTTGGCCGGATCGAGGGCGGCGAGCGCCTCCTGGAGGAGTTCCCGACGAGTCCGATGGGCCCCAACCAGGACGAGGAACCCATCCACTCTCCTCGCGATGAGCCGGCAGTCGGGCACGGGGACGACCGGCGGCGTGTCGACCACAACGTGGGCGTAGCGCGACCGGGCCTCTTCGAGCAGCTCGTCGAGCCGAGACGAATGGAGCGCCTCGTAGGGGCTCGCCGGGCTCCGGCCGGCTAGGAGGACCGAGAGGTTGAAGCGGGGAAGATGCCGCACCACGTCCGGCAGGGTGAAACCGTCGTCCGCGAGCGCGTCGGCGAGCCCCCGCGTGTCCGAGCCCCCCAGGCCGAGCTGGTCCCCGATACGGGGCTGGCGCAAGTCGGCCTCGACGAGGAGAACCCGCGTCTCCGACGCCTGGGCCAGGGCGCCAGCCAGGTTGATCGCCGTCGTTGTCTTACCGTCGCCCGGGGTCGGGCTCGTGACCGCGACCACGTGCCTGCCCGACTCTTCCACGATGTGGCGGAGCCCGCGGTACTGCTCGGCCTCGAACGAGGAGGGGGAGAGGAAGCTCACCAAGCGCTCGCTCGGCGTCCCCTGCGTTCCCTCTGGCGCATGACCAGAATCACTGAGCCGGCCGAGAGCCTCGGGCCACACCTGCCCGGAGCGATTGTCATTCACGGCGAGCCGTCCCAGAGGCGCAAGGTTTGGAGCTCTCGCGCGGGCGAATCTCGATTACGAACCCGACAGCAGCTGGATCGGGCGCGCTCCCGGGCGCCTCGCGGGGAGGTGTGACGCCAGTGAAGACCGCACCGGCAGGGCGTCGGCGGGACGCCACAAGCCCTCCCCGACCGGACCGGCAGCGGCCGCCGTCAGGGGTTATCGAACGCGTTGCCACCGAGGACCTCGCCCGATCGTACGGCGCTGAGGAGGCTCGGACAGAACTCCGGGCCGCGCGACAGCGTGTTCGACGTGAGCTCCAACAGGATCGCCGGCAGCGGTCCCTGCCATTGTTCGCGCTCTTGAGCACACTGCTCATCCGTGTCGCCTCGCAATCCACTCGCAATCCAAACGATGCTCGACTCTCAGTATCGTCACGTCCCGTCCGGGAGTCACTTCGGTGAATCCCCCCCCAGGGGAATCCCGCAAGAGCGCCCAGGAATCCCCCGGGCTACGCGCGAGGCGGCGAGGGCCTTCTGCTCGGGTCTTCAGACGAGAGGGCGGGTCAGGGCAGAGGTGGGGCCGTGACCGCCCGGGCAGGCCGTGCGGAGACCCCCTGAAACGTGGGATCGTGCCGACACCAGAATTTTCAGTCCGGCCCCCAAATCGATCGCATCTGGGGAGACAACTCCTCCCGTTACGGTAGCCACCAGCTCTCCGCGATCTCTGTTTGTAGGGCCGTATTTATATCATTTCGATCTGTTATATACGTCTGGCCGAGAGTTCTGGAGCACTCTGAAGGCGAGCGACTCACCCGGGTGGGGTTGGACCGGGCCCACCCCGAGAGTGAGCGGTTTTCCAACGAGACCCGGGCATGGGAACGCCGCGCGGTGAGCCGGGTGAGCCGTAGGCCGACGTACCCGACGATCCGCACCTCAGCGTAAGCCGTGGCGAGGGGACGTACTCGAACACGGGCGCTCGTGCGCGAGTCTGCGTTTCCCGGAGGACGCTGCGAGTGGTGCGCGCCCCGGTCGAGTCCCACAGTGGCTGGTCCACGCGGCCGAGCGGCACGGCCGAGCGGTCGCGCGCCACCAGCTCGTAGCTGAGACCGAGCGGGGCCGATCCCACGGGGGGACGACCCGAGGGCACGAGGCCCTCGACGCGACAGGTGGCTTCGCCGCGGGAGGATGCCTGGAGCTGCTGGCCTCCGTGCGTCCGCAGGGATCCGCAGGATGCGGCGAGCCCTCGAGCTCCTCAACCGGACCGGTCCGGCCGACCCCACGTCTGGCCGGGATTCCTCGAGGCAGGCGAGGGCCAGGAGGGAAGCGAGTCGCTTCCCTCCTGGAGGGGGGGCAGACTCCTTAACGCTCAGTCCGTCGATCGTGTCGCAGGTCGCGGCGGTCTTGACGCCGATTGCCTACATCCCGCCTCAGGTCTCGTCGGTCCTCTCGCCTGTCTCGGAGGTCCCGGTGAAGATCGGTGCGATCGCGGTTGAAATCGCGCTGGTCTTGCCTCAGGTCGCGCCGATCGGCCCCGAGGGCCTGACGATCGCTCCGAAGCTGCTGCCGATCGGCATTGACCGCCTGGGTGTTCCCAGTCTTCAAATCCTGTTGGAGCTTGCCGCGTTCCTGGGTGGCGTCGCGCCGGTCTCGGGGGATGTCCCGCCGGTCCCGCTCAATGTTGCGGGCGTCCTGGCCCATCTCCCGGCGATCCTGGCGGATGTCTCGAGTGTCTCGAGTGACGTCGCGACGGTCCTCTCGGATACCCCGGGTGTCCTGCCGGATGTCCCGCCGGTCTTGCCGCACGTCGCCGTTCGGGGCACCGCGATCGGTCGGGAGCCCCGCCGGGGCCGCTTGGCTTCGGTACTGCTCGGGGATCTGCGCTTCGGATCCAGCGTAGTGAGTGACCCCCTGAGCGTCGACGTATTTTGCGACCTGGGCCGCCGCGGTACCGCAGGCGACCGCGCTCGCCACCGCCATCGCAATTGCGCCAATCCACAGTCGATTCATAGCGCCTCCCTCGAGAGGATTTCGAGCCGGGCGCTTGAGAGGTGCACAAGACGTACCACCGGCGCGCCGCGGGGAAGTCGAACGGATTCACCAAGTTCGACGTTCGTGGGGGCTGGGGCCGTGTCAATCAGACGCCGACGACGTCGACACGATTGACAGGTGCTAGCTCCCGCTCGTCGCACGGAAGGCGTCGCCCGCGGTGCACCGCAACATGTGACGATGGCGCCGAACGGGTCAGACCGTGAGGGCCGCCTCGACACTCCTGCAGGTCCCGCAACGCTGGCAAGAGATGCGCCTTGGGGCAAGTCCGCAGGCCGCTCGCTCGCCGAGCCGGCCCGTACTACCCCCTACCCGTACGAGCCTCGGGGGCGCCTCGTTTCCGCCTGAGCAGATCAGCCGCGTGGCTGGCCACCGCCGCCAGCAGGTGGCCCATCTTGGGGTGTTCAGCGTGCAGGTCGGGTTCGACACCGTGCGCCCGGAGGGCCTCGGTGGTGATCGGCCCGATCGAGGCGACGACCGTCCGACCGCCGAGCGCATCGCGCACGGCATCCGCTCGCCCCATCTCTCGCGCCACGAGGAAGAGGTTTTCAACCTGGTTGGAGCTGGTGAACAGAGCGGCCTCGACCTCGCCCGCCGCCACCCTGGCGATCGCCGCGCGCAGAGGTCCCGTGTCTTCCGGGAGGGTCCACCCGTAGACGCGGACCGCGGTGACACGGGCACCGCGCTGCTCGAGCCCGGTCAGCAGCTCCGAGTTGCGTGCCCCATACTCCTGGACGGCGACGCGCTTGTCCGCAATCGATAGCTTCAGGTCCAACTCCGTGAGCACGTCTCGCCAGGTGTTCGGCTGGGGCACGGTGAGCGTCGCCGCGAGGCCAACCTCCTTCAGTGCCGCCACCGGCTTCGGCCCGCGGCAGACGAGGTGAACCCGTCCCAGGGCCGCCATCACGCTGTCCTTCGGCCAGCGCGTCGACAGGGTAGCGATCAGAAGGCGGGTGCCGACCCCGGTCAGCAGAATCAGTACGTCGCACCCGCCGGCCAGCAGCGCCTCACCGAACGAAAGGACCTCGTGTTGGTCGACCGCGGCGACCTCACGCATCGACGGCGCGAGGACCGCCTCGCCGCCGTACTTGCGGATCAGCGCACCCATTTCCGCCGACCGACGGCTCTCGAAGCTGACGACCCGCAGGCCGCTTAACCCGTGCTGCATTCCGGCGGTCCGACACGACCCGGCCCAAGACTGCCTGCCGGGATTCGCCCCGGGCGGAGCGTCGTGCGCGCTCGAGTCCGGCCGTCTGGATCGTGAAGGTGCGCGGACGGCGGAGCGACAGGGAAGACCACGGGCGCTCTAGGGTGAGGCGACCACCGCCTCGGTCGCCCGACCTTCAGCGGCAACCAGACGGTCGACCCGCTCGCGGATCTCGTCTCGGATTCGTCGCACTCGATCAAGCGGCAGGCCCTTCGGGTCTTCGATGGGCCAATCGTCGCGTTGGAGTCCAGGCACCACCGGGCACGCCTCTTCGCACCCCATCGTAATGAGGAGTTGGCTGCACGATCAACGCAAAGAGGGGCGGCTCCGGTCGCCACCGTGTTCGCGAGGAGGGCCACCGCTACCTGACCTCCGGCGAGCCGGCTCCCCTTGATCCCAGATCCCACCACCGCCGCCTGAAGCTGAGCCGTGCCGACTGCCTCCGCCGTCGCTCGCCGTGGGAGGTTCCCACAGAGATCGCGCCTCACGCGGGGCTCGGCCTCGCCGAGCACGCGATGGACCTCATGCCGTCCGGATCCTCAGGACCCGCAGCAGGCGCGGGTCTTCGCCAGCGGGAGCTCCGCGGCGCCCGTCGTCGAGGGAGTCGAATCCCGCGTGGAGCGCAGATCCGCCCCATCCTCGAGGTCGTAGTTCAGGTGATAGACCTCCCACTCCACGCCGTCTGGATCCTGGACCCAGAACTTGTCCTGATTCGCATGGCAGCAGTTCACCCCGACCTCCTCGCGCACCGGCAGCCCAGCGGCCTTGACTCGGGCGAGGTGGATCGTCACGGTCTCGGAGGAGTCGACCTGGACGCCGACGTGGTCCACCGCGCCCTCCCCGCCGGGGCGGCCCTCGGACAGGGCTAGATTGACGGGGACCCAGCCCGGGAGGAACTTGAGATACCCCGGCCTCTCTTTGACCGGCCCTTCGCCGAGAAACCTCTCGTAGAAGTCTCGACTCTTCTCCAGGGCCGACACACGCATGTGAAGGTGTACCTTTGCGCTCACACCATCCTCCTCTAGCAACACGCTGTTAGCAGGCGCACCAGCGTCGTCACGGCCTCCCGCCGCACCGAATAGTAGACGTACCGCTCTTCCCTCCGGCTCTCGACGAGCCCCGCGCGACGCAGCAGATCAAGATGGTGGGACAGGGTTGGTCCAGGGATTCCCACGGCGCCCTGAATTTCGCCCACCGACATCTCGCTTCCCGCTCGCACCAGGAAGAAGAACACCTGCAAGCGAGTCAGATGGGCGAGGGCCTTGAACGCCTCCACGTGGCTCTCGTTCGCCTCCAGGCGGGCCAACGGAAGCGGAGCTATAGATTTCACGACTTCTAGTATATCGAAATATAGAACCTTGTCAAGCGTTTGTCGGGAGAACCTGCGGGTAGTTCCGGCGCTCGCCAGGGCCTCCGAGGCGGTTGCCGTCCGCGGCGGGTGACACGAGCCAACCCATCCCCACGCGCGCGAACGTCCCCCGGGACAGAGGCACCTATTCAGCCCTGCCCTCCCCTGCGGCCTCGGTCGGGCGTAGATCCCGACGATGCCGAGAGTAGGAATATCGCTGCGCCGGGCCACGATCATCAGTCCCAGGCGACGGGGATGCCCGGGCTCTTAGGCGCGGCCGGCCGCCTGCTTCGCCTGGGCAGCGCCGACACCGGCGTCCAGGCCCCGGAGGCAGTCGCGCAGCCGCACGACGTCGCCGATCACGATCGTGGCGGGGGGCGGCAGGTCGGCGGCCCGGCGCGCGATGTCCCCGAGCGTGCCCGTCACGACTTCCTCGGCGGGCGTCGTGCCTCGGTGGATCACGGCGGCCGGAGTCTCGGCATCGTGGCCCGCGGCCATGAGCCGCAGCGCGATCACCGGTAGCGCCGCCACGCCCATCAGGATCACGAGCGTGTCTACTGACCCGGCCAGCCGCTCCCAGTTCACTCGCCCGCCGAGCTTAGACGGGTCCTCGTGGCCGGTGACGACGGCGACGGAGGACGCGAGTCCGCGATGGATGACGGGGATGCAGGCCGCCGCGGGGACGGCGAGGGCCGCTGACACGCCCGGTACTACCTCGACGGGAATGCCCGCGGTCACGCAGGCCAGAGTCTCCTCGCCACCGCGCCCGAACACGAAGGGGTCACCGCCCTTGAGGCGCACGACGAGCCGCCCACTCGCCGCGTGGTGAACGAGGAGAGCGTTGATGGCCGGCTGAGGCACGCAGTGGTCGCCCGCCGACTTGCCGGCGAAGATGCGCAGGGCGCCGGGCGGCGCCTCCTCGAGGAGGAGCGGGCTGACCAAGTGATCGTAGATCACGACCTCCGCGCGCTTGAGCCACCGGAGCCCCCGCAGCGTGATGAGCTCGGGATCACCCGGTCCCGCGCCCACCAGGACCACGCGGCCGCTAGACACCGAGCTGCTCCCGCAGCCGTTTGCGCGCCTCGTCCAGCCGTCCGGCCGTGACGAGCCCGCGCAGCCCGGCCCCGAGCGCGTCTCGCCAGCGTTCCCACGGCGCCGAGCGACCCTGGGCGCGGAGGGCCTGCCGGGCGTCCGCCGCGACGCCGACCAGGCCCGCGTAGTTCTCACGGGCGAGATACGCGTCCAACTCGTCCCGGACCGCGCGAGAGAGCGCCGGGCTCGCTCCACCCGTGGAGACGGTGACCGTGAGATCGCCTCGCCTCAGGACCGCGGGGAGGATGAAGTCGCAGTGCGGCGGGTCGTCGGCCGCGTTGGCCAACACGCCCGCCCGGCGGGCGTCGCGCGCGACGCCGGCCGTGACCGCCCGATCGTCAGTGGCGACGAAGGCAAGCGACTGGCCAACCAGGTCGGTCGCCACATAGCCGCGCCGGCGCCAGCGGATACGGCCCTCGCCGGCCCAGCCATCGAGTCGCCGCGTCACCGCCGGGCTCACGACGGTGAGGCGCGCCCCGGCCTCGAGCAACCCCGCCACCTTGCGCTCGGCCACGGGCCCGCCCCCCACCACGAGGCAGGGGCGGCCCGCCATGTCCACGCAGATCGGGTAATAGCCCATCAGTTCTCCGCCGCCAACTTCTCCCGTATCGCCGCGGGCGGGGCGGCCGCCGCCGCAGGAGCCACGCGCCTTCGGTGCGTCACGTGCAGCGCCATGCCAGTGAACACCAGGCCGCCCACGATGTTGCCCACCGTCACCGGGATCTGGTTCCACAGCCACCAGTCCCGCAGTCCCACGTCCGCGCCCAGCAGCATTCCGGCGGGGATGGCGAACATGTTGACCACCGAGTGCTCGAAGCCCTGGGCGAAGAAGGTCATGATCGGGAGCCACATGGCCGCGATCTTGCCGGTCGTCGATTGAGACGTCATGGCCATCGCGACGCCGAGCGTGACCATCCAGTTGCAGAGGATCGCCTTCGACAGCACCACCGCGAGGCCGTGGCCCCCGAGCCTCGCGTAGCCGAGTGTCTTCGCCTCGCTCACCGCCATGATCTGCTTGGCCATCTCGGAATCAGGTGACAGCGTGACGGTGAAGAGCAGCGCATACACGACGCTGCCGAGGAGGTTCCCGAGAAAGACCCACCCCCAGTTCGAGAGGAGGGCGCCCAGCGAGGTCTTGCCCTCACGCACCCCCAGCGGAACGAGGGCGAAGTTGCCGGTCACGAGCTCGAGACCGAGGAGGACGATCATGACGAAACCGGCGGGGAAGACCAGGGCACCCACGATCCCCAGCTTCGTTTGGAGGGACGCGGTGAAGGCGAGGGTCGTGGCGAAACCGAGGAAGGCCCCGGAGAGGAACCCTCGCATCAGGAGATCGCGCACGGGGAGCTGGCTCTTCATCACGCCGGTCTGGACCATCTGTTCCACCACCGCGTCGGGCTTGACATACGACATGCTCGGCTGACCTCCGCTGGGAATCAGGTGTCGTGAAGTTTCACGCGTCGACGGTGAAGCCGCCGTCCTCGGCCACGACCGCAAAGGTCTTCGCCGGGAGCCTGGGGTCCGTGGAGCAGGCGCCGGTCTTCACGTTGAAGCGATAGCCGTGGATCGGACAGATCACCTCGTCGGCCTCGATCACGCCGCCGGCCAGCGAGCCGCCCTCGTGGGGGCACCGGTTCTGGAGCGCGTAGAGCTGGCCCTGGCAGCGAAAGACTGCGACCTCGCGGCCGTTCACCACCAGCGCCTTGCCCGAGCCCTCCCGGAGCTCGTCCGTCAGAAGGATCGGCCTGCGGCCGGCGTCGTCAGTGCGTGGGCGCGGGGAGCCCCCGCGGCTGGAGACGACCGCGCCGGCGGACGAGAGCGTCCGGAGCTGTCGCCGCAGCCGCTCGGGCTCGATGTAGCGGATCAGCCCCTCGAGGACCGTGGGCAGCGTGTCGCACGGGACGTTCTCGAGGATCTTCACGCCCGGGGTGGCCTGGGGGCCCGAGGAGCCGCCGACGAAGACGTCCACCGCGTCCACCGTGTGGCCGTCGACCTTGGTCCTGACACCGAGGAGGCCGATGTCGGCCACCGTGTGATTGCCGCAGCCCGCCGGGCAGCCCGACCAATGGATCCGGACCGGCTTGCCATGATGGATCTTGGTCTCGAGCGTCCGCGCGATCTGGAGGGCACGCGCCTTGGTCTCGATCACCGCCAAGTTGCAGAACTCGATCCCCGTGCAGCTCACCAGCCCACGCATGATCTCCGAGGGTTCGTAGCGGAGGACCTTCACGAGCGCCTCGGCCGTCAGGTTGCCGAGCTTCGCGTCGGGGACGTTGGGGATGATGACGTTCTGATCCGGCGTGAGCCGCACGTCGCCGGTGCCGTAGGCCTCGGCGAGCCGCGCGACCTCCGTGAGCTGATCGCCGGTGATGCGCCCCACCGGGACCGAGAGCCCTGCGTAGCTCAGCGTGGCCTGCTTCTGGCGGAAGATCCCCACGTGGTCAGTCGCCTTGGGCAGGCGCTCGTCCGTCCCGGCTGGCTCGAGCGCCCGGCCGATGCGCGCTTCGAGCGCGTCGCGGATCCGGGTCTCGCCCCACTCCTCGACCAGGAACGCGAACCGGACCTTGTTGCGGGCGTCGCGCGAGCCATGGTCGCGGAAGAGGAGGACGATGGCGCTGCAGAGCTCAGCCGCCTCCGCGGGGCGCACGAAGACGTCGAGCGGGGTGGCAATGCGGTAGCCCCCAGAGCCGTTCTTCCCGCCCACCAGCACGTTGAAGCCCTCGACCCTCCCTCCCTCGACCGTGGCCGTGGCCGGGACCAGGGCGACGTCCTGGGTCTCGGCGTGGGTGCAGTTCTCCCGGCAGCCGGTGATGGCGACGTTGAACTTCCGCGGGAGGTTCGTGAAGGCCTGGTCCCCCACGAAGACATCCGTAAAGGCGCGGGCCACCGCCGAGGCGTCGAAGAGCTCGTTGCGCGTGAGCCCGGCCACCGGGCAGCCGATGATGTTGCGGATGTTGTCCATCCCGGTCTGGAGCGTCACGAGCCCGACCTCGCGGAGCTCGCCGAGAATCGCCGGGACGTCCTCGAAGCGGATCCAACGCAGCTGGATCTGCTGCCGGGTGGTGATGTCGGCGATCCCGCGCCCGCGGCGGTTGGTGATGGCGGCGACCGCCCGGAGCTGGGCTGCGTTGGAGATCCCGTTGGGGATCCGGATCCGAAGCATGAAGTGGCCCGGCGTATGGCGCCGGAAGAAGACGCCCCACCACTTCAGCCGGTCGAGGTCGCCCTCCTCGATCGCCTCCCATCCGAGCTCGGCGTAGCGCGGGATATCGGCGCCGACGTCCAAGCCATCCTTCTCGGCCTTGAGCTGCTCGGTCTTGTTCACCCCGCTCCCCTCTCGGGTGCCCAAACAGAAAAGGGCGCCTCCCACCACCGGAGAGGCACCCTTGCCTTGGCGGAGCCCGCCGTCGGGCTCTCACCTCACCGGGACAGGCTCAGCGAAGGTCGTGCCAAAAGGGGGGGATGGGTGCTCGGGCCGGAAATACGGGACTTGCGGGCATGTCGCGAGGTGCGGGCGCGGGACGTTTGATGAATGGATGAGCGGATTCTGGGGTCACTGCTCAATCGGAGGGCGGCCGCCAGCGGTCCGGGGTGGGGGCGTCCTACGGGCGCTTCGCGGCGACGCCTTCCGAGTTCACCGAGGCGGCCTGGGCTCCGGGTCACGATCGGCCGGGTCCCCAAACGTGCTCTTCTCGAGGTGCTGGCCGGCCGCGGTCGGAAGCAGGGGGTGCGATTGACTCGGGCACGCGGCCGCCAGTAAGTGATTCTGACCCGAGAGAGGCATCAGCGACCCTGAGCCCCACCAGAGGGCTTGGTGGCGTCGCTGTTCGGCACGTCGAGGTCGAGGAGCCCTCCCGGGACGGGAGGCGCAACTGAATTTAGTTCCTGGGCCACGGCGTCAGTTCGGCGCTCGAGCTGGCCGCTTGTGGCCGTGGGCGACGACCGATATCATGACCCCGGCCGCGATGAGGAGCGCTCTCCGCCACGGAGTGACGCCGGCCCGATGTGCGGCCTTACGGGAGACCTTGATGGCCGAGCCCTCCGCGTCCCTGAGCGATTCCGAGACGGTCGATCGTCGCGCGTTCCTCAAGCGGTTCGCGGTGGCTGCGGGTGGCGCGATGATCGAATCGTTGCCCGGCCGCTCGCGCGCGCGCGCCGGGGCGGCCGAGGAGGCGTTCCAGCTCCGGGCCCTCGAGCCTGATCCCAAGCGCGGCGGCACCCTCCGCTACGGCGTGGCAAGCTCGCCCGCGCATTTTGACATCCACCAGTCGGGCACTGTCGCCAACATCGGGGCGCAAGGGCCCATGTACGACAACTTGATCCGCCGCGACCCCCGCGACGGGCAGACGATCATCCCCGACCTGGCCTACCGTTGGGACATCGCCGCCGACGGCAAGGGCTACACCTTCCACCTGCGGAGCGGCGTGAAGTTTCACGACGGGGCCGACTTCACCGCAGAGGACGTGAAGGCGACGTTCTCCCGGATCATCTGGCCCCCGACGGGGATCGTAATTCCACGCAGACCGCTCTTCTCCGCCGTGAGCGAGATTCGCGTGCTCGGTCCCCACAAGATCGAGTTCAGACTCAAGGAACCCCGGCCGCGTGGCTTTATGTTCTCGGCCTTCGCCAGCGGCTGGAACGTCATCGTCCGCAAGAAGACCCTGGAGGAGAACGACTACAACCTTCGACAGACCCCGAACTACCCAGGGACCGGCCCGTTCCGGCACGTCTCGAGAAAGAAGGACGAAGTCTGGCTCATGGAGCGGAACCCTCACTACTGGAACACCCCCCTCCCGTATCTGGACCGTCTGGCCGTCTACAACTTCGCGCCGTTCTCGCCGGAGCTGGGGGCCGCGCTGCTCGGCGGCAAGCTCGACTACGCGCGCATCGTCGATACGGCGACGCTCCGACGAGCCCAGGAGCAGCCCGGGATGACGGGCGCGACCTACTACCAGAGCGTCGTCGACGCGGTCTGGGTCAACACGCGGCACAAGCCCTTCGGCGACCCCCGAGTTCGCCGGGCCATGCACCTGGCCCTCGATCGTCACGCCCTCATCGACGTCGTCAAGGAGGCGGCACCCTACCTGCTGGGAGGCTTCGTCTACCCCTTCTCCGAGTGGGCGACCCCACGGAACGAAATGATCCAGCGGCTCGGCTATCAGCAGGATCCCAAGCCGGCAGTCGAGGAAGCCCGGCGCCTGATGGCCGCGGCCGGGTATGCCGCCGGCCTCCGGAACGTCGACTTCGTCGTCCGGGAGGGCACCAGCTGGAAGCTCTGGGCGGTTGCGATCCAGGCGATGCTCAAGGAGGCGCTCGACATCGAGACGAAGCTCCGGACGGTCCAGATCTCCGCCTTTTTCGAGGAGACGCAGGGCGGTAATTTCGACCTGAGCATCGGCGCGATCGTCTCGACACTGATCGACCCGTCGGACTACTTCAACGCGTGGTACGGCGAAGACGGACCACAGAACTACTCGAAGTGGCACGACCCCGCGTTCCAACGGCTGGTCGCCCAGATCGATCGCGAGCTGGACGAGCGCAGGCGACGAGCCCTCGTCCGCCAGGGGGAGACGATTCTCGAGCAAGATCCGCCGTTCCTGCCCGTAGCCTGGGAGCAGCTCTCCGACGCCTGGTACACCTACGTCAAGGGCCAGCAGCCGCGCCACATCTTCGGCATTTACGACGTGGCCCGGTGGGACGTCGCCTGGCTGGACAAGTGAGGCGACCGGCCCGGGCGTGCTCAAGTATCTCCTCCGTCGCCTGATCTTCGGCCTTCCCACGCTCGTCGGGATCTCGATCGTCATCTTCGTCGTCATGCGCGTTCTGCCCGGCGACCCCTTGGTCGCGATGTTCGGCGCCGAGGGTTTCCAGAGGCTCAACCCGGGTGATCGCGCGCGAATCATGAGTGATCTCGGCCTCAGTGATCCGCTGCCGGTCCAGTACGTGCACTGGATGAAGGACATCGCGAGCGGGAGCTTCGGACGGTCGTTTTTCCGCGGCGATCGAGTCTCCGAGCTGGTCCTTCATCGCGGACCCCTCAGCGCCGAGATCGGGCTGCTCTCCGTGCTCATTTCGTGGCTCGTCGGGCTCCCGGTCGGCATCACCGGCGCCGTCCGGCCCAACAGCCTCGCCGACAACGTGGTGCGGTCCGTCTCGGTCCTCTTCCTGGCGATCCCGGGCTTTTGGCTTGGCATGCTGATCGTCCTGGCGTCGCTCTTCTGGTTCCACTACAAGGCGCCTCTCGTGGTCGTGCAACTCTGGGAGGATCCCTGGACGAACTTTCAGCTCGCGATCGGTCCCGCGACCGTCCTCGGCCTTGGCCAGGGTGCGTACATTGCCCGTATGACCCGCTCGTGCCTGCTCGAGGTCATCGGCGAGGACTACGTGCGGACGGCGCGGGCGAAGGGCGTCGCCGAACGGCTCGTAGTGGTTCGGCACGCCCTCCCCAATGCCCTCCTTCCCGTGATCACGGTATCGGGCATCCTGATGGGATTCGTTCTTGGCGGTTCAGTCGCCGTGGAGCAGGCCTTTGGCGTGCCGGGTCTCGGCACCGCGCTGGTCACGGCGATCGTCGAACGCGACATCGTGGTCGTGCAGAATCTCGTGTTGCTCTATGGTGTCATCTTCATGCTGGTCAATGTTCTCGTCGACCTGAGCTATGCGCTCCTGGACCCCCGAATCCACCACGAGTGAGGAGCCCTGGGCCGGCCACGGGCTCAGCGCCCATGGATAAGACTGACGGCTCTCGCCGCCGCGCGGGGCGGATCGCCGTCATGGCGGCGCGCAACCCCGTCTCGGCGGCGGGAGGCGTCGCCGTGCTCCTCCTCATCCTGCTCGCGCTTGCGGCGCCCCTGGTCTCCCCACAGGATCCGCTGAAGACCGACTTCCGGCGGCTGGCCGCCCCCCCCGGCGCCAGGAACTATCTTGGAACAGACCAAGTCGGTCGGGACACGCTGAGCCGGATCATCTACGGGGCCCGCACGTCGATCTTCGTCGCGGTGTCGGCGGTCTTGCTCGGCACGACGGTCGGCTCTGTATGGGGGCTCGCCAGCGGCTATCTCGGGGGACGGGTCGACCTGATCAGCCAGCGGTTCATGGAGGTGCTGCAGTCGTTCCCCGACCTCATCCTGGCGATGGCCATCTCGATGGCGATCGGCACCGGGTTGCCGGCCGTGATCGTCGCGATCGCGGTCACGCGCATTCCGTTCGGCGGCCGCGTGATTCGGTCGGTGGTGCTGTCGGTCAAGGAGCTCACGTACGTCGAAGCCAGCCGCTCGACGGGCGCCTCGCCCCTCCGCATCATGGCGTTCCACGTCCTGCCCCAGTGCCTCGCGCCGTACCTCGTCCTCGCCACAACCCACCTTGGTGTGGCCG
>Ga0066700_10000333_pt1 | contig 16051 bp, 13 predicted proteins | sample GraSoiAngelo_149_FD_66460 | JGI IMG/M metagenome (GOLD analysis project Ga0066700, IMG submission 66460) | Grasslands soil microbial communities from the Angelo Coastal Reserve, California, USA - 14_1009_09_30cm | ecosystem: Environmental > Terrestrial > Soil > Grasslands | place: USA...
AATCTGCCCATCCACATCAAGGTGACGTTTGCCGGGCGGCTTCCCAGCACCACCGAGATCGCCCTCTATCGCGTCGTTCAGGAAGCCCTGACCAACGCCACGAAACATGCAAAGGCCAGCCGAGTATGGATTCGAATCGACCGGCAAAATCGCGCATTGTGCTGTTCCATCGAAGACGATGGCGCGGGCTTTGACGTCCAGGCCGTCCAGTCGGACTGCAAGCGAAGGGGTCTAGGACTGACCGGTATGAAGGAACGCTTGCATGCGATCGGAGGAACGCTGATGATCTATTCGGCCTCTGGACAGGGAACCAAACTCTTGATGCAGCTTCCAATGGAGATTTCGAATGCCAATTCGCATCGTGCTCGCTGATGACCATGTCCTGGTGCGCCAGGGTTTGAAGTCCTTGCTCGAACGCGAAGGATTTCAAGTGGTGGGGGAAGCCTCCGATGGGCAAGAGGCTCTTCGTCAAGTGGAGTCGCTTCAACCCGACATCGCCGTAATGGATATCAGCATGCCGACCCTGAACGGACTCAATGCCGCGCGGGAAGTGGGCCGTTCTTCTCCGAAGACCAAGACCATTCTTCTTACACAACATGACGAAGGGCAGTACATCTCCGACGCGCTGGAAGCAGGCGTGAAGGGGTATGTGCTGAAAAGCCAAGTCGCCAGCGATTTGCTGCTAGCTATTCGGCAAGTTTCACGTGGGCAGGTCTATCTGAGCCCCGGGGTATCTAACGCCGTCGTGGAGGCGTATAGTTCTAAGTCGGAGAAATCCAAGAGCCCTTTGACGCTGAGAGAGCGACAAGTGCTCCAATTGATCGCCGAAGGGAAATCCACCAAAGATGTGGCATCTCTGCTGGGCATCAGCGTGAAAACAGCCGAATCTCACCGCACGAGACTCATGCACAAGCTGGATATTCACGAGACGGCAAGCTTAGTGCGCTACGCCGTACGCCGAGGCATCGTACAGCCCTGAAATACGAAATCTGTTCGGTGCGATCGATCCGGTAGACAATTTTTCGACACCAAGTTTACTAATGGCGCTTACGGTAAGGCTTGACGACTTCCTCACTATGCATTGTGCCGGCGTGCGATAAAATAAAAAGACGAATGAATAAGGAGAATTCCTTCCGTGTGCTGGCACACTCTCGCCTTCATTCTTTTTTTCTTGGTGGCCGGGCTGCCCGCCTTTGCGCAGTCGCCCGATCCCTCGAGCGCCTCGCCGCAGAGCAGCCCTGCTCCCGCGCCTTGCGCGGCTAACTGCCCGCAGACGCCTGCCAAGCCTGCAACCGCGAGTCCCGCTTCGCCGGCTAAGCCCCCCGCGAAGCCGCACAAGGTCTACACCAACGAAGATATCGACGCGCGCCCTCATGACATCACCGTCGAAGGCGCTCGTGACCTTCTACAACAACTGAATGCCTGCGACCGCACCTGCTTCGATCAGGTCGCCCAGCGCGCAGCACTGAATGCTGGCTCCGGCCCTCGCTGGAAACTAGCGCTTCTCGACGCCATTGAAGTCGTAAAAGCCGACGTTGCCTGGCAAGGAATTCTTGGCGAGATCATCGGCGTCCAGGGGCAAGCCTGCGAGACGCAAGTCAAGAAAACGCAAGACATCCAGCGATATGCCGACTCCCGCAACATCACACCGAGCGAGTTAGCCGTCGAACGCGAGTACGAACCGAAGTTCCGCGAGATTCAGAACCGCCTAAAGGCCGCCCTGGACCGTGCCGACGCGCACATCGCCAAGTCTTCGCCCGGCAATCTGCAGTCTCAATATATGCACATGCAGGTCGACAAAATCGTTCATGCCACCTGCAAGATTCATGTCCCCAGGCCTCCCGATGACACTGATGATGCCGATGATCCGTGAGGTCTGCCGCATCCGTTTTCCTGAGCGAATGTTTCTTGCGTCCGCACGCGGCGCTCATTATTTTGTTGCCTTCGTTCTGTTGCTGATCACTGGTTCGTGCGTCGCGGCGCCGCTGCAGCATTCGCAGGATCCCACTGCGAAACCGACGCACGCTGCCGCTGCGCAGCAGCCTCCGGCGGCTTCCTCCAATCCTTCTCCCCACAGGTCAACGGAGTCCACTCCGCTGCAGAAAGCTGTTCATCGGAAAAAGGTCATCACGGAAGATGATCTCGCAAAGCCGGCACTGGTCATCTCCCTGGGAGAACTCGAAGGAGAAGAGAACAATCCGACGTGCGATCTTTCCTGCGAAGCCGAACTCCGCTCGCAGATGGGTTTCGGACCCGAACGCGAGGCTGAGTTTCGGAATCAGTTGACGCTCGCCCGCCATGAAATCGGCGACGACAAAGTATGGAATTCCACGCTGCCGGCCGCTCTTCAGGCGGCGGGGCTCTTCTGCGACCTCCAGCGCCAAAAAGCCCAGATCTTCAGCAAAGGGGTGGTGTCGCAGCCGATTCGAGACAGCGTTAATTCTCGCTTCGTCGAGCGCGAGCGCAACCTGATCTCGCAATACAAGAATTCTGCGGGCCTCCTCACCCAGCGCGTTCAGACAGTGCAACGCTTCGCACCCTTCCGAGCCACGGTCATGCAGTATCAGTGGAACGAAGCCACCGCAAGAGTTTGTCCGGATTACACTCTCCCATGATCTCCGCCTCACGCTCTGGAGCCGTCACCGTTCTTTCGCGACCCACTCTTGCGTCGTTCTTCCTGCTGGCCCTTCTTGGCGTGCCGCCACATGCCCGGGCTCTCTCCCCGCAATCCTCCGGCGCGCCGTCGGCAGAGCAGCAGCCGGCTCAGAATCCTACAAAGAAGAATTCCGCAAGCACCGCATCCGATTCGGCCGCTTCGAAAACGAATTCTCCCAAGGCGCATCGAGTCTTTACCAACGACGATCTCTCCCCGGGCTCCGATATTCCCATTGCTCCGGGCGCGCGCCGCCGTCTCAAGCAGCTCAATCGATGCGACCGTGCCTGCTTCAACGACGTGAAGAAACAAGCCATAAGTTTCGGTTACATCACTGCTTTTCCCCGGTCCACGCGTGAAGAGATGGACGACCGGCTCGCCAATGACATACAGGAGCTTCAAAACGATCTCAAGTGGCAGAATCTTCTTCTCGGATTGATTTCTGCGCACGTCGGTTATTGCGCCACAAGGCAGAAGAGTCCGCCACTGGACAACTCCCCGTCTCACACTCCCACGCGTGCCGAGATCCTCGAAGAAGAAGCGCGCGCGAGCCAGCCTCGCCAGGCTCCCACCAGCAACTACGGCGCGGCCGGATCGGCCGTTATGTCCTACCGCTTCAGTAGCAGACCCGATCCCCTCAAAGCTTCGCTGATGGTCCATCAATATATGGACGAGGTGCACCGAGACTGCCCCCTCTCGCAATCAACCGCGGACACTGACGATGATCAAGATCCGTGATCGCCGGGCCGGCACAGCCGTTTCGGCAGCAAAATGCAAAATGGCTCAAGCATGAAACCCACCGAGGTTCTCCTCCTTTCCGGCCTGCTACTTGCGCTTTGTCTAACCAGTCTGTTCGCGTTATGGCGCCGCGCCAATCGAATGCAGTCCGAAGTAGACGGCGCTCCTCGCATCCGGTGGACCTACACTCCGGGCTCCAGCCCCCTTTCCGGAATCGCTCTCGCTCCCAATGGCACCATCCATTTCGCTGCCGCTGACGGTATTTATGCACTGTCGCCCGAAGGCCGATTGCTGTGGAAATCACCGCTGCCATCAGGTCCCGTCGTGGCCGCCCCGACACTCGCGCCCAGCGGCACGCTCTATGCCGCGAGCCAGTCCGGCATGCTCTTTGCTCTCGACGCTTCCGGAAACCTGATTTGGCAATCCGTCAGCACGCAGCACAAATTTCTCACCCCGCCAGCCCTGGAGGACGATGACGCGCTCTACGTCGCCGACGACTACACCGATTTGTTTGCGTTTGCGCCGAGGCTGGGCCCCAACCTCAATTGGAAACAAATGAGCTACAGTCCCACAGGTTCAAAAGAAGACATCTTGCTCGGCCGCAATCCGTACGGGGATGGCTGGTGGAGATCCTCTCCCGTTATCGGCGGGGACGACGTGATCTATCTCGCCCATCAGGAGTGGCTCTACCGGCTCAATCGGCGCGGCGACGTTATTTGGTTCATCCAATTACCGGTTGGGCAGCTCGATTTTCTCGCTATCAGTGCAGACGGAACGATCTACATCGAAGGCCACAATCCGGTGTGGTTGTTCGCCATTGGCCGCGACGGCAAGCAGCGCTGGGTGGTGCGGCCCTCCAACGTCCTAAGAGGTTCTCCGGTAGTTGACAATGCCGGCGTCATTTATTTTTGCGATTCCGATTTCGTCAAGGCCATTCTGCCGGATAGCCAAAGTCACTGGTATCTTCGGTCCGACTGCAACTCCGGTCCGGCCCTCGCCGCCGATGGCACGCTCTATCTAGGAACGAACGGCCCGGAGGAGAAACAGGGCCCTCGCAAATCTTTTCTCACTGGCTTCACTCCCGATGGCCATCTCAAATGGAAGATCGAAATCCACGGAATGGTTCGCGACGCTCCCGCCATAGCTTCCGATGGAACCATCTTCTTCACTACCGATAAGGGCTACGCCTACGCCATATCTGACGCCGGATCTCCTCCTATGGACTCGCCCTGGCCGCGTTTCCAACACGACGCACAGAATTCCGGCCGGGTCCAGGTTTATCGGTAGAATTCATTCATCGCGTGCAGGAGTCCGAGTTCCACATTATGAACCGGAGCTTTCGCCAGTTCGTTCTCGATTACCAGTATCCGGAAGAGGTCGCTGCTTGGGACCAGGAAATCAAACTGAGCTCTTGGAGGGCCGTGCTCAGTCCTTGTAGCAGGTGTAGTGCTGGGAGTATGGATGGTTTATTCCCAGCAACAGGTCGTTCATCTGGCCCTCGGATATGTCGGCGTTCTCGGCGCGCCGCCACTGTGGGCAGTCTTGTCAGCGCCCTCAGAAACCGCGGCTCGCGTCCCGGGACAGACGCCGCAAAGACGGCCTGAGTCCGACCGTTTTGTCGACGCCTGGCCGCCCATTGCGGGGCCTGCCACACCACAAGCGACTAGGACTTCGCCGCGTCCAAAAAAACTCGACATCCTCTGGACCATCTAGATATTCCCAATAGCCAATCCTTCACCTGCTCCGGCATCCGCTGCTTCAGCCAATCATCTCCGTCCTCGTGACCTCGCGCGGCTGATCCAGCAGCGTATCCACCCGTTCGAGGAATCGCACGGTATGCGGCAATCCCGAGTGCTCCTGGAATGCCGCTGCATCCACTCACCGCGAATGAATAAAAAAGAGCCGCCGGTCCCGCATCGAGCGGAAGATGTGAAAACTCAAGCAGCCGACCTCCTCCCTGGATAGCCCTGTCACCTTGCGCAACACCTCCTCCACCATACTCTCCTCCCCTTCACGCGCATGCAGCCGCACAAACACATATTGTTCCACGCTCCCTCCATCTCCCTCGGCGAAACGCTCGCACCGCGGCGATCTTCGCCTCCCCGGCGGCAAAACGCGACAGCCAATTTGCCTCCAGTTGTCCTTCCTTCTGCTCTTGGTAGGCTGGTGTTCAGACCAGCTCGTAGACGCTCCGGTCGTGGCCGCTCGAACTGTTTGTCATGAAGGTTTCTTCTGGGAGTCAGCTTCCGGAATGGGGGGCTCCGAGCATTGGTGAGTCGGACTCGGGATCTGCGGCTGAGCCTGAATCCCAGGCCGTATCGGTGTCTTCGTCACGGCAAGCGCCTAAGGTGTGCGCACGGGTCCCCCGAGGCGGTCGGAATAGGCTCCCACCTTTCCCACCTCTGTTCGCAGGTAAATACCAGTGTTTAGTTATGGTTAGTGAGGATCCCGAAAGGGCGCGGCTTCTGATGCGGGCGAGGGCTAGCGCATCGTTGGTCCCGGTTTTCGGCTCCGTTCTAGTACATCGGTACTTCTTAAAATTGAATCGATTTTGTATCCGGAGTCCTATTGTTCCCTGGGTCTCACCCGGATACACTTTTCCTTCGATCAGGAGGCTTCTTTGACTGGTTCTGAACGCCGCACTACCCAGCGCTTTTCCATGCGGCTGCCGCTCACCGTCCGTTGGACCACGGGAGCCGCAGTGGGTGAGACTAGCACCGAGTCACGGGACGTCAGCTCCCGCGGCGTCTACTTCTTCCTTTCCAAGGATGTCAGGGAAGGCTCGCCCGTTGAGATTCTTCTGACCCTTCCGAACGAGATCACTCTGGCCGGACCTGTACGGGTCCGCTGCCTCGGCCGCGTGCAGCGCACCGAGCCTCGCGAAGAAGGCGCAATTGGCGTGGTTGCCGCCATTGAGCGCTACGAATTCCTTCGCGGCGACGAAGATAAGTAGAGAGTTCCGGGAAGGGAAGTCCCGCGCTTCCTGGTTCACGGCCGCCCAAGATTTTGCGGCGGCAAAAAATCCGCAGGCCGAACTTGCAGCGCTTTCACGGCCCTGCGCTCATAAAAGTTCTTGAACACCTTTCTGCCTCTGCGGCAGGGGGAATTCTTGACGAGTTTCTTGCTCGCTCACTGCGGAGGCGGGCAGGATAAGCCGGGGTGCCTTGGCCCCTCAGCGAAGCTACCCCGGCACTGTTTTCTTGTAGCCATTCGAATCTGGTATTTTTCCACTCCCCCTCGTTCGTAGATGATTCGCTACTCGCTGTGTCCCCGTCTTCGAATCCGCTCACGTCGCTGGTCTTCCCATCCGGCCCCCGTTACCTCTGCGCCGCCTGTACTTGCGGGCAGGCGATTTCTTCGGCGCGGATAGGAGAGGATAAAGGTAGCCCAGCGGAGAGCGAACTATAACGGGGAATTCGCACCATACCCGGAAGAATTCGAAAGCAAAGAACTCGAAAAGGTTGCCAGGCGCGATCGCGCGCCCGGTTTGAGCCGTGGGAGTGCGCTAGCATGGGTGAGAGCGGGCAAAGAAAGTTGGGGGGGAATGTTAGAATGGGCCTGGAAATAGACGCAGTCAAAGAAATTGAAGAACTGAAGAACGAAATCGCAACTGAGCGTCCCGCCGGAGGAGACGTTTTGAGCGGAAGCGATTCCATCGGAATCTCGCTCCTCGATCTTGCCGAGATTCTGGATCAGCACAAAATGTGGGTGGAATCGGGCGGAGAATCGGGCGTCAAGGCCGATCTGTGCGGTGTGAATTTAACCAAAGCGGACCTGACCGGTGTGAATTTGCAGGGCGCGCATCTGCACCGAATGAACCTTGCGGGCGCGGATCTTTCGATGGCCAATTTGCGCGGGGCCAGCCTAGTCCGCTCGAATCTACAGAATGCAAACCTGCTGGGCACGGAACTGCGCGGCGCAAATCTGATGGGTGCCAATCTGTATGGTGCGGAAGGTCTCTGGCTTGGCCGGCTGGGGGGGACGAATCTGTTCGATGCAGTGCTCCCCGAATCGATTTCCGCGGTTAACAGTTCGAAGGCGATCAATGATGCGACGAAAGTCGCGCGCTGGTTTTATTTCCTCACCGTGGGAGCGAGCCTTCTCTGCTGTCTGCTGATCGCGTTCACCACCGACGTGCGCTTGCTGCTGAATTCGTCGGCGCTGCCCTTCCTGCGACTGGGCAATGTGCTTCCCATGACGGGGCTTTATCTCGGTGGCCCGTTGGTTCTTCTGGCGCTCTCCCTGCGATTTCATTTTCTGCTGCTGAGGTTGTGGGGAAGCATGGCCGCGCTCCCCACCGTTTTCCCGGATGGGCAAACGCTGGAGAAAGATGGCCCGTGGTATCTGATGGGGCTGGTGCGCAGACACTTTCGGTGGCAAGGGGAATCGCGTTCCGCGATGATCGCGTTCGAAACAGTGCTTTCGACGGTGTTGGCGTATTGGATTGTTCCATCGACGCTGTTCCTCTACTGGTTTCGGTATCTGCCGCGGCAGGATTTCCGGGGGACGCTACTGCATGTGTTGCTGATGACTCTCTCGGTGGCAAGCGCGACGTGTCTGCCTTTTGTCGTGTCGCGAGTGCTGCGACCGGGTGACATCCGTATGCCCAAGTCGAAAAACATCCTACGAATGATTCTGGGAACCACGCGCGTGGCGCTGACGACGGGCTGCATCCTTTTTCTCTTTTCTCTTGGCGTGAACCGGGGGTTGCCTTTCGACAGGAGCACGGCCACGGAAGAATCACCGGGCGATGTGAGACGTTGGGCGGCGATGGTGTTTCAGTCGGTAGGCTACCGCCCGTACGCGGATTTGACGGAAGCGACGCTGTCGTCACCTCCGCCGCGTGGCACAGTCTGGACGGATGAGACAGTGGAGAAAATCGTGGGCGCGCGGCTGAATCAGATGAATTTGCGGTTTGCGCGAGGCTACCGGGCATTTCTGACCAATGCAAAACTGTGGCGCGCGAATCTTGAGGGGGCCTATCTATCCGAGGCGGACCTGCGCGGTGCGAATCTCCGCGAAGCGCTACTGCGCTCCGCGATACTCGATCGCGCCCAGATGACACACGCCGTGTTGGTGTCCGCCAAGGCCACCGGTGCAAATCTGACGGCGTCGGATTTGCGGTTTGCCGATCTCTCATACGGCACGTTTGAAAATGCAGTGCTTTCGAATGCAAAGATTTCCGGGGCATCGCTTTACGCCGTGAATATGCGGAATGCGCAACTGCTGCGGACCGACCTTTCGCGCACGGACATGCGCGATACGAAACTCGAGCACGCGGTGCTGTCGTTTGCAAATCTGGAGCAGACAGACCTGTCTTCCGCGAAGCTTGGAGAAGCGAACCTGACCGGCGCTGTTCTGAAAGGGAGCATCCTGCTGGACGCCGACTTGAAGAAGGCGGATCTGCGCGGAGCGTATTTGACGGGCGCGATTTTTCGCGGTGTTGAACTCGATGGAGCGAATTTGGCGGGTGCGGATTTGCGGGGCGCTTCAGGAATCACGGCCGTGCAGGTTTGCTCTGGCTTACATGGGCGCAGCGCATTGATGGATCCCGATCTTGCCGCCGAAGTCCAGCTCCGCTGTGGAGCCTCACAATAGGTCAGCTTCTCGCATCGGATCTGCGCAGGAGTTGAACCCTGGCGTCTGATCAAATCTTTTCGTTGGGGGACTAAGGCTCATTCCTGGAAGTTCATTTTCTTAACGAGCGCTTGAAAATCCGGATCGGAGCGCAAGGGCACCAGGACCGGATCGCACTTCACACAGATCATCTGGCCTTCCCGTGCCATGAACGCCTTCTGCAACGAGCTCACGGCCTCGTTCTTCCTTCCCAAGAGAGTTAACAGCTTCGCATCCTGTAGGGCTGCTCGCCGGCAAGCGGACGCTTTGGAAGGTGGTCGAGCAAGTTCTGCAGGGAGGTCTGGAGGTCGGAGTTTCGATAGATTTCTCCAGCAGCAGCGGCCAGCGCTGGGTCTGCACTCAGCGCTATTCTAGCGACCCACTGATAATGGGGGAGAGGCAGGAATTTCAGTGCAACGAATCGGTGGAGGCGCCGTGTCCTCCGCCTTGTGCACCACGCCCATGCCTCCACCGCCGAGTTTCTCGACGCAGCTGTTCGGTACGGTCATTGGTCTATTGGGCGCTAGCACAGACTGAACTGCCAGCGCCTTACGAGCCTTGCTGCCCACCATCTCCGTTTAACTGTCTTTCCAGCCTGTAAGTGAACGGGAAGCGGCAATCACTCATTTGCCGCCCATCTCTGGTTCAGCCGCAAGGTAAGTCAACGCGGTGAGGCGGTATCATAGTAGAAGAGCGTTCTGCTTGAGCAAAGTAGCAATGTCCGAATTGCCGAGCTTGCGCGTATCATGGAACGCGGAAATTGTCAGGAGAGGCGAGTATGAGCAACACGAGGAAGGAAAGACTGACGACGCCACAGATTCGCGAGAATGGGAAGCATCGCCCGGCGAGTTGGGACGAGGCTCTGGACCGGGTTGCCGCAGGGTTTCGACGGGAGATCGAGAAACATGGCCCGCGGACGTTTGGGATGTTCAGTTGTTCGAAGACCACCAATGAACTTAATTACGTGGCACAAAAGTTTGTGCGGTCGGTGATCGGTACCAACAACATCGACAGTTGCAACCGAACTTGACACGCGCCCAGCGTCGCCGGTCTGGCGGCGGTATTCGGAGCCGGTGGGGGAACGAGCTCGTACCGCGAAATCGAAGAGTGCGAGGTAATCCTGCTGTGGGGTTCGAACGCCCGCGAGACACACCCGATCTTTTTTCACCACGTCCTGAAGGGGGTTCGCAACGGAGCGAAATTGTACGTGGTGGATCCGCGGCGCACGAGTTCGGCGCAATGGGCGGATGTGTGGCTGGGGCTTGACGTGGGAAGTGACATTTCGTTGGCCAACGCCATGGGTCGGGAGATCATCGTATCCGGTTTGGCCAATGAGGCCTTCATCCGGCACGCGACGAGTGGATTTGAGGCTTACCGCCAGTGCGTGGAGAAATACACGCTGGACAGAGCGGAGCGCGAGACCGGTGTGCCAGCGGAAGCGATTCGGCAGACGGCGCATGCTTACGCGAAGGCTAAGAGCGGCCAGATTTGCTGGACGCTCGGGATTACGGAACATCACAATGCAGTGGACAACGTGGTGGCGCTGATCAACCTGGCGCTGTTGACAGGACACGTCGGGAGATATGGCAGCGGCGTGAATCCGCTGCGCGGGCAGAACAATGTGCAGGGTGGCGGAGACATGGGTGCGATTCCGGACCGTTTGACCGGGTTCCAACACCTGGAGAATCCGGAGCTGCGAGCGAAATTCGAGCGCGCCTGGCGCGCCAAGATTGAGCCGAAGCGCGGATGGCATTTGAGCGCGATGTTCGATGCTATGGAGCGCGGGGAACTGACCTTGCTCTATGTGTTGGGAGAAAACCCCGTGGATTCGGAGGCCGACCGGCATCGCGCGGTGAAGCTCCTCCGCGGGCTGAAATTCATGGTAGTGCAGGATCTTTTTTGCACGAGGACGGCGGAGATGGCCGATGTGGTCCTGCCCGGCTCCGCCGGATGGTGCGAGACCGAAGGGACGGTGACGAGCAGCGAGCGGCGCGTGCAGCGTGTGCGCGCAGCAGTGCCGTTGCCCCATGGTGCGCCGGACGACATCGAGATTATTTATCAACTTGCGCGCCGATTCGGACACGAATGGGGTATGCCGGACGCTGAAGCCATCTGGAACGAAGTGCGGCAGTTGAGTCCGATGCATGCGGGCATGAGTTACCGCCGGCTGGAGGAACTTGGCGGGATTCAGTGGCCGTGTTACGACGAGACACATCCCGGCGAAATGTACTTGCACAGCCGGCTCTGGCAGGAACCGTTGATCGGTCCGCGCGCACCGTTCCATGCAGTGGAGTTCGAGCCGCCCGTGGACGAATTGAATGAGCAGTATCCGATGCGGCTGACCACCGGGCGCTATTTGGATTCCTACAACACCGGTGCGCAAAGCCAGCGATTTCCATCTCCGCTGCGCCGCGCCGCGACCATCGACCTCTCGCCGGAAGACGGCGAGCGGTACCAGGTGGGCGAAGGAGAAAAAGTACGCATCAGTTCGCGGCGCGGGTCGATAATCGCTCCGGTGCGCTTCGACTCGGGATTGCGGCCCGGACTGGCCTTTCTATCGGTCCATTTTCACGAGCAAGTAGCGACGAACGATCTCACGATTGACGCCGTGGATCCCAAGTCCGGAACGTCCGAGTTCAAGGCGACGGCGATTCGCATCGAGAAATACGCGGAGAAATGAGTGGACCTGCATCTGACCGCGGCAGCAGCAAGCGCTGAAGAACAAGCTGCTATTGACGCCCTGCTCGGCGAACCGGAGTCCAGTTGGGACGGCGGAGCGAGACAGATCGAGCGCGATGGGCGCGCAGTGTTCGGTGGTGGGACGGCACGCTCGCGTCGGCATCTGCTGCTCCCCGTGCTGCATGCGATTCAAGAACGAATCGGCTGGATCAGTCCCGGTGCGCTCAACTATGCGTCGGTACGATTGAACGTGGCGCCAGCCGAAGTGCATGGCGTCGCTTCGTTTTATGGAATGTTTTCGCTGTCGCCGCGGCCTCCGGTGACTGCGCATGTGTGCGACGACATTGCTTGCATGACTCGCGGCGCAGGCGCGCTGTGCGCTGAACTGGAACACAAACTTGGGCCGGCGGGATCGCCTTCGGAAGGCGGGCAAACCATCTGGCAACGCAGCGCGTGTCTAGGGCTCTGCGAACGCGCTCCGGCGGCGCTGATCAGCGCGGCGGGAACGACGGCGCGAGAGCGCGTGGTTGCGCCGGCGGCCACGGAAAATCTTATTTCCACCATGCAAGATGCCGTGAACGGCAGGCTTCCGGCAGAACCTGACACATTGAGTACGAAGCTCTCGGTGCCACAAGCGGGGCAGGCGCAACTGCGCCTGTTGCGGCGCGCAGGACAAGTCGATCCGTCCAGCATTGAGGATTATCTGCAGCGTGGCGGTTATGAAGCATTGCGACGGTCGTTCGAGCTTGGCGCGGAACGCGTCATCCAGGAAGTCATCGATTCGAAATTGCTGGGGCGTGGGGGTGCGGCATTTCCCACGGGGAAGAAATGGGAAGCGGTGCATTTGCAGCGCCATCTTGGGTACCCGCATTACGTAATTTGCAACGCGGATGAATCGGAGCCGGGCACCTTCAAGGATCGTATCGTGATGGAGGGCGATCCGTTTGCGGTTTTGGAGGGGATGACGATTGCCGGGTTCGCGGTGGGCGCGCAGAAGGGCTACGTCTATGTTCGCGGGGAGTATCCGCTGGCGACGGAGCGGCTGAATCACGCCATCAGAGCCGCTCGAGCGCAGAAGCTCTTGGGGCAGGACATTCTCGGCCGCGGACTTCGTTTTGATGTCGAGCTGCGGCGCGGGGCGGGAGCATACATTTGCGGGGAAGAAACGGCGTTGCTCAATTCGATCGAAGGCTACCGCGGTGAACCGCGCAATAAACCACCGTTTCCGACGCAGTCTGGGCTGTTTCACCTGCCAACGGTCGTCAACAACGTCGAGACGCTGATCAATATTCCAGAGATTATTCTGGGCGGCGGCGCCGCTTACGCGCGGATCGGCAAGGGAAATTCCGCCGGGTATCGATTGTTTTGCGTTTCAGGTCACGTGGTCCGTCCGGGTGTCTACGAAACGCCTTACGGACCTACGATTCGAAACGTGATCGACATGGCGGGAGGTGTCGGAGGGACGGGGCGTCTGCAGGCGGTTTTGCTCGGTGGCGCGGCCGGCAGCTTTGTTTCGCCGATGGAACTCGACACTCCCTTGACGTTTGAAGGGACGCGCGCGATCGGTGCTACGCTCGGCTCCGGAGTAGTGTTGTTGTTCGATGATTCCACGGATCTGCAGCAGGTGCTTCTTCGCATCGCGGCGTTTTTTAGGGACGAGACCTGTGGGCAGTGCGTGCCGTGCCGAGTTGGCTCGGTTCGCCAGGAAGAGGTGCTGCAGAGGCTGGTTCGCCGCCAGACGATTGGTTCAGTCGCCGAAGAGCGCAACACTCTGCAGGAGATTGCACAAGCAATGCGCGATGCCTCCATTTGCGGATTAGGGCAAACAGCCTCCGGCGCAATTCTTTCGGCGATGAATCGATGGAGCCTATTTTCATGAGCGAGCCGTCCCAAGCGCCATCTCCGCTGATCCCTGTGCCGCGGGCACCGGTCCCGCAGATCCCCGCGGCAGCTCCGCGCCGTGAGATTGAAATCACCATCGACGGAAAGCGTGTGGCGGTTCCGGAGGGCGCCACGATTCTGGAAGCGACGCGCAAGCTCGGCATCGATACTCCTACGCTTTGCTTTCTTGAAACGCTCACTCCCGTGAATGCGTGCCGCGTCTGCGTGGTGGAGCTGGAGGGATCGCGCACGCTCGTTCCCGCATGCTCGCGGAAAGCTGAAGCGGGCATGGCCGTTCACACCGAATCCGAGCGCGTGCTACTCAGCCGCCGGCTCGTGCTGGACTTCCTGGCGTCATCCGTGGACGTCTCGACCGCGCCGACGCTGCGAGCTTACATGGAGCAATACGGCGCGCGCCCCGACAGATTCGGCGCGCGGGCCCAGACGGTGGCGCAGGCGCCGAAAATCGACAACGAACTCTACATGCGCGACTACTCGAAGTGCATCCTTTGCTACAAGTGTGTGGAGGCTTGCGGAGTGGATGCGCAGAATACCTTTGCGATTAGCGTCGCGGGGCGAGGCTTTTCCGCGCATATTTCCACGGAGTTCGATATTCCTCTGCCGCAATCGGCGTGCGTCTATTGCGGCAATTGCATCGGCGTGTGCCCCACGGGCGCACTGATGTTCAAGACCGAGTACGACAGGCGGGCGGCGGGGACTTGGGATGAAACTCAGCAGACGCAGACCGACACGATTTGTCCGTATTGCGGTGTGGGTTGCGAACTTACGGTTCACGCGCAGGAGGGGCAAATCGTGAAAGTGAGCTCGCCGCTGGATCATTCGGTCACGCAGGGAAATCTCTGCATCAAGGGACGATTTGGTTGGCAATTTACAGATTCGCGAGCAGCGACTTGATGCCCTGCCGAAGAAACCCTTTCCTTCTTCTCGTTGACAAAAAACAAAGCTGAATGCTTCCCCTCCAATCTTGCGCTCATTTCATCCTTACTGCATGCGGTACAACGCTCTCAATCCAGTGACGCACAAGGAAGCCAAATTGGACTGCCGATGGGGAAAAGAGCTTCCGGATATTGCATAAATTATCTTGACCGCTCCTGGATGCTTGACATGTATGGACGCTATTCTTCTCGCCTTCTGGTGGGAACGCGCCTGCGGGGTGGGATCACTGCGAGTGGTTGAGTAAGTGGTGTGTGGGCACGCGGTGGTTAGCCAAGCGAGCGCTCCGGCATTGCTTTGCGTGTCTGTGCTCTGGCGTGCTCGCACTCCTCTCTCTCCCAATATTCTTGAATTGCCAAAAAATTAAGAAGGGGTGGGTACGTGAAAAAGATAGGCGTATTTTTCTTTTTTCCCGGTTTGTTTCTGATTTATTAAACCATCTCGCAACCAGCCAAGCCGCAAACAGTAACGACTGGGACCGTGATTGGAACGGTCACAGATCCCAGCGGAGCTGCGATTATGGATGCGACAGTGGTACTGCGCAACAGAGCTACCAACGGCCAAGCAACGCAGAAGACCAATTCAGCCGGTCAATATACCTTTGTGAACGTGGCACCGGGCGAGTACGAAGTTACAGTAAAAAAGGATGGCTTCCGGACAGCGGATGTGGCCTCGCTTACGGTGGAGGTGTCAAGGAGTTACAACGTGGATGTGAGACTGGAGATCGGCGCGGCGTCGGAATCGGTGACAGTGACGACGGAGGCGCGCGTCGAATTGCAGACTACGGACGCGCAACTCGGCGATGTCGTGGGTGGTACGACACTCGTGCGTTTGCCAACGCTGCAGCGTGATGCCTCTGAACTATTGACCCTTCAACCTGGTACTACACCCTATGACACGACGGCGAACGGCGGTTTTGGCAACCAAGGAGGCACAGTGGCAGGCGCCCGTAGCGACCAGAACACAATTGTTATGGACGGAATCGACATAACGGACAATACCGTTGGGGGCGGCTCGAACGCGCAAAACTTCATTCCCACGGGAGTGGAGAGCCTGGAAGAGTTTAAGGTTGGGGTTACGAATTCAAATGCCACGTTCAGCCGTGCTTCCGGTGGACAGATCACCCTGGTCAGCAAGGGCGGCGGCAACACACTTCACGGGGATGGCTATTGGTTCCATCAGAGCGATGGTTACAATGCCAACTCCTGGGACCTCAACCGTGTGGGCCAGAAGAAATCGCCGTTCAAGGATAACCGCGAAGGAGTCAGCATAGGTGGTCCTGTCTTCCATAACAAAACGTTTTTCTTCAGCAACTATGAAAAACGGCGTTTTCCAGCCGGGCAGACGGTAACGCACATCGTCCCGACCGACAGCCTGCGCAACGGCATTCTGGAATTCAAGGATGGCGGCGGAGTACTCCGGCAGTATGACCTGGCCACCGCAGCCAATTGCGGCCCCGGCGGCAATCTCGCTTGCGATCCCAGGGGCATTGGCATCAGCCCGACAGTGCAAGCCCTGTACAAACTGAAC
>Ga0066700_10000348_pt1 | contig 15892 bp, 10 predicted proteins | sample GraSoiAngelo_149_FD_66460 | JGI IMG/M metagenome (GOLD analysis project Ga0066700, IMG submission 66460) | Grasslands soil microbial communities from the Angelo Coastal Reserve, California, USA - 14_1009_09_30cm | ecosystem: Environmental > Terrestrial > Soil > Grasslands | place: USA...
CGCAGCGCTCTTTTCCGCTCCGAAGATGGCGGCAAGACGTGGGAAGAGCGAGACCGCAGCAATTGGATGGTCTGGCGGCCGTTTTACTTCGCCAACCTGATCGTCGATCCGAAAAACGAGAACAAGGTTTACAAGCCGGACCTCACATTGATTGTGAGCGAGGATGGCGGCAGAAGCTTCAGCGTGATCGGGAACGGCGCACACGGGGATTTCCATGATGTCTGGGTGAATCCCGACAATAGCGATCATGTCATCGCCGGCGATGACGGAGGCGTTTGGTATTCCTACGACGGCGGCAATACCTGGTGGAAGGGCAACAACCTTCCCATCTCGCAGTTCTATCACGTGAGCGCGGACAACGCCGATCCTTACCACGTATTCGGCGGATTGCAGGACAACAGCGTGTGGATCGGGGACTCACAGTATCCGGGCGGAATTACCAACGGCCGCTGGGAAAATATTTTTGGAGGGGATGGGTTCTGGGTATTTCCGGATCCCGCCGACGCGAACTACGTTTACGCCGAATCACAGGGCGGCGAGATCGGTCGAGTGAATCGATTCACACTCGAGGCCCGGCTCATCAAGCCGCAACCCAATTACGGGGAAGGGAAGTTGCGTTTCAACTGGAACACTCCGATCCACATGAGCCCCAATGAGAAGGGCACGATTTACATCGGCGCACAATTCCTGTTCCGCTCCCGCGACCACGGTCAATCGTGGGACCGCATCTCGCCAGATCTCACTACGAATGACCCGCAGAAACAAAAACAGGAAGAATCCGGCGGCGTAACTGTCGACAATTCCTATGCGGAGATGCACACCACGATCTACTCCATCAGCGAGTCGCCGCGCGATGGTCAAACCATCTGGGTTGGAACCGATGACGGAAATCTCCAACTGACGCGCGATGGCGCCAAGTCCTGGACCAATGTCGTCGGCAATATTCCGAATCTGCCGAAAGCCTCGTGGGTTTCGTGGGTGGAAGCGAGCCTCTATGATGCGGGTACCGCTTATGCAACGTTCGATCGGCATACGTTTGGAGATATGGGGCCTCACGTCTTCAAGACCACGGACTACGGGAAGACCTGGACGCCGATCGTAGTCGCAGACAGCGGTGTGCGCGGCTATGCGCATGTCATCAAGGAAGACTCGCTGGTGCCCAATCTGCTCTTCCTGGGAACCGAATTCGGTCTCTGGATTTCACTGGATAGCGGTAAACACTGGGCGCAATACAAAGGTCACGAATTCCCCAACGTAGCTGTCCGAGACATCGTGGTGCACCCGCGCGAATCGGATCTGGTGGTGGCCACCCATGGCCGCGGCATTTGGGTCGTGGACGACATCACGACGTTGCGTAAGCTGACTCCCGAAGTCATGGCGCAAGAAGCTGTTTTCCTCCGGGCCAAGCCCGCGCAGCAGCGGCTCCCGGCCAATGGCGGCTGGGCGGAAGGAAGCGCAGTGTTCACCGGGCCCAATCCACCGGACGCGGCGCTGATTACCTACTACCAGAGCAAGCGTCACATTTTTGGGAAAATGAAACTGGAGATTTTCGATTCCCAGGGCCAGCTGGTGGATACCCTCCCTCCGAACAGCCGCCGCGGCATCAGCCGCGTGGAGTGGCCCATGCGCCTTAAGGCGCCCCACGTTCCTCCCGCCGCCACGGCTGCGTTTGAAGCGAACCAGGGCCCCAGAGTTTTGCCCGGCACCTACACAGTGAAAATGACGCGCGGGAAAGAGACCTACACCACGCAGCTTGTCCTGGAACTTGATCCGCGTGCTAAGTTCTCGATGGAAGATCGCAGACTGGAATTCGACGCAGCGATGCGCGCCTACCGACTGCTCGGGGAGATGAGCTTCCAAGTCGATCGCATCAACGGCGTTCACGACGCACTCATGGAGCGCGGCACAAAACTGAAGGGAGACCCCGCCTTCGGCAAGAGGCTACAGGAACTCGCCGGCAAAGTGGAAGCCATGCGAAAGAAGATCGTGGCCACGACGGAAGGAGGAGCCATCACCGGTGAGGAGCGAATCCGTGAAAAAACGACGCAACTTTACGGCGTCATCTTGAACTATGAAGGCCGTCCAACCGACTATCAGATCGCGCGCATCGATTCGTTGAAGAAAGAACTGGAAAAAGTGGCCGGTGAATTTGATGCCGTTGTTACCAAGGAGCTTCCCGCCGTGAACAAAACACTCTCGCAGAAAAAACTGGAAGCCATCCAGCCGATGGACCGCAAAGCCTGGGATGTCGCGAACAGCGATTCGGAAGAAGGGGCCCGCACTGGCGGCGCTGCCTTGCATGAACGCGATTAATTTCTACGTGGCCTATAATTGCCGCATTTCTAAACCACCCTCCGCAAACACATGACCATGTCGGCGAGATAGATGCGAACAAGTACAGCGACTCTCGAGCATCGAAGGCTGCGGGATACGCTTATAACCGAACGGTGCGCGGGACCTCCGGCCCGCCTGCAGGCATTGACCTTTCCGATGGCGGGTCCAGTGAATCACTCGTTCGCCGTCGCCCGGAAGGACGAAGGCGGATGTCAGTCTCATTTTCCGAGGAGCTGACGAGCATAGGCTGGTGCTTTGCCAGCATCTTCGTGTTTGAAATAGGCGTACACTCCGACGCCCTGGCCAAGCCAGGCGTCGAAGCGTTTTCTCCAGGCTGTAATTTGCTTCGGAGCGTAGTTTTCAAGTCGCAAGCGGGCGTAGGTGAAGTCGGCAGTAAGCACATCGGGAGGCGTTTGCTTGTCGGTCTCGGACAGGCAAAGCGCCGTCTTGTGTTGACGAAGAACGGAATACGTTTCGTCGGTGTACCACGACGGATGGCGGACCTCCAAAGCGAAAGCGAAGGCGGTTGGGCGAAGAGCAAGAAAATCCTCCAGCAGAGGACGATCGAACTTGAAGTTGGGCGGCAGTTGAACGAGGATTGGGCCCAGGTGGTCGCCGTCGTTTAGAACGCTGGCGACTTCCAGGAAACGTTTCACAGTGCTCTCGCAATTGCGGAGCCTTTGAATATGGGTGATCTGTTGGTTGGCCTTCAAAGCGAAGCGAAAGCCTTCCGGCACGCTCTTGGCCCAATTCAGAAGGGCGTTCTCGGTGGGCATGCGATAGAAACTGTGATTGATTTCGACCGTCGAGAACTGCTGGGCATAGAAGCCGAGCATTTGGCGGTCGGGAAGCTTCCCTGGATAGAAGCTGCCCTTCCACTCCTTATAGGAGTATCCGGAAGTGCCCACGCGAAGCTGTCCCGGGTGAGGGATAGAAGACCTCCGTGGAGGGCCATTAAATCACAGGCCAGGCGCTGGGAAAATAGGGACAGCCCCTTTCGCCACGAGCGCCTATTGCACAACCTCGCTAAGTCATTGATTTCATTGGCGGGAATTGGGTTGTGCAACACCTGCTAGTGGTTTTTTTTCGCCGATGGCGAGACCCGACGGCTGAGCGATTCGATAGCATTCTCCAGTCGTTGACGTCGTTCCCAGAAATCGCCCCAGAGATCACCCTTCTCCTTTAAGCGCGCAAAGACCGTCTTTATGTTCAGTGATGCGGGGCGTAAGCCGGGACGCAATTCGCGGGGTAACAGCGGAGCGGAAACGGGCGCTTGCGGGAATGCTCGCACGGCGTAGGGGGCAGCCAGCGGGCGCCCAAGAGCATTCTGTTGGACGTCGATCAGGACGCGACCGGCGGGACGACGTGCGACGGATCGTTCGTTGGTTACCAGATTCGAGTGTTCGGCGGTTACGGTTCGAGCGACGATCTCGGCGAAGGTTCGTAACTGTTCGTACGTATAGACGGGCTCAACAGGAATATACAGGTGGATTCCAGTTGCGCCTGAAGTTTTCAAGAAGCTCGCCAACCGCAATTCTTCCAACTTTTCATGGAGAACTCGAGCGATCGTGACTACAACGGAGAAATCGGTGCCCTCAGAAGGATCGAGGTCGAAGAAGAAATAGTCAGGATGCTCAAGATCGGCATAGCGGCTGGACCACGGGTTGTGGTCGATGCAACCGAGGCCGGTCAAAAACAGCAGGGAGGCCCGATCGTTGGCGGTGGCGTAGTGTATTTCTTCTCCGCGTTTTTCGGAATCGAGGGGCATGGTTGTAAACCATTCTGGTATCCCCTCGCGCAAGTCCTTTTGAAAGAAAGCTTGGCCCTTGATTCCGTCTGGGTAGCGGCGCAAAACCAAAGGCCGATCGGCGAGAAAAGGCAAGACGAAGTCGGCCATGCGGTAGTAGTAGGCCAGTAGATTTCGTTTCGTGTAGCCGGACTCGGGAAAATAGACTTTGTTCAAGTTGCTCAGCCGCAGCCGTTTGCCGTTGAGTTCAATGGTGACGGTTTCCGAGCCTCCCTTGAACAACTCAGCTTCGATCTGGGCTTTTGTGTTGAGTACGCGGCCGACGAACTCGGGGGCTCGAACTGCAGTTGGATCGGCGGCGGGGGCGGCTTCGTTCTCCCATTGGCAATCCAAGGGACGCGCATCCTCGCGGAGCGCGAGGAAAACAGGATGACGCAGGGAGTGCTCCTGTGTCCAGCCGCTGAACTTGACACGCGCAACTAAAACCGGAGAGACCCAGGATGGCCTTTCGTTGGTTTCGGGCACGGTGTCGAACGGGCAAGCGGGAGCCGCGAGTTCCTTCAACTTGCTAGTTACTTCTTTTAGCTTTTTCGCGTCAAATCCACTGCCAACATGACCGATGAATCGAAGTTTTTTGCCTTGATACAAGCCCAACAGCAGCGAGCCAAATGGAAGGGCAGCACTGCGAGGTGCACTCCAGCCGCCCACGACAGCGTCCACCGTTTTAGTAATCTTTAGCTTCACCCAGTACGGACTTCGATCACCAACGTACGGGCTGTCGGCTCGCTTTGCGACGATCCCTTCCAAGCCATTCTGTTCTGCCAGCCCGAACAGTTCTTTTCCGTGCTCCAACTGATGGTCGGAGTACCGAAACTGTTCGGACGTGCGAAGCAATCGGTACAGGAGCTGCTTGCGATCGAGGAGTGGAGTTTCGCGAAGGTCGTATCCGTCACAGTAGAGAAGATCAAAGACGAAGTACACGACAGGGACCCGCGAGAGGAGGCTCTCGCTGGGAGCCCGCACGTGCATGCGTTCCTGCAAGAGTTCGAAGTCACTGTGACCACGGGTGTCTAGAGCGACGATCTCTCCATCAAGAATTGCCTGGCGGGCGGCCAAGGCATCGGGAAGAGAGGCCAGTTCGGGATAGCGCTTGTCCATGTCAACGCCGGTGCGAGAGCGTAACGTCAAAGCGTCATTCTCAATTCGGGCTAGCGCGCGCACACCGTCCCACTTGATCTCAAAGAGCCAGTTGGGATCGGAAAAGGGGCGGTCGGTGAGCGTCGCCAGCATGGGTTCCACGCGAGACGGCATCGAGCACTTGCGTGCGCCTTGCAACTCTGCCGCGCGAATTGGGCTTGCCTTGCGTTTGGGGGGCAGCTCCTCCTTAATCTCTTCTAGCGTGCGTCCCGTGAGGACCGAGCCGTCGTGCTCCTCGATGTTCCAAGCGGAATCTTCGGCGGCGTCCTTGTGTTTCATCATCAGCCATTCGTTGCCCTTCTCGCTGTGCCTAAGCTTGACCAAAACGAAGCTGCCCCGCAGCTTCTCGCCGTTCAGATTGAACTTGATTTCCTCCCGTTCTAGTTGCTTTCGCGCATCGAGGGTGCCCTCAACGGTGAAGGTCCCGCGGTCCCAAACCATAACCGTTCCTGCGCCGTAGCTGCCCTCGGGGATCTTTCCTTCAAAGCCGCCGTAATCGAGCGGATGATCCTCGGTTTCGACGGCCAGACGTTTGTCCGCGGAGTTAAGCGAAGGTCCCTTGGGCACAGCCCAGGACTTCAACGTGCCGTTGATGGCCAAGCGGAAGTCGTAGTGCAGGCGACGGGCAGCATGTTTTTGGACGACGAACGTATTTTCGGAAGTGGCTTGAACGTCTTTGCCAGAGGGCTCGGGAGTTAGGTCGAAGCGGCGTTTTCGCCGGTATTCTTCAAGCTTGGACATGAAGGCATTCTATCCCAGACTTTTCCTTGGGCCCCAGGCCTGCCCATCCGATGCAAATTAGTATGAAGCTGACTGATAAACGACCTGCCCAGGATTCGTCTTGCTTCCTGCCGGCGTGGACGGCTAATCTTAAAGGCTTGTGCACCGTCCCAAGGCTGCCGTCGAAGGAGCGTTCACATGGCCACGACCGTCTGGAAAGGCCACCTCACCTTTGGCCTGATTTCGATGCCCGTCCGCATGTTTGCCGCCGCCCGCGGTGAACGAATCAGTTTCAACCAGCTCCACAAGCAGTGCCATTCGCGTCTCAAGCAGCCCCTGTTTTGTCCCGTCTGCAATCGCAACGTGGAACGGTCCGAAATTGTGAAGGGCTATGAATACGAAAAGGACCAGTACGTCTTGTTCAACGAAGAAGAACTCGACAAGATCGAGCCCTCCTCGGCGCGCGTGATGGAGATTCTGGAGTTCGTGAAGCTGGATGAGATGGATCCGCTGTACTTCGATTCCTCCTATTACCTCACGCCGGAAGACGCCGGGGTGAAAGCTTATCAACTGCTGATGAAGGCTATGGAGGAGTCCGGATACGGAGCCATCGCGAAGCTCACCATGCACCAGCGCGAACACATCGTGATTGTCCGGCCAGGGACTAAGGGCATGACGCTGCATACGATGTTTTATTCCAATGAGATTCGCGCGGCGGAGTCCGTTCCGACTGACAAGATCGAAGTGAAAGAACAGGAAAAGAAGCTGGCGCGACAACTTATTGAAAGTCTTGCGGCTCCCTTCGAGCCACAAAGATATCGGGACGAGTATCAAGAGAATGTGCGGGCGATGATCGCTGCCAAGCTCAAGGGCCAGGAGGTAACCGAAGTTGCCCAGCCGCATATGGCTCCGGTGATTGATTTGATGGAGGCCCTCAAGAAAAGTCTCGCGGAAAAGCAAGCCCCGGCTGCGGCGGCCGCACCCGCAGCGCCAGTGCCGGTGGGCAAGAAACCTCCAACTCGAGCCGTGCAACCGATCTCATCGGTGCAGAAAAAGGCAGGAAAGAAGGCCACCGGTTAATTCCTGATGGGTGCGACGGACAGATTCACTCCGGAGGAGACCCAGCGCATTGTGGGTCTGACCGGGAAGCAGCTGGATTATTGGGACCGCTTGCGCCTTGTCTCTCCCCGAAAAGAACAAGGAAGCCGCTTCTACGACTTCGGCGACCTGATTGGCCTGCGCACAGTAAAGCAATTGATCGAAAAAGGAGTGCCCGCCAACCGTTTGCGACGAGCGCTTGCCGCGCTTCGTGAGAAACTTGCCCAAGTCCACGCGCCGCTGGCGGAGCTGCGTGTTCTTTCCGATGGGAAAGATATCGTTGTGGAGCGCGGCGGGGCGCGACTGGAACCGCTGTCGGGTCAGTTTGTGTTGAACTTCGAGATTGGCGAGCTTGACGAAAGAGTTCGTGTCATGGCGAGTCGCAATGCCGATGAGTGGCTGGCCACGGCACTCGCTTATGAGGCCGAGGGAAAGACCCGGGCCCAAGCAATCGATGCGTATGAGCGTGCCCTATGCGTCGATCCCCAGAGGCTTGAGGTACTGATCAATTGCGGGACGCTTTGCTACGAGGATGGAAATCTCGAAAAGGCGTCTGAGTACTTCCGTCGCGCTCTCGGATTGGACGCGGAAAACGCTTTGACCCATTTTAATCTAGGGAGTGTGCTGGAAGAAATCGGCGAAGTCGAAGCAGCACGGCGGCACCTCCGGCGAGCAGTTCGTCTGGATCCAAACTATCCCGACGCACACTACAATCTGGCTTTCGTTTGCGAGAAGCTGGGCGCGTATGCCGAAGCGCAGGAGCACTGGGAAGCATATGTCCGACTAGACCCCGTGGGCCCTTGGTGCAACTATGCCCGCCAACGCCTCGCCTCTTCCAAGACGGCCAAGTCGGCCAGTAACAAGTAAGGGCGAACTAAGGTTGCGGTGAGCGACAGGAGAAGCCTAGCCTCGGCCGTCAGCAGGGGACGTACAAGGGTCCAGTCAAGTTTAGTTGAGGTATAGAAATGTGCAGGAACATCAAAACACTTTTCAACTTTGATCCGCCCGTCACCGCAGCAGAGATTCAAGCTGCCTCTCTCCAGTTCGTGAGAAAAATCAGCGGTTTTAGCAAACCGTCGAGAGCCAATGAGGCCTCGTTCCTGGCTGCTGTCGATGATATAGCGGAGATTATCGACCCGTCTCATTCATGCCCTCGAAACGACCGCAGCACCGAAGAATCGAGAAGAACAAGCCGCAAAGGCCAAGGCTCGCGCCTTTTGAGAGAGTCGTACTCGAGTCCGCCAAGCACGGCCTCTGATGAGCGTGCTAAGTCCTTGCTAGGGTATGAGTTGGCGGAGCAGGAGGAGTCGGAATTCTGACCTGCTGAGAACGCGTAACTTCAGAGCCCCTGACATTTAACGGCTCAATGCTTCGCAGTTGGGAACCCTTCCGCAAGAGTGACCAACAGGCTCATCAGACCTGCAGTTTGCGCAGATAGGGAACGCTGGCTTGCATCATTTCCAGGTTCATTTCGACGAAGTAATTCTTTATGCCGCCCACTTTCGCTGCGGTAAAGATTTTCTTCCAATCCAAAGTGTCTTGCCCCACGGCCATCACTTTCTTAGTTTCTGCCGACCAGCCTTGTACGTGCATTGAAATGAAGCGGCCCGGATACTTCGTGAAATACTGAGCGGCGTCATAACCCTGGCTGATCGTGGAGACCTGGAACTGAAACTTGACCAGCTTCGGATCGAGAAGGTCCAGCAACAAGTCATAAGTCCGTTTGCCGTCAACCATCGAGAGTTCAAAGTCCTCATTGTGAAGGCCCTGCTGGATGCCAGCCTTAGCCGCCTGTTCGCCCATTTTGTTGTATTCGTCGGCCGCTCGCTTCACATCATCCATTGTCGGTTTCCGAGGCCCGCCGAGGCTTGGCACAATCATTTGCGTCAGGCCCACATCTTTCGCCCAGGCAATTCGGCCCTGTTGATTCCCCCTCAGCTCCTCGATGCCGAAGTGAGAACTCACAGTACTGACACCTGCGTCGCCGAGAATTCTCCGGAGCTCGGTGCCTGTGTATTTGCCAAGGCCCGCGAAGCCCGAATCGGCGTAACCTACCGGCGAGCAAAGCTCAATGGTCTGAAATCCGGCCTCGGCAAGCCGTTTGATCGTGCCGGGAAAGTCCTCGGCGATCATTGCCCGAACAGGCCACGTCTGACATCCGATGGGCATGCCCAGCGGATTGGCGCGAAGCTCCCGTGCACCGGCGGAAACAAAGCCGGCCGCGGCGGCACCCTTCGCCGCATCCTTAAGAAACTCTCTTCTCGAAATCGCCGACATTGACGCCTCCTTGCTCGCTGATATTTTGCTACGTGGCTGTGCCACGCCTGAACCGGTGAAATCTGCAGCTCTAAGATTACACGTACTCGTTAAAGTTCCCACCCTCTTCGACGTTCCGGGCGGACGTAGTTCTGTGCGAGAGCGGAGTTAACGACTCTCAGGTTAGAGCGATCCCAATTGAGTCTTTGTCCCAAGCGAGTAGCGAGATTTCCCAGGAGCAAGGTCTCGGTGACTAGGCCCGAAAATTCGAAATTCCCACCGGGCTTGACTTTGCTTCCCTTGCAGGCCTCCAGCCATTCCCGTTCGTTGCCAGGTGACCTTGGCAGTGTTTTTGCCGGCTCTTTGTAGCTATTCATCTTCGTCTCGGGAATGATCTTTGGACGAGCGCCATTGAATGCGCAAAGAATTTTGCCACGGTCTCCGATGAAAAGAAGCCCTTCGTCATTTTCTTCCCCGTCCCCTTTTAGCGGACGGTCTTCTTCCAGTTCCTCTGGACGCGGAGGTTTTAGACCACCGTCATACCAGCTGAATTTCACCGGTGGCATGTCGCCACGGGCCGGGAAGGTGAAGCGGATGATCGAAGCCAGCGGGTAGGTCTCTTCGTAGCGCTCGCTCGAACTCGCTTCCACACTCATCGGCGCTTCCAGCTTTAGGACTCGAAAAATCGTATCGAAACTGTAGGAACCCATGTCGCCAAGAGCGCCACAGCCAAAGTCGCTCCACCCGCGCCATACAAACGGCAAGTACGCATGGTGGAAAGCGCGTTCGGGCGCCGGGCCGAGCCAGAGATCCCAATCCAAACCCTCCGGCACCCGTTCGGCTTCTTTGGGTCGTTCGAGACCTTGCGGCCAGTACGGACGGCTGGACCAGTTGCTGACTTCGCGCACTGGCCCAATTGCGCCATCCCAAATCCATTCACACAGCAAGCGCGTGGCTTCAGAGGCTTGATTCGCGACAGCGATCTGAGTGGCCACGCCGGCATCGCGCGCGATTTCGGCCATGCGGCGGGCTTCATAGATGGTGTGGGTCAAAGGCTTCTGGCAAAAGACATGCTTGCCCTTCTTCATCGCCGCCACGGATACGGCCGCGTGCAGGTTGTCGGTGGTGCACACGACAACGGCATCGAGGTCCTTGTGCTTCTCGAGCAGCTCCCGGAAGTCGCTGTAGGCCGCGCAGCCGCGAGACTCGCCGGAACGTCGCTGAAGACCGTTGTAGGCGTCGACGATTTTCTGACATGGTTCGCGGCCTGCAACGCCACTGGTCACCTGGAGAGAATGGGTCAATTGCAGGGCCTGGTCGGGGCTGAGCCAATCCCAGCCACTATCGACGCCCAGCAGTTTGCGAACGGACTTGCAAAACTCATGCGTATCCCACTGCGGGTGATTGGCGCTGGACCGGTTGGGATCGCAGACGGCGACGCCTTGCACGTCGGGTTCACTCAAAAAGCGCAGCATGACGCGCAGGCCCTGCGAGCCAACGCCGATAAACGCAATATTGACCTTGTCGCTCGGTGGAACATATCCCGCGCCGCCCAACACCCGACGCGGTACGATGGACAGGCCCATCGCCGCCGCAGCGGTTTGCCCTAAGAACGTGCGCCGCGAGACCGAGCTCTCTAGGAAGCTCTGAGACCGAGGTCGATTTTTCACTGTCCCTCCTAGCAACAGCTCACAAATACCGCAGGAATCTGGTGGCTGCTCGCATTTTGCAGTGATTTACCACAATACTGCTCAACTTGGATACTGTAAACGAACCAGGGGTCTGCATGTGCGAAATTGGCAGTTGCACCACTTGCGGCCGATTGCGAGCGGATGACGGCGTGCAGCATCCCTCCTTCCAGGAAGTGCAATCTGGACCGGGAAAAGTCCTGGTCACATATCCTGGATTTGTGGGAGATTCAGGCACACATTCTCCAGATGGAACCTCTTTCTCAATACCGACCCGCGTGAAAGACTGATGCAATCTAAGACGACCTAGCACACCCAGAGCTCCCTGGCAGTTCATTTCCGTCTGATCAGAAGTTGTCCATTCCGCTTAAAATCCGAGATAAACTGCATCTGCAAACTGCGGTGATCAATTCCGAGAGTGATGCGCCCCGCGAATAACAAATTTGCGAAATTCATGGCACTCCAAGTGGGCCGACCACGTTGAGCACAGAAGCTTGCATTGACGAGGGACCTGCCTCGAGAATCAACCAATTGCTGGATGTCCTCGTCACTGAGGGTGGAAGCGATCTACTGCTCGTTCCAGGTGTGCCCGCATGCGTGCTTTTCGAGGGTCGGGTAAAGAGGCTCGAAGAGCGCGTTTTGAACGGAACAGAGATTGAAGCAACTGTCCTCCCTGCCTTAACACCGCACGCGCTGAAGAATTATCGCGCCATTGGAATTGCGGATTCCTCGTATCGAGTCAATGGATCGGGTAGATTTAGAATAAATTTGCATAGAGAGCGGGGCAATCCTGCCGCCGCTATCCGCGCTCTGCCCTCATCCGTACCCACCTTGGATGCCTTGCATCTTCCAGCTTCCGTTCGTTCCCTTGCCCGGTTGCCTCGAGGCTTGCTTCTAGTCGGGGGACCAGCAGGGTCAGGAAAATCCACGACATTGGCCGCTCTAGTTAACGAGATTAACCAAAATGATGCGCGGCACATCGTCATCGTCGAAGACCCTATGGAATACGAGCACCGCCACCTTCGCAGCATTGTTGAGCAAGTGGAGATTGGCACGGATGCTCCAGATTTTCCGACGGCATTGCGGGCCGCAGTTAGGCAGGCGCCGGATGTGATCGTGGTGGGAGAAATGCGTGATGCCGAGAGTATGAGAATTGCTGTGGCAGCTGCAGAAACCGGACACCTAGTCTTGTCGACGCTCCACACGACAGACGTTGCAACTACAGTTGCCAGAATCTCTGATAGCTTTGCTCCGGAACGCCAGAACACCATAAGGCAGGAGCTCGCGATCGGATTGGCAGCAGTTCTAACTCAAATCCTACTCCCCAGCAAGCGAGGCGGTCGTTTTCCCGCAGCTGAACTCTTAATGGTTGGCTATGGTGCTAGGCAGCACATTCGGAGAAATATGCTCCAGCACCTACACCAGGAAATCGCGATTACAAAGAAAAAGGGCTCTTTCAGTCTCGAAGATTCGCTACTTAGCCTGATCAATCAGGGGCACATCGAGCGGGAGGACGCTTTGCTATGCGCTACACATCCTGATGACCTAGAAATTCTGTTAAGGGATGACCCGCGAAGTCTATGACTGCAGTCGTCAGCTTGCCATCCACAACGCGGGGGGAGTCGGAAGCCTGTCGGAGGCTTCGCCAGCGTAAGTTAAGTTACTGATTCTGCGAAGTCACAAAAAAACTTCAAAATGCTGTAAATCCCGAATGTGGGCACGCATCGGGCACACGAGAATTTCGCCCAGACTCAGCTCGGCGAACGGCAAGGAGGGTGATTCCTGTAATGCTGCTTCGGAGCGCACGCTGCTTTTGACAAGCTCGCAGTGCCTTGCGCAGTGCCGGCGTGGCCCGCGGGTCACGCTACGTGTTGATTGGAGCGCGTGCAGTCGAGAGGCGAGTCACCTCGCGGGGTATGCTGATTGCGGAATGATGTTCTAGCACTGCCAGCAATGAAGCAGAGTTCGTGGTGTTCGCTGTAGAGTTGCTCTTCAGGTGCATCAAGGAAGTCCACGTCAAGTTCGTAGTTTCTTGCTGTCAAATATATCTCTGCGTTTCTGCGCCCCCCAGCATCAATAGAGCAGCACGACGATGCGGAAGCGCGTAAACCCTGAGGCCCCTTTCCCAGGGCAGGCGCCCACTGCTGCAGACTTGTAGCGGCGGGATTGAATCTCCTTTTCCATAGTTCCTGGGAATCGGGAGATGTCGGGCGTCTCATAGTGCGCGATGTACTTTGCCTTGCTGTTTCCCACATAGTCTCGGTCGAGTTCGCAGCTCTTCCGCGCATCGTCCCCAATTTTGAGCAAGCGTAATCCGCGCGCAGTGAGAAGTTCCCCGACGCGTTTTTCCTGCTCCTCGATCGAGAGGACCGCGACGGCATGCGCAAAGTCCTCTACGGCGTATAAATCCACGCTGCCCTCGACTACCGCAACCCCAATCGAATCAGCGATGGCGTCAAGGATATTCGCCCGGTGCCCGGGGGAATGCATCCAGCCGTCATGGAACTCGTCGGCGGACGCCCCCATGGCAATATTCTCTGTAATATGGCTAAATCTTGCTCCTGCCTCTCGCGCCCGAGTCGCCAGGTCCGCTTCACCGGGCACTTGGTGCTCAAATAAATCCTGTTCTGCCATCTGTTCGGCATGCTTGCGCGCCGCGCGTGCCAGGCCCTCATCCCATTTCAGAATTGGCAGATGCCTTGCCAAACGTTCGCGATTCACGGAATCGAATAACAGTTGTTCTGCGTTGGAGGTTTTCTGCTGAGCCGGGCACGCGTGTGCAAAAAGGAATGCAAACGCAAATATCTGCGCCGCCCTATGCACCAGGCAACTCCTCATCATCGCACGGTCCTTCACCATTCGCAGCAGGCATCTAAGGCACCTTCGTCATTCGCCCGGAAAACCAATCTTGCTACCGAAAACGACCTCTAAACAGGTGATAATGGCAGTCTTGCTTACGTGAATTCAAACACAAAGGCCACCGTTAGCCCTCCGCCAAAGGCTCCAGTTGGGTTTTCCCGCATTTGGGTATAAGATACCTCCAAGTTCGGGTCGTTTCCTTCGGTAATTCGCTGGTTGGAGTCCGCATGTTTTTGTGCGTGCCGCGTCGCGCCTTCCCCGTTCTCATCCTTTTCTTCGTCCTTGCTCCCTGCCTATTCGCGCAATACTCATCTCTCCCGCCTGGGGAAGACCATCCGATCTTGGGTTTCAAGTTACAGAAGGAACTGGGAAAAGCCCTGGAAGCGTTGCGGGCCAACAAACCTGCCGACGCGCGCCACCACTTGGATGCAGTTTATCGGTCTGCTCCTGGTGACGCGGACGCAAACTTCCTTTTTGGCGTTTATTCCTCACAGATGAACGACTGGGTGCACGCTAGGAATTACTGGGAAAAAGTGTTGGCCCTCTATCCAAACCACCTGGGAGCCCTGTTGTCCTTGGGTGGTGCCCTCATGCGGGAAAGCAAGCCGAATGAAGCAGCTCAGTACCTCAACCGGGCTGTCGAAGCCGAGCCCACCTCCTGGCGTGCCCACGCGGTCCTCGCGGACGCTTACCTCCGGCAGGGCCGGCTAGAGGAATCCATCAATCAAGCAGAGCGCGCACTCGAATTGGGTCATGGCCAGGCGGGAATTGTTCAGCCGCTCCTGGCGCGGGCCCTCAATCTACACGGCGATCGCGAGCGTGCCATCCGGGTTCTACAAGCGTATCTCCGGGAAAATGCTTCGGACGCCGCCGCCGCGAAACAGCTCGAGAATTTGCAGACTCCCTTCGAAGCAGCAACGGAATTTCCGTCCGGCACGGTATCGACCTCCCCGCCTCAGCCTATGCTGGCAACCTCAGCCCTCTTGCCTTCTAATTGGTTGCCCCCCGATATTGATGAAAAAGTGCCGCCGGTCGAATCCGGCGTCGCATGCAACCTGGAAGAGGTCATCGCAAAGTCCGGCAACCGCATCCAGGAATTTATTGCCAATGTGGACCAATTCACGGCAACCGAGGCAGTGACCCACGTATCTATCAACAAGTGGGGATTTCCTTCTCGTCCCATCAAGTTCGAGTTCAACTATGTTGTTTCCATTAAGAAGAACCGGCTCGGCCTGCTGAATGTGGAGGAGTATAGGGACTCTCATTATTCGGCGGCCCAATTTCCCGATGGTATCGCCACCACAGGGCTGCCCGCCCTGGTACTCATTTTTCATCCTTCTAACCTTCAAAACTTTGCCCTTACCTGTGAGGGACTGGCGCGGTCGCACGGCGCGCCAGCTTGGCAGATCCATTTTCACCAAAGGACCGATCGACCCAATACCATTCGCACCTATCAGTTGGGAACCCAAGGCCCGGCTTACTCGGTCCCACTTAGGGGGCGCGCCTGGATCGCCGCGGACAGCTTTCAGATCGTACAGTTGGAAACGGATCTCGTCGCCTCTCTGCCGCAAATCCGCCTCGCTGCGGATCACGCCGCCATCGAATATGGTCCCGTGCACTTCCGCTCCCGCAACCAGGATATGTGGCTGCCTCAAATAGCGGAGGTCTTTTACGATTGGAGGGGTCGTCGCACTCATCGCCGTCACAGTTTCAAAAACTACTTGCTCTTCTCCGTGGACGACAAGGAACGCATTTCACAACCCAAGGCCCAGGGCGCGAAGCCTCAGTAAAGCCAGGCCGGAGGTAAAGGATGGCACGAAAGGCCTTGCTTCTCTGCGGTATCCTCATCTTCGCTGCTTTATGTCGCCATGAACGTCTTTGTAGCGACGCCGTGGGAGGGCTACAGCTCCGCCTCTCAAACGGTCAGCCGGCTGTCCGCGGTCGGCGAGTGCGAATGAGACACTTAGAATGGTGGAGGCGGGGGGAGTCGAAC
>Ga0066700_10000356_pt1 | contig 15820 bp, 13 predicted proteins | sample GraSoiAngelo_149_FD_66460 | JGI IMG/M metagenome (GOLD analysis project Ga0066700, IMG submission 66460) | Grasslands soil microbial communities from the Angelo Coastal Reserve, California, USA - 14_1009_09_30cm | ecosystem: Environmental > Terrestrial > Soil > Grasslands | place: USA...
GCCGCGGGTCGGCTCGACGGAAGTCTGGGAGTTCCTCAACCTGACGGTGGACGCCCACCCGATCCACATCCACCTCATCCAGTTCCAGCTCATCAACCGGCAGGCGGTCGCGATCGATCCGAATACGGGCGCGCCGACCTACACCGCGGCCTACGCCTCCCGCTTTCCCGGTGGGGCCTACGCCGGCGTCAGGCCAGACGGTAGCTGGGGGCTGGTGAACTATCCGCCCGGTATGATCATCCCCGGCTACGGGCCACCAACCGACTACTCGAAGCCCAACGCCGATGGGGCGCTCGGCGGCAATCCGGCCTTCAGCCCGTTCCTGCTCGGCCCGATCATCCCGCCCAACCCCAACGAGGGGGGGTGGAAGGACACCGTCAAAGTCTTCCCCGGCTTCGTGAACCGCTTCGTGATCCGCTGGGCGCCACAGGCGACCCCGGTCGGCGGGGTCCAGCCGGGCCAGAACCTCTTCTCGTTTGACCCCACCACGGGGCCCGGCTACGTGGTGCATTGCCACATCCTCGACCATGAGGATAATGAGATGATGCGCCCCTATCTCCCGACGCTCTGATCGGCGATTGGTGCGCCCTCCGACGCAAGAGGGGCGGGGACACGCACGCTCGTTGTGGTCGAGACCCTGTCTGGGAGCCGTGGCCTGACGCTGTGTCTCTCAGACACGGCATCCTGTGGTGCCGTCAGGCTGGGCCGTCGCCGTTCCAGGCAGATGATGCCGACTTAGCGTGGGCAGATGAACGTCCTCTTCGTGTGCACGGAAAACATCGCCCGCAGTCCGATGGCGGAGGTGATCTTCAATGAGCTGCTCGGCGGCGACGCCCGTCACCGCGCACGCTCGGTGGGTGTGGCCTCCCACGCCAAGAGACGCCTGACGACAAGGGAAGTGGCCTGGGCGGATGTGGTCGCCGTCATGGAGATGGAGCACCTCGAGCTGATCCGGATGCAGTGGCCAGACAGCGAAGTGAAGACCGTGGTCTTGGACGTGCCCGACCTCTTCGAACCGAGTGACGCGGCGCTTCGCGAGCTTCTCACGCCGAAGATCCGGGCGCTGATCGAGGAACTGGATCGCTGATGCCAAGACGTGGTCGGCTCGAGTCATTAGCCCTCGCGCGGGGGACTCACCTCCTCGTGCCACCAGGCGAATGGCCCAGGCCCCCGACGGGTGCCACTGGGCTCCGCGTACTTGCGGGAGGATCCCTGTCGAGGTTGGGGGGGCGCCGCCGTCGATCCCCGGTCGTTTCAGCCTCAGGAAGGGGGTGAGAAACGGGGCGGTCACATCCAGATAGCCAACGTGGGCTGCCCTCATTCGAGACGCGGGAGCGAAACCGATGGCCGGCCCAGCCCACCGGCGTGTACGCCACCTTCGTGAGCGCTGAGGACTCCGCCTTCGTGCTCGACCGCGGCGACGGGCAGTCCGTCGAGCTCATTGAGACCGATCAGGTGGGCGGCGGCGCCAAGATCTTCTTGACGGGGCGAGCGGGAGGAGGACGCGAATAACGGGGTATCGGCCGGCAGTGAAAAGAGAACGAGCCGACGGGCGCACTGGGCGGAGGACGCCGCTGGTAACGTGCGATGATCTCCCCCCGTCCCACGGCACTCAATGAGGACGAGACATCGGTGGGGAACAGCGAGCCAAAAAGGAGGTAGGGTATGAAGCGCTCAGGGGTTCTCGCAGCCGCGTTGTTGACGGTAGTCGTTGCGCCGGTGGCCGCCGAGGAGGAGGCGGTCCAGACGCGGCTCACCGGCTATCAAGAGACGCCATTGACCCTCAATACAGCGGCGAGCGGAGAGTTCACCGCGAAGATTCATGCTGACGGCACCGCGATCGACTACGAATTGACCTACCGGAATCTTTCATCGCCGATCACCCAGTCCCACATTCACTTCGGCCGACCCGCGATCAGCGGACTGATCGTGCTCTTCCTGTGCACGAATCTGACACATCCTGCCGGCGTGCCGGTTCCTCAGGCTTGCCCCGCCGCCCCGGCGACCATAACTGGAACGCTCACCGCGGCCGACATCATCCCACGTCCCGAGCAGGGAATCGACCCCGGAGCGGCCGGCTTCGCCGAGGTGCTGGAGGCGATCCGGACGGGTGCGGCCTATGCGAACGTCCACACGACGATCTTCCCATCCGGTGAGATGCGCGGCCGCCTCCGCGCCGGCGGGAACGACAATCGTTGACGGCTAGCCGCTAGGGCGGCGCCTCGATCGTCTGACCGGCCTCGGTGGCCGGACGGCGGCCACCGAGGCCGCGCGTTCGTATCTCTTCCCCTCTGGACAGAGGACACACCCACGCCTCCTAGCGTACGGAGTCACACGGAGCGAACCGTGCCCTCGATCATGACGCATGCGCTCCTCGTTGCGGCTGCCGTTGCGGTGGCGCCACGCCGAAATCGCCGGCCGCCCCCCTGGCATCTGTCGGCCGGCCTGTCGATGGGTCGCCAACGCACCCCGCCTGGCGGGGGCTCCGCCTGCGATGTGGCCGGCGCCGGCCCCGCCGGCACGCGCTCGCCCGCCGGGTCGCAGGTGCGAATCCGACGGCAGGCCGCCGGTCCCCCACCCCGACGCGGGCGCAGCCGGTCGTCAGAACCCTCGCTTCATCGCGGCCACCCGACCTGGCCACATAAAGACCGGGCTGGTAGGCGGGGGGTCCGGGAGCGTAGCGGGCGCGCGCGCATCGAGCAAACCGCGGAGACCTATGGCAGCCCGCCGCGGCACGAGTCATCCGTGGTCGGGCGGGGCCGACACCTCCGGGCGTCGAACCGTCGGCCCACTCGGCAACCGCGCGCGACTCTGCGCACCAGGCGACCGCCGTGTCGCCGCACCGGGCCCTTCCTTTCGGTGGTAGCATTCTATGGGGATGATCTCCTCGCTCTACGCGCGCGCGAGCCGACAGGCATAGTGGCCGAGGTCGATGACGCCCCGCTGGTCGGTTCACCCGGAGAAGACGCCGCCCGCGCCGGTCGTAGCGCTCGCCGAGCAGATCGAGCGCGACGGCGGGCGCGCCCTCGCCCTCTATCAAGACCCCGTGGGCGAGCACTGGCAGATCTTCTGCCTGCTCCCGATGGCAATTGTGGACGCGACGCCGTACCAGCGCGATCTGTCCCCCACGCACGTCAAGCGCCTCACGGAGGTCGTCAAGAGGGTAGACCGCTTCGTCGACCCGATCGTCGCGATGTCGCCCAAGTCCGGCGTCTACTGGACGCCGAACGGCAACCACCGGCGCGTGGTGCTCCAGAAGCTCAAAGCCGACCTCGTGCCGGCGATCCTCGTGCCCGAGCCCGAGGTGGCGTTCCTCATCCTCGCCCTCAATACCGAGAAGGCCCACAACCTGAAGGAGAAATCGCTCGAGGTGATCCGGATGTACCGGGGGCTCGCCGAGGAATCGCCGAGCGCCACCGAGGAGGAGTTCGCCTTCCAGTTCGAGGCGCCGCATTTCATCACGCTTGGCCTCCTCTACGAGGCCAACAAGCGCTTCGCCGGCGGGGCGTTCGCGCCGATCCTCCGGAGGGTCGACAAGTTCCTCCGGGGCGGCCTCGCCAAGGCCCTCGAGGAGCGTCGGGAGCGCGCCGATCTCGTCCGCGCGGCGGACGAGGCGCTGGCTCTCGTCGTCGCGAAGCTCAAAAAGCGTGGGATCCGCCACCCGTACGTCAAGAACTACGTCCTCGCGCGCACGACGCCGCTCACCCGCGCGCGCAAGACGCTGCCCCCGTTCGAGCAGGCGTTCAAGAAGCTCGGGGACAATCTCGAGGCCTTCGACGTGGCCAAGGTCCGGTACGACGACATCCAGCGCACCGCCATCATGGCGGCGCCCGCGCCGGCCGAGTGACCTGCCATGCCGAGACCGGCCCGGCTGAGCGACGCGGACGCCGGCGAGCGGCTCAAGTCGCTTCCGGGCTGGACGATCGCCGGCGGCAAGCTCCACCGTGTCTTCCAGTTCCGCGACTTCACCGAGGCGTTCGGCTTCATGGCGCGGGTCGCGCTGCTCGCGGAGAAGCTCGACCACCATCCGGACTGGCAGAACGTCTACAACCGGGTGACGATCGACCTCGTCACCCACGACGCGGGCGGCCTCACCGTCCTCGACTTCGAGCTCGCGGCGAAGGCGTCCGCCGCCGCCGGCTCTTGATGGGCGGCGATCGAGGGCGGTCGCGGCGCCGCGCGCCGGGCCGGCCGCTCCCCCAGCCACGATCGCGGCGCGCCGGCCGGATGGGGGAGTAGGTCGCGGCCGTGGAGTTCGCCGGGAAGGTGGCGGTCGTGACGGGCGGCACCGGCGCGCTCGGGCAGGCGATCACGCGGCGCTTGGTCGCCGGCGGTTCCGTCGTCGCCGTCCCGTTCGTGGTGCCTGCCGAGGCCGAGGCCCTGCGGGCGTCGCTCCCCGTGGCCGAGCGCGATCGGCTCCACGCGACGCCGGCCGACGTCGCGGACCCCGCCGCGATGGACGGCTTCGTCGGGGGGGTGCTCGCGCGCCACCGTCGTGTCGACATCCTCGTGTGCGCCGTCGGCGGCTTCGCCGCGGGCGACCTCGTCTCGACGCCGCCGGAGGCGTGGAACCGCATGCTGACCCTCAACCTCACCACGACGTACCTGGCCTGCCACGGGGCGCTGCCCGCGATGCTCCGCGCCCGGTCGGGACGGGTGATCACGATCGCGTCGCGTGCGGTGGTGCCGCCGATGGCCGGCTTCCTCGCCTACACCGTCGCGAAGGCGGGCGTCATCGCGCTCACCCTGGCGCTCGCGCGGGAGGTCGCGCCGCACGGCGTCACCGTCAACGCCGTGTTGCCGAGCACGATGGACACGCCCGCCAATCGCGCCGCCATGCCCGACGCCGACCGCTCCGGGTGGGTCTCCGTCGACTCGGTCGCCGCGGTCGTGACCCTTCTCGCCGGCGACGGCGCGCGCGACGTGACGGGCGCGCTCATTCCCGTGTAGCCGTTTCCGCACGATGCCTGCCGAGTCCGCTCCGCGCGCCGGTCCCGCCGCCGCACTCCCTCGGGGGAACCCTGAGAGAGGGACGAAGTCCTCCGCCCCACCCAGCGCCGAGGCGCGGCGGCTCGAGGAATCGCGCCAGCGCACGGCACACTGGAAGCGCTGGGGCCCCTACCTGAGCGAACGCCAGTGGGGCACGGTGCGCGAAGACTACTCGGAGGACGGCACGGCCTGGGAATCCTTCCCCCACGACCACGCGCGTTCGCGCGCCTACCGATGGGGCGAGGACGGGCTCGCCGGCATCTCGGACAACCACCAGCGGCTCTGCTTCGCGCTGGCGCTCTGGAACGGCCGGGACCCGATCCTCAAGGAACGCCTCTTCGGCCTCGGCGGCATCGAGGGTAACCACGGCGAGGACGTCAAGGAGTATTACTTCTACCTCGACTCCACCCCGACCCACTCGTACATGAAGTGGCTCTACAAGTACCCCCAGCGGGCCTACCCGTACGAGGGCCTGGTCGCCGAGAACCGCCGCCGGGGCCGCGCCGCCCCCGAGTTCGAGCTGCTCGACACCGGCGTGTTCGAAGAGGACCGGTACTTCGACGTGCAGGTCGAGTACGCGAAGGCCTCGCCCGACGATATCCTCGTTCGCCTGACGGTCTGGAACCGCGGTCCGGAGCCGGCCGAGCTGCACCTGCTGCCGACGCTCTGGTTTCGGAACACCTGGTCGTGGGAGATCGGGGCCGAGCGCCCCCGGCTTACCGTGGGGCCCGCCCTCGAGGGCGCGCGCTGCGTCGAGGCGGACCACCCAACGCTCGGGCGCCGCCGCCTCCTCTGCGCGGGTGGCCCCGACCTTCTCTTCACCGAGAACGACTCCAACGCCCGGCGCCTCTGGGGCGTCGACGCCCAGAGTCCGTACGCGAAGGACGGGATCAACGAGTTCGTCGTCCATGGCGCCGTGGGCGCGGTCAACCCGGCGCGGACGGGGACGAAGGTCGCCGCCCGGTACCGTGTCGTGATCGCCCCCGACGGCCCGCGGGAGGTCCGCCTGCGTCTGACCGACGCCCCGCCCGGGTCCGGGCCGCTCGGGGCCGAGTTTGAGGCGGTCTTCGACGCCCGCCGGCGCGAGGCCGACGAGTTCTACGCCGAGGTCGTCCCCGACAAGCTCTCCCCGGACGGCAGGCAGGTCATGCGGCAGGCGTTGGCAGGGATGCTCTGGTCCAAGCAGTGGTACCACTACGATGTTCAGCGCTGGCTCGACGGCGACCCCGCCGGCCCGCCGCCGCCCGCCACGCGCCTGACCGGGCGCAACCACCGCTGGCGCCACCTCTACAACGAGGACGTGATCTCGATGCCCGACAAGTGGGAGTACCCATGGTACGCGGCGTGGGACCTCGCCTTCCATTGCGTGGCGTTGGCCCTGGTCGACCCCGACTTCGCCAAGAATCAGCTCGTGCTCTTCCTCCGTGAGTGGTACATGCACCCGAGCGGCCAGCTCCCCGCCTACGAGTGGGCCCTCGCCGACGTGAATCCGCCCGTGCACGCCTGGGCCGCCTGGCGGGTCTACAAGATCGAGAAGCGCATGCGCGGCCGCGCGGACCGCTCCTTCCTCGAGCGCGTCTTCCATAAGCTCCTGCTGAACTTCACCTGGTGGGTGAACCGCGAGGACCCCGAGGGGCAGAACATCTTCCAGGGCGGCTTTCTCGGCCTGGACAACGTCGGCGTCTTCGACCGCTCCGCGCCGCTCCCCACCGGAGGCCACATCGAACAGTCCGACGGCACCTCCTGGATGGGCATGTACTGCCTCAACATGCTGGCGATCGCGCTCGAGCTCGCCCGGGACAACCCCGCCTACGAGGACGTCGCCTCCAAGTTCTTCGAGCACTTCGTCTACATCGCGCGCGCCCTGAACGACGTCTCCGGGATCGAGCTGTGGGACGAGGAGGACGGCTTCTACTACGACGTGCTCCACCTGCCCGGCGGCGCGACCCACCGCCTCAAGGTCCGCTCGATCGTCGGGCTGATCCCGCTGCTCGCGGTCGAGACCCTCGAGCCGCAGGCCGTCGACCGGCTGCCCAACTTCAAGCGGCGCATGAGCTGGTTCATCGACCATCGCCCCGAGTTCCACCCCCACCTCGACACCACCCGCCGCTCGGCCGACGGCGAGCGGCGCCTTCTCTCCCTCGTGCCCCGCCAGCGGCTCCGGCGCGTGCTGGCGCGGATGCTCGACGAAGAGGAGTTCCTCTCCTCCTGCGGCGTCCGCGCGCTCTCCGCGCACCACCGCGATCACCCGTACCGGTTCGCCTGCGACGGGATCACGGAAGGGGTCGCCTACGAGCCCGGCGAGTCCACGACCGGGCTCTTCGGCGGCAACTCGAACTGGCGAGGCCCGGTCTGGGTGCCCCTCAACTTCCTCCTCATCGAGGCGCTCCAGCGGCTCGACTGGTACTACGGCCACACGTTCCAGGTCGAGCTCCCCACCGGGTCGGACAGGCTTGCGTCGCTCTGGGAGGTCGCGCAGGAGCTCTCGCGCCGGCTTGTCCGGATCTTCCTGCGGCGCCCGGGTGGGCAGCGACCGGTCCACGGCGGCGTCGAGAGATGGCGCACGGACCCCCACTGGCGGGACCTCGTGCTCTTCTACGAGTACTTCCACGGCGACACCGGCGCCGGCATCGGCGCGAGCCACCAGACGGGCTGGACCGGCCTCGTGGCCAAGCTCCTCCAACAGAGCGGCGAGTAACCGGGCGCGCACGCGTCGGAGACGGGCCGCCGGACCGGGCGTCGGGGGGAGGGGGAACCCCCGACGCCTCATGTCGCTCGCGCATCGTCCGGCCGGCGCCGCTCGGGCCCCCCACATTCCCTACAACACTCCCGCGCGCCGCTTGACAGCCCAACGGGGCCCTCCTAGAGTGGAGCCGCTCTTGCGACCGCGGCCAGCTCGGAGGTGGCTCGGGTGCGTCGTCCGCTCCTGACCGGCATCGTGGCGTTGTCGACGACGCTCGCGGTCGTCCCGACCGGCGGCGGGACGATGGAGCCGCCGATCAAGATCGGCGTCATCGAGCCGCTCTCCGGCCCCGTCGCCGCCTCCGGCAACTACGTTCGCATGGGTGCGGAGATCGCGCGGGACTGGATCAACGCGCGCGGCGGCGTGAACGGCCGGCCGCTCCGGCTCCTGATCGAGGACGACAAGTCCGATCCCAAGGAAGCCGCCAGCGCCGCCGAGAAGCTGATCGTCCGCGACGGCGTGCCCGTCCTCATGGGCGCGTGGGGCAGCTCGATGACACTCGCCGCCATGCCAAAGCTCGAGGAGTACGGCGTCCCCATGGTCGTCGAGACCTCGAGCGCGGCGGCGATCACGAAGCGCGGCAACCCCTGGGTCTTCCGGATCAGCCCGACCAGCGAGATGGAGGCGCTCGGCGTGGAGAAGTATCTCGACGCGCTCGGTGTCAGGCAGGCGGACTTCATGGCCGTCAACACCGACTGGGGCCGCGGCGCGGTCCTCGCGTTCAGCGGCATGCTGAGGCGGCGGGGTCTCGGGGTCGGCACCGTGGAGTACATGGACCAGGCGGCGACGGACATGAGCGCCCAGCTCACGAAGATCAAGAGCGCGGGGGGCGACACGCTCTTTCTGACGACCGGGGTCGAGCAGATCACGCTCGTCCTTCGGCAGGCCCAGGAGCAGCGCGTCCTGGTGCGGGTCATCACCACCGGTGGCAGCTCGTCGCCGAGTCAGCTCGTGAAGCAGGCCGGCGCCGCGGCGGACGGTTCGTACCACATCGTGTTCTTCATGCCCTGGTTCCCGGAGGCGATGCCGGCCCCGAAGCTGGCCCAGGCCTTCGTCGCCGAGTGGACGAAGCGGGGCAACCCGTTCGAGGGGCTCACCGAAGGGTTCCGCGGCCACGACGGGATCCTGACGATCGCGGAGGCGATCCGGGTCGCCGGGAGCCCCGAGCCCACGGCCATCCGCGACTCGCTCTGGCGGGTCGACGTGATGGGCCTGAACGGCCCCATCAGGTTCGAGAAGGACGGCCCCCCGGGCCGCGAGAGCGGACAGAGCCGGCCGAGCATCTTCGTCGTGCAGATCCGTGACGGGAAGGCGGCGCTCCCGGCGTTCGTCCAGAAGTAGGTGGCGGTCCTTCTCCAGCATCTGCTGAACGGGCTCGTCCTCGGCGGCACCTATGCCCTGCTCGGCATCGGCCTCACGCTGATCTTCGGCCTCATGAACGTCGTGAACTTCGCCCACGGCGAGTTCTACACGCTCGGCGCCTACCTGACCTTCGCCGGCGCCAGCATGCTCCGCGTCAACTTCCTCCTCGCCGTCGCGGCGGCGATCCTCGGCGGCGGCCTCGCTGGTGCCGCCTGCGAGCGGGTGCTCCTCCGACCGCTCGCCGGCGAATCGATCGACACGACCATGCTCGCGACGATCGGCCTCTGGATCGTGCTGCAGAACGGGGAGCTGCTCGCCTGGGGCGGCGTCGCCCGCAGCATTGCCCACCCGTTTCCGACCCCGCCGGTCGTGCTCGGCCCGGTCTCGCTGGCGCCGCTCCGGCTCGCCGTGCTGGGCGCGGCGCTCGTCCTGATCCTGGGCGCGCACCTCCTGATCCATCGGACCTCACTCGGCGTGGCCATGCGCGCGACCTTCCAGGACGGCGAGACGGCCGCCCTCATGGGGATCGAGATCGGCCGGATCCGCACGCTGACGTTCGCCGTCGGGTCCGGGCTGGCGGCCGCCGCCGGCGCCCTGCTCGGCCCGATCTTTCTCGTCTACCCGGCGATGGGCGACCTCGCCGCGCTGAAGGCCTTCGCGGTCGTGATCCTGGGCGGCCTCGGCAGCTTCGCGGGGGCGACCCTCGGCGGCCTGCTCCTGGGCGTCGCCGAGGAGCTCGGCGCCGGCTACGTCTCGTCTGGCTACCGCGACGCCGTCGGCTTCGTCATCATCATCCTCGTGCTCCTCTTCCGCCCCGCCGGCCTCTTCGCCCGTGTCGGGCGCGTCGGATAGAACCGTCGATGGCCCGGGCGCCCCGTCGGCCCCTGCGCGCCGCACTGGTGCTGTGCCTGCTGGCCGTTCCCCTCTGGCTGCCGAGCCCGTATCACCTGCACGTCCTCATCATGGCCGGGATCTTCGCGATCCTCGCGCTGAGCCTGAACCTCCTCCTCGGCTACGCCGGCCTGCTCTCGCTCGGCCACGCGGCCTTCTTCGGAATCGGCGCCTACGCCTCGGCGCTGCTCGCGCTCCGCTTTGCCTGGCCCTTCTCGGCGGGCTTTGCCACCGCGGTCGCGGTCGCGGGAGGGATCGGCTACCTGACCGGCCGGCTCGCCATCCGGCTGCGCGGCGCGTACTTCGTCCTCGTTACGCTCTCCTTCGCGGGCGTGGTCTCGCTCGTGAGCGTCAACTGGATGGACCTCACGAACGGCCCCCTCGGCCTGCCGGGCGTGCCCGCGGCGGAGCTTCTCGGATTCGCGTTTGCCACCAAGCGCTCGGTGTACTACCTGGTTCTCGCGGTGGCGGCGGGGGCGTACGTGCTCTGCGCCCGCCTCGTCCGCTCGCGCATCGGCCGGGCGCTGATCGCGCTCCGCGAGAACGAGCCCCTCGCCGCCTCGGTGGGCGTGGACGGCACGCGCTACCTCTCCCTGGCGACGGCGCTGAGCGCGGCCTTGGCGGGGGCAGCGGGAAGCCTCTACGCCCACTACACGCGCTTCGTGAGCCCCGAGGTATTCCTGTTCAGCTACACGCTGACGATGGTCGTCATGGTCGTCGCGGGCGGCAAGGGCACGCTCGTGGGACCGGTGGTCGGTGCGGTCGTCTTCACCGTCCTGCCGGAGGTGTTGCGCGAGCTCGTGGCCTGGCAGTGGCAGATGCTGCTCTACGGGACGTTCCTCCTGCTCACGGTCTTCCTCCTGCCGCAGGGCGTCGTCCCCACGCTCGCCGCGTGGCGGGAGCGGCGGTGAGCCTCGTCGTTCGGGACCTCGCCGTCTCCTTCGGCGGCGTGGCGGCGCTGGCAGGCGTCACGTTCCGGGTCGAGCCCGGCACGATCACGAGCCTGATCGGACCCAACGGCGCCGGGAAGACGACGGCGTTCGACGCGATCACCGGCTACGTCCGCCCGCTCCGCGGCGAGATCGGCTACGGCGACGCGGTGCTCAGCGGGCTCCGCCCCTGCGAGATCGCCGCCCGGGGAATCGTCCGCACGTTCCAGCGGACGAGCGTGTTCCCGCGGCTCACGGTCTTCGACAACGTGCTCACCGGCCTTCACCTCCGGGGCACGGCGACGCTCGCCGGCATCTTGGGCGGGAGTCGCCGGGTCCGGGGCGAGGAGGCGCGGCTCGCGCGCGACGCCGACCGGATCCTCGCCTTCGTCGGCCTCGCCGAGCGCCGGCGGCGCCGTGCGGTCGAGCTGGCCGGGGGCGAGCAGCGGCTGCTGGAGCTCGCGGTCGCGCTGGCCGCGCGGCCGCGACTCCTGCTCCTCGACGAGCCGGGGGCCGGACTGACCGCCGCCGAGAAGCGTGCCGTCGCCGGCTTGATCCGGACGATCCGGGACCAGGGCGTGACGGTCCTCCTCGTCGAGCACGACATGCGCCTCGTCATGGGCGTGTCGCACCACGTCATCGTGCTCAACGGGGGGCGCGTGATCGCCGAGGGGCCCCCGGCGGCGGTGCAGGCCAGCCCCGAGGTGATCCGCGCCTACCTGGGGAGCGCGCGTGCTGACGCTTGAGGCCGTGAGCGCGGGCTACGGGCCCACGCAGGCCCTCCGGGAGCTGAGCCTCACCGTGAGCCGCGGCGAGCTCGTCTGCCTGCTCGGCGCCAACGGCGCCGGCAAGAGCACCGCGCTCAAGACGATCTCCGGCCTCGTCCGGCCGAGCCGCGGTCGCGTCGTCTTCGACGGCGAGGAGATCGGGGGCCTCGGCCCGCCGGAGATCGTGCGCCGCGGCATTGCCCATTGTCCCGAGGGTCGGCGCGTCTTTCCGCACCTCACGGTCGAGGAAAACCTCAGGATCGGCGCCTGGGTCCGGCGGGACGCGACGGTCGGCTCCGATTTGGACCGGGCCTTCTCGTCCTTCCCGGGCCTCGCCGCGCACCGGCGGCAGCCGGCGGGCACGCTCTCCGGCGGCGAGCAGCAGATGCTCGCGATCGGGCGGGCGCTCATGTCGCGTCCCCGGCTCGTCCTCTTCGACGAGCCGTCGCTCGGCCTCGCGCCGGCCGCCGTCGAGGCCACGTTCGCGGTGATCCGGGGCGTCCGGGCGCAGGGCACGACCGTGCTGATGGTCGAGCAGAACGCCTACGGCGCGCTCCGCATGGCGGACCGCGCCTACGTGCTGGAAACGGGGCGGGTCGCGCTCGCCGGCCGGGCGCGCGACCTGCTCGACGACGCGCACGTCCGGCGCGCCTACCTCGGGGGCTGAGCGGGAGATGGGAGCGCGGTACGTCGGCGCCGCGGTCGCCCGCGTGGAGGACCCGCGCTACCTGCGCGGCGAGGCCCGCTACGTCGACGACATCAAGCTCCCCGGCCTGCTCCACGCCGCCTTCCTGCGCTCGCCCCACGCCCACGCCCGCTTCCGCGGGGTCGACACCGCGCGTGCGGCCGCCATGCCCGGCGTCGTCCGGGTCTTCACCTTCGCCGACCTCGAGCCCTTCCTGAAGCCGCTCCCCGTCTTCGGCGCCCCCCCGCCCGGGCTCGCCGAGCGCATCCGCTTCACGATCCGGCCGACGGTCCAGTACGCGCTGGGCCCGGGAATTGCCCGTTACGCAGGCGAGATCGTCGCGATGGTCGTGGCCGACAGCCGCGCCCGCGCCGAGGACGCCGCCGAGGCGCTCGAGGTCGAGTGGGAGCCGCTGCCGGCGGTGGTCGAGATGGTGGCCGCCGCCCGACCGGAATCGCCGCGTCTCTACCCGGACTGGCCCGACAACGTGGCCGTCGGCTTCACCCACGCGATCGGCGACGCCGACGCCGCGTTCGGCGCCGCCGACGTCGTGCTCGAGGAGCGCTTCCGGATCCAGCGCTACGTCGGGATGCCCATCGAGCCCCGCGGCGTGGTCGCCGCCTTCGACCGCCGCGACGGGACCCTCACGACGTGGAACAGCACCCAGGTCCCCCACTTCGTCCAGCAGGGGCTCGCCACGGCGCTCGGGCTGCCGCCCGGCCGGATCCGCGTGGTCGCCCCCGACGTCGGCGGGGGCTTCGGCACCAAGGCCGCGGGCTACCCGGAGGACGCGCTCATCCCGATCGCCGCCCTCGCGCTCGGCCGGCCCGTGAAGTGGAGCGAGGATCGACGCGAGCACATGATGGCCGCGGCCCACGCCCGGCACCAGGTGCACGAGATCGCTCTCGCCGCGCGCCGCGACGGGGTGATCCTCGCCGTCCGCGATCACATCTGGCTCGACCTCGGCGCCTACAGCGGCTGGGGCATCGTCCTCCCGTACAACACGGTCGCCCACCTCCTCGGGCCGTACCGCATCCGCAACCTCCAGGTGGAGGTCGCGGCGGTCGTCACCAACAAGACCCCCAGCGCCCCGTACCGCGGGGCGGGTCGGCCGGAGACCGTCTTCGCGATGGACCGGGCCGTCGACTGCCTCGCGCGGCGGATCGGCCTGGACCCGGCGGAGATCCGCCGCCGGAACTACCTGGGCGCGGACGAGCTTCCGTGGGACCTCGGGATGCCCTACCGCGACGGCAACCCGCTCGTCTACGACAGCGGCGATTTCCGTTCCGCGCTCGAGGCGGCGCTGGCCGCCGCGGGCTACGCCGAGTTCAGGGGCGCGCAGAAGCGCCTCCGCGAGCGCGGAATCTACCAGGGGATCGGGATCTCGGGCTACGTCGAAGGGACGGGGATCGGGCCCTTCGAGGGCGCCACCGTCAGGCTCGACCTCGCCGGCCGCGTCAGCGTCGCCACGGGCGCCGCCTCGGCGGGCCAGGGCCACGAGACCACGTTTGCCCAGGTCGCCGCCGACGCGCTCGGCGTGCCGCTCGACTGGGTCACGGTCGTGGGCGGCGACACCGCCGCGGTGGCCTTCGGCGTGGGCACCTTCGCGAGCCGGAGCGCCGTGAACGCCGGCAGCTCGGTCCACGAGGCCGCGACGGCGGTGCGCGCGAAGCTCGTCCGCGCCGCCGCGCGGCTCCTCGAGGCTGCGCCCGAGGACCTCACGATCGAGGACGGCCGCGTGTCGGTCCGGGGCGCGCCCGGCTCGGCCGTCGCGCTCGCCCAGGTCATCCAGGCGTCGCTTCCGACCTTCGCCCGGGCCGGCGTGGCGGCCCCCGACTTCGAGGCGACCGCCTGCCACCACGTTCCCACCGTCACGTGGGCGAGCGCGGTCCACGTCGTCCGCCTCCAGGTGGACCCGGAGACGGGCGTGGTCACGCTCCTGAGGTACGTCGTCGCCCACGACTGCGGCAAGGTCATCAACCCGAGGATCGTGGACGGCCAGGTGCACGGCGGGGTGGCCCAGGGGATTGGCGGCGCCCTCTACGAGGAGCTCGTCTACGATGAGCACGGCCAGCTCCTCACCGGAAGCCTCATGGATTACCTCGTCCCGACGGCGATGGAGGTCCCGCCGATCGAGACGGTGCACCTCGAGTACCCCTCGCCGCGAAACCCGCTCGGGGTGAAGGGGCTCGGCGAGGGCGGCGCGATCTCGCCGCCCGCCGCCATCGCCAACGCGATCGAGGACGCGCTCGAGCCCTGGGGCGTCCGCGTCACGGAGACCCCCGTGAGCCCCGCCCGCCTGCTCGCGCTGATCGGCTCGCGGCGGACCGCGTGAAGCCGGCGCCCTTCGCGTACCACGCCCCGCGCGCGCTCGACGAGACCCTCGGGCTCCTCGCACGCCACGGCGACGAGGCGAAGATCCTCGCCGGCGGGCAGAGCTTGGTCCCGCTGCTCAACTTCCGTCTGGCTCGCCCGGCGGTCGTCGTGGACATCAATCGGATGTCCGGACTCGGTGAGATCCGCGAAGAGGACCGCCAGATCGCGGTCGGCGCGCTCGTGCGCCAGCGCCGGCTCGAGGTGTGGGCGCAACAGGGGTTCCCCCTCCTCGCCGACGCGCTCCGCTATGTCGGCCACCACGCGATCCGCACGCGCGGCACGGTCGCCGGAAGCCTCGCCCACGCCGATCCCGCCGCCGAGCTCCCCGCGCTGCTCGTATGCCTCGAGGGCAGCGTCGTCGCCCGGTCGCCGGCGGGCCACCGCGAAGTCCGGGCGCGCGAGCTCTTCGTCTCGCATCTCACCACGTCGCTCCGGCCTGACGAGCTGATCACCGAGGTGAGGCTGCCGCGCCTGCACACCGGCGCCGGCTGGGGGTTCCTCGAGGTGGCGCGCCGCCACGGCGACTTCGCGCTGGTCGGCGCAGCGGCGGTCGTCTCTCTCGCGGACGGCCGGATCGCCGAGCCCCGCGTGGCGCTCTTCGGCTGCGGCGCGACCCCCGTCCGAGCCTCCCGGGCGGAGGCGATCCTGGCCGGGCAGCCGCCGACGCCGGAGGCGGTCGTGGCGGCCGCGCGCGATGCCGCGGGCGCGCTCGCGCCCGAGAGCGACCTGCACGCGACGGCCGAGTACCGCCGGCGCGTGGCGCAGACCCTGATGGTGCGTGCCCTCGGCTTGGCCATCGGACGGGCGCGGGGAAACGGCCCGTGACCCGCGTGATCCGCGTCCGCGTCAACGACCAAGCGCACGAGCGACAGGTCGAGGTGCGTCGCACGCTCGCGGACTTCCTGCGTGAGGACCTCGACCTTACGGGCACCCACCTGGGCTGCGAGCATGGCGTGTGCGGCGCCTGCACGGTGCTCCTCGAGGGCGAGCCCGTCCGCGCCTGCCTGCTGCTGGCCGTCCAGGCCGACGGCGCCCGCGTGACGACGGTCGAGGGGCTCGCCGCCGGCGGCCGCCTCCA
>Ga0066700_10000364_pt1 | contig 15675 bp, 12 predicted proteins | sample GraSoiAngelo_149_FD_66460 | JGI IMG/M metagenome (GOLD analysis project Ga0066700, IMG submission 66460) | Grasslands soil microbial communities from the Angelo Coastal Reserve, California, USA - 14_1009_09_30cm | ecosystem: Environmental > Terrestrial > Soil > Grasslands | place: USA...
CGAAGCCTTGCAGGCGTTGAAAACGGTGTCCGGAATTGCCACTGTATATTTCACCGAGCGCGACGTTGTGCGGCATGAACTGGTGCGCGCCATCATTGGCGCCTACCAGCAGCACCGCTCACCCGCGCCGACCTCGCGCAAATAAAGAACCGTATGCTCGACTTCCTCAAACGCGGGCGACTAGTCAAACGCGGCCTTGCCTCGCGCAAGAAGCGCCGTCGCCGGCCGCGCAGCGAACTCATGCGCAATGTGGAAGACTCGCCGTACGTAAAGGTACTGATCTTTGCGCTGTTTGCCGGTGGCCTCGCATTTCTTGTCTTTAGCGGCCAACAGCCGGAACCGACGAAGAATTTTGTAATCGCCCTGCTCGTTTTGGCGACCGCAATTACGCAGCTTTGGATCAACCAGCCGAAGAGCTTTTCGCAAAACTCGCGAATTCTCCTTGTGTTTGGCGTTATGCTTGCGCAACTGGCCGTCACGAAACTGCTGCTGGTCATTTGTAACAGCGGCAATTACCGCTTCTTAAAGCCGGAAATGGCCGGCTTGATCACGCCCTATGCGTTTGCGCCGTTGGTGCTAAGCGTATTGCTGGGACGGCAGCACGGCCTCTATGCCGCATTCTTCGTGAGCCTATGGAGCAGCATGTTGTTTGGCCCAATTGATGCGCCGCTCTTAATAACTAGTCTGATCAGCGGATTCACTGCAGTCTCTCTGACATTGCAGGTGCGACGGCGCAGCAAATTGATTCGCGCCGGTTTCTGTGTCGGGCTCGCGATCTGGCTGTTGTCGCTCACGTTTGGTTTGATCGGGCCGATCAATTGGTTTTACCCGACGGCAAACGACTGGGGAATGATCGGACTGCAAAGCGCTCTCGCCATCGGCAATGGCATCGTTACGGCAACAATAGTTGGCGGTGTACTGCCGATGCTTGAGAATGTATTTGGAATTACAACAGACATCTCCTGGCTGGAAGCTTCCGATCTGAACCATCCGTTGTTGCGCCGCATGACGATCGAAGCGCCGGGCACTTATCATCATAGCCTGGTCGTGGCCAATCTCGCCGAAGCCGCCGCAGAAGCCATCGGAGCGAACGCGACTCTTGGCCGCGTGTGCTCTTATTTTCACGATGTGGGTAAACTGGTGAAACCGGAATACTTCACCGAGAACATGAGCTTTGAACGCAATCCGCACGATGATCTCGCGCCAACAATGAGCGCGTTGATCATCATCGCGCATGTCAAGGAAGGTGTGGATCTCGCGCTCAAGTACCGGCTAAACCAACGGATCATCGACATTATCCAGGAGCATCACGGCACATCGCTTGTGCGGTATTTTTATCAACGCGCGCTTCAGCAGCATGAAGACGCGCGAGCTGGCGGCAAAATCATGAAGCTGCGCGAGGACGATATTCCCGAGGTGAAGGAAGAAAGTTTTCGTTACAGCGGACCAAAACCGCAAACAAAGGAAAGCGCTATCGTAAGTTTGGCCGACACGATCGAAAGCGCCTCCCGCAGTTTGGAGAAACCAACGCCGCAGAAAATCGAAACCCTTGTGAACGAGCTGATCGATGAGCGCATCAGTGACCGGCAATTGGACGACTGCGATTTGACACTTGGCGAACTGAAAATCATCGCCGACCGCTTCCGGTTTACGCTGTTATCGATGTTGCACACGCGAATCGCCTATCCGAAGGCAGGGCCCAAACCGGCAGCGCCCCGCGACGAAACTTTGCGTCCAGATGTAATGGCCGCTACGCGAAAGCCTGAAACAGCTCCGCCGGTTTCAGCGGCGTAATGGTAAGACGCGACCGGCGGACGAACCGAATCTCTAGTCTTCGCGCACTGCGACCTGCAAAACGGAGATATTGTGCCCCTACTTTACAATTGTGGCGGGTGTGCGCGCGGTTCGCGATCTTTTGAGCCGGCGGTACTCGGGATGGTGACGAATGGGCCGCCTTCCATCGGCGTCACTTTGGTGAAAGCGATATCGGGCATTTCGCTCGGCAGTCCTTCGAGAGGGAAGTCTTTTCGCAGCGGAAAGTACGGATAGCCCTCCCACATCAGGATCCGTCGCAGGTCGGGATGACCATTGAACTTAATTCCCATCATGTCGTAAGCCTCGCGCTCATGCCAGTTCGCCGTCGGCCAGATATCGGAAACGGTGTCCACCGCGCCGGCTTCTTCCGGAACTCTTGACTTCAAGCGCAAATGAACGCCACGTGACATCGAGTAAAGGTGATAAACGATTTCGAAGCGCGGTTCTTCGCCGAAATTGTCGATGCTCGTGATGTCGAGCAAATAATCGAATGAAAGTTCGTCGCGGCAAAACTTCGCGATCTCACGGAGATCGCTCGTAGCAATCGTATAAGTTGTCTCGCCACGAAATTCAGTCTTGCGCTGAATCTTTTCGCCAAATGATTTGTTCAGGGAAGCGAACGCTTCCTCATGAGTCATGGCAAAACCTCTCCAATTTCTCGACAAGTTCGAGTTTTTGATTCCTGAAAGAGCGCTCACGCGAAATTTTCTCCTGCAATTTCATCAAGCCAGCGAGCAACGCTTCGGGACGTGGCGGGCAACCGGAGATGTAAACGTCAACTGGAATCAGTTGATCGATTCCCTGCAGAGTCGCATAGGAGCGATACATGCCGCCGGTGGAAGCGCACGCGCCCATGGCGATTACCCACTTCGGCTCCGGCATCTGCTCGTAAATTCTTTTGACTGCCAGCGCCATTTTGTAGGTCACAGTGCCGGCCACGATCATGACATCGCATTGCCGCGGCGAAAAACGCATCACCTCCGCGCCGAACCGGGCGATATCAAACCGCGATGCAGCGGTCGCCATCAACTCGATCGCGCAACAAGCGAGTCCCATCGGCATCGGCCAAAGCGAGTTCTTGCGCACCCAATTGAGTGCCGCATCGAAGCGCGTAAAAATGACATTGCCTTCGATCTTGGAATCGTACGCGGTTGAGCGAGTTTCCGGCATGGATGAACGGTAAGATTACACCTCGTGCCTGCAAGAGAAAACGAGCCACAGATTGACACAGATGAAACACGGATTACGAAGGAAACACCCTAACATGAATCTGTGTAAATCTGTGTTCATCCGTGGTTAATTTCGTAATTCTGTTCAGCAAAAGCATCTCATGACGGAACTGAGCCGCACGCATCTCGACCAGCTCGAGAACCAGAGCATTTTTATTTTTCGCGAGGCGTATCACGCCTTCAAAAACATCGCCATGCCTTGGTCGATGGGAAAGGATTCGAACGTACTCGTCTGGCTGGCACGCAAATCTTTTTTCGGACGTGTGCCGTTTTCGGCTTTGCACATCGACACCACCTACGAGTTTCCAGAGATGCTGGAGTTCCGCGAATGGGCGAGGGAGTATCACAAGCTGAATCTCATCGTCAAAATCAACACAGAAGCGCGCGCACGCGGCATCGGGTACCAGACGCACGATCCAGTGACAGTGACGCACGAGTTAAAGACGGTGGCGCTGCAACAGGCGCTCGCCGAATACAAATGGGACGCACTCATCACTGGCATTCGACGGGACGAAGATCCCACGCGCGCGAAGGAGAGGTATTTTTCGCCGCGTACCGCGCAGTTCGAATGGGATTACAAGGATCAGCCGCCTGAATTCTGGAGCCAGTTTGTAACGACAGCAGAGAAAGGCGAACACGTCCGCGTGCAGCCGTTGCTGGATTGGACCGAAATCGATATCTGGCGCTATATCCAGCGCGAGAACATTCCCATTCCGAAAATGTATTTCGCGCGGAATGGGAAACGTTTCCGCTCGCTCGGCTGCAGTCCAATTACGCATCCGATTGAAAGCAGCGCCTCCACAATCGACGAAATCATTGCCGAGCTCGAAGCGACAAAAACAACCGAGCGCGCCGGTCGCGCGCAGGATCATTATGAGCGGAATGCAATGCAGAAGTTGCGCGCAAAAGGATTTCTATGATCGGAGAAGCAAACGCTCAACGCTCAACATCCAACACTCAACGTCCAACTTCGCATGTCGAGCCATCGCTGCGTGTTGTTTTCGTCGGTCACGTTGACCATGGCAAGTCGACGCTAATTGGACGGATCCTGTATGACACCGGCTCGCTTCCTGAAGGCAAGATCGAACAAATAAAGAAGGCCTGCGCGGCAGAAGGGATGGAGTTTGAATTCGCGTTCCTGCTCGATGCGCTTCTGGAGGAGCAGAAGCAAAACGTCACCATCGATACTACCGAGATCCCGTTTCGAACAGCGCGCCGCCGTTACGCCATCATCGATGCGCCTGGGCACAAGGAATTTTTAAAGAACATGATCACGGGCGCGTCGCGGGCGGACGCAGCGATCCTCGTAATCGGCGCGGACGAAGGCGTGCGCGAACAGAGCCGCCGCCATGCTTATCTGCTCGGCATGCTTGGCATCAGGCAGGTCATTGTGGTGGTGAACAAGATGGACCTAATAAATTATTCCGAGAAACGATTTCGGGAGATCGAACAAGAGTACCGGAAGTTTCTTCAAGAACTCGGATTGGACGCGCGGACATTTATTCCGGCGTCGGCCAAGGAGGGTGAGAACGTCGCGCGGGCGAGTATGAAAATGAAATGGTATTGTGCCGCAGGCGTTCTCGAGGCGCTCGATTTGCTGGAGCCGCACAAGCCCGATGTGGATCTTCCACTGCGGTTTTGTGTTCAGGATGTTTATCGCTTCGACGGACGGCGGATCATTGCAGGCCGAATCGAGACCGGTACTCTCAGGGTGGGGGACCAGCTGGTATTTTCGCCGGCAAATAAGTCATCAGTGGTCGCTGCGATCGAGCGTTGGAACGCGCCGGCAAACGGACCCGCCGTAGCTGAAGATTCGATCGGCATCACTCTGACCGAACAGATTTTTGTCGAACGCGGCTATGTAGCGTCGCACCAAAATGAAACTCCGATCGAGACAAATCGTTTTCATGCAGATCTATTTTGGATCGTGCGCGAACCGCTGCGGGCGGGGCATTTTTACGACCTGCGTCTCGCGACGCAGCAGGTGAAATGTCAGATCGTTTCTATCGAACAGGTGATGGATTCATCGACGCTGGAGAGTAAGAGCGACCGACGCGAACAATTGGACCGAAACGATGTTGGCAGAGTTACAATTCAAACCCGCGCGGCACTCGTCATAGATAATCACGACCGGATTCCGAATCTCGGACGCTTTGTTATCATCGACGACGGACAAATCTGCGGTGGCGGCACAATTTTCGGTGGCGTTTACACGGATCGAACCGTCGCAAAGAGCAAGAATATCTTTTGGACGGAGGAAAAAATTACAGCTCGCGAACGCGCAGTGCGTACGGGCCATCGGGGAGCGGTTGTTTGGTTGACCGGACTTTCAGGCGCTGGAAAATCGACCATTGCGCAGTCAATCGAACGCGACCTGTTCCATCACGGCATGAATACTTACGTGCTCGATGGCGACAACATCAGGCACGGCTTGAACTCCAATCTGGGGTTCTCGCCGGACGATCGTGTAGAGAATATCCGCCGCGTAAGCGAAGTAGCGAAACTCATGGCGGACGCCGGCACGGTAGTGATCACCGCCTTCATTTCGCCTTATCGGATGGACCGAAGCCGCGCGCGCGAGATAGCGCTGGAGGGCAACGCGGAGTTTATCGAAGTGTTTGTTGATGCGCCGTTGGAAGTTTGCGAGGCGCGCGATCCGAAGAACCTCTACAAAAAAGCGCGGGCTGGCCAGATCCGTGAATTTACCGGCATTGACGCACCTTACGAAGCTCCGGAGGACCCCGAAATTGTGGTTCATACGGATCAGCAGAGCGTTGACGAATCGGTCGCGACGATTCTGGAGCAGTTATTGCCGCGATTGAGAGCCGTTGAATAAATGCGGGCTGTCAGATGCTGGATTCGTGATGCGGAATTGGACGACGCCGCGGAGCTTGCCGCGCTGATGTGCGAACTCGGCTATGAAACCAAGCGCACAGAAATGGAGACGCGCCTAAAGTTGATTTTGTCCAACCCGGGCTACAAGACCTTTGTCGCGACCATGGATGGCTGCATCTGCGGAATGATCGGCACGCTCACGTATCCAAGCTATGAGCATAACGATGCGTCCGGGCGAATTCTTGCCCTAGTGACAGCGAGCACTGCGCGCCGCCGCGGAATTGGCCGTGCGTTAATTGCAACGGTGGAGAAAGATTTCGCTCAAAGAGGAATCAGGCGCGTTTCCCTGGATACACGGCTTACTCGAGAAGATGCCCACACGTTTTACGAGTCGCTCGGTTACGAGCGAAACGGGTGGCGATTTGTGAAGCAACTTCCGGTGAGGAATTGATTGGAACTCGATGTGGCGACGTTGGAGCGTTCTTGCGATCACCACAGTTTCAGTAATCGGAATTCAAACCGCGCAGGGGGCCGAGGCTTCAAATGACTCGGCGGAGACGGCGGAAGTAACGGTCACTGGAGAAGCGACTGGGTCCCTTACTTCGGTGTCACCGGAGGAATCTGCAAAACAGAAAACCCAAGTTCCGGGAGCCTTCACAGTCAAGACGACCGATGACATGAAACTCGGACGAGCGTCAAACTTCGAAGATTTGCTGCAACGAACCCCCGGCGTTTTCCTTCAGTCGGAAAACGGCGCTGAAGTTTCCAAGATTTCGATTCGAGGATCCGGAATCACATCTGAAGATGAGCCGCTTGGAGTAATGTTTTTACTCGACGGCTTGAACTTCAACCAAGGGGATGGTGAAAGCGTTCTCGAGGATTTTGATGTCGCCGCGCTCAGTCAGGCAGAGGTCTTTCGGGGCGCCGATGCACTCAAATACGGCGCGCTGACACTTGGCGGGGCAATCAATCTCGTGCCGCTTACCGGATACGATGCGGCGCCATTCCAAGTCCGGCTTGAAGAGGGAAGTTACGGCTTCTTCCGTGGCGACATGAGCGGCGGCGCGGTGGAAGGGCAGTTCGATGAATTTGGCGCGATTGGGTTCCGAGCGCGAGGGCTTTCGTGAGCATAGCCGTGAGAACACAGAAATCCTTTTTGCTGATCTCGGTTACAAGTTCAGCGACCACGTCGAGAATCGATTTTATCTCACGCTGGATCGGCTCGACCGGGATCTGTCTGGCGGCCTGACAAAATCGGGAATGGAAAACGCTCCGTGGCAGGCGAATCCGCTGGCGATCCCACAGGATTGGAACAAACATTGGGAGTACATTCGGCTGGCCGATAAGCTAAGCATTCGAACCGACGAGATTCAGTTCGATGCCGGCGCGTTCTGGTTTCATCGCGATTTCGAGAACCGCGGATTGTTTTCGCCGGATTTTCACCAGGGAATCGAAATGTTTTATTCGGATAACCTCGGCGGCAACCTGAATTTCGTTACGCGCCACGAACTGCTTGGCCAACGAAATATTCTTACAATCGGCGTAAGCCCCCAGGTCGAAGACGAGCATACGCAAAATTACGCAAATATTTTCGGGCATCCAGGCGCAACGACCGGGAGAGGAGAGGGGATTTCGATAAACGTTCCCTTCTATCTCGAGGATCAGTTTTATGTCGCGCCGCAATTATCGATCCTCGTTGGCGCGCAGGCGATTTTCGCGGAGCGACGTTTCCTGGATCAGTTCGTCACCGAGGCGGTCGGAAATCAATCGCATCGTCAGGATTTTTTTGGATTCAACCCAAAACTCGGCGCGATTTACGAAATCAACGGTGAAACGCAAGCGTTCGTCAATTTCAGCCGGAGTTGGCAACCGCCTTCTTTCGATAATCTGGTGGAGTTTTCTGAAGGCCCGGATTCCAGCGCTGTTTACACGCCGTTGCAGCCACAACACGCCTGGATCATCGAGATTGGCACGCGCGGGGAATATTCGCGGATTCAGTGGGAGTTATCCTTGTATCGAGCGTGGCTCCGGGATGAATTGCTCGAACTCAACAATGCCTTGGGGGGCGACATCGGCGCCACAAACGTCCGTCGCTCGATTCACCAGGGAATCGAAGCGAGCCTGGAGCTGGAATTGCTTCAGGGAATCTTGATTCGAAAGCAAGGGAATCGTGCAGGCGATCGCTTGTCGTTCGATCAGACCTATACGCTAAACGATTTTCATTTCGATGACGATCCTGTTTACAGCAACAACCGCATCGCCGGAATCCCAATTCATGTTTATGAAGCGCAACTGCTTTACGAAACCCCGATTGGTTTTTATGCCGGCCCAAATCTGCAGTGTAGCCTCTCGCGGTACCCGGTGGATCAGGCGAACACGCTCTTTACGGATAGTTATGCCGTGCTTGGGTTCCGAGCTGGATTTCGACGGACCAACGGATTCTCAGTTTTTTTGGATTGCAAAACCTAACGAACCAGCGCTACGCTTCCTCTATCGATGTGATCGCGGACGCGCGCACGGAACCGAATCCTGAGATTTTTCATCCCGGAGACGGGCGCTCCTTTTATGGCGGTGTTTCCTGGAGTTGGTGAATCATTGATTTGGGCTCTATTTTTCAGGAAATCCAAATCGTCTTCGTGTTGGTGAACTCGCGAATCCCGGCGGCGCCGAGTTCGCGTCCAAAACCAGAGCGCTTCACGCCGCCGAATGGCAGGCGGGGATCGGACGCGACCATTGCGTTGATGAAAACCATTCCAGTATCCAAGTCAGACGTGAACAGTTTCTGTTCCTCGGGATCGTTCGTCCACGCGCTGGCGGCGAGACCGAATGTGGTATCGTTTGCGAGATCGATCGCATCGTCGGCATCGCGTACGCGAAAAATGGATGCGACGGGGCCGAATACCTCCTCGCTGCACGCGGGCGATTCTTTCGGCACATCGACGAGGACAGTTGGCTCGTAGAAAAATCCCGGGCCATGAATGCGATTGCCGCCGGTCAATAATTTTGCGCCTGCCGCAATCGTTTTCTGGACCTGATCGTGCACGCCTTGCAGGATCTGTTCCGTCGCGAGTGGCCCGATATCAATCTCCGGATCCATGGGATCGCCAACCTTCAGCGCGCGCATGTGCGCAACGAACTGGTCGAGAAACTCGTCGTAAATCTGATCCGCGATCATGAATCGCTTCGCAGCGATGCACGATTGGCCAGTGTTGATCGTGCGCGCCTTGACCGAAGTCCTCAGTGCGCGCTCGAAGTCTGCGCTCGGCATCACGATGAATGCATCGCTACCGCCGAGCTCGAGCACGCTTTTTTTAATCTCGCGCGCGGCCGTGCTCGCCACCGCGCTGCCGGCTTTTTCACTGCCCGTCAGCGTCACGGCTTTCACGCGCGGATCGATGATTACCTTTTCCACCTGCTCCGGCTCGATAAGCAGCGTTTGGAAAACCCCGTCATCGAATCCGGCGCGGCAAAGGATTTCTTCAATGGCGAGCGCACACTGAGGGACATTGGACGCATGCTTCAGCAGTCCGACGTTGCCCGCCATTAATGCCGGCGCGGCAAATCGAAATACCTGCCAGAAGGGAAAATTCCACGGCATGATGGCGAGCACGGGTCCGAGCGGTTGATATTGCACGTAACTTTCAGCGGCGTCGGTCTGCGCCGCTTCGTCCTCCAAAAATCGTTCTCCGTTCTCGGCGTAGAACCGGCAGCCGCGCGCGCATTTCTCAATTTCTTCTACGGAAGCGCGAAACAGCTTCCCCATCTCGAGCGTGATGATCTGCGCGAACTTTTCCTTTTCCTGGAAAAGCAACTCCGCCACAGCCTCCAAAAGCACCGAGCGATCGGTGAACGTTGTTCGGCGATATTTCCTGAATGCCTTTTCGGCGCGGCTCAGTCGTTTCTCGATTTCTGCGTCATCGAAAGACGAAAACTCTTTCAGCTTTTCGCCCGTCGCGGGATTAATTGACGCAATAGCCATGTTAGTATCTTACATCGCATTTCGAACTAATGGAGGGGCGAACTCCGTGAGCCCGGGCGTTCGCAAAGCTCCGCCCTCCACTTTGATTGCGCGATTACAGCCGCAATCCTTTTGGAATCAGGACGCGATCGAGCAAATCGAAAAACCATTGCACAAATAACGCCAGTACAGCTGCTGGAATCGCGCCTTCAAGGATTGTTACGTGATCGTTCAAGTTAAGGCCGCTTAAGATCGGTTCGCCCAGGCCTCCGGCTCCAATCAATGCCGCGAGTGTTGCAGTCCCCACATTGATCACGGCGCTGGTTTTGATTCCGGAGAGGATCGAGCGCGACGCCATCGGCAGATAAATTTCCCAAAGCCGGACAAACGGGCTGAGTCCCAAAGCAACTGCGGATTCGCGTAACGATCGCGGGATATCCTGCAGGCCGGTTGCGGTGTTCCGCACAATCGGCAGCAACCCGTAAAGGAAAAGCGCGGCGATAGCAGTGCGAACACTAATTCCGAAGAAGGGAAGAGGAACAAGCAAAGCTAGCAAGGCGAGCGACGGAATCGTCTGCACGACGCTGGCAAAACCAATGATGAGCTGGCCAATGGGTCCACCGCGACTGGCAATGATGCCAAGCGGAATTCCGAAGATCACAGAGAGCAACAGCGAAAATCCAGCCAACTGTAGATGACGAAGTGTCCAGCGTGCCAGCTTCTGCGGAAACGAGTCGCCGACGCTGTTTGCTGATGCCGCACCTCGGTTAAAATAGAGGTCTGCCGCTCTCGTGTAATTTTTTGTGCGCTCCGCCTCCGCATTGAGACGAATCATTCGTCTCTCGTCCAGCGTTCCTTCCAAGCGTCGCAATGCAGCAATTGCATCCCCGCGTATCGACAGTCGGAACAAAAACACCGCCTCATACTTTGGGAAAAACTGAAGATCGTCTTCGAGAACGACGAGGTCGTTTTGTTCGATCTTTGCATCGGTCGAGTAAGCATCTTTTATGTCAATTGATCCGTTTGCGAGCGCGGCATAACCAAGCGCGTGGTCGATGCCTATCACGTTCTGCTGGGGGAGCGCGTAACGCTCGCGCAACGGCCACCAGCCATCCTGACGGTCTAAAAATTCATGCGTGAGCCCGATCTTAAGCTGGGGGTATCTTCGAAGATCGCTGATTGTGCGCACGCCGAGGCGTTGCGCTTCGCTGTGTCGCATCACCAGCGCATATGTATTGTTGAACCCGAGAGGCTCCGTCATTCCGACGCCAAATTTTGCGAGCGATTCGCGAATTTGGTCGAGCGACAACGACCGATCGCTCTTTAGAATCTCCTGGGTAATTGTCCCGGCGTATTCCGGGTAGACATCGATTTGTCCGCCGCGAAGCGCTTGCCAGAGAATAATCGTACCGCCCATGCCCTGGCGGTGTTCCGCTGGAATTCCCGGGTCCATTAACGTGCGTTTGGCGATTTCCCCCAGCACATAAGACTCGGTGAACTTCTTTGAACCTATGATGACTGGATTTCCATTTGCGGTACAGATCGAAGCGAAAAGAATTAACAATAGTAAAAACCGGCCGATGGGCCGCGCGCGGCGCGCCCGGCGGCCGCGCCCTACCAGTGCGGGGCGAACCGAATTCATGTGAGAACGACTCCGCGTTGCGCGTTGATGAATTCCAAAACGAATGGTTCGGCCGGTTTCTCGCGGAGATCTGTTACCGAACCTTTTTGCACGATGCGGCCTTCGTTCATGAGCACGATTTTATCGCCGAAATAAATGGCCTCCGCTAAATCGTGAGTGACGAACAGCACCGTCTGCTGTAAGCGCGCGAAAATTTTCTTGAGATCCTTTTGCAACGCAGCACGTACGAGCGGATCCAGTGCGCCGAGCGGTTCATCGAGCAACAACAACTGCGGAGAAAGCATCAAAGCGCGCATCAAACTGACACGCTGCCGCTGGCCACCGGAAAGCTCGACAGGGTATCGCGGGAGCAGTTGATCGGAAAATCTTGTTAGTTCGCATAATTCCAAGAGCCTCCCGTGCATTTCCTCCTGGGATTTTCCAACGTGGCGCGTCATCAAAAGAACATTGGCGCGCGCGGTTAGATGCGGGAACAGGCCGCCCTCCTGAATCACGTAACCGATCCGGCGCCGCAAGGCGTCAATGTTGTCGGTGCTAATCGGTTCACCGTCGAAGGTGATTGACCCAGAATCCGGCTCGATCAGGTGAATGATCAAGCGCAGCAAAGTTGATTTGCCGCACCCGCTCGGACCGATAAGCACGGTGGTCTTGCCGCGCTCGATATCGAGATTGGTCGGGAGCAACGCCGCTGCATCCCCGTAGCGTTTACTTACGACGGTGAGTCGAATCAGCGCGCTCATTGCTGACGAGTGATGCAGGCAATCCTGCTTGCAAGTTCTCGGTCTGCAAACGCGCTACCTGCAGACAGGATTGTCTGCCTCACGTTGTGACCATGAAATAGAAAACGCCAAACAGCCGCGCATTGTCAGTCCACATTCGAACAAACTCGAATCCGACTTTGCCGGCGAGCGCGGCAAATTCTTCCTGCGCGTATTTGTAGGAATACTCGGTGGTGATCTTTTCGCCCCGACGGAAATGGAACTTGTGTTCGTCAAGATGAACAAACTGATCGATTTCGCTGATGAGATACATTTCGATGCGACCGGCACTCGAATTGTAGATGGCTCGATGCCGCCATTGATCCAGATCGAAATCTGCGCCAACTTCGCGATTCATGTGCGCTAACAAGTTCAAATTGAACTGCGCAGTAATCCCAGCGCGGTCGTTGTAAGCGGCTTCGATCACATCCTGATCCTTTTTTAAATCAACGCCGATGAGCAGTCCGCCATTTTCCCGGCAAACATTGGCGATCCGACGTAAGAATTCCATAGCTTCATTCGGTTCGAAGTTGCCGATGGTCGATCCGGGAAAATAAACGACATTGCGGGCAGGTTTGTGATTTGGTGTAGGCAGCACGACCGGCTGCAGGTAGTCGGCACAAACGGGCAGGATTTCCAGGTCGGGAAAAATTTTCTGGAAAAGAGCAGTCGATTCACGCAGTTGCTTCTCCGAGATATCAACAGGGATATAAACGGCAGGGTCCATGAGCGCTTCGACCAAAATACGAGTCTTTGTGCCAGCGCCGGTGCCGAGTCCGATGAGCTCGACATTCGGTCCGAGCTGCGATGCGATCTCCGTGCGGTTTCGATCCAGAATGTCGATCTCGGTCCGGGTGATGTAATATTCTGGCAGCTCGCAAATTTTTTGGAACAACATCGCTCCCCGTTCATCGTAAAAATATTTGCATGGAAGCGTACGCGGACTGCTGGAAAGCCCGGCAATAACGTCTGCAAGAAAATCCGACGATTCTAGCGTGGAAATCTGCTGCGGGGCGGTTAAGGAATCTCCGGCCATTGTGAGATTGGAAGCGGAGCGGCGCGCCCGACGGTCGCGCGCTACCGATTCATTGCGTGTCCCGTGCGAGTCTGATGCCTGTAAACTGCCAGCGTTTTTCCGGTTGAAAGAAATTGCGATAGGTGCGGCGGATATGGCTCCGTGATGTGGCGCAGGAGCCACCACGCAACACGTATTGATTGCACATGAATTTCCCATTGTATTCACCGAGCGCGCCCGGAGCTGCGCGATAACCGGGATAAGGCGAATAGGCGCTGCGCGTCCATTCCCAAACATTCCCAAACATTTGGTGAAGGTGTCGATCGTCTCCTGAAAACAATGCGCGTGGATGAAAATGTTCGTCTTCGACAAAATTTCCTTCGACCGGACAATCCAATGCAGCGCGCTCCCATTCAAACTCTGTCGGGAGGCGCGCGCCCGCCCAGATCGCATACGCATCGGCTTCGAAATAACTCACGTGCGTCACCGGCTCGGATTCATCGACAGGACGAAAACCTGACAATGTGAAGTGCCACCAAACGCCGTCGCGTTTCGTCCAGTAAAGCGGCGCTTGCCAGCGCTGTTCGTTCACCGTCATCCATCCGAGCGACAACCAAAATTCCGGTCGCGTGTAACCATTGTCTTCGATGAATGCGATGTATTCGCCGTTCGTTACCGGCCGTGATGCGAGTGAAAACGTGGGAACCAGCGCTTGATGCCGCGGCACTTCGTTGTCATAAGCGAATCCGCGACCATCATGGCCAATCGCGACGGTTGCCTCTTCGAAGTCGAGAAAGTGCATCGGCATGGTCTTCGCAGGGGCAGCGTCGATCCTCTTCGCTCGAAAAACAGGATAGAGCGGATTTTGCGCGAACACGTGCTTGATGTCGGTGATTAGCAGTTCCTGATGTTGCTGTTCATGATGAATGCCCAGAACGAGGATGGGTTCGATTTCATTGAGCAGTTTTTCGTCGGCATCGGAAAGCAGATCGTCGATATGCGAATCGATCGACGCGCGGTAGCGCTGTGCCTCTCTTACTGTTGGGCGGGAAATTAATCCGCGCAGATCGCGCCGGTGCATGTCACCGGCCGCATTGTAGTACGAATTGAAAAGATAGGCGTAATCTGGAATTTCCGCCCGGTAACCAGGGACAAACTTTTTGAGCATAAACGTCTCGAAGAACCAGGTGGTATGGGCGAGGTGCCACTTGGTCGGGCTTACGTCGGGCATCGATTGCACGACATAATCTTCTGGTTCAAGGCCGGTGCACAGCGTAGTCGTGAAATTCCTAATCTGATGAAAACGAGCCAGCAAGCGTTCAACGCGTGCTTGACTCGGGTGAAAATGAGATTGTTTCGCCGACACTATGTTGGTGGCGGCATCGGCTGGGGCCAAGCTCAAAGAATTTCTCCCTCTTGTTCGAGTTCTTCCCGACGCGCTTCGAGCATTTGGTCGTGAGCTGCTTCCTCGAGGCCGTCGATCACGAGATGCTCCCCGACCGTTTCCTCTTCGTCGGTAACGGGACGCGGCACGCGATGACCTTTGGAGCTGGCGACCACGGTCCACTCTTCCGTCAAATCGGCATTATCGGGAGTTTCCTCGGGCGGTGTATTGTTCTCTTCGCCCATCAATTCCCGGCGTGCCTGCTTCCAATCAGCCTCGGTAAATTCCTCAGGGTTGCGCTCGTCGATCATCGCAATTTCTCTTGCCCGTTTCTCGACCTCCTCCGGTGATGGCGCGCCAATTCCGTTGCCATGCACTTCGATTTTTCCCGGGCGAGGTTCTGAGTAATCGTTCATAACCAACACTGCGAAAGGCCACCGCGCGCTATTCGCAGTACACTCTGGACTACAGATTGGAGGCTTGCAATACAAGCGGCAAAAAAACGGCCACCCCTTTTTAGAATATGCATCGGGAAAAGTTGATTGAACTCGAAGGCGCTGAAGTCATCGCTCTTGATGAATACGGCGACGCGAATGGAGTGCCGGTGATATTTTGCCACGGTTGGCCGAGCTCACGCACCATGGCACGACTCGCAGATGAACCAGCGCGCGACCTCGGTATTCGCATCATTTCACCTGATCGGCCGGGCATTAGTGGCTCGAGCTTGCAGCCCGATCGCAAGTTGACCGATTGGCCGCGCCTTGTGGAACGAATCGCTGACCATCTCGACATCGGCGAATTTCGAATGCTCGCGATCTCTGGCGGGGCACCCTACGCTTACGCAACGGCCGCGGCGTTGCCACAACGAGTGCGGGCAATCGCCATAGTTGGCGGTGCTCCTCCACTTGCGGAACTTACGGACACCGAAGGCTTGCTCCCGCTTTATCGGTGGATGATGGCACTACATCGAACCCGACCGCGACTTTTGCGAACATTCTTCTATCTGGCACGGCCGGTTCTGTCATTGCGGCCCCCGATC
>Ga0066700_10000376_pt1 | contig 15523 bp, 12 predicted proteins | sample GraSoiAngelo_149_FD_66460 | JGI IMG/M metagenome (GOLD analysis project Ga0066700, IMG submission 66460) | Grasslands soil microbial communities from the Angelo Coastal Reserve, California, USA - 14_1009_09_30cm | ecosystem: Environmental > Terrestrial > Soil > Grasslands | place: USA...
TGGCGAGCCGCCGCAGGAGCTTCCTCAGGCGTGAGGTACACCCTGCCTTTGACACCGTGTTTGGTTGGGCTAGACATGAGACCGCCCTCGGAGGAACGCCTTAGCCGCTCCTGTTAATTCCCATGCCTGAAGGCCGGGGCTCTACGGCGCGACATGGTAGACTCTTCGCCTGCGTTTGCTCGGGAGGTGTGGCATGGCCCGTATCGTTCGCGGCGGTCTGATTCAGGCTCAATGTGAATGGTCCCCGGAAAAGTATTCTCTGCCGGACATCAAGAAAAAAATGATTGCCAAGCACGAACGCCTGATTGCCGACGCGGCCAAGAAGAGCGTACAGATTCTCGGCCTCCAGGAGCTGTTCTATGGCCCCTATTTTTGCGCCGAACAGCAGACCCGCTGGTACGAACTGACCGAACGCGTGCCGACCGGCCCCACTGTGTCGCTCATGCAGAAGCTGGCGAAGAAGCACCACATGGTGCTGGTCGTGCCGGTTTACGAGGTGGAGATGACCGGCGTGTACTTCAACACCGCCGCAGTGATCGACGCCGATGGCCGCTACCTCGGCAAATACCGCAAACACCACATTCCTCATTGCCATCCGGGCTTTTGGGAAAAATTTTACTTCACTCCGGGAAACGCGGGCTATCCCGTCTTCCAGACTCGTTATGCCCGCGTCGGCGTGTACATCTGCTACGACCGCCACTTCCCGGAAGGCGCGAGAATCCTCGGACTCAACGGCGCGGAAATCGTCTACAACCCTTCGGCCACCGTCGCCGGCCTCTCGGAATATCTTTGGGAACTCGAACAGCCTGCCCACGCCGTCGCCAATGCCTATTTTGTCGCGGCCATCAACCGCGTCGGCACCGAGCACCCCTGGAAGATCGGCGAATTCTACGGCAAGAGCTATTTCTGCGACCCGCGCGGGAAAATCGTGAAGCAGGCCAGCCGCGACAAAGATGAATTGCTGGTCGCGGAGCTCAATCTCGATGAAATTCAAAAAGTCCGCGATACTTGGCAGTTCTATCGCGACCGCCGGCCGGAATCTTACGGAGAAATCACCCGTACCCGTGCGGCCGAGAGCTCCGAGGCGGCAAACTGAGTTGCGCACGGCCGCAGCCACCGACGCATTCCTCGTGCGTGGCCGGACGCGGGGTCAACCTTCACGATGAGTGAAACGAGTACGCTTCGCGCGGAAACCATCGAGAGCAGTTCGCTCTACAACCGCGACCTCGCTCCGGTCCCGCGCGCGCGCCGCACTTGGCGCACCTACAACTACGCCGCGCTGTGGATCTCCATGAGCGTCAATATCCCCACCTACATGCTCGCGAGCGGCATGACCGCCGGCGGCATGAATTGGAAACAGGCGCTCTTCACCGTATTTCTTGGCAACGTGCTGGTGCTGATTCCCATGCTGTTAAACGCGCATGCCGGTGCGCAATACGGGATCCCCTTCCCGGTTTTTGCGCGCGCCTCATTCGGTGTCGTGGGCGCCAATGTTCCTGCCATTCTGCGCGCCCTAGTGGCCTGCGGCTGGTTCGGCATTCAGACGTGGATCGGCGGCGAGGCCATCAACGCCATGATCGTGGCCCTGGCTCCCGGTTGGGCGAATCTTCATTCTGGCACGGCACTCTGCTTTTTCTTTTTCTGGCTTCTGAATGTGCTGGTGATTCTGCGCGGCATTGAAACCATTCGCTTTCTGCAGGGCATTTCCGCTCCGTTCTTGCTGCTCATCGGACTTGCCCTTCTCCTGTGGGCTCGCGGCAAAGCGGGCGGCTTCGGCCCCATGCTCGGGAGGCCCTCGAAATTTCAAAGCTTCGGAGAATTCTTCCGTTTCTTCATTCCTTCGCTCACGGGCGTGGTCGGATTCTGGGCCACCGTGTCGCTGAACATCCCGGATTTCACGCGTTACGCTCGCAGCCAGCGCGATCAAATCGTCGGCCAGGCCCTGGGCCTCCCCGCAACGATGACCTTGTACTCCTTCATCGGCATCGCCGTCACTTCCGCCACCATGATTATTTTTGGCCAGGCCCTCTGGGATCCGGTTGCGGTTCTCGCGCGCCTCGGCAATCCCTGGGCGGTGGTCCTGGCCATGATTGCTTTGCTCATAGCCACTCTTAACGTCAACGTCGCTGCCAACGTGGTTTCTCCCGCCAACGATTTCTCGAATCTTTCGCCGCGCCGCATCAGTTTCCGCACCGGCGGCCTGATCACCTGCGCCATGGGCATCATCATGCAGCCCTGGAAACTGATGGCGGACTACGGGAGCTACATTTTCGGCTGGCTGGTTGGCTACTCCGGTTTTCTCGGCCCCATCGCGGGCGTGCTCATTTGCGACTACTTCGTCGTCCGCAAGAAGCTTCTCGTTGTCGAGGACCTTTATCGGCGGAAGGGTCGCTACGAATATGCGTGCGGCTTCAATGGGACGGCCGTCGCGGCCCTGGCGGCCGGCGCCGGAGTCGCTTTTGTCGGCCTGGTGGTTCCCCCGCTCCGGGTGCTCTACGACTACGCGTGGTTCGTGGGCTTCCTGGTGAGCTTTCTCGTCTACTTCTTCTTGATGCATCGGCTTGACGCGGCCGCTTGAGCTAGCGGACTGAGGAGGGTCATTTTCCATGGACTTCGGCATTACCATCAAGCCGGACATCTCGATAGAGCGCATCCTGAGCCTCACCCGTCAGGCGGAAACCTGCGGCTTTTCCTTCGGCTGGATTTTCGATTCCCACGTCATCTGGAAAGAGCCCTTTCCGCTCCTCACGCTCATGGCTGCCAACACGGACAAAATGCGTCTAGGCACCTGCGTCACGAACCCCGCCGTGCGCGACGTCACCGTTTCTGCCAGCTTATTCGCCACCCTCAACTTGGCTTCTGGGGGGCGCATGGAACTCGGCATCGGCCGCGGCGACAGCTCCCGCCGCGTGCTGGGCAAGAAGCCCACCACACTGGAAACCCTCGAAGAATTTGTCCGCATCTTCCGCAACTTGAACGCCGGCAAAACCGTCGATCTCGACGGCGTCCCCACGAAATTTCCCTGGACCACTGGCCAAGTTCCCCGCGTGTGGGTCGCCGGCTACGGCCCGAAGGCCCTGCGCACCGCCGGCCGCATCGGCGACGGGGTAATTCTCCAGTTTGCGGACCCCGATCTCATCGACTGGTGCCTCGGCTTCGTACGCCAAGGCGCAAAAGAGGCTGGCCGCGAGTTCAGCAAGATCGAAGTCATGGCCGCTGCGCCCGTCTGGGCTTCCCAGGATCTGAAAGCCGCCCGCGAGCACGTCCGCTGGTTTCCCGCCCTGGTTTCCAACCACGTGATGGACCTTATCTCCAAATACCATCCCGAAGAACTTCCTCCCGCACTGACCTCCTTCGTAAAAGACCGCGGCAAATACGACTATCTGCACCACTGCGAAGTCGGCAGCGACAACGCCGATTTCGTCAGCGACGAAGTGGTCGACCGCTTCTGCCTCATCGGCCCCGTAGCGGAGCATCGCAAGAAACTCGAGCGCCTGCGTTCCGTGGGGGTCTCCCAATTCAACATCTACCTGATGTCTGGCGACGAAGAAAAAACGCTGGAAGTATACCAGCGCGAAATTCTGCCTCACTTCAAGCGCTGATATGGTCGGCACCGATTCGAGCGTCCAGGCGCACGTCCTCGCAGACTTAGAATCTGCACTTATACGGGTGTTCGTTCTGCAGAACTTGAATTCCTTTAAAATGAACACCTATGAAAAACATGGAGCGGGGGTATCCCGGCCGTGGTTCCCGGGCATCCGGTTGGGCGCAAAAGCAATTCCTAAGGAGCGCAGATGCGTTTTGACACGGTAATCCGCAACGGCACGGTAGTCACCGCGACGGATACTTGCGTCGCCGATGTGGGCATCCACGGCGACAAAGTCTCCGCCATGGCCGCCCAACTCCCCACGGAAAATGCCACCCTCATCCTAGACGCCTCCGGCTGCCTGGTCATCCCCGGCGGGATCGATGTCCACACGCACCTGGACATGCCCTTCGGCGGCACCACCAGCGCCGATGATTTCCAGACGGGCACCATCGCCGCCGCCTTCGGCGGCACCACCACGCTCATCGACTTCGCCATCCAGTACAAAGGCCAAACCCTCCGCCAGGCTTTCGACACCTGGATGAAGAAAGCCCACGACAAAGCCGTCACCGACTACGCCTTCCACTGCATCATCACCGATCTCGGCAGCGCTCAGCTCGAAGAAATGGGCCAACTCATCCGCGAAGGCGTCACCAGCTTCAAGCTCTTCATGGCCTACCCCGGTGTCTTCATGCTCGATGATGCGACCATCTTCAGGGCCATGCGGCAGGCAGCGAAACACAACGGCCTGGTCTGTATGCACGCGGAAAATGGCGGCGCCATCGACGTCATCGTCCAGCAGGCACTCGCCGAAGGGAAACGCGCCCCGAAATATCACGCGCTCACTCGCCCTACCACTGCCGAGGCCGAAGCCACTTCCCGCGCCATCGCCCTCGCCGAAATGGCCGGCGCGCCCGTCTACATCGTTCATCTCTCCTGCAACGAAGCGCTCGAAAAAGTCCGCGAAGCGCGCGACCGCGGCCTCCCAGCCTACGCGGAGACTTGTCCGCAATATTTGTATCTCTCGCTGGAAAACATGGACGCACCCGGCTTTGAAGGCGCGAAATATGTCTTCACTCCGCCGCTCCGCGAAAAGTGGCACCAGGAAAAGCTCTGGCAGGGCCTCGCCAAAGACACGCTGCAGGTGGTCTCCACCGACCACTGCCCCTTCTGCTTCAAGGAGCAAAAAGAGCTGGGCAAGGACGACTTCACCAAAATTCCCAACGGCGGCCCGGGCATCGAGCACCGCTTAAGTCTGATTTATACCGGCGGAGTCCACGGCAAACACTTTTCGCCGAATCGTTTTGTCCAGCTCGTCTCCACCGCGCCCGCAAAACTCTTCGGCCTTTATCCGCAGAAAGGCACCATCGCCGTCGGCTCCGACGCCGATCTGGTCATTTTCGATCCCCATCACGAAGAAGTCATCAGTGCGAAAACCCATCACATGCGCGTGGACTACTCCATGTTCGAAGGCATCCGGACCAAAGGCGCCGCCAAAACCGTCTTCTCCCGCGGCCGTGCCGTCATCGACGCCGGCAAATTCGTCGGCCGCCCCGGCGCCGGCCAATTCCTCCGCCGCCAAACCTACGCGGGTTTGTAGCAGAGATAGAGAATGTTGGCAGCGACGAACATGCTCGTGCACGCCGACCGTCCGACGGTGGAGGACGCAAAAGCTGCGATTGACGAAATGGAGAGCAGAAAGCACAATTTTTTTGAAAGATAGGAACCACAGCGGCAAGATGAATTGGGAGTACGCATAGAAGCAACCGTTCGTGGCGCCGATTTCCGGCATCGTATGCTAGTGAGGAACTAAACAGTTCAGCGGGCTTTACGGCTAGGACGGATAAGCCGAGGGGTGTACGGTATGCAACTTCTGAACTTGTCTGAGAATCTGCTGCAGGACATTCGTTTTGCGAGCCGCACTCTGCGGCAGAGCCCGGGCTTCATGACCACAGGTCTGCTGGCGCTGGCGCTCGGTATCGGCGCCAATACGGCCATCTTTACAGTGGTCAACACCGTACTTCTCCAGCCGCTGGCTTATCCGCAGCCTGACCGGTTGGTCCAACTCGAGTTGAGCTCGCCGCAGGGAAATGGAAACGTTACTTCCATTCCGAAGTTCAACGTTTGGCGAGAACAGACGCAGGCGTTTCAGGATGTGGCCGCGTACGATTTTGGCGGACCGGGCGTAAATCTGACCGGTGGCGACCGCCCGGAACAACTGAAGGGCATCCGTGTTTCCGCCGGTTTTTTCCCGGTATTTGGGGCCAGGTTGGCGGCGGGCCGGACATTCTCCACGGAGGAGGATCGTCCCGGAGGGCCCGCCTTAGTAGTGGTCTCCGGCGGTTTGTGGCGGCGGCGATTCGGCGCCGACCCGAATTTGGTGGGGAAGAGCATTGCGCTGGGCGACGAACCGTATACCGTAACTGGCATTCTGGATTCGTCTTTCGCGTCGGATCCTCCCGCGGACGTCTATCTTCCGCTGCGTGCAGATCCAAATAGCAGCGACCAGGCGCACTATCTGCGCGCCACGGCACGTTTGAAGCCCGGCGTGACTTTGGATCAGGCGAAAGCGGCAATGAACCGGGCCGCCGAGGAATACAAACGGAGGTTTCCCAGTGCGCTGGGGCCGCAGGAAGGCTTTACGGCAGAGCCCCTGAGGGACACGGTTGTTGGCGACGTGAGGAAATCGCTGTTGGTGCTGGTTGGTGCGGTCGGTTTTGTGCTGCTGATCGCTTGCGCCAATGTGGCCAACCTGCTGCTCGCGCGAGCGACGATACGCAAGCGCGAGATCGCCATCCGCGCGGCGATCGGTGCCGGTCGAGGACGCCTGATTCGGCAGTTGCTGACCGAAAGTGTGTTGCTGTCATTGTCGGGAGGCGTGCTCGGTCTCGTGCTTGGCTATCTCGGAGTGCGTGCGCTGCTCGCCATCAACCCGGGAAACATCCCGCGAATCGGCGAGCGGGGATCTGCGGTTATGCTGGATTGGCGTGTCCTTCTCTTTACGCTTGTCGCTTCCGTGCTAACCGGAATCCTGTTTGGGCTTATACCGGCGTTCAACATATCGCGCACCGACATCAACGAAACTCTCAAGGAAAGCGGCCAGCGCTCCGGAGGTGGGCTGCGGCAAAACAAGGCGCGGTCGATTTTAGTGGTCAGCGAAGTGGCTTTGGCACTGGTGTTGTTGATGGGCGCGGGGCTGCTGATACGTACCTTCCTCGCGTTGCGGGGCGTTAATCCGGGCTTCGATACGCACAATGTGCTGACCATGGAGATGTCGCTGACCGGCACGCGATTCGAGACAACCGCTGCGGTTGACCAGCTGGTGCGTGATGCGGATCGCCGCGTGGCGAGCCTGCCAGGAGTCGCTTCCATAGCCTCGACCTGTTGCCTCCCTTTGGAGGGAGGGTTTGGGTTGCCGTTCACAATTGAAGGGCGGCCGCTGACGAACGGGCCGTTTCACGGAGGAGGGAGTTGGCGCACCGTTTCACCGCGCTATTTCGAGGTGTTCCGGATTCCGCTGCTTCGCGGGAGGACGTTCACGGACCGCGACGACGGCGGAGCCGCTCCGGTAGTTTTGATCAACGAGGGTTTGGCCAAGCAGTTCTGGCAAAACAGCGATCCGGTGGGACAGCGCATCACCATCGGCAAAGGAGTTGGACCCGAATTCGAAGAGCCACCTCGCGAGATCATCGGCATCGTTGGCGATGTGCGGGACCAAGGGCTGAACAACAACCCTGACCCGATCATGTACATTCCAGTAGCGCAGGTGAAGAACGGAGTGACGGCGTTGAATAATCGGATCATTCCGGTCACTTGGGTAGTTCGCACCGATGTGGAACCCTTTTCGCTTAGCCAAGAGATTCAGGAGGAGCTTCGGACGGCGAGCCGAGGGTTGCCGGTAGCGCATGTCCGCTCGATGGAACAAGTCAGAGGTGAATCTACATCGCGCACCGATTTCAATTTGATGCTGCTGGCCATTTTCGCCGGTGTAGCTCTGCTGCTGGCGGCCATCGGTATCTACGGGCTGATTGCGTACTCGGTGCAACAACGGACCCAGGAGATCGGGATTCGCATAGCGCTGGGCGCGAGCCGGCAGGACGTGCGGAGGATGGTAGTAAGACAGGGAATGATGCTCGCTTTGATGGGCGTGTTGTTGGGCGCCGCGGCAGCCATCGGACTCACGCGGTTGATGGCCAGTCTGCTCTACGGAGTAAAAGCGCAGGATCCGGTGACACTGGTTTCGGCAGCGGCGGCGCTTGCCGGTGTCGCTCTAATGGCGACTTACGTTCCCGCTTTCAGAGCATCTCGAGTTGATCCAATCGTTTCGCTGCGGTACGAATAAAGCTCGGGTGTGTTTCGGCATAGGAGCGCTTCTATCTTTCCTGGGCGAAGAGGATAGCTCGAAAAGGCGTACCAAGAGCACGCCTATCAGCTAGCCTGGACGAAAATTGATTTTCGATCCCGGGCGCTTCATTCGCACCCACGGTTTCAAAGCCTCGCGGGTCGAATCGGCCTAAGGCCGCGGACACAGTCGAAGAACATCTCCCAATTCGTCACCGCAGATGATTGGCAAGAAGCCGTCGACCCAGTGGTCATCCAGTCCGACAGCGTTATCGGAGACTGAGTGCAATTATCCATTCCACGATTACTTCCCCGCAATCCAGCGCTCGCGGAATTTTTCACAGTACTCATTGAATTTTTCGGGTGAACTGACTAGCACGGCCTGATACTTGGCGACAAATTCCTGCCACAACTTCGCTCTGTAGGCTATTTGTTCTGGCGTCTGATTCATGGCACGCTCCGGAGCCTATAGCGTGCTGGACGGAGTCCCATTATAGCAATGGACCGCCAGTACCCGAGACACCGATTAGGCAATCCTCTGCCTTTTTCAAACTGAACCACTAGCGCTTATTTTTGGGTTCTTGACCCACTTCTTTCCCTCCTGCTATTGTGGAAGGTTATTTTGGACTCAGTGTCCCCACTGAGCGCCAGAGCTCCTGTGAAGGGGGCGTTTTCGTCTCATGGGACTGACCAAACTGGTAATCCGGGGCGCGCGCCAGCACAACCTCAAAAACATCAGCGTCGAAATTCCCCGGAACTCCCTTACGGTCATCACCGGCCTCTCCGGTTCGGGCAAATCTTCTCTGGCCTTCGACACCATCTACGCCGAAGGCCAGCGCCGTTACGTGGAGTCTCTCTCCGCCTACGCGCGCCAGTTTCTCGATCAGATGGAACGCCCCGAAGTCGACGTGATCGAGGGCCTTTCCCCCTCGATCGCCATCGAGCAGAAAACCACCACGCGCTCCCCGCGCTCCACCGTCGGCACCATCACGGAGATTTACGACTACCTCCGCGTGATCTACGCCACTGTGGGCGTCCCGCATTGCCCGAACTGCGGTTTACCCATCACCCGCCAGTCCAGCGAGCAGATCGTGCAATCCATCCTGCACGGTGAAATCTGCAAGCCCGACGACCGCATCATGATCCTTGCGCCCATCGTCCGCGGCCGTAAGGGCGCTTTTCGCAAGGAGCTCGAAAAATTCGCACAGGACGGCTACGTCCGCGTGCGCATCAACGGTGAGCTGTTCCCGCTCGACAATCTCCCGGTCATCGACAAGCGCAAGAACCACACCATCGAAATGGTCATCGACCGCCTGCTCGTCAAGCCGGGCATCTCCGCGCGCCTCGAGCAGTCCATCGCCACCGCGCTCAAATTGGCCGGCGGGCTGGTAACCGTGGCTATCGTAGGCGGTAAGGAGCACACTTTCTCGGAAAAGCTCGCCTGTCCCGATTGCGGCATCTCCGTTCCGCAACTGGAGCCGCGCTCCTTCAGCTTCAATTCACCTTACGGCGCTTGCCCGGCCTGCAATGGTCTGGGCTCGAAGTACGATTTCGATCCTTCCCGGATCATCAGTGATCGGAGCCGCCCGCTCTTCGATGGCGGCCTTGGCCCAGGTTCCAGCTCCGCGATTCTCAAACGCACCCTCGAACTTGGCGCTTACGCCCATGGCTTCGATCTTGAAACACCGTTCGACAAATTTCCGGCGCGCATCCAAAACATGCTTCTTTATGGCTATCCGCCATCAAACGGCGGCAGCGCCGCGGGAGAAAATGGTTCAGCTAAGAAGCCCAAAGGCGAAAAAGGTTTCCGCTTTCCGGGCGTTCTGAAATTTCTGGAACGAAATTTTGAGGAATCCGGCTCCGACACCTACCGCGAGTGGATGACGCAATATATGTCCGCCACGCTGTGCAGCGTCTGCCACGGTAAGCGCCTGCGTCCCGAATCGCTCGCCGTCAAGCTCGCCGGCTGGTCCAGCGCGGACTTCACTGCGCTGTCACTCAGCGCCGCGCGACCGGCCGTTGACAAAATTCTCACGCAACTCACCGAGCGCCAAAAAGAAATCGCCGCGCGTCCGCTTGAAGAAGTCTCCGAGCGCATCGATTTCCTGCTGGCCGTCGGTCTCGGCTATCTCAGCCTGGACCGCTCCGCCGCCACGCTTTCCGGGGGCGAAGCTCAGCGCATCCGCCTCGCCACGCAAATCGGCTCACGCCTTCGCGGCGTTCTCTATGTTCTTGACGAGCCGAGCATTGGACTCCATGCCCGGGACAATGCGCGTCTGCTCGGCTCGCTCGAACACCTTCGCAATCTCGGCAACACCGTCCTCGTCGTCGAGCACGACGAAGACACCATCCGCCGCGCCGATTTCGTGGTTGACCTCGGCCCCGGCGCCGGCAACGCCGGCGGCTACCTCGTGGCCCAAGGCAAACCCGCTGAAATCGAAGCCACTGCGGAATCCCTCACCGGTCAATACCTCAGTGGCAAGGCCAAGATCGCCGTCCCCGAAAAACGCCGCAGCCCCAACGGCAAAGCCATCCAAATCCTCGGCGCGAGCGCCAACAATCTGAAGGAGGTAGACGTCACGTTTCCGCTCGGCCTTCTCACTGTGGTCACCGGTGTTTCCGGCTCCGGCAAATCCACGCTGGTCAACGACATTCTCTATCGCGCGCTTGCGCAGAAGCTCTATCGCTCTTCGGAAGCGCCCGCCGCGCACCGCGAGATTATCGGCGCCGAACACATCGACAAAGTCATCGAAATCGATCAAGCCCCCATCGGCCGCACACCGCGCTCGAATCCCGCCACCTACACCGGCGTTTTCGCGCCGATCCGCGACCTCTTTGCCATGCTGCCGGAATCTCGGGAACGCGGCTACCGCCCCGGTCGCTTCAGCTTCAATGTGAAGGGCGGCCGCTGCGAAGCCTGCCAGGGCGACGGCCTCCGCCGCATCGAAATGAATTTTCTTCCGGACGTTTATGTTATGTGCGAGGTCTGCCGCGGGCGCCGCTACAATTCCGAGACGCTCGCCGTCCGCTACAAAGGCCACGCCATCAGCGATGTCCTCAATCTCCCCTCTTCCGACGCGCTGAAGCTGCTAGAAAACATTCCCCAGATTCAGCAGAAACTCGCGACGCTCGTCGAGGTCGGCCTGGGCTACGTTACCCTCGGCCAATCCGCCACGACGCTCTCCGGTGGCGAAGCCCAGCGCATCAAACTGGCCCGTGAGCTTTCCAAGCGACAGACCGGGCGCACGCTCTACATTCTGGATGAACCGACAACTGGCCTGCACTTCGACGACGTTCGTAAACTCCTCGACGTTCTCCAGCGCCTGGTCGATCTTGGCAACACCGTGCTCATCATCGAGCACCATCTCGACGTCATCAAACAAGCCGACTGGATCATCGACCTCGGCCCGGAAGGCGGCGAGGGCGGCGGCCGCATCGTCGCCCAGGGCCCGCCCGAACTCGTCGCGCGGGCCAAAAAATCCTACACTGGCCAGGCCCTCGCCCGCGTCCTCCCCCTCAACGGCCATGCCAGCGGTAACTTCCCCAATGGCCACAGCAAATGACCCGCGAAGCGCTGGCACCGGTTTTCGCTTATTTTTCCTCCCGGTTCAGATCTGGAAACTCGGTATCTTCTTCTTGCAGTAAGCGGCGCTTCTCCATAGAGTGAAGTCCTCACCATGAGCGTCTATTCCATCCATCCAATTACCCTCGGTGGTGTCCATAGCTATTCTCTTTCATCCCGCAAGAGCAAAGTCAGCGTCCGCGATTTTGCCAAGCCTGCCGCCGCGAACACCTTGCTCACAAGATTTCTCGATTCTCTCCCCCACATCCTTGCCGCCGAGGATCTCCGCCACCTGCTCGGCGCCATCCACAGCGCGCGCAAACAGCGCCAAGCCATTCTCTGGGGCCTCGGTGGACACGTCATTAAAGTCGGCCTCGGACCCGTCCTGATCGATCTGATCGAACGCGGTTTCGTCTCCGGGATCGCCATGAACGGCGCCGCTCTGATCCACGATTTCGAAATCGCCCTCGCCGGCAACACCTCCGAAGACGTCGAAGCCGGCCTGGGCGAGGGCCAATTCGGAATGGCCGCCGAAACCGGCCAATACATCAACGAATTCGCCAAACTTTCCCACCGCATCCGCATCGGCTATGGCGAAGCCGCCGGGCAATTTCTCTCTAGCGGCATCATCGAAGTCAGACACGCAGATTCCAGCGTCCTCGTGGCTGCGTACAAGCACCGCATTCCCGTCACCATCCATCTGGCCATCGGCACCGACATCACCCACATGCATCCCGCCGCCAACGGTGCGGCCCTGGGCGATGCCGCGCATCACGATTTCCGCCTCTTCTGCTCGCTGGTCGAGCGGATGCATCCCGGCGGCGTCTATCTCAATTGGGGCTCCGCCGTCCTGCTGCCCGAAGTATTTCTCAAGGCCGTTTCCGTGGTCCGCAACCTGGGCGTCCGGCTCCGCCCCATCACCACAGCAAACTTCGACTTTATCCAGCATTACCGTCCGTTGCAGAATGTAGTAAAGCGTCCCACCGCGTTCGGCCGCAACCGGAGCGGATCCGCATCGCACGGCTACGCCATCACCGGCCACCACGAGCTGCTCTTGCCGCTGGTGGCCGCCGCGTTGGCGGCCGGCTGGCCCAAGACACGCCGATGAGCCTGGTCGACGACAATCCACTGAAGCCGTCCGAGCCAAATCTCGACTCGCAACTCTTGGACAGCGATGCGCCTCGGTCGTTCTCCGCCGAGCCGCTCCCTCCACCGCTCAGCGGCGATCCTATCTCCTATGCGGCGGCCACGCCTCCGTTCAAAGCATCCTCTCTTCTGCCCGAGGATCTGCGCATTTCCTGGTCCTGGACCCATCTCGTGGTCTTCTTGGTTTTCGGCTTTGGCAGCCTGCTCATCGTGCAAATCGGCGCCGTTCTGCTGCTTTCGGCCAACGCACATCTCACGCAGAAGCAACTGCAGCAGATGATCGAATCCAAGCCGCAATTCCTGGTCGGCACCAACGTTTTGTGGTACGCCTTGCTCTTTCTTTTTCTCTATATGACTCTGGCGGTCTTGCGTGGCTTGCCCTTTTGGCGCTCTCTCGGCTGGAAAAAGCTCAGCGCTGATCCCGCCATGGGCAAAGGCAGCCCGTGGATGTATTTCTTCTCCGGCTGCGGCCTGGCCATTTTCGTGGCCATCGCCAGCTCGCGCGTCAAAAACGTGGATCACCTGCCCATTCAGGAACTCTTCAAGAGCCGTAGCGGCGCCATGTTGCTCATGGGCATGGCCGTCTTCGTGGCTCCGCTGGTCGAAGAAACTGTTTTCCGCGGTTATCTTTATCCGCTCTTTGCCAGCAAATTTTCCGGCTTTGCCCAAAACGCCGGCGCCGACCCGCTTCGCGCCACGCGCTTCGGCACCTTGGTCGGAATTTTCATCACCGGAATCTTGTTTGGCCTCATGCACGGCGCGCAACTGGGCTGGACCTGGGGCCTGGTCAGCCTGCTGACTCTCGTTGGCGTCATTTTCACTTTCGCGCGCGCCTGGACAGGAACGGTGCTCGCCAGTTTCCTGCTTCACCTGGGCTACAATTCCATGATCGCCATCACCTCCATCATTGCCACCCGCGGATTCACGCACCTGCCCCCGCAACCCTAGGTTGGCTATGCTGAGGACCTTGCCCTTCTCTACCCAGCCGTCACGATTGTGAGGTGTTTGGAGTTTGCGGTACCAACCGGACCGCTGGATGATTTTCTCAACTCATCGTCTATCCCACGGGAAAACTTCGACGATGGCATGCGCGAATTCGCCATCCGTGACAATCCACGGCTACATCCGTTCAATTCCGCCAGGAAAATCGCTCCTTGCTAGCTTGGCGGATCCATTTCTCTCTCGAGGCGTATTTCTTTAGAATGGTAGATGGCGAGGACGATCGAGGAAATGTACGTAGCCCAACCCATCATATGGACCGATGGCAGCGTCACCATGCTCGACCAGCGGCGCCTTCCCGGCGAGGAAATCTCCTACATTTACACCGATTACCGCGAAGTCGCCAAAGCCATCCGCGAAATGGTCATCCGTGGCGCTCCGGCCATCGGCGTGGCCGCCGCGATGGGCGCCGCCCTCGGCGTTCTACATTCTTCCGCGACGTCCGTCGAAGCTCTCAGTGCTGAATTCGCGGAAATCTGCGACACGCTCGCAAAAACTCGCCCGACCGCCGTAGATCTTTTCTGGGCTCTTGAGCGCATGAAGTGCCGCTTCGCCGAACTCACTGCGCTTACTTCCGACCTCGCCAAGGTCAAGCAGGCCATGGTCGAAGAAGCCCAGCAAATCCATCTTGAGAAAAAAGCTACCGACGAAGCCATCGGCCGCTTTGGCGCGGAATTCATGCCCCGCGAGGGCCAGGTCATGACGCAATGCAACGCCGGAGCACTGGCCACCGGCGGCATCGGCACAGCTCTCGGTGTCATCCGCGTGGCGTTCGAACAGGGGCGAAAGCTCCACGTCCTCGTTCCTGAAACGCGTCCCTATCTCCAAGGTGCGCGCCTAACTGCCTGGGAGCTCCAAAAAGGCGGCATCCCGCTCACGCTCATCACCGACAACATGGTGGGCCATTTCCTGAAGACCGGAAAAGTTGGCGCCGTGGTCACCGGCGCCGACCGCATTGCCGCCAACGGCGACACCGCCAACAAGATTGGCACCTACCAGATCGCCGTGCTCGCGAAAGAGAACCACGTGCCTTTCTACATCGCCGCCCCGGTCTCCACCTTCGATCTTTCCATCCTCGATGGCCATGGCATCCCCATCGAAGAGCGTTCCGTCGCCGAAGTCACTCATTTCCAAGGCGTGCGCATCGCCCCCGACGTCCACGCGGCGCATCCCGCCTTCGACGTCACGCCCGCCCGCTATATCGCCGCCGTCTTCACCGAACGCGGCGTCGCCCGCGCCCCCTATACAGAATCTTTGCGGGCCCTCGCCTCTGCGGCCCAATCTGCCGTCACCGCGCGCTGAGCACATCAAAATCTCGCGACCACCTACAGCAGCTGTCGTCGGTCAAAATCAACCCGCGTATAATGTCTCGCTATGCTCTGTTGGGATGGTCCATTTGCTCGAGCCTTTATCCTGGTCAGCGGACTGGTCTTATTTCCTTCTCTCCACTGTTCTGCGGCGCCTTCCTGGAGTGGTGTCCTCCGCGACTCGGCGGGAAATCCCGTGGACCTGGCCACCATCAAGCTCTTGGCGGCGAACCGCCACCGCGCGTATTCGGCCACAACCTCGACAACCGGCCAGTTCGTATTCACCGCCGTCGCGGCGGGCGACTATGCCCTCACGGTAAGCGTAGCGGGCAAAATCTGGACGGCAGCGGCTCCCGTGATCATCAAAGACGGCCGGGCGCTGTGGTCCGGTCTTCGACTCTCGCCCCAGGGGCAGGAGCTTTCTATCATCGTCGCTGCGGATGCCGCTGCTCCCCGGGCCAGCGGCGGCGAGCGACTCTCAACCGGAGAAGTGTCCAGCCTGCCGTTGAATGAACGCGACTTTAGCAAGCTCCTGCTCCTGGCTGCCGGCACCATGACGGACACCAACGGCGCCGCCAATTT
>Ga0066700_10000398_pt1 | contig 15212 bp, 12 predicted proteins | sample GraSoiAngelo_149_FD_66460 | JGI IMG/M metagenome (GOLD analysis project Ga0066700, IMG submission 66460) | Grasslands soil microbial communities from the Angelo Coastal Reserve, California, USA - 14_1009_09_30cm | ecosystem: Environmental > Terrestrial > Soil > Grasslands | place: USA...
CGCGGTCGGCACGCGGGTCAAGTTCACGGCCACCTCTGGGGCGATGGTCCCGGCCCTCACGCCGAACCAGGTATCGCAGCCGGTGCCGATGACCTTTCTCGTGGTCGGCATCATCTCCACCGACTTCATGCCCGCCGGCACGCCTGGGGCGCTGGCGCCCGACCAGCTGATGCGTGTCTACTGGATCACCCTGTCCGGGCCGAATGGATGGAAGACCGGTGAGTATTCGAGCGTCACCCTGCTCGCCGACTCCGGCCTGTCGGTGGAGAGCCTGCGGAAACGCGTGGATGCGCTGGGCTTTCAGACCCAGACGTTCGGTGACCAGTTCAGGAATTTCGAAGATCTGCTGGGCAAGATCCGCGTCGCGCTGCTCGGTCTGGCCATCGTCGCGCTGCTGCTCGCGTGTCTTGGCATAGCCAACACCATGTACACCGCGGTGCTGGAACGAACGAAGGAGATCGGAGTGCTGAAGGCTCTTGGAGCCCGATCGCGCGACGTGCTGCTGCTGTTTCTCGCCGAGGCGGCGGGCATCGGGATCGCCGGTGGAGTGGTGGGAGCCCTGGTGGCTGTCGGGCTGGGCCGGCTCGGCAACGCCGCGGTCGACCGGCTGACCCAATCCGTGACCGGGTCCGGGTTCGACGTCTTCCAGACCAACGCGCTGGTTGTGCTGGTGGCCGTGCTCCTCGCGGCTCTGCTGAGCATGGTGAGCGGTCTGCTCCCCGCATTGCGGGCCGCCGTGCAGGACCCTTCGCGCGCCCTCCGCTACGAGTGATTTGCGAGCTTCTGCCTATCCACTGATCGACGCGGACGAGGCGGCGACGCTTGTCCTCGAACACACACCGGTGCTCGGCGTCGAGCATGTCGCGGTCGGCGACTGCGCCGGACGGGTGCTGGCCGAAGACCTCGTTGCCGAGGCGCCTCTCCCGGCGTTTCCTTCGAGCGCGGTCGACGGTTTTGCGGTACGCGCATCCGACGCGGGCAAGATGCTGCGCGTGGTCGGCGAGTCAGCCGCGGGCCGTCCCTTCCAGGGCGCGATCCCACCCAACTCCGCGGCTCGCATCCTGACCGGAGGAGTCCTGCCGGAGGGCGCGGACTGCGTCGTGATGGTCGAAGACGTGGAGCTCGCGGGCGACACGGTCACGGTGCCGAAAGCGCTCAATGCCGGCGCGAACTATCACAAGGTCGGCGTTGACCTGAAGCCCGGCGACCGCATCCTCGCGGCCGGCGTGCAGCTCGGCGCGGCGGAGATCGGAGTCGCGGCGGCGACCGGCCGCGCGAACCTGCCGGTTCGACGCAGGCCTCGCGTGGCCCTCATGTCGACGGGCGACGAGCTCGTCGAGGTGGGGAAGAGGCCGGGACCGGGCCAGATCCCAGACTCGAATCGCTGGGCTCTGCTCGCTGCCTTGCGCGAAGCTGGCGCGGACGTGACCGTGTTGGGTATCGCACCCGACGAGGCCGATGCGCTGCGCAGGCTCGTGGTCGCGGCGCTTCTTGAGGCCGACGCGCTGGTGACTTCGGGTGGGGTCTCGGTCGGCACCCACGACCTGGTCAAGCCGCTGCTCGAGTCGCTTGGCACGGTGCACGTCGGCCGGGTCAAGCTGAAACCCGGCAAGCCTTTCACGTTCGCTACTCTCGGCCACGCCCCTGCGGGACAAGCCCGACAGGGACGCGCTACCCGCGCCGATGGATTGCTCCCCGACCCTCTCCCCTGGGGGGAGAGGGTGGCTTTCGGGCTCCCTGGGTTTCCTGTCTCTTCTCTTGTTACTTTCGAAGTTTTCGTCCGGCCTGCGCTGCGCAAGATGCAGGGATTTGGACAGCTGCACCGGCCGAGCCTGCCGGTCCGCCTCGCTTATGACGCACGGCCGACTGCCGATCGCACTGAGTATCAGAGAGTCACGCTTCACCGCGAGGGCCGAGAGCTGGTCGCGGAAACGACCGGCTCTCAGTCGTCCTCGCGGCTGATGTCGCTCGCCGGCGCCCACGCCCTGGTGCGCGTTCCGGCCGGCGATCAGAACCTCAAAGCCGGATCGATCGTGGAGGCGATGATCCTCTCGCTGCCCTGACCCCGGTTAGTCCGGACAAAGCGCGCTGACCGCCGGGCCAAACCCTGGATAGTCCGGACTGTCCGCCTCCGGCGAACGTTTGTGCGCCTTAGAATTAGGCTCCACCCAATGCCTAACCCTTTTCGTGTCGACGCACCCTTCAAGCCCGCCGGGGACCAGCCGCAGGCCATCGCCGCGCTGGTCGAAGGCGTCCGGTCTGGCCTGACCCAGCAGGTCCTGGCCGGCGTGACCGGAAGCGGAAAGACCAACGTCATGGCGTGGGCGGTGGAGCAGCTGCAGCGCCCTGTGCTCGTGCTGAGCCCGAACAAGACCCTGGCAGCTCAGCTGTGCGCGGAGTTCCGGCGCCTCCTGCCCGACAACGCGGTCGAGTACTTCGTGAGCTACTACGACTACTACCAGCCCGAGGCGTACATCGCGCGCACCGACACGTACATCGAGAAGGATTCGAGCCGCAACGACGACATCGACCGCATGCGGCACTCGACCACGCAGTCCCTGCTCACGCGCCGCGACGTCCTCGTCGTGGCGAGCATCAGCTGCATCTACGGCGTCGGATCTGTCGAGGATTACATGGGCGAATCGCTGCACGTCGAGCAGGGCGACTCGATCCGCCGCGAGGTCTTCCTCCGCAAGCTCACCGAGATGCTGTACGAGCGCAACGACTACGACCTTGCGCGACTGAAGTTCCGGGTGCGCGGCGATGTGGTCGACCTCGTGCCGGCCAACGAGGAAAAGGTCTACCGCGTCGAGTTCTTCGGGGATGAGATCGAGCGCATCCAGGAGCTCGACGCCACCACCGGCGAGATCCTCGGCACCAAGCGCGAGTTCACCGTGTTCCCCGCCTCGCACTACGTGACCCCGGCAGACAAGCTGCGGCTCGCGATGACGGATATCGAGGCCGAGCTGGAAGAGCGATGCAAGTGGTTCGAGGAGCACGGTCGCCTGCTCGAGGCGCAGCGCCTCCGGCAGCGGACGAACTTCGACCTCGAGATGATGCGTGAGACCGGGACCTGCGCGGGGATCGAGAACTACTCGCTGCACCTGACGCGCCGCAAGCCGGGCGAGGCGCCCTACACGCTGATGGATTTCCTGCCGGACGACGCGCTGATCTTCGTCGACGAGTCGCACGTTGCGGTGCCGCAGATCGGCGGCATGCTCGGCGGCGACCGCTCGCGCAAGGCGGCGCTGGTGGAGTACGGGTTCCGCCTGCCGAGCGCGTTCGACAACCGCCCTCTCAGCTTCGAAGAGTGGGAGGAGCGGGCGAACAGCGTGATCTACGTCTCGGCCACGCCGGGTCCTTACGAGACGCGTCGCGCGCAGCGCACTGCGGAGATGATCGTGAGGCCGACCGGCCTGGTCGACCCCACAGTTGAGGTGCGCCCGACCGCAGGCCAGATCGACGACCTGCTGGCGGAGGTGAAGAAGCGGACCGAGCTGGGGCAGCGGTCGCTCGTGACGACCCTGACCAAGCGTTTCGCGGAAGACCTCGCCGACTACCTGCGCGAGTACGGCGTCAAGGTCCGCTACCTGCATTCCGAGCTCGACGCGATGCAGCGCATCGAGGTCCTTACAGCCCTGCGGGCGGGCGAGATCGACGTGGTCGTGGGCATCAACCTGCTGCGCGAAGGCCTCGACCTGCCGGAGGTTGCATTCATCGGCATCCTCGACGCGGACAAAGAGGGATACCTACGTGCCTACAGGTCGTTCATCCAGATCATCGGGCGCGCCGCGCGGAACATCGAAGGACACGTCGTGATGTACGCCGACTCGATCACCGACTCGATGCGCCAGGCGCTCGACGAAACCGATCGCAGACGGGTGAAGCAGACGGCGTACAACGCGGAGCATGGGATCACCCCCGAGAGCGTGAAGAAGGCGATCTACGCCCTCGAGATCAACGAGAACGACCTGCAGGCCGACGCGATCGAGATCATGGCCGGCGCGGGGGTGCCGCGCGAGGACCTCCTGGCAATCGTGCGCGACCTCGAGAAGGAGATGCGCCGGCTCTCGAAGGAGCTCCAGTTCGAGGACGCGGCCCGGGTGCGCGACAAGATCATCCTGCTGCGACGGCGGCTCTCCGGAGAGGCCGTCTCTAATGAGAAGGAAGACGATGGCGAGGTGGCCATGGCGATCGCAGCGGCGCCGAAGCAGAAGACGACAGTTCGCAACTGGAGAAAGACGCGACGCGGTCCTTAGCTAGGAGGCTCGACGATGCTCTTCATCAGACCGAGCACTCGCTTGCGCGACCCGCGGAGAAGGGGAAGGTTCGCCAGGCTGATCAACCGCACGATGAGGTCGGTCGTCTCGTCGATCACCTCGAGTGTGCGCAGCCGGCCCGGCGAGCGGTCGAAGATCCAGAAATACAGGATGCCCATCTGATACAGCCAGAGGGTGAGCGGAAGCATCTCCGCGATGTCCGCCGGAATGCGCGCGTCCGAGCCGCGCACCACCTCGGCGTAAAGCGCGACCACCTCGTCGCGCAGCGGCTTGGCGGCGGCTCCAAAGGGGTTGAGCGGGCTCGAGGGGTTCGCCACAGTGCTGAAGATCGACCCGGCGACCGCATGGAACGGCTCGCATGTGACCACGACGGAGCGCATGGTGCCGCGCAAGCGAGCCGCGAGGTCTTTATCGCGGCGGAGCAAGGGCGCGATCGCGGCGGCGTGCAGCTCGTGGGTGTGGCGGTAGAACTCGAGCACGAGGTGCTCCTTGGAAGGGAAGTAGTGGTAGGAGCTGCCGAGCGACACCCTGGTGCGCTCGGCGATGGAGCGCATGGTGGTCGCCTCATAGCCGCGCTCCTGGAACAGGTCGAGGGCGGCGCTCAGGATGGCCGCCCTCGAGGTCTCGCCGCGTCGGGTTTTTGGGGAAGCGATTGCCAACGTGCGGACCTAGGCTCCCGTCGCCGGTTGATAGGGGTTGTAGTTGACAGGAAGAGGCGGCTTGATGCGGCCCGACCTGCGGATCACGTAGAGCACGAACATGTTGAAGAAGTGCATGAAGCCGAGCACCAGGGCCACGCCGCCCACGCGAGTAACGGTCTCCTGGATCATGTCGGCGACCGAGCCGGGAGCTCCACCCGCATTGATCAGGAGCGCTGCGGCCCCGAAGTTGATGAGGTAGAAGCCAACCACGAGGAGGCGGTTCACCGAGTCGGCGAGGCCTTCCTCCTTGAACACGGACACGAGCCAGGCGCGGCCGTTGCGAAACAGCGTCCGGCTCACCCATATGGTGAGGAAGGCGCTGGCGCCGATGTAGATGAAGTAGTCGGTCAGGCGAAGGTAGTCCATTGCTTTCACCCCAGTTTTATTAACTTGAACATGTTCAATTACGAGCCTAGATGAAGCCAATCCGAATGTCAAGCGAAAACGAACATGTTCAATTCGCCAATGTGGAGCGGGCTCGGGCTTTGCTCGAGGCCCCGCCCGACGGGTGGATGGAGACCCTCGGCGCCAGGATCAGCGAGGCCGAGCCCGGCCGTGTGGTCCTCGACCTGGTCGCCGGTCCGCAGCACCGCCACGGCGGAGGGGTCGTCCAGGGCGGCGTCATCACCCAGATCGCCGACGCCGCCATGGGGATGTCCCTGGCGACACTTCAGGAAAACGGGGTATGGAACACAACGATCGAGCTGAAGATCAACTTCATCCGTCCCGCCGTAGAAGGTCGGCTTCGCGCCGTCGGCCGGGTGATCGAGATGCGCCAGACCTTGCTCTTCAGCGAGGCGGACGTGTTCGACGAGGCGGACCGGCTGATCGCCCGGGCGTCGTCGACCTGCATGCCCGTGCCGGAAGGCCAGGGCCGTGAGTAAGCACATTCCCTCCCAGCTCGCCGGGGAGGGTGGCCCGAAGGGCCGGGTGGGGGGATCTGAGCCCTCGCCAGCCTGGAAATGGCTTGGGATCGTACTGGTCGACCTCGGCGAAGGCGCCGCGACCGTGGAGATGACGCCTTCGGAAGACATGGCGAACCACGCCGGTTTCGTCCACGGTGGCATGATCACCGCCCTGGCCGACTCGGCCATGGGCCGCAGCCTGCGCACGCTGGTGCCAGGCGTGGCGCGTGCGATGAGCTTCGACCTCAAGCTGAATTTCATCTCGGCGGCGAAGGTCGGCGAGAAGCTGGTCGCGACGGGCCACGTGGTGCACGCCGGGCGGCGGACCGCTGTGACCGAGTGCAGGGTGGAAGCAGCCGGCGGGCGCCTGGTGGCGACGGCCAGCGGCACGTTTGCGATCACGAGAGAAAAGGGGATAACCGTAGGTTCGAATGCCGACTGACCAGATCACCATCCGCGGGGCGCGCGAGCACAACCTCAAGAACATCAGCCTCTCCATCCCGCGGGACAAGCTCGTCGTCTTCACCGGGCTTTCGGGTTCCGGGAAATCGTCGCTGGCCTTCGACACGATCTACGCGGAGGGCCAGCGTCGCTACGTCGAGTCGCTTTCGTCCTATGCGAGGCAGTTCCTCGGCCAGATGGAGAAGCCCGACGTCGACATCATCGAGGGCCTTTCGCCAGCGATCTCGATCGACCAGAAGGGCACGTCGAAGAACCCGCGCTCGACGGTGGGCACGGTGACCGAGGTCTATGACTACCTGAGGTTGCTCTACGCGCGGGTCGGGCATCCGCATTGCCCCGTTTGCGGCCGCGAGGTGCGCCGGCAGACCGTCGAGCAGATGGCGGACCACGTGGAGAAGCTGCCGAAGGGGACGCGCGTGATGGTCCTCGGTCCTGTGGTCAAGGGGCGCAAGGGTGAGTACCGATCGCTGATCGACGACGTGCGCAAGTCCGGCTTCGTGCGAGTTCGCGTCGATGGAAGTCTCTACGAGATCGGCGAGTCGATCCCGATGGACAAGAACAAGAAGCACGACATCCAGGTGGTCGTCGACCGCATCGCCGTCGGACCGGACCAGCGCACGCGCCTGGTCGATTCGATCGAAACCGCGGCGCGGCTCGGCGGCGGCTCGGTGATCATCGCGCCAGTCGACGGTAAAGGCGAAGAGATCCAGATGTCGCAGGACTACGCGTGTCCTTACGACGGTACGAGCGTGCCCGAGCCTGAACCGCGCAACTTCTCGTTCAACAACCCCCACGGCGCGTGTCCGGTGTGCACCGGACTCGGCTCGCAGCTGGTGGTGGACGGCGACCTGGTCGTTCCCGATCCTTCACTGTCGCTGCGCGAAGGCGCCATCGCGGCGTGGAGCAAGTCTCAGTTCTTCTATCCGGAGCTGCTGGAATCCGTCAGCAAGTTCCTGGGCATCGACATGAACAAGCCGTGGTCGAAACTTCCGAAGCCGCAGCGCGACCTCCTGCTGAACGGGACAGGCGAGAAGAAGATCCGCTTCGGCTACAAGAACCAGTACGGCCACTCGCGCTGGTACGAGGCGCCATTCGAGGGGGTGACCGCCAACCTGCAGCGCCGCTACGAGGAAACGCAGTCCGAGTACCTGAAGGCCGAGCTCGAGCGGTACATGTCGGACAAGCCTTGTCCGGCGTGCAAGGGCAGGCGATTGAAGCCGGAGTCGCTCGCGGTCACGGTCTCGGGCCGCAACATCGCCGAGGTCTCGGTGTTTGCGATCAGCGCGGCGATCGGATTCTTCGACCAGCTCGACCTGACCGAGCGCGAGCAGCTGATCGCCCGCGGCATCTTGAAGGAGATACGCGAGCGGCTGCAGTTCATGATCGACGTCGGGCTGGACTACCTGACCATCGAGCGGCCCGCCAACACACTGAGCGGCGGTGAGTCACAGCGCATCCGGCTGGCGACCCAGATCGGCTCCAAGCTGATGGGCGTCCTCTACATCCTCGACGAGCCGTCGATCGGCCTGCATCAGCGCGACAACAGACGCCTGATCAACACGCTGCTCAGCCTGCGCGACCTCGGCAACACCCTGATCGTGGTCGAGCACGACGAGGAGACGATCCGGTCCGCGGACTACATGGTCGACATCGGGCCCGCGGCGGGCGAGCACGGTGGCGAGATCATCGCGGCAGGGCCAGTCGAGAAGGTGCTGCGCGATCCGCACTCGATCACGGCGGCCTACCTGCGGGGCGACCGGATGATCCCGATGCCGCCGCAGCGGCGAAAGGGCAGCGGCAACAAACTCGTGATTCGTGGCGCCCAGGCGAACAACCTGAAGGACATCGACGTGACGATTCCGCTTGGTTCGTTCGTTGCCGTATCAGGCGTCAGCGGTTCCGGCAAGTCGTCGCTGATCACCGACATCCTCAGCCGCAAGGTGGCGCAGTTCTTCTACCGGGCCAAGGAGAGGCCGGGCCCGCATCGCGGCGTGGAGGGACTCGAGAATCTCGACAAGGCGATCGACATCGACCAGTCGCCGATCGGACGCACGCCGCGCAGCAACCCGGCGACGTACACCGGGATGTTCACGTACATCCGAGAGCTGTTCGCGAGCATGCCCGAGGCGAAGATGCGCGGCTACAAGGCGGGGCGATTCAGCTTCAACGTGAAGGGCGGGCGGTGTGAGAACTGCCAGGGGGACGGCATCATCCAGATCGAGATGCAGTTCCTTCCTGATGTCTACGTGCCGTGCGAGGTGTGCCACGGCACGCGCTATTCACGCGAGGTGCAGGAGGTGAAGTTCCGCGGCCACTCCATCTCCGACGTGCTCGAGATGACGGTCGACGAAGCGCTCGACGTTTTCGAGAACGTCCCACCGATCAAGACCAAGCTTCGGACGCTGCAGGACGTCGGGCTCGGTTATATCCGGCTCGGGCAGCCCGCGACGCAGCTGTCCGGGGGCGAGGCCCAGAGGGTCAAGCTGTCGGCTGAGCTTTCGCGCCGCGACACGGGCCGCACGCTTTATCTCCTCGACGAGCCCACGACCGGCCTGCATTACGCGGACGTCGAGCGGCTGCTCGCGGTCCTGCACCGCCTGGTCGATCACGGCAACACGGTGGTGGTCATCGAGCACAACCTCGACGTGCTGAAGACCGCCGACTGGCTGATCGACCTGGGACCGGAAGGCGGCGAGAGAGGTGGATACGTGATCGCCGAAGGGACGCCTGAGCAGCTGGCGGCGAACCACGATTCGGCGACGGGCCAGTACCTACAGGCGACCCTCGCCAAGGCAAAGGCCAAGGCGCGTAAGTCAACCGTGTCCGCGAACGGCGCGGGCCGCGCGCGGCGTTCGAAAGTCGCCGTAGGCTGACGACCGAAGAGGCACCGACCCAGCTCGGATACGGCGCGCTCATGCGCGTCCAGGGGTTTCCGCGACTCGTCACGAGCCTGCTGTTGGGCCGCATCGCCCAACAGATGCTCGCGGTGGGCTTTGTACTGTTCGTGCTGTCGCGGTATCACTCGCCTCAGCTGGCCGGCGCCGCAACCTTCGTCCTGCTCTTTCCCGGGTTGCTCTTGTCGCCGATTGCCGGCGCGTTGCTCGACCGATACGGCCGGGCTCAGCTGATCACCGTCGATTACGTGGTCGCCGCGATCACCCTCTTCTTGATCGCCGCTCTATCGGCGGCCCGTGCGCTGCCTCCGCCGCTGCTGCTGGGAATCTGCGGCGTTGCGTCACTCACTGGCCCGCTCAGCGCCGCGGGCGTCCGGTCGCTGTTTCCGACCGTCGTTCCAGGTCACCTGTGGGAACGGGCCAACGCGCTGGACAGCAGCAGCGGGGTGCTGGCGCAAGTAATCGGCGCACCGCTCGCGGGAGTCCTGGTCGGTTTCGCAGGCGGAGAATGGGCCCTCGCGGCGACTGCGATGCTGTACGCGTGCGCGGGAGTCGCGATCTTGGGGATTCGCGACCCCGGCGACAAGCAGCGCGGCCGTGGGATCCTGGCCGAAGCCTGGTCGGGACTCGCCTACGTCCTGCGCAATCGGACGCTCGTTGGCCTTGCACTCACGTTCTTTGCCTTCACCGCCGGCTGGGGCTGCCTGGTGATCGCAGTGCCGGTCCTCGTCCTGGGCCGGCTTCATCAGGGACCGGAGGCGATCGGTTACATGTGGGGCGCCATGGGAGCAGCTGGCTTCGTCTCCATCCTGATCGCGGGCCGGCTCAAAACGCGCGGACGTGAAAGGCAGCTGATGATGGGATCGATGCTGGCGATTGCGGTGGCCGTGTCGTTTTTGCCGCAGGCATCGTCGGTGTTCGTCGTCGCGGCTGCCCTCGTCGGTGTCGCCCTGGTGGAAACTCCATTCGACATCGCCTTTCTTACGTTGCGGCAGCGGAGAACCGACCCCGCGAGGTTCGGGAGGGTGTTTGCCGTGTCGATGTCACTGAATGTGGTAGGCGGGCCGTTCGGCTCGGCGCTGGCGGGACCTCTGATCGGCTGGTCCCTAAATGGGGCGCTCTGGGCCGCGGTTGGGGCGATGCTGATCGCGGCTGCATTGCCGATGCTCGTTATACCTGCGAGAGATGAGTCTTAGACAGCGGGCGTTCCTGGCGATCGTCCTCACGGTGGGCTTCTACGCCCTGGCGCTGGCGTTGATGGCGGGGATGATCTGGGTGATCTTCCAGCCCAACGTCCCGGGCCGCGCGCTGGCCTTCTGCCTCTTCGGCATCGCCGCGATCGCCATCTCCATCATCCCGTGGCCCCGCCGATTCATCCCCCCGGGCCCGCTGCTCAACCCCGCCGGCCAGCCGAGGCTGTTCGCTGAGCTGCAGACGGTGGCTCGGGCGGTGGGGGAGGCGATGCCCGCAGAGGTCTACATCTCGCCGGAGATGAACGCCGGCGTCCTGCAGCGCGGCCGGCGCCGCGTCATGGTGCTCGGGCTCCCGCTGATGCAGGCCTTGACGGTCAACGAGATGCGCGCCGTGCTGGCGCACGAGTTCGGCCACTACCACGGTGGCGACACGCGCCTGGGTCCATGGATCTACCGGACCCGTGAGGCGATCGAGCGGGTCATTCAAAACGCCTCACGTCAGAGCGCGATCCTGCAGCTGCCGTTTCTCTGGTACGGCCGGATGTTCCTGCGGGTGACGCAGAAGGTTTCCCGCCAGCAGGAGCTGACCGCCGACGCGCTCGCCGCGCGGACATTCGGGGCCGGGACGATGATCGAGGGCCTCCGCGCCCTTGCTCGCGGATCGGTGGCCTGGGCCGGCTACTGGCGCAACGAGGTGGTGCCGCTGCTCGAGGCGGGGTTCCAACCGCCGATCGCCGATGGCTTTCAGCGCTTCATCAACGAGCCGGACATCGGCAAGGAGGTCCAGAAGGCCGCCGAGCAGATGCTGAAGGAGGCTCGGAGCGACCCGTACGACAGCCATCCGCCGGACTCGGAGCGGATCGCCGCCCTCGCCACGATGCCGGCCGGCCCCGGCGACGGCAGCGGACCGCCGGCCGCCACCCTGGTGGACGGCATCGAGGCAATCGAGCCCTTCCTGCTCATCGGGTTGCTGAAGCCGGGCATCCAGATGCGCCGGATCACGTGGCAGGACGCGGGGTCGGTGGCCCTTCTGCCCGGGCTGCGCGACCGGGCCCGGCGCCAGGCCCACATGCTTCAGAACTACAGCATCGGCTGGCTGCCCGAGCTCCTGAAATACGCCGACCGGCTGGGCCAGTCGGAAGCCGGCGTTGCCAGCCGCCAGGTGACCCCCCAGCAGGCGCGGTCGATTGGGCTCGGCCTCGCGGGGGCTGCGTTTGCGGTGGCCCTGGCCGATCACGGCTGGACCGCCGAGTCGCTGCCCGGACGGCCGATCGTCATGCGTCGCGAGAACCCGAACGCCACGGTCGAGCCGTTCGTCGAGGTGAACCGGCTCGCCGTGGGCGAAGTCGACATGGCGGCCTGGCAGCAGCGCTGCTCAGACCTCGGGATCAGGGACTTTGCCCTGACCCCTACCTAGCCGAAGATCCCGATCAGGGTGATGATGCCGCCGATGACGTTCAGGACGATGGCCACGATCCCGCCGATCATCTGCTTGCTGCGGAAGATCGCCTGCGCAGCGAGGATCAGCCCGATGATGGGAAGGAAAAAGAACACCCGGTTGAAGACGAACGGCACCACGATGCAGATGATCCCGACCAGGCACGCCCATCCGGCCGAACCGGTGAACTGCGAGATGATCCCGGCGGTCCCGCCCGCTCCCATCCTGGTCGGCAGCACGGGTGGCGGGGTGCCGGGCGGCTGGTAGGTCCCCGGAGGCGGCTGGTATCCCGCCTGAGGTGGGGGCGGCGATGAGTAGGGACCCGGGGTCGACTCCTGCGGGGGCGGCGGCGGTGAGCTCGGTTGATCAGACATCGCGCAAATCGTAAAGGCTGGTGGGCCAAAACGGAATACGGACGCGGCAGGTTTAGTGGTGCAGCAGCGCCCAGCCCCCGATCACGAAGATCGCTCCGATCAGAAAGATGAAGATCAAGGCGATCACCAGCAGGTGAAGGATGCCCAGGAGGATGCCGACCGTGGCCATCCACATGCCTTGCTCGCCCGAGCGCTTGATCTCACCTCGGGCGATCACGCCGGTGACGATCGCGATCAGCGCGAGCGTGCCGCCTCCGATGCCTGGCAGCACGAGGTGTCCAAAGACCGAGACGGCGCCCGTGATCAGGCTGACGACGGCCATGCTGTTGGTCTGGCTGCGCGACGGCGTGTAGCCCTGGAGTCCGGGCGTGCCCGGCACCGCGGTGGCCGGCGCCGACTGCTGACCCGCGATCTGGGTCGGCGACGCGCCCGAGGCGGGTTGCTGCTGCGGCGAGCTCACTGCCCCGAGTTTACGGGTTCCTAAACTGGCCATACAGATGGCGGTCACGCTCGAAGACACGATCAAACGGCGGCTGCAGGCCGTTCCCGAGACGCCCGGCGTCTACATGTTCCGGGACAACCGGAGCCAGGTCATCTACGTCGGCAAGGCACTCCGCCTCCGCGACCGCCTGCGCTCCTACTTCACGCCCGGATACGCGCAGACCGCGCGGGTGTTCGAGCTCATCCGCAAGGCCAACGACTTCGAGTTCGTCACCACGGCCAACGAGGTCGAGGCGCTGGTCCTCGAGAACAACCTCATCAAGAATTACCGGCCTCGCTTCAACATCCGGCTCAAGGACGACAAGAACTACCTCTATCTGAAGCTCCCGGTCACCGAGGAGTTTCCGCGCGTGCACTACTCGCGGCGGGTGCAGAACGACGGCGCTCGGTACTTCGGCCCGTACACGTCCGCGCTGTCGTTGCGCTCCACCGTGAAATCCATCCGGCAGCTGCTGCCGTTTCGCACGTGCTCGGACGAGATCTTCAAGCAGGGCAAGGTGTGCCTCGACTTTCACATCAAGCGCTGCCCAGGCCCGTGCGAGCGGCGGATCAGCTCTGAGGATTACAAGGCGCGGATCAACGAGGTGGCGCTCTTCATGGAGGGACGGTCGGACATCCTGGTCCGTGAGCTGCACGAAAGGATGGAGTCAGCGGCCAACCGGCTTGACTTCGAAAACGCCGCCCGCTACCGCGACCAGCTGCAATCGATCGAGCGCATCGCGGATCGGCAGAAGGTGCTGACCCGCGGCCGGGACGACCAGGACATCGTCGCCTATGCGCGGAGCGGCAACGACGTCTTCGTCGAGGTCGCCTATGTGCGGCAGGGAAAGATGGTCGGGCACGACGGGCACGCCCTCGACGGCGCGGGCGACGCGGCCGAGCCGGAGGTGCTGCGCGGTTTCATGTTGCAGTACTACTCGAGCGCCACCCACGTGCCGCGCTCGGTGATCCTGCCCGGACCGGTCGAGGAGCCAGAGCTGATCACGGGCTGGTTGAGCGAGAGGCGCGGACGACCGGTGACGCTCGAGGTGCCGCAGCGCGGGCGCAAGCGCGCGCTCGTCATGCAGCTCGCCGAGACGGCCGCTCAGGAGCTCGAGCAGATGCGCATCCAGGCCGACTACGACCGCAGCCGGACAGAACCGATGCTTGCGGCGCTGGCCGCGGCGCTCGACCTCGAGAGCCCACCGAAGCGGATCGAGTGCTATGACATATCCAACATCCAGGGCGACTCGGCGGTCGGCTCGATGGTCGTCTTCGAAGACGGCCGGCCCCGCAACGACCATTACCGCCACTTTCGGATCCGGTATACGCCCGGTCCAAACGACTTCGCCATGCTGCAGGAGGTCCTGCGGCGGCGCCTACAGCGCCTCGAGTCCGCGCAGCGTCGCGAGGAGGCGGACATCGTCGGGGACCGGTCCTTCACCAGCCGGCCCGACCTCATTCTCATCGACGGCGGCAAGGGCCAGCTGAGCGCGGCGCTCGAGGTGATGGAAGCCGCGGGCTACGCGGACATTCCCACGTTCGCCCTGGCCAAAGAACGCGAGGAGATCTTTGCGCCCGGCCGGGCGGAGCCGATCGTCCAGGAGCGCAGCTCGCCCGGGATGTTTCTCGTCCAGCGGATCCGCGATGAGGCGCACCGCTTCGCGATCACCCACCACCGCAAGGTGCGGTCCCGCAAGGCACTGACGTCGCCGCTCGATTCGGTCGAGGGGATCGGACCCGCGCGCAAGCGCGCGCTCCTGCGACACTTCGGCTCGGTGCAGGCGATCCGCGAGGCGCCGGTCGACGAGATCGTGAAGCTCGGCATCCCGGAACGTCTGGCGGCTCGCCTGAAAGAGACGCTGTGACTCTCGAGCGGTTGCGTACGTTTTGCGCAGAGAGCACCCCTCGAACCCTTCCAAAGGTTCGTTTTGCGCAAAACGCACCAAAAATGGATCGAAGCCCGTGACGCTCGTCATCATCGGCGCCGCGACGCTCGAGCGTATGGAAGAGTCGGTCGCGGTTTTCGTCGCCGCCGGTTTCGAGCGGATCGATGAGCTTGACGGCGAAGGCGAGGGAGACTTCGTGCTCGGCGTCAGCGACGGCGGCGCCGAGCTGCTGCGGGAGGCGGACCGGCGCGCGATCAAGTACGTGCTCGTGCACGACGGCGAATCCGATCGACACGACGGCGGCACCTTCGAGCGGGCGCATCACCGGGTCGAGGCGGGACAGCGCGACGAGCTTGCGCACCATCTGCGGGGCCGGGAACGCCCGCTGATCACATGCCTGGCATTCGGCTACAAGAACGGCGCGCCCGCCGACGCCGCGCTGCTGATCGACGCGAGGTTCCTCGACAACCCGTACTGGGTGCCCGAGCTGCGGCCGCTCTCCGGCCGCGATGCGGCCGTGGACGCTTACGTGATGCAGCAGCCGGCGGCGGCGGAGCTGCTGGACGACGTGGAGCGGATCGTGCGCCGGCTGCTGC
>Ga0066700_10000402_pt1 | contig 15184 bp, 14 predicted proteins | sample GraSoiAngelo_149_FD_66460 | JGI IMG/M metagenome (GOLD analysis project Ga0066700, IMG submission 66460) | Grasslands soil microbial communities from the Angelo Coastal Reserve, California, USA - 14_1009_09_30cm | ecosystem: Environmental > Terrestrial > Soil > Grasslands | place: USA...
CGTGCGGTCACTTTCTTATCGGCAATGTTGTCGCCATCGAAAGCGTCGGCAGTGGCAAAAACGAACCGCGGAATAATCACGCAACGAAAATCGAGCATGAGGCTGTTGGCGTAGGCCATGACCGACATGTAACTGGCTGTGCCACCGGCGGCACAAAGAAAACCGACGACTTTGTCTTGCCAGGCGCTGCCCGTCAGCTCGATCATGTTCTTGGCTGCGGCTGCGACATCATAATTATATACGGGCGCCGCCACCAGGATCCCGTCCGCCGCTTCGATCGCGGCGCTCAATTTTTTGGAGCTCGGCATGCCATAACATTTGCCCCCATCGCAGAGCGGCAAGTTCATTTTGCTGATGTCGATCCAGGCGCAATCGATTTTGCGCTTTTGCAGGTGGGCAAACGCCATGCGCCCCATGCGCCGGCTTTTGCTGTCGGGATTACTACTCGTGCTAATAACAAGATATTTTGCCATTCGAATCGGCCGAGCTGCCTAGCTGGCTCGAAATTTTTCGACATGATCACGGGCAAATTGCGCGAAATCGATTGGGGGAGCACCCGTGACTTTTTCAACGTCGGATGTGACCGCGCTCCAACGGCTTTGTTTGTTAGTTGCGTGCAGCTCCAGTAACGGCTCCACCTGCCACTGCGGCAGTCCGGCTTGGAGCATTCCGTCGCGTGCAGCGGACTCCGGTACGTCGACATAGTTGATCTCGCGACCCGCCGTCTCGGACAGAATCGATGCTACTTCTGCGATTCCGAGCGCTGCCGGGCCGGTCGGCGTGTAAGTTTTTCCTTCGTGCCCGTCGCTTGTCAGTGCCTCAGCGGCAACCGCCGCTATATCGCGCGTATCGACAAAACTCGCCTGTCCATTCCCCCACGGCAGATAAATCGTGCCATCGTGCGGCGGAAAGTAAGTGATGAAATTTTGCATGAACGAATTCGGCCGCAAAAATGTGAACGCCAGACCCGATTCACGGATGTGTTGTTCGTTCGCGGCATGCCATTTTCCAAACGTGTATGGTGGGCTGGCATCGGCGCCGATCGCGGACAGTTTCACGATGTGACGCACGCCCGCTCGCTTCGCTGCGTCGACGAATGCATTTGTCACTTCCACCTGATTCGGCATTAACGGCGGCAGCAGGAAAACTTTTTCGACGCCTTTCAGCGCACCGGGGAAGGATGCGGCGTCTTCAAAATCGAATGTCGCCAGCGCGATATCGGCGCCGAATTGTTTTCTCGCCTTGGCTTGATCGCGCACGCCGGCCCGTACTGCTGCACCTTTTCTCGCCAGTTGTTTTGCGACATCCCGTCCGATCGTGCCCGTTGCTCCAGTTACCAAAACAGTTTCTGCCATAAACGTTCGTTATCGCGAACCAGGGAACGCCGCAAGAGCGATCGCTATTTTAAGGCATGCAGGAATGGCGGGCCGGGAAGGCAATGCCTCGCCCACTAACTCTTCGCCGAGTATTTGTCGATCAAAGCCTGGTAGCGCGGATCTTTCCGGAGCGGGTCCCACGCTGGATCGAGCTTGAACATCGGGACGGTGAGACCGTTAGGGATCGCGAGCAAATGATCGAGCAGGCGGAATGCTTCATCAGATTCGCCCGTCCAAGCATAAATCTGGGCGAGCGCAGCCGCGATTTGCGGTCCGTCAAAGGCGTCCTGCGATTCCGGTAGCAATTCGACGGCCGCTTGCCTTCATTGATCGCCTCTTCTTTTTGACCCAGGGCGGCAAGGACTACGCCGTGCTGCGCGTGTCGATTTGGATCATTAGGGGCTTCGCGTAACAACTATTCCGAAACGACGCGGGCGTGCTCGAGTGCTGTCCGAGCTTTTGCTTCATCGCCTTGGAGCATGTAAATCGAACCTTCCAGGAACGTCTTCGGACAAGGAGCGGTCGTGTTGGTAGCCAATGTCTCGCCGCGGAATTTTTGCAAGACCTGAAGGGCCTCGGGAAACTTCCGCTGTAGCGTCAGAACCCAAACTCTCGCCCAGGTCATCAGCCCCCCCGGGTTGGTTTCAGGCGAAACTAAAGAAAATTGTTTTTCGAACACGCTAAGGTCGCCCTTCCATTCGGCTGCAACTAATCCCTTTAATGCAGCCGCCTGTAACGACTGTGGCGCTGCGGCAATGACGCGATCAGCAACCTTGTCAGCGGTTTCGAAGTTGCGCTGGGCCATGTAACTGTAAGCAAGATTGCTCAGGATGTTTGTGTTTTTCGGATCCAGGGCCGCGGCTTTTTCCAAATTCGCGGTTGATTCCGCCCACTTGCCCTGTCGGCGCTGAATGGAGCCGATGGCCAGATAGGCCTGCGCGTCATTCGGCAGCCCGCGTCTGGCGATTTCAAATTCGGCAAGAGCGCGCTCGTAATCGCGATCGCCATAATAATAAGAGAAACCGAGTGCGAGATGGGCTTCGGGAAGATCCGGTTGCAATCGCAAGGCTTCATCCGTGTTGAGACGCGCTTTTTCCCGCCGGGCCGGCACTGGGTCGGAGGCGTGGTACAGCCAACTCTCAACCCTGGAGAGACCGGCAAAAGCCAGGGCAAAGTTTGGATCGAGCTTGATGGCTTGTTCGAAAAGCGGCTCGGCTTTCAACGATGTGTCGTGAAACATCTCCATTCGATTGGCGTAATCGTGCGCCTGAACGAAGAGCAGATAGGCGTCTGGATTTTGCGTCGGTCTGCGATCGATGCGTGCTTTTTCGTTTGGAGAAAGTTTTGCCTGCAGAGCGGAGGCAATTTTTTGCGCGAGATCGGTTTGGATGGCGAAGACGTCGGTCAAATCGCCGTCATAATCTTCCGCCCAGATGTGCTCATCGTTGCTCGCGTTGATCAACTGCACGTTCACTCGGACGCGGTTGCCGCTCCGACGGACGCTGCCTTCCAGAAGCGTGGCTACGCCCAGCGCTTTGCCTATTTCCCGGGCGTTGCGCACGGCATCGCCCCGATACGACATGACCGACATGCGCGAGATGACCTTCAGATCGCCGATCTTTGAAAGATTGGTCAGGATATCGTCCTGCATGCCGTCGGCGAAGTAGGCGTTCTCCTTTTCATCGCTGAGGCTTTGAAAAGGCAGGACGGCAATCGACTTCTCGACCTTGCGCCCGGAAGCGCGCGGGAACAGAAAAAATCCGGCGACCGCCGAGACAATTACGCCCATTGCAATCAGCATGATCAGATTGCGACGCCGATGCGTTCGGGGAGCGGGCGTGGCGCGAATGCCCTGCGGAGTGATGTCGTACGCCCAGGCGAGAATCAACGAGATCGGAAACCCGATCAGCAAAAAGACGACGACCAAGCGGAACGCCCAGTTTGGCAGCTCCCACGCCGGAAAAACGGCCGAGCTGATCTGAATGATAAATCCAGCGGCGATAACGTAAGCTGCGGCGACTCGATAAACTTTTCGCCGTCGCACTTCTTCAAAGAAGCCGCTCATAACGAGAGATGGGATACGTCACATCGTAATTCAATTAGAATTTTTGACACGGAAATACGATGGCGTTCTCCGCAGTTTCACGAACGACGCCGCCCGTTAGCTATACATTTCTATAGTGGGGTGTAATCTGGTCTCATGCGGAAGCGATTCGTTAGTGTCCTCCGCAGCGTCGCGGCGGTGGTTGGAGGTTATTTGACGGTGGCCTTGGGAACCATCCTGACCTTTAACGTTCTCGCCGGTCAGATGACGGTTAATTCGGGGCCGCTCCAACTGATTCTTGGAACAATTGGCGCGGCGCTCTCGGGATTGGCGGGCGGATTAATTGCTGGAATCGTTGCGCCGCGATTTCCCTTCGCACATGTGGCTGGTGTTCTGATTTTTCTGATTATCGATACGGTTTCAGTGGTTGCCAAAGGTCCGGGACCACTTTGGTTCGATCTTGCCGGAAGCAGCGTGCTTGCGATCACGGTGTTAATTGGGGGATGGATAATCGCAAGTCGACGTGAAAGCCAAATGGCACCTCGTCCTGCGGTTTGATAGGAATTAGGAAGTAAAAGGCGAAGGAGAAATTTTTCGGAAAACGCCAAACGCTCAACTCAGATATGATTCAATCGCACGGCAGTGTTTTTTCTGTAACGTTTTCACATGAAAGCTCTCGCTCTGTTCTTATTGTTTTTCGTATCAGTATCAATGGCATCGGCGCAGCCGGTTGTCGTTATTGTTCGTCACGGGGAGAAGGCCACGAACGGTGGTACTGATCCGGATTTATCTTCGGCTGGTCGTGCGCGGGCTGACGCGCTTGCACGGATTTTGAAGGACTCAGGCATCACGGTAATTTTTACGACCGAATTCAAGCGCACCCAGGAAACCGCGGCGCCCACCGCGACATCAGCTCACGTGACGCCAACCGTGGTTGCGGCGAAGGATACGACCGGGCTCGTCGCGAAGTTGCATCGGCTAAATGGCAACGCATTGGTTGTTGCGCATGGCGACACAATCCCGAACATCATCAAAGCGCTTGGAATCAATAGCCCGATAAACATTCCTGACGAGGATTACTCGGAGTTGTTAGTCGTCGCGCTTGGCGATAAGCCAGAGCTGTTTCGCCTGCATTATCCTTTGTAACAAAGGCAAGGAATGGCAGCAGTCACTTCAAATACTTGTCGAACCATCCGACCGTCTGATCCATTCGATCGGCTTGGTTCTCCGGCTTTAGAAAGAGATGGCCTTCGCCGGGATACACGATCAGTTGCGTCGGCACACCGAGTGTCTTCAAAGCGTGCCAGAATTCGTAGGACTGCGGAGCGGGGCATTCCGCATCCCGCTCACCGACAATCACCAGGGTCGGAGTCTTCACGTTCTTGATGAAGTGAATGGGAGAACTTTTCTCGTAAACGGTCGGATCGTCGTAAACTGATGCGCCGAAGAACGGGATCATCCATTGATCGATCAAGTTCTGGCCATAATAACTTTGCCAATTGGCAATGCCGGCCCCCGCGACGGCGCCACGGAAACGATTGGTTTGGGTGACTGTCCACATGGTCATGAACCCGCCGTAACTCCAGCCGGTCACACCGAGACGCGCAGGGTCGATCGGGTACTTTGCGATGGCGGCGTCGATTCCGGCGAGAGTGTCTCGAAGGTCGCCGCCGCCGAAGTCTTTCACATTGGCGCGTGTGAAATTCTCTCCCTGGCCGTAGCTACCGCGCGGATTTGGCAAAAAAACGTAGTAACCGTGTGAAGAGAGAGCGGCGACGATCGCTCGCGACATTCCAAAACCAGCCGGCCATTCCGGCGTCGTTACGCTGGAAGGTCCGCCATGGATCAGGACGACCATCGGATATTTTTTGCCCGACTCCACTTTCGCGGGCGGGAGAAGCCATGCCTGAATATTGAAGCCGTCGTTTGTCCACTCGAGATTCTCGGCCTTGCCCCATGTCGGCGATAGCGCGGAGTTATTGGCGGTCAGTTGTTGCCATTCACCGATCGGCCCGGCCCAAATTTCGGGCGCCGTTTCATAGCTGCTTCGGACCGCGGCCGCGAATTTGCCATCCTTGGAAAGTGCGAAGTTAGGAAAATTGCCGAAAGCGTAAAGGCCTTCGGCGCCTTTCCAGATTGTCCGCACGGAGTTGTTGGCGAGCGTCAGTTCAGAGATCGCGCTGCCGCCCCCGACATATTCCGTGAACAGGATGCGATCTGGTGTCTGCCAGAAGAGCGAACTAACCGAGCTTTTCCGACCGCGCGTGCGATTTACAACATCGTGTCCGGCGGCCGAAACAGTGAAGAGGTCGCCGCCGTGGAATCCTTCATCGCTCATCAAGCCTTCAATGAAGGCAACCGACTTGCCGTCCGGTGACCAGCGCGGGACCGCGACTTGAAGAGATGGCTTGTAGATCGATGTGGCGCTGCCGTTCGCGATGCCGATCGTGTAAATCTGCGCGATCCACCAATTGTTGTCGCCTGGCCCGGGAGCGGCTGTTGTCACAAAGGTTTTGTCGTCGGGACACCAATCGTAATCGTAGATGTGGAGATTCGCTGGCGACACCTGGCGCAACTCGCGGCTTGCAACGTCGAGAACAGCAATCCGCTGATTATGAATAGCGGTATCGATAACGCCAGTTGTGACGGGCGCAGCCGTTAACGGACCGCCGCCGCCCGCGCCTTCTATATAGAGGAACGCAATGCGTTTTCCATCGTGCGACCAGCGAGGACGTGCCGCGTATCCTTTTAGGTGTGTAGTTTTTTTAGGATCCAAACCATTAGCATTCACCGTCCAGAGTTGGACTTGTTCTTTCTCTCCGGCGTTGGAAAAAAATGCGAGGATCTTGGAATCGGGAGACCATGCGGGGTCTGAGTCTTTTCTTTCTCCGGTGGTCGCGAGATTAACCGGCACTGACGCAGCATTACCTGATGTTCCAAGAATATGAGTCTGCTTTGATGTTGTTGCAGCGGTGGACTGCACCCACGCGACATGTGCGCCATCCGGAGAAAGGGCGATATCATCGTAGAGGACAGTTTTACCCAACTGTTCGGTCAGCTGCATGTTCTGAGCTGTTAACAGTGCGGGGAAGAGACAGGCCAGAAGAAAATGCTTCATGTTGCGATCCTGACAAAGACGCTACAGAACGGCAAGTCGCAGGAAGCCAGAGGTCAGCCCCCTTTGCACGAGGCTACTGCGAAAGCTTCGCGAGCGAGCGGCGAGCCAGGGACGCCAGCGGGTTAGAATCTTCGGCGCGGTACACGGACAAGAAAAAGCGGCGGGAGTCGCCTCCCGCCGCTGGTTAATTCACAGCACAAAGCTTATCGTCCGCTTTGCTGACCGCCGCCCGGTTGGCCTCCGCCGCCTTGTTCGCGTCCGCCACCTTGTTGGCCGCCGCCCTGTTTCTCGCGCTCTCTCCCTTTGTCACGATCGCCCTGTTCGCCGCCTTGCTGTCCCGGAGGCGTAGGTTTGATCGGTTCGTTAGGATTGCGTTCTGTTTCCATAATACCTTTCTAAGTTTACTAATTGGTCACTCGCGCTTCGCGATGAGGCCTTTACCTACTTTGGAATCGTCTTGGAAAGGCTGTTTGGACTGGGAAATTTTCCCATCAAACGTTCCGCGCCGTCCTCGTTAGGGCGTTGCTGTGGTATCTTTTATCGAACTAATGTTCAATACCAAGTCTGCCAACTAGAACACCTTGTGTGAGCGTGCAGTCCTTCAGCGCTGCCGATTGCGGTCGTAAGGAATAATGTTGTCCCATTCGTTGGCGGATGAGCGCGCGACAAAGGCAACGACGGGTTCGGAGTCACTCATATTGAAGACTTCGTGTGGCACGCCGGGTTTGATGTAAATGAAATCGCCGGCTTCATTCTCCAAGACGTGCTTGAGCCCAGGTCCGAATTCGTGGCGCACTTTTCCTTCGAGAATATAAAGGATTACCTCGAAGCCGACATGAATGTGGGCATAGGCGACGCCGCCCGGCGGTATCGTGGCGATGTTGGCCGATAGGCTGGTTGTGCCCACATTTTTGGCGGACATGCCCTGCTTATAGTGAATGCCGTTCCAATCCCTGCGGGCGCCGCCGCCGCGAATGGTCAGTATCCCATGGTGATCTTCTACCGCGCTGAGTTGGATGTTGTCTTTCTCGTCGTTCATCAATTCGTTGAGAAGTTGATCCGCCTACGCAGACTGGGGCGCGACAGGTGGTTGAGCTGTTATAAAGAGAGTAGCACAGAGCGAGTCAGGGCAGCGAGCCAGTTTCGCCTGCTTGCATGAATGAGCCTCCGAGAGCAGTACCAGAATTAGTGGATCGAGACTGGCGTTCCAACTTTGATCCGCTCGACGAGACGAACTACATCCCAGTTGGCAAGCCGGATGCAGCCATGACTGACGGAATGTCCTATGGAATCAGGAGTGGCCGTGCCATGGATGCCGATCCCTTTTTTGTTGAGCGCAATCCAGAGCACGCCAACCGGGCTTCGAGGACCGGGCGGCAACATGTAGAAATGGCCACTCCGTTGCCCGTGCTTCAGCATTTCTTCGTCGTAGCGAAACCTCGGCCACTTGGACATTCTCCGGACTTTCCAATCTCCAATGGGTGAGGCGGTCTGCGTAGATCCTATGGTCACCGGATAAACCGCGACCAGTTTATCGCCTTCGAAGACCCCGAGCATGTTCGCTTTCGTGTCGATCTTCACAGACGGCATCGACGTTGGTGATGCAGGTGTCGCCGATAAATTCTGAGGAGGCGCCGGGTTTTCTTCTGGTGTCTTGTCGGGTTCATCTGGAAGGTCATTAGCGGCCGGGGCGTTAATCTCGCTGCCCGGCTTGAGCTCCTTGACTGCTCCCAACTCGAAAGGCTCGACGTTCGGAACGCGCAGCTGGTAGCCCGGCTTGATCGACTTTGTTTTGCCGGGATTGAGTTGTTCCAGGAAATGAATGTCGCAGTGGAATTTTTCTGCGATTGCATCGGCCGGATCGCGGTACAAAAGAGCTTTCAACTTCGCCTGTTCTTTTACAGAAGCCGGCAATTTCCCAACATTCTGCAAATCGGCGGGTGTTACGGCGTAGGTGATGAAGACCGGTTGAACGCTGTCCAGATCGAGACCGTTGACATCGGGAGCCGCATCGGCTTTTGCGTCCTGCGGGGGCGGCTGCGATTGTTCGCCGCGAGACTGACGATAAAGGGCAAGCGCTTTGTGGGTGAATTCGTTGTAGCGCCCGTCAAGTTTACCTGGACTGAAGTTTGATCGGTCGAGAAAGATTTGCAGACGCGTGGCTGCTTCAATCTGTGCTGGAGATTGCTTTTCAATGTGAGGAGCCTTTTTTTTCGAATGTTTTCTGGCCTCAATTTGTGGTGCCAGACTCATGAACAAGAGTCCCAAGACAAGAAAAGCGGCGCAGCGGTAATTGCCCACGCAAATCCATCGCGGAGGCGAGGGACTCCGGTTGTATCCGTGGCTTCATAACACCCGGCTGATTCGTCGATGGACTGATCCTCCTTCGCCAAGACTCCGGCGCGACAAGGCGTGGAGTCGGTGATCCTGAGCGACTAAAAGCCAACGTCCACGGTCGAAGGCAGGGACGCGTTAGACGGTCGGAATAGTTCCTCCGTCGATGACGAATTCGGCGCCGTGGATATACGACGCCCGGTTTTTCGTCACTTGCGCCGCGGCGCGCCACCGAGTTCCGCGTGCCTCGGACACGTCACCAAGTGATCGTTGACCATGCCCGTCGCTTGCATCAGCGCATAGCAGATCGTTGAGCCGACGAATTTGAATCCGTGCCGCAGCAGGTCGCGGCTCATCGCGTCGGATTCGGCTGTGCGCGCGGGCACCTCGGCCATATTCCGCCGCCGATTCTGGATTGGCTTGCCGCCGACGAAGCTCCACAGATACGTGTCGAAGCTTTCCCTTTCTTCACGCACCGCGAGAAACATCTTCGCGTTTTGGATTGTAGCCGCGATCTTCAGTCGGTTCCGCACGATCCCGGCGTCGCCGAGCAACCGCTGCACATCGCGCACGCCATAGCGGGCGATCCTCTCCGCGCGAAATCCATCGAACGCCTTCCGATAGTTCTTTCGTTTCTTTAAGATGGTGATCCAGTTCAGCCCCGCCTGCGCGCCTTCGAGGATGAGAAACTCGAAGAGCACCCGATCATCGTGCACAGGGACGCCCCATTCCTCATCGTGATAAGTGACGGCCGGTTCGGTCGTAGCCCAGGGACAACGCGGCATGTCGCCAAGCATGCGCGAATGTCGCCGTCGCTGAACAGCAAATTGATTCCCTCGCGGAGGCTGTTGATTTTTTAGTCGATCTGTTGAGGGTTAAGAGATGGCGGAGCCAGAAATTATCGAAACACGCCGGTTTTCTTCGCCAGCGCGCACACCGCAGGCGCTCGCATGGGACGGTAACGTGCTCTGGATGGGTTCGCGCGATTTGCGTCGAATTTATGCGATTGATCCGAAAAAGGGGACAGTGCTCGAAGAAAGAGAAGCGCCGGGCATTCCGTGGGCGGCAGTCTCCACCAACGGCACTCTTCGTTTTACAATCGGCGAAGGTCCGGACGATGATCGGTACATTCGCACCTATGATTCGGCGAGCGGGTTCGGAGAAGATCGAATCGCGTGTCCAGAGTTTACCGGTTCATATCTCAGTTTCGACGGCGATCATCTTTACCTGAGTCAATGGTACAACCATCGGATCCTCAAACTCGATGCGAGCGGCAACATCCTCCGCATCATCGAGGTAGGCGCGGAGATCTGCGGCCACGCGTTTGTCGATGGCTCGATCTACATCCTCCGCGGAAAGGAACAGCCAAACGAGGATTGGCGCATCGCGCGTCTCGATCCACGGCAGGACACGCCAGAAGTCGAAGATATCGCTGTTGTCCCGTTCGCGTCTCGCTCACTGACTTTCGATGGCGAACACTTCTGGTCGAACTATCGCGCAAAGGACATGATTATTTCATTCGGTCTTCCGAATTGAAGACGGTCCGAGCCGGACTGGCAGTTAATGCCCGAAAATAGGGGTGGCCAGGGTATGCGCTGTCGCCAATTCTTCGTTACCCAAGGCACCAGCGAGTTCAGCGTTGGCTTAAGCCAGGCGTGAGTTCATAATCAATGTGATGCAGCACAGGCCGGTCGGCACCGTGACTTTTCTGTTCACCGATATGGAAGGGTCGAGCAGGGCGTGGGAGTCGTATCCGTCTGAAACGCGTGCTGCATTGCAGCGGCATGATGAGATCGTAGCGCGAGCGGTGGAAGGTCATAACGGCGCGATGATTCTCGAGCGCGGCGAAGGCGATAGTGTGTTCGCAGTCTTCATTCATGGGAGCGACGCTGTGGCTGCGGCCTTCGATATTCAGCGCGCATTTCAAAACGAACCGTGGCCAAGTCATGTCCCGGTTCATGTCCGCATGGCGATTCATACCGGCGAAGCGGCCACGGATTATCGTGGTCCGGATGTGAATCGCGCCGCGCGTATCCGAGCCATCGGGCACGGCGAGCAGATTCTTCTTTCAGGTGTCACGGCTCAGATCGTGCGCGAAACGCTCCCGGAAAACGCGGCGCTCATCGACTTGGGTCGGCATCGGCTGCGAGATATCGCCGAGACCGAACACGTGTTCCAATTGACGCATCCAGAGCTTCGCGAGGAATTCCCGCCGCTCAAATCGCTCGGGAATTTTCGTCAGAACCTGCCAGTCCAACTGACGTCGTTCGTTGGACGGGAACGCGAACGAGAAACGGTTCGCGCCCTGATCAACAATCGTCGCGTCGTCACATTGGTCGGCTCAGGCGGTTGCGGAAAGACGCGGCTCGCAATCGAGATTGGAGCGGAGTTGCTCGAGCAATTTCCGGATGCCGTGCGTTTTGTAGATCTGGCGCCGCTCAGCGATCCGTCGCTTATTCTCGATGGCATCGCTGCCGCGGTGGAGGTCAAGCTTGAGCAAGGCGATGCCAAGGATGATGCGTTGGTTCGAACGCTGCAGGGCACGAAGACGCTGATCATCCTCGATAACTGCGAACATCTGGTGCGGGCATGCGCCGACGCCGTGTCGGTCTTGCTTCGAACTGGCGAGCACGTGCGCATACTTGCTACAAGCCGCGAACCGCTCGGCCTGCCGGGCGAAAGCACGTGGCGCGTGCCGTCGCTCTCGCTGCCTGATGGCGCGACAAGTGTGGAGGAGGTTAGCGCGTGCGAAGCGATCCAGCTCTTTGTCGATAGAGCAGCCGCAGCACGGGAAGGATTTGCGCTCAGCGCGGGGAATGCCCAAACGATCGTCGATATCTGTCGCACGCTCGAAGGCGTGCCGCTTGCAATCGAGCTGGCCGCGGCGCGCATGAAGGCGTTAAGCCCACGCGAAATTCGGGACCGTTTATCGGATCGATTTCGGCTTTTGACCGGAGGCCGCGGACGCCATCAAACACTGCGATCGGCCATCGACTGGAGCTACGATCTGCTTTCCGAGCAAGAACGTGGATTGTTCCGGCGGCTATCGGTTTTCGCCGGCAGCTTTGGTCTGGCTGCGGTCGAAGCGATCTGGCCGGAGAGCGATCCTCTCGATCGTATTGAGCAACTCGTGGACAAGTCGCTGGTGACAGTGGAACAAGTTAACGACGATAAGTTGCGGTATCGGTTGCTCGAAACTTTGCGGCAGTACGGCGCCGACCGGCTCGTCAAAGCGGGTGAGGAAGAGGATGCCCGCGAGCGACACTTTGGCCATTACCTTGCCGTTGCTGAGCGCGCTTACCAACAACGAATCGAAGACGAGGCAGCTTCGCTCGCCGCACTCGAAGCTGACCACGATGATTTTCGTGTGGCATTGCAGTGGGCGTGTTCGCGTCCACGGGATTTGCTTCGACTTGCATCCGCGCTCGGGTGGTTCTGGCATTTGCGCTCCCATTATCGCGAGGGAAGATCTTGGCTTGAGGAAGCGCTGAGATTGAACCTGGCCGAGCGCTCCGGTGAAAAAGCGCGTGCCTTGTGGGCGCTGAGCATGATTCTTAACTGGCAAGGCGATGTTGCCGCGGCACGCCCGCTGGCGGAAGAAAGTTTGGAGTTATGGCGGAAAAGTAACGACCCGCTGGAACTAGCTCTTGCCTTAGAAAGCATCGGCTGGTCGCACTTCGCTGCCAGCAACTATTCCGAAGCGTTACGCTCGATGGAAGATTGTGTCGTGTCCTATCGCAAACTTGGTTCGGCGAAGTTGATCACGCGCGGTCGCGTCGCGGTCGGACAAATGCTCGCAGCGTTGGGAGATGTCGAACGCACCGAACAACTCGCGCGCGAGACACTGGCTGAAGGGCGCGCGCAACGCGAGCCGAAGTTTGTGCATTTCTCACTCCACTATCTCGCCGACTGTGCGTTGTGGCGCGGTGATGCGAAGAGCGCGGTGCAACTTTACGGCGAGAGTTTGCGTGCCGCGCTTGATTACGGAAACGAGATGGAAGCTGCAACCGAAATGCAAGGTATGGCAATGGGTTTGATGGGTTCTGAGCGCGAAAAAGAAGGATTTCGCCTTTACGGTGCATCCTGTGCGCGCTTTGGAGAATTGCACACGATGATGGTCGATGAGGTCGCGTTTTGGGTGAAATTTCGCGAGCGATATTTACCTCCCGGGCGCGAACGGATCGGAGCTGTCGCAGCCGATAAAGCTGAGCAGGAAGGGTGTGCGATGGGTTGGCAAAAAGCACTGGCCTATGCTTTCGCTGCCGCCACCGAAGGCGTCGTGGAAGTCAAATAGTGCGAACGCTGACGCAATCTGATTATCCTGGTCGCTGGTGGACGATACTGCCGGATGGGCGCATTGGATGCCGGCTGTCAGCAACCGGCCCGAGTGCAGCGTCGAACGTCCCAAAGACGGACTGGCATTAAGATCGAAGTCGGAGCCGGACTGGTATTCTTCAGCGGATGCGGCCAATATTCGCGATTGTTGTGAAAGGAGCGCTCCGAATAATTGTCGTCTGGTTGTCGATGTTCGCTTTATTCACCGCGACTGATGTAGCGGAAGCGGGACCATTCACGGACTTTTTTAGGGCGCTACGCTGTGCGACCGCGCACGCGCAACCGAAACCGCGGTCGCACCGGAGCAGTCGCAAGCAAAATAATGAGGCTCCTCCGAGCGATGTTTCAAGTAGCCAGGCTTCGGGCAGCACAGTCGCTGCGCCCCCAAATGGACGCAACGTACGCGCAGCGAAGACCCCCCGGGCCGCGAAAAAAGGAAAGAGCGGTTTGCTTTACGGAACCCCGGTTCCCGGCAAACAAAGCTTGGTTACCAGTCCGTTCTCTCCCGACAGCGGTTATATCGATGTCCGCAGTTTTCCGCCCGGAACCGAAGTGAAGGATCCTTACACAGATGAGATTTTCCTTACGCCGTAACGGTTTCTCTACCAAGCCATCAATCGCTGTGCTCATGAGTTCGAGACAAGATCGGCAAGGTGATCCTCCTTCGCGAGCTTCGGCGCGACAGGTTGAGTCCGTATGACTCGAGAATTAAGAAGGCAGGAGGAATTAAGAAGTAAAAGATGATCGTATGAAAGGCTTGCTCAATCCAATCCTGCCTGTCCTGATGCTTGGCTTAGTCGCGGCCCCGATTCATGGCGAGCCGTCCGACAAAAACATTGCGTCACGCACGGCCGACATCGATGGCGTAAAGTTGCATTACCTGACTGCGGGGCACGGTCCGACAGTGATTTTGTTGCACGGCTTCGCGGAAACTTCCCGGATGTGGCGACCGATCATCCCGTTGCTGGCGGAGAAATTCACCGTGATTGCACCGGACCTGCCGGGCATCGGCGGTTCCGGAATTCCGGCGGACAAGATCGACATGAAGACTTCCGCGAGTCGCGTTCACGCGCTCGCCCGATCGTTAGGCGTGGAGAAGGCGAGAGTGGTCGGACACGATATCGGTCTGATGGTTGCGTACGCGTATGCCACGCAGTTCCCGGCGGAAACGGAGAAGCTGGTGGTGATGGACGCATTCCTTCCCGGCGTGCCAGGATGGGAGGCGATCTACAACGCCCCGAATGTCTGGCATTTTCGTTTCAACGGCGAATACCCGGAAGCCCTCGTGAAGGGACGCGAGCGCACCTACTTCGAATATTTCTGGAATGTGCTTGCTGCCGACAAGACGCGGTCGATTCCGGAGGCGGACCGGAAAGCTTACACTGAAGCCTATTCCAAACCGGGGCGCATGCGCGCGGCATGGGCTTACTTCGCTTCGTGGCCTCAACTCGCCAAAGATTTTGCGCAAATCTCCCAGACGAAGTTGACGATGCCGGTATTGTCGATTGGCGGCGATAAATCGTTAGGCAATGAACTTGCCGAACAGATGAAGCTGGTAGCCAGCGATGTCACGGTTGTGGTCTTGAAAGACACTGGCCATTGGATTCTGGAAGAACGGCCGAAGGAAACGACTGAGGCGATCGTTAAGTTTCTTTGAACGAAAGGAGCAGGCCGAGCAAACGCCGAACCTGTTTGCGCAAAGGCTTCGTCGTGGCAAGCGTCCAAGATGCCGAGAGGCTGGTCGGCGAATCAGGTGGCGTGATACTTTTCGATCACGACCAGCGCAATTCCGCCTAAGCCTGCGATGGACGTGAAGAGATAGCGGTCCGGGCAGGCATTTTGAAATCATCACGCGCTATTCTTTTCGATTATGACGAGCGCGATGCCACCTAACACGGCGATTGAGGCGATGAAGTAACGGAAAGTAATCGGTTCGCCGAGCAGGAGAATTCCGCCGGTGGCGGCGAGGACCGGCAC
>Ga0066700_10000403_pt1 | contig 15182 bp, 10 predicted proteins | sample GraSoiAngelo_149_FD_66460 | JGI IMG/M metagenome (GOLD analysis project Ga0066700, IMG submission 66460) | Grasslands soil microbial communities from the Angelo Coastal Reserve, California, USA - 14_1009_09_30cm | ecosystem: Environmental > Terrestrial > Soil > Grasslands | place: USA...
CGCGTCACTGAAACCACGCGCATGACGGTTAACTTGCGTCCTTCGTCGGTGCAGGAAAAGGTCGAAGTGCAGGCGCAAGTGCAGAACGTCGACACCACTGCCGCGACCACCGGCCAGGCCATCGAAGCTCGCAATGTCCGCAACCTGCCGCTGGCTACGCAGAATTTTCAGCAACTGCTTACCCTTTCCACCGGCGCGCAGAGCGAACTGAATGCCTCTGCCCAGCTCGGCCGCGGCGATGTTCGCATTCAGGTCAATGGTCAGCGCGAGGACAACAATAATTATTTGATTGAAGGGATCAGTGCGACCGACTACAACGTTGCCGAACTGACTAACACGCCGCTCCCCAGCCCCGATGTCGTGCAGGAATTCAAGGTTCAGACCAGTCTCTACGACGCCACGCAGGGACGGAATGGCGGGGGAAATATCAATGCTATTTTGAAGAGTGGCACGAAGGACTTTCACGGGAGTCTGTTTGAATTTTTCCGCAATACCAGCCTGGACGCAAATGAGTATTTCAACAAGCGGAGTCAGCTGGCGGCGGGCCTTCCGAATCAGCGTCCTGACATCAAGCAAAACATTTACGGCGGAAGCCTGGGCGGTCCGCTGGGCCGGGAGGCCAAGCTCGGCTTTTTCTTCCTTAACTATCAGGGAACGCGCCAGCGCAGCGGCCTTTCGACGGGCACGATCATCAGCACCACTCTTCCCATACTTCCGACTGTTGGTCGGGGCACGCCGGCGTACGCCCAGACCCTGGTCAACACATTCTTTCCCGGCGACCCCAATGTGACGGCGGCAAACATCGATCCGGTTGCGCTCAAGCTGCTGAACTTTCAGAGCAACCAATTCAACGATCCCAGCGGCTTTTTATTTCCCGGATTGTCTGGCGCCACATGCCCAACCTGCGCGGGAACATTCGTGCTCAGTAAACCCGGGAAGTATACAGATGATCAGTTCACGGCAAACTACGACCGCGATTTCCGCGCAGGGAACGACAAACTCTCTGGCCGCTTTTTCTTTTCCAACTTCCGTTCTATCACTCCGTTTGGCGCGGGCGGACTGACCGCGACCCTGGGTGGAAGCATCAGCCCGACAGACCTTAACTTTCCGCTGGATCAGCCGGTGCGAGACCGTTTTTTCAGTCTTGCCGAAACCCATTTGTTCAGCGCGCGACTGGTAAACGAGTTCCGCTTTGGGTTCGTTCACATCAACAATGTCTCTATTAATCAGCCCATAGTGACGGTCGACGATTTGGGTATCAACCGTCCCAATAGCAATCTTTATAAAACCATTTACAAGTTCACCTTCTCCACCTTCCAGCTGGGACCGACTCCGGGCGCGGACCAGAGCCAACTGCAGAACAACTATACTTTTTTGGATACGGCCAGCTATGTTGCGGGAAAGCATGTCGTACGTTTCGGTGGAGAATACGACCGCATAAACCTGGACAAGAACTTTCCACAGACTTTCAATGGGCAGTTGTTCTTCTTTCCTCTTTCAGGGAACGCTGGAAATCCGGCTGATCCCTGTGTTCCCATCGGGGGCTGTTCAGATTTTCAGAACTTCCTGCTTGGCCAGCCGGGATTTTCCTTCGGCGGCAGTGGTGTTTCCAATCACCAATACCGGGTCAACGACTTCGGACTGTTTGTGCAGGATGACTACAAAGCAACTCCGAACTTAACCGTCAATGCTGGATTGCGTTGGGAATTGTTTGGCGCCGCCAAGGACAATTTGTGCCACATCGGCAATACGATTTCGGCGCTGGCCAACCAAGGCATTACGCCGTTCGTCTATCCCAAGTGCGTGGGCAAGCTGGGGGTTCCTGGCTTCACCGGAACGCTCAGCGATAGCACCATGGCGAATGGTTACGCCTCGAATTGGGGACCGCGAATTGGATTTGCCTATGACCTGTTCGGCCATCACACCACATCTATTCGCGGCGGATACGGGATCTTCTACGTCCGGGAAGATGTTGGAACTGTGGACCAGCTCTCGTTCACCACGCCGATACTTCCGATTACCACGCCCACCGGTACTCCCGGAGATATGGCGGACGTCTTCGCGGTTGGCCCCGGTCGATTGCCCCAGGGTGGTGTGATCGATCCCGCATTCATCCCTGTGTATTCGCAATTCCTGGGATTCGTGGACTGCACTACCGGCTTGCCTACCACGGATACTTCTCAATGTTCCGTGTTCGACAATGGGCAGCCCAACCCGTTTGGCGTTTTCGGCGGCAACAGCATCAATCTGTTTGGGCTGGAAGTGCCGCGCCACTTCGTATCCCCCAGTACACAGCAGTGGAACCTGAGCATCCAACGGCAATTGCCGTTCAACTGGGTGCTTGAGGTCGGCTACGTTGGTACGAAGGGCACGCACCTGAGGGAAACGCGTGACGGGATTCAGCCGTTTGACGCCAGGACTCATCCCGTCACCGTCACTGCCAAAGATGGGACGCAGTACACCATCAACCAGAACACTTTCTTCAATGCCAACGCGCGCTCGCGGGCTCTCGGTCTCGCGACGCAAAACTATCAGATCTTCGCCAGCGATGCTTGGTCCAATTACCACTCGCTGCAAATGACGGCGTCGCATCGCTTCTCCAAATCCCTGTATTTCCAAGCCGCCTATACCTGGTCGAAGGCATTGGACGCAACTTCCACTGGAAACACCGCGTTCAACAGCGCCATCAATGACCAGACTAACTTGCGTGATTCATATGGTCCTGCGGACTTTGATCGCACTCAGCGGCTGGTGATGAGTTACAACTGGGACCTCCCTTTCTTGTCGGCAACGGAAGGCTGGGTGGGGGCGTTGTTGAGTCGCTGGACGTTGAGCGGGATCACGACCTTTCAGTCTGGAACCCCGATTACCATCATTGACGCCGCCGGCGGAACCGGTTTCAACCTGAGCAGTCCCGGCACCAGCACCGCTACGTTGAATCCCGGATTTACCATGTCTTCCGCTCTGGCGAGCGGCGACATACATCAACGAATCAACGGTTACTTCGATCCCGCGGCATTTAGCGGCGCTCCCACAGTTGGGCCGAATGGAGAAACAGGCTTCGGCAACCTTCGGAGGAATACTTTCCGCGGGCCATCTCAGCAGAACTGGGATGTATCTCTTGGCAAGAATTTTCGCTTTACGGAGAAACTCAATTTCAAGTTCGCAGCTGATTTCTTTAACATTTTGAACCATCCCATTTTTGCCAGTCCAAACAATGTCTTTAACGGGTTGGGCTTTGGGACGATCACCAGCACCAAGGGCACGCCGCGCCTGATTCAGCTTTCGGGAAGGTTTTCGTTCTGATAGATCAACCTAAAAGTCGGATTCCCATGCTCGAGCGGGATCAGATCTCGCCCGAACTAGCGGCTTTGTATGACGTCTTGCTGGCACAGCGAGGCGTTGTGCCGAATATGTTTAAGACCGTAGCCAACCATCCAAATTTGGCTTTGACCTTCGCCGCGTTTCTTAAGTCGCTTCTTAGTGACGGTGCACTGCCGGGCTGGTACAAAGAGCTGATCGCGGCGCGGATGTCGGTTTTGTTGGGCTCCGCGTACGCTGTGGCGGCACATTCGATTTCTGCCAGGCAGAAGGGTGCCAGCGAGCAGCAGATCGCGGCAATGAAGTCCGATTTTGAGAGAGGTCCGTTCACCGAAACTGAAAAAGTGGGGTTGCGCTGCGCGGATCGGCTCCATCACTCGGCCAACCAGATCGATGAGGACTTTTACGCCAAACTGCAGAGTGTGTACAACGACCAGCAAATCATCGAGCTCATTGCCACGGCATCGGCTTTCCAGTTTTTTCCACGTTTCGTAGACGCGCTTCGCATCCCGCTTACTCCACTACCAGAAAAAATCTCCGCTGGGCAGGTCTGAATGCGCCCACTGGCTTCACGAATGTCGGTGATGAGCGGCGAAGGAGCGCTCTCCGTCTTCGCACGAGCCAAAGAATTGGAGAAGCAAGGTCGTTCCATCATTCACCTTGAACTCGGCGAACCGGATTTCCACCCGGCGGCGAGCGTGAATGAAGCTTTGAATCGCGCCGTGCGCGAAGGCAAGGATCGTTACTGTCCTGTGATTGGTGTGCCGGCTCTGCAGCAGGCGCTCGCCGAGTATCTGCGAAAAACCCGCAATCTGAATGTCTCACCGGACAACGTAGTTATCGCGCCCGGCTGCAAAATCGCGCTCTTCATGGCCATGATGGCGCTGCTCGATCCCGGGGATGAAGTGTTGTATCCCGACCCAGGTTTTCCCGTGTATGCGTCCATTGCGCGGGGATTAGGCGCCGTTCCGGTGGCGTTTGAGCTTTCTGAGCACAATCATTTTCAGCCCGATCCCGACGAGATTGTGGCGAAAATCACTCCGCGCACCAAAATACTGATTACGAATTCGCCGGGGAATCCGACAGGAACTGTTTACACCGACGAAGTGCAGCGACGGCTGGCAGGGTTGGCAGTCGACCACGATCTGCTGGTGCTTTCAGATGAGATCTATGCCCGCATCATCTACGGCGGAAAATACATCTCGATGATGAGCTACCCGGGGATGGAAGAGCGCACCCTGATCGTTGACGGCTTCTCCAAGAGTTTTGCCATGACGGGGTGGCGTTTGGGATATGCCATCGCTCCGCCACGGATTGTTCCGGCGCTCGCCATGCTCGCGGTCAACACTTACACCTGTGTCACTGAGTTCACCCAATATGCGGCCATTGAAGCTCTGAAAGACCGCGAAGGTGCGACGGCGCGTATGGTGGCCGAGTTTTCGCGTCGTCGCGAACAGTTTGTACATGATCTGAACCGTGTGCCGGGATTTCGTACCCTTCCGCCAGAAGGCGCTTTCTATACGTGGGTAAAGATTGATGACACTGGTTGGAGTGCCGAAGATCTTTGCCACGTGATGCTGGAAGAAGGCGGCGTCGCAGCCATTCCTGGCACGGCATTTGGCCCCCACGGGAAGGGTTTCATCCGCTTTTCTTTTGCATCTTCGACGGCCAGATTACAGGAAGCGGTTCAGCGGATTTTGCAGGTTTCCTCGCAATGGCAACGAATGCCCGCGAGCAGATAACTAAGAACCGCGAACTAAGAGCGTAGAACTGATTGTTATTCTTCCAGATCTTTCCAGGAGTCCAAGACATGAGGCAACTTTGCAGATGGCTGTGCGTCGTGATTGCGTCAGGCACTGCAATCGCATCCTTCGGACAGGCTCGTCCCTTGCCGGGCGCGGACGTACAACAGATTTATGAGCGTATTCTGCCGCAGATTGAAAAGATTCCAATCTTCGATCATCACGCCCATCCCGGATTCTTTGACGATCCTGATGTGGACGCCATGGCTGCGCCGCCGGGAAGTGCGGCGCTCCGCGAACGCGATTCGAATCCCGAACTCGTGGCTGCCGCAAAAGCATTGTTCGGATATCCCTATGATGATCTCTCGCCGGAGCACGCCAACTGGCTGATTCAAAAAAAGGCAGAGCTCAAGAGCGCCCAGGGCAAAGCTTACTTCTCCAACATTCTCGATAAGCTGAACATCGAACGCGGCGTGGCCAATCGCGCCATGATGGCCGACTACCTCGATCCCAAACGTTTCCCCTGGGTGTTTTTCGCCGACGCTTTCATGTGGCCTTTCGACAACCAGCAGCAGCGTGCACGCAATCCTGACCAGGAGGTGTACATCCCACTGCAAGAAAAAATGTTGCGGCGCTGGATGCAGCAGGAAGGCGTCAGCAAATTGCCGCCAGACTTTGGAGGCTATCTGGCGTTTGTGAGTCGTACACTCGAAGACAACAAGAAAAAGGGTGGGATCGCTATGAAGTTTGAAGTGGCATACTTCCGCCCGATGAGGTTTAGCGATCCTACTCGGGAGCAGGCCGAGGCGATTTACAAACGGTACGTCCAGGGAGGTGTGCCTGGTTCCGATGACTATCGTATCTTTCAGGATTACATTTTCCGCTTTCTGATTCAGGAAGGCGCCAGATTGCATCTTCCGGTGCATATCCATACCGCGGTGGGGATTGGCGATTACTTCAACCTCTCCGAAGGCAACGTCATGAACCTGGAGAATATTCTTCGTGACCCGCGTTATTCGAAGACGACTTTCGTGTTGATCCATGGCGGCTATCCCTACGAGCGCGAGGCGATTTGGCTGGCGGCGGTGAAAAATGTTTACATGGATTCGTCACTGATGGAAATTTATATGTATCCATCAGAATTCAAGCACTCGCTGAAGCAATGGCTGGAAACGTTCCCTGACAAAATCACCTTCGGCACGGATTCATTTCCTTACAACGAAACCTTGGGAGCCGAGGAAAGTTATTGGTTGGGCGTGCAATCCGCGCGCACCGCCTTAGCCGCGGCTTTAGCAGAAATGATCTCGATGGGAGAGGTGAACGAGACGCAGGCGCTGAAAATGGCGCATGGCTATCTGCATGACAACGCCGCCGGACTTTACTAAAGAACGATGCGTAGTCAATTCCGCATCCCGGCTTCTACCTTCTGACTTGGGTCGCTCTGCCGCTGCACGCGGCTGTGATGAACGCCGTAGCTGAAATAAATCACCATACCAACGACGAGCCAGACTCCCAACCGGATCCAAGTGATCCCGGTCAGGCTCAACATCATCGCCAACGAAGTTATGATTCCGAGGATTGGCACCAACGGCACCAGCGGTGTTCGGAACGGCCGCTCCAAGTCGGGCCTGCGCCGGCGGATGATCCATACACCCCCGCAAACGATGACGAATGCGAGCAGAGTGCCTATGCTCACCATTTCCGCGAGTACATTGATAGGCAGGGACGCGGCTAGCACGGCAACGAAAAGCCCGACCGTCAACGTAGAAATCCAGGGCGTTCGGAAGCGTGGATGGACGGCCCGGAACAGGCCGGGCAACAAACCATCCCGCGACATAGAGAAAAATACTCGAGACTGTCCCAGCAACATGACCACAATTGTGCTGGTCAGGCCCATCAGGGCGCCAAGCTTCACCAATAAACTGCCCCAACGAACGCCGGTGGAGTCGATGCCAATGGCCAGCGGATCCGGTACGTTCAGGTATCGATAATTCACCAGAGCGGTCAGCACTCCCGCGACCAGGATATAGAGGACGGTGCAGATGGCCAGAGAACCTAGAATTCCGATGGGCATATCCTTTCCAGGATTCTTGGCTTCCTGCGCCGCGGTGGAGACGGCATCAAAGCCGATGTAAGCGAAGAAAATAATTCCCGCTGCCCGGAAAATTCCCGACATACCGAATTGTCCGAAACCATTGTTCGGTGGAATGAAGGGGTGCCAATTGGCCGCCATCAATCCCGGATGTTCGAGCAGGTAACGGCTGCCGATGCCGACGAAAATTATCAGGACGGCTACTTTGATGGCCACAATCGCAGTATTGAAATTCGCCGACTCCTTGATTCCGATCACCAGCACCAGAGTGCAAAACACGATCGCCAAAAAGCCCAGCAAGTTAAATGCGCCATGGGTGTGGGGCAGAGTTGCAGGATCGATTCCGAGCACTTTGAGCTTGGGAATGATCCTGGCCGCGTTCTCCCAGTGATTGTTGTAGAAAATGAACTCGTCCCAGCGCGTGCCTGCAATCGACGCCGGCAATTTGATTCCGAAATCGCCGAGCAAACTAATGAAGTATCCGCTCCAGCCGGAAGCCACCGAGGCGGCGCCGAAAGCGTACTCCAGCACCAGGTCCCAGCCGATGATCCAGGCGAATATCTCTCCTAGCGTGGCATAGCCATAGGTGTAGGCCGAGCCGGCAACCGGAATCATTGAAGAGAATTCGGCGTAACAAAGACCGGCAAAGACACAGCCGATTGCGGCGAAGATGAAAGACAGAATCACGGCCGGCCCGGCATGCTGCGCCGTGGCGGTTCCAGTGATAACAAAAATTCCGGTGCCGATGATAGCGCCAATCCCAAGAGCAACCAGGTTGCTGGGACCCAGTGCACGCTTCAGACAATGTTCGCCAGTTTCTCGCGCTTCGTTAAAGATTGTGCTGATCGGTTTGGTCGCCAGCAGATTGGCCATTCGGCATTCCTTGATCTTCGGTGAGGAATTTCAATTATGAATAATCCGGGAAGGTTGCAGCCATACTCACTATTTAACCGCCGGCGATGGCGCCGATCACGATAAAAGGCTCTTTGCCGGATGCTACCGCGTCGGGGAGAGGGGCGTCCGCCGGCTCGTGGGACAAGTCTTCCTCACAGGCGAAGAACCGCAAGAAGGCGCGGCGCTGTTGCGTGACCTGGTCGCGGATGGTTCCACGCAGCATGGGATAGCGCGCCTCAAGCGCGTCGAGCACGGAACGCTGTGTGATCTGGCCTTCCACCTCGAGTGTGACCTCACTGCCGACGTGCGCCAGGGTCCGAAGATGTTGCGGGATGATTACGCGGATCATATTAGAAGCCATCGAATTAGAACTCCCAGACACTACGCGGCGAGCTCACGGCCAATCTCCCAGTGATGACCGAAAGGATCGACTACGCGACCCAATCTCCAGCCATGCTCCTCTCCTACCGGGTAGACCTCTTTCGCGCCAGCTTTTCGCGCCCGAAGAAAAACAGCATCCGGATCGTCCACCGTCAAGATGATTCGAACCGTGGCGCCACCGAGAGACTCAGGACTGAAGTTGCCATGGTCGGGCGATTCGTCGCTGAGCCAAAACTCCGCGCCGTCCACGGAAAGCCTTGCTACCACGCTTCCGTCAGGCCCTTCTAGGCGAAATGCCTCAAGCGCTCCGAACGCGGACTTGTAGAAGTCAACGGCTCGCGCGCTATTTCGAACCGACAGCCAGGGTGCGATCGATGTCATGGGACCTTCCTGTTCGAAAAGTATTCTACAGGGATGCCCCACGTCTCGCGATTTTCGAGACCTGGGTGCCGGCAGCTTAGCTTCGCGCGAATGTTCTTGGGCTTTGAGGATCCGCCCTCAGGGGCTAAAGCCTCTCCTTATATTAGACCGGACGGCATGGCTGAAGCCGTGCCCTTCCCAAACATCAAGCACCAGGTTGCGCAAACGATCATGTCAGCGTTTGCACCTCGACCGAGAGCACCGCTGGCAGATCTCGCACAATCGGATTCCAGCTATCTCCCGCATCGGCCGACGCGTACACCTGCCCGCCGCTGGTGCCGAAATAGATGCCGCACTTGTCTAGCGTGTCCACAGCCATGGCATCGCGCAGCACGTTCACGTAGCAATCTTTTTGCGGCAGGCCTTTGGTGAGCGCCTCCCATTCGTTTCCGCCGGCGCGGCTGCGGTAGACGCGCAGCTTTCCCTCGGGCACAAAGTGCTCACCGTCACTCTTGATAGGGACTACGTAAATTGTCTCCGGCTCGTGGGCGTGAACGTCAATCGCGAAGCCGAAGTCGGTGGGCAGATTGCCGCTGACTTCTTTCCAGTTGTCGCCGGCGTCGTCCGAGCGCAACACGTCCCAATGTTTTTGCATAAAGAGTATGCCGGGACGCTTGGGATTCATGGCGATATGGTGCACGCAGTGGCCGACCTCCGCATCTTGATCCGGGATATATTGCGAGCGCAGTCCGCGGTTGATCGGCTTCCAATTCTTCCCGCCATCGTCGGTGCGGAAGGCGCCCGCCGCCGAGATGGCAATCCAAATCCGCTGCGGATTGCTGGGATCGAGAATGATGGTGTGCAGACACAAGCCGCCCGCGCCCGGCTGCCATTTAGGGCCAGTGCCATGGCCGCGCAAGCTGGGGAGTTCCTTCCAGTTCTCTCCGCCGTCGGTCGAGCGGAAGATGGCGGCATCTTCGACTCCGGCGTAAACCGTGTCGGGATCGGTGAGCGATGGTTCCAGATGCCACACGCGCTTGAATTCCCAGGGATGTTGTGTTCCGTCGTACCACTGATGCGTGGTCAGCGGCTTCGCAGCCGCGTCGTAGGCGAATTTGTTGCTCTCGCTTTTCGGAGGACCAGGTGCGGGCGGTTCCCCAGCGGGTTTTCCCGGCTGATGCCAAGTTTTGCCGCCGTCGTCCGAACGCTGAATCAACTGTCCAAACCAGCCGCTCGTCTGCGACGCGTAAATGCGATTGGGATCAGCGGGCGATCCTTTGAGGTGATACATTTCCCAGCCTGCAAAATGAGGGCCGCTAACATTCCATTTTTCGCGCTTGCCGTCCGCGGTCAGAACGAACGCGCCCTTGCGTGTGCCTACTAATACTCGTACCTTGCTCATCCTTGCTTCCTCCGTACGCGCGTGAAACTTTACACAAGTTACTTGTAAAATGCAAGTTAAGTTATGTTACTGTGGAAAACATGCCGGCCAAGCGCCACGCCAAGCGAAGATCGGAGTGTCCACTGAATGCCTCGGTGGAGATGTTGGGCGATCGCTGGTCGCTATTGATCATTCGTGACATGATGCTGCGCGGATTCCGAACCTACAAGGAATTCCTGGAGTGCTATGAAGGAATCGCAACCAATATATTAGCCGATCGTTTGCGTAAGTTGGTGGCTTACGGAATTGTCACCACCGAACTGGACCCATCCGACGGGCGCAAAGTGATTTACCTGTTGACGGAGAAAGGGATTGACCTGGCGCCGGTCCTGACCGAAATGGTCTTATGGGCGGCAGCGCACGAAGATACTGGCAATCAAGCGCTGGTCCGGCAAATGCAAAAGGACAAGACGCAATTTCTGGCCGGAGTGCGAAAGCGCTGGGCGAAACAGGTGGTCCCGCCTGAGCGCAAACGCAGCGGTTCTGAAACGGCTTGAATGTGCTCTAGCCAATCCGGCGAAAAAGCTGCTGGATTTACGCAGATCGCTCGCGTTTAGGTTGTACTCGCTCGGGGAGAACTGGTTTGGCGTGCGGCTCGGTCATGTGGGAGTAATAGCAGGAAGCGCAAAAACTGTCGCCGCAAAGATCACATTCTTCAGTGTGCACATCACAGATTTGAGATCCGCAGTCGGAGCATTGGGTTGTGGAGGCTCGTTCGCAGGGATAGCCGTCGGAGTCCTCGATGCCCCGCAGCAGAACGATTTCACAATTGCTCGAAGCGGCCATTCAGAAACTCTACCAAATTTCGTGACGAGCAGAGCGGATGTTTTGAGTAGCGCCAGCGTCCCGCCGGCCCTCGAACAGCACGGTGTCACAAGCTGAAGCCGGCGGGACGCCGGCGCTACGGAAGAGTTGCAACATTGACAATCTTTTTGGCTTGAAGGAGACTCATGCCCTTGACGTCCCATGTTTCGAACTTCGGCGCCACTCCTATGAAATCAATTACTCGCATTCTCACGTTGTCTCTCTCGCCGGTACTTTTCATGCTGTTCATCACCCTGTCGGCGGCACAGACCGAGTCGCCGGTCCAGTATCCGGCGTATCCCAGCGAAACACCGGCTACGCTACAGCCCGCGACCGATGGATTCGACTACGTCCGGCGGGAAGTGATGATTCCCATGCGGGACGGAGTGAAGTTGCACACGGTGATTCTTGTGCCGAAGGGAGCGAAGGGCGCGCCGATCCTGCTGACGCGAACGCCTTACGATGCCAATGCGCTCACTACGCACGCTCATAGCGCCCACCTCGGGCCGAGCTTGAGTGGCTACGACAACGCCACCGAGGTGATCGTTGAGGGTGGATACATTCGCGCGGTGCAGGACGTGCGCGGTAAATACGGTTCCGAGGGAGACTATGTAATGAATCGTCCGTTGCACGGGCCGCTGAATCCGACGCCGGTCGATCACGCCACCGATACTTACGACACCATCGACTGGCTGGTGAAAAATATTCCGGAGAGCAACGGCAAGGTTGGCATCCTCGGAATTTCTTACGATGGCTTCTTGCCGCTGATGGCGCTGGTGAATCCTCATCCCGCACTCAAAGTGTCCGTACCCATGAATCCCATGGTGGACGGTTGGATGGGCGATGACTGGTTTCACAATGGCGCCTTCCGCCAGCAAAACATGACTTACATATATGAGCAGGAGGCGACGCGCAAGAATGAGGCCAAGTGGTGGACCAATCATTTTGACGATTACGACGTGTACATGGAAGCGGGTTCGGCAGGTGAGCTTGGACGGCGTCACGGGCTCGAGCAAGTCGGCTTCTGGCGGAAGGTGCTGGAGCATCCCGTGTACGACGCGTTCTGGCGCGATCAGGCGATGGATCGGATACTCGCCGTCCAGCCACTGAAAGTCCCGGTCATGCTGGTGCACAGTTTGTGGGATCAGGAAGATATTTACGGCGCCATCGCGGTTTACAAGGCGATCAAGCCGAAGGATACAAATAACGACAAAGTATTTCTGGTTATGGGTCCATGGCATCACGGGCAGGAAATTGATGATGCCAGCACGCTGGGCGTTTTGAAATTTGGCAGCGATACGGGGCTCTATTTCCGGCAGCAGATTCTGCGACCGTTTCTGGATCAATACTTAAAAGACGGCGCGCGCAAGGCTGACGTTGCGCCTGTTTCTGCGTATGAGACCGGGACGAATACCTGGCAGCGCCTGCCGGCATGGCCAGTGGGCTGTGCCAGCGGCTGCGCGGTACGCGCGACGCCTCTTTATTTGGGCTCAGGTCTCAAGCTGAGTTTTGCCGCGCCGGTTTCAAGCAACGCGGCGTTCGATGAATATGTTTCTGATCCCGCCAAGCCGGTGCCTTACCGTGCGCGTCCCATTCAGCCGATGGGTTATAGCAACGGATTGACCTGGTCGGAATGGCTGGTGGACGATCAGCGCGAGGCGTCGGGGCGTCCCGATGTGCTCGCGTTTACTTCTGAGGTTTTGAATGCACCACTGAAAATCAGTGGGCAACCCGTCGCGAATCTAGTCGCTTCCACCAGCGGCACGGATTCTGATTGGGTAGTGAAGGTGATCGATGTCTATCCCGACGAAGTTGCCGGACAGCCGGCCATGGGCGGCTATCAACTGATGATATCGGCCGATATTTTTCGCGGTCGCTATCGCGAAAGCCTGGAGATTCCGAAAGCCATCGCGTCCGATAAACCTCTGCTCTACCGTTTCGCTTTGCCGACGGCGAATCACGTCTTTCTATCGGGACATCGGATTATGATGCAGATCCAATCCAGCTGGTTTCCGCTTTACGATCGCAATCCGCAAACGTTCGTATCCAATATTTTTTGGGCCAAGCCGGGAGAATTCCGCAAGGCGGTACAGCGTGTCTACCACGCTCCGGGTCAGGCTAGCTTTATCGAACTGCCTCTGGTCACGACGCCGTGAATTAATGTAAAGCTCGCTTCCGCGCCGATTGTTCTGGTAGCGCGAAAGCGACCAGCGTATCGGAAACCTTGGGGCTGAGCGCTCCTCCTCCGCCCGCGGCGATTACCACGAACTGTTTGCCAGTCTTTCCCATGTATGTGATGGGAGTGGCGTGAGCGTTGGCTTCAAGAGTGGTTGCCCATAATTCTTTCCCGGTGTGCGCGTCGAAGGCGCGGAAACGGCTGTCGGTTGTGGCTCCGATGAATACTACTCCACCGCTTACAATCGAACCGCCCAGGTTTGGCCTACCCGTTTTCATCTTTAATTCATCTACCGTGCCCAACGGAACTTTCCATGCGATCGATCCCGTATTCACGTTGACGGCATTCAGCGTTCCCCAGGGCGGTCGCTGACATGGCCATTGATGTTCGTCCCAGAAACGGCCATACTCGCCCCATTTGCTGGTGCGGCGAAAGCGCTCAAGTGCATCCATAGCCTGCGGCGTCATCATGCCCACAGATCCCAATTCATTCACGTTGACGAAAAGATATCCAGTGGATGGATCGAACGAAGCGCCCGACCAGTTCGCTCCACCCAACGAGCCGGGCATCACTAGGGTGAGATTGCGTCCGTAAGGCGTATACATGCCGTGATTGTCGAGAGAATGAAACAGCTCGGTGCAGTAGCGGTTTGATTCTGCAGTGACGTTGCTGATGTCGGCCGCGTTTATAAATTGCCGCGCGAGAGGCGGCGGCAGCAGAGGAAGCGGTTGGGTAGGCCACGCGGCCTCGCCAGGCACGTCACTCTTGGGCACTGGACGTTCTTCTACCGGAAACAATGGCTTTCCCGTAATCCGGTCGAGAATAAATACGAAACCCATCTTCGTGACCTGAGCCACCGCGGGAATTTCGCGGCCATTCCGCCCCACATTGATGAGCACGGGCTGCGCCGGCAAATCGTAATCCCAGATATCGTGGTGCACGGTCTGGAAGTACCAAACCAGTTTGCCGGTGGCCGCGTCCAGCGCGACCAAACAATTGGCGAACAGGTTCTGACCTTTACGGTCGGCGCCATAAAAATCGTACGAGGCTGAGCCAATGGGAAGAAACACCAAGCCACGCTCGGCGTCCACACTCATCACCGACCAGACATTCGCGCCCGTGCGACCCTTCCAGGAATCGCTCTGCCAAGTTTCATGTCCGGTTTCTCCGGGTTGCGGGATGGTGTGAAAGGTCCACACAAGCTTGCCGGAGCGAATGTTAAAAGCTCGCACCATGCCGCTGGGGCCCTTCGAAGGATATTCGGGAACTTCCGCTCCGGTGATGACCAGATCACGATAGACAACGGGCGGTGAGGTGACGCCGTACTCCGTCTCTGGCGTGAAGTCTGTGAGTCCTTCACGCAGATCGACCACACCGTCTTTTCCAAAATCGCGACAGGGCTTCCCGGTTCTGGCATCGAGGGTGATCAAGCGTGCGTCGAAAGTTCCGTACAGAATTCGACGGTCGTTTCCTGTTTTGTCCTGCCAGTACGCAACCCCGCGATTCTGGTGAAACCGGCGCGGGCCCGGGAGTCCGGCTTGTGGATCGAACTGCCAAATCTCCTTACCGGTCTCGGCATCGAGGGCGATTACTCGGCTGGAAGGAGTGGTCAAGTAAAGCACGCCATCAATCACTAAGGGAGTTGATTCGAACGGAGCGATGCGATGCCGCTCGGTGCTGCGGTCTCCACGAGTTACCTCGCCGGTGTGGTACGTCCATGCCTGTTTCAAGCGGCCCACATTTCGTGGATTGATCTGCTGGAGCGAGGAGTATCGCGTACCGCCGGCGTCGCCGCCGTAAAATCGCCACTCTTGCGACACGGCCATTGACGCAAGTGAAAGTACGCCGATGATCTTAACCAACGTAGCGGGAATCATTTGGGCCGGCTGTGGAATTTTTCCCGGACAGATATAGCACAACTACATCCTCGTCGAATCCGAAAAAGCCGATCAAGCGAAAGGAATCAAAAAA
>Ga0066700_10000410_pt1 | contig 15128 bp, 12 predicted proteins | sample GraSoiAngelo_149_FD_66460 | JGI IMG/M metagenome (GOLD analysis project Ga0066700, IMG submission 66460) | Grasslands soil microbial communities from the Angelo Coastal Reserve, California, USA - 14_1009_09_30cm | ecosystem: Environmental > Terrestrial > Soil > Grasslands | place: USA...
GGATGTGGTTTGGCAAATGAATCGCGCGACGGACAACAACATTACGGGACTTCTTCTACCGCAATCCATCATCGCGCCGATCTCCGGACCCGTTGCGGTGTCACTCTCAAACCACAGCGCGTGGGGAAGCGCTGCCGGGCTGCTGTTTTCCTGGGAGCCGGTCGATTTTGGATACCGGGGAGCTAAGGTAGACGCCGCGCGTGCCATTCGGGATCGAGTCACTGCGGAAGCTTCGCTGACACGCCTCGATGTGGCCGTCGCCACGGTGAATGCCTATTTGACGATGCTGGCTGCCCAGCAAACAGCGCACGCCGCCGAGGCGGACGTGCAACGGCGGGAGACCTTCGACAAGGCCGTCCGGGTGCTGGTCGATAACCAGCTTCGTGCGGGAGCGGATGCTTCCCGTGCGGATGCGGAATTAGCTCGCGCCAAAGTCAACTTGGCCCGTGCCAGGCAACTACAGAAAGTAAGCAGAGCGGCATTGGCCGACATCCTCGGATTGCCGGATACCTCGGTAGAGGTACAAGAAAGCTCTCTGCTTGGTCCGCCTCCCGACGGATCTCCACACACCACTCTGCTTAAGAACAATCCGATCGCGGAGGTGCAGCACGCCCGGGTGGAAGAAGCCCAGGCGCAGATCCATATCTTGGACCGTTCCTACTATCCGAAGCTCTATCTTCAATCGTCGGTGTATGGACGCGGTAGCGGGTGGGACCCCACAGGCAAATTCGAGGGAGGAACGGCAGGCCTAGGCCCGGACCGTTCGAACTGGGCAGTTGGCTTGACCGTGACCTTTCCGGCATTGGACATCTTCGCGATCCGATCTCGAAAGGCGGTTGCATCGGCGAATGAGCGTGCTGAGGCAGCTCGCTACGATCAAGCCCTGCAGGACCTGACAGGTCAATGGCGGAAGGCGCAAGCCTCTCTCGAAGGGGCTCGCAGTGTCGCTGAGAACACGCCGCAGGAATTGGACGCGGCGCGCACAACCGAGAATCAAGTGCGAGCACGTTACCAATCTGGTCTCGCGACGCTCGTCGATGTTGCGGACGCGCAGAGCCTCCTGGTGCAGGCGGAAACGGACGACGCTCTTGCCCGGCTCGCGGTCTGGCAGAATCTGGCAGCGGTCGCGGCGTCAGAAGGCGATCTTCAGCCGTTCCTGCAGTTTCTCCACGATAAGACCCAGGGAGGGCCGTAACGCATGTGGCTGCTCCGCACTGCACTTCGCCGCCCGTTCACGGTCATCGTGGCGGTCATCGGCATAGCCCTTTGCTCGATCCTTGCTCTTACGCGAATGCCGATCGACATCTTCCCCAATCTAAACCTGCCTGTTGTTTACGTGGCGCAACCGTTCGGCGGCATGTCTCCCTCGCAGATGGAAGGCTATCTCGTCTACTACTACGAATATCATTTCCTGTACATCACCGGGATTGAGTCCGTGGAATCGAAATCCATTCAAAATGTCGGCCTGGTTAAGCTCACGTTTCACCCCGAAACAGATATGAGCCAGGCGTTGGCTCAGACCGTCGGCTACGTCGACCGCGCCCGCGCGTTTATGCCGCCGGGCACTGTTTCCCCATTCATTATGCGGTTCGACGCAGGCAGCGTGCCCGTCGGCTATCTGGTTTTTTCCAGTGCGACGCGGAGTGTCGCGGAGATCCAGGATCTTGCGCTGAACCGTGTGCGGCCGCTGTTTGCGACTTTGCCTGGAGTGTCCGCCCCCCCTCCCTTTGGTGGTGCCGCACGAACGATTGTCGTCAGTGTTGACCCTGATCGCCTCCGTGCCTACCGCATGTCGCCCGAGGAAGTCATCCAGGCACTGAATGCGGGAAACACCATCGTGCCGGCGGGGAACGTACGCACCGGCGATTTGCTGCGACTCGCACCGATCAATTCCGTGGTTACGAATATTAAGGACCTGAAGAATCTCCCAATTCGCACAGGTTCTGGCCCTACCGTCCTTCTCCGCGACGTGGGCACGATAGAGGATTCCAGCGACATCGTCACGGGTTATGCCGAGGTGAATGGGCGGCGGACCGTGTACATTCCCGTCACCAAGCGCGCCGATGCCTCGACGCTGAGCGTCGTAAACGAAGTCAAAGCGAATCTCGCGCAGTTCCAATCCGCCGTTCCGCCGGAGATCAAAATCGACTACGAATTTGACCAGTCTTCGTATGTGCGAAATTCTCTGTTGTCGGTTGTGCGAGAAGGCTTGCTCGGCGCGTTGCTGACCGGCATCGTGGTCCTGCTGTTCCTGAGCGACTGGCGTAGTGCGCTGATCGTGGCCGCCACCATCCCCTTTGCGTTGCTCACTGCCGTCGTGGCCCTCTGGGGTGCAGGACAGACCATCAACATAATGACGCTCGGCGGATTGGGACTGGCCGTCGGGATTCTGGTCGATGAATCCACGGTGGTGATGGAAAACATTCATAGCCACTTGGGTCAAGGGCAAGCGCGGGCGGTCGCCGTGCTGGAGGCAAGCAAGGAAGTTCAGATTCCGCGCTTGCTCGCCATGCTGTGTGTGCTCGCGGTGTTCGTGCCGTCCTTCCTTATGGTCGGCGTCTCCCGCTCCCTATTTATTCCGCTCTCTCTGGCGGTCGGATTCGCGATGGCCGCTTCGTATCTATTGTCCAGCTCGCTAGTGCCGGTGCTCTCGACGTGGATTCTCCGCGCCCATGTCCCTGACGACGAAAAAGGTGCACCCTCACTCCTCGCCAGATGGCGCGAAAGGCTCGGAAGGATTCTAGAGAGATCGACGCGAAACCGCCGCATCGTTGTCTCGCTGTATGCGGCTGCCTCACTCGCAGTCATCGTCCTCGTCGGTCCGTATCTCGGAAGAGAAATTTTTCCGCGGGTCTCATCCGGCCAACTTTTGCTGCGCTTTCGAGCACCCATAGGAAGCCGCGTAGAAGCGACCGAGAGATTATCTCTCGACGTGCTCCGCTCCATCGAAAAGGATGCTGGGCCGGGGAATGTGACGATCACTTTGGGGTATGTTGGTGCACCACCACCGAATTACCCCATCAACACGATTTATCTATGGACGAGCGGCCAGCACGAAGCTGTCTTGCGAGTTGCGCTGAATCCGGACTCAAAGATCCGTGTGGACGAGTTCCAGAATCAATTGCGAAAAACGCTTCCGTCACAATTTCCAGGGTGCCAGTTTTCTTTCGAAGCGGCGGACATCGTGACCCAGATCATGAATTTCGGTGCGCCTACCCCGGTGGAAATCAACGTAAGTGGACCAGACCTGGGCGCGAGCCGGGCGTTCGCTGAAAAGGTTCGTGGCGAACTCGCCCAGGTTCATGCACTCCGCGACCTTCAGTACGACGAGCCGTTGGACTATCCGAGCCTGGACGTCAACATCGACCGGGAGCGTGCCGGGCAAATGGGAGTTACCGCGGCTAGCGTAGGCCGCTCTTTCCTGGCCGCAACGTCGTCGAGCCGGTTTGTGATTCCGAATTACTGGGCCGACCCGAAGTCCGGTGTCGGATATCAAGTCCAGGTGCAAGTTCCTCAGTCGGAGATGACCTCCATCCAGGACGTTGAGCACATTCCCGTCATGCCGGGCACCGCTTCGCATCCGTTGTTGGGCGACGTGGCTCAGGTGGACTACGGCACTGTCGTCGGGGAATATCACCGTCTAAACGGACAAAGGATGGTGACACTTACCGCCAACGTGTCGGGTGCGGACCTCGGTCGCGTATCGATACAGTTGGATGAAGCCATCCAACGCGCTGGAGTCCCACCTCGCGGCGTAAAGGTCAACGTGCGCGGGCAGATTGGCCCGATGAAGCAAACATTGTCGAGCTTGGGAGTGGGACTTCTGCTCGCGGTCCTGGTCATCTTCCTTTTGCTTGCGGCGAATTTCCAGTCGATGCGACTGGCATTCGTCGTCCTGTCCACCATTCCCGCCGTCGTTTGCGGCGTGATTTTCATTCTTCTGATCACCCGGACCACTCTGAACGTGCAGTCTTTCATGGGTGCCATTATGGCCATCGGGGTGGCTGTCGCGAACGCCATTCTGCTTATCATTTTCGCCGAGGAGCACCGGCGTGCCGGGAACACCTCAAGTGTCGCCGCGATCCACGGCGCGCAAACTCGTATGAGACCCATCTTGATGACCAGTATGGCCATGATCGCAGGAATGATTCCCATGGCGCTGGGAATCGGGGAAGGGGCCCAACAAACGGCCCCCCTCGGACGGGCCGTCATCGGCGGGTTGTTGTTTGCTACCGCTGGGACTCTACTGATCCTGCCTCTGGTGTTTTCCATAATTCAGGAGCGAGCTGGAGTGCAATCGCTGTCACTGGATCCTGAGGATCCCCAAAGCGCGTTCGCCAGCGGGCCGCCGCGGAATCGGAATCCCTTGCCGGGAGAGGCTCTATGAGTCGAATGAGGGTTCTATCTAATCTTGTCCTCGCCGGTGGCGTTTGTTTGTGCAGTTCCTGCGGCTCGAACTCGGCCTCCTCCGCCAGCGCACCGAATGCACAAGGGACTGCGTCCACTCCTACTGTGGAAGTTACCAAGGTCGTATCCAAGAAGCTTGCCATCACCGCGCGCTTGCCAGGGGAACTGCAGCCTTATGAGGTTGTCGCCGTCTATCCCAAAGTTACCGCATTCGTTGATTCGATCAACGTGGATCGCGGATCGGTTGTGAAAGCAGGACAGCTCATGGCCCGTCTGCTGGCTCCTGAAATTGCCGCCCAGCGCGCCGAGGCGCAATCGAAACTCCAGGGAGCGGAGGCTCAACGGGGAGAAGCAGAAGCCAAGCTTGCCTCGGATGAAAGCACCTACCAACGACTGAAGGCGGCTTCCGCAACTCCAGGTGTTGTCGCCGGAAATGATTTGGAGGTTGCGCAAAAGGCAGTCGAGGCAGACCGTGCACGGCTCGAATCCGTCCGCGAAGGTGCCCAGGCGGCGCGGTCGGCATTGAAATCAGTCAGCGAAATAGAAGGGTATCTCCAGGTGCGGGCGCCCTTTGACGGCGTTGTAACAGAGAGGAACGTTCATCCAGGAGCGCTCGTGGGGCCGTCCAGCGGATCCGGTGTTGGAGTCCCCATCGTGCGGGTGGAAAAGATTTCACGTTTGCGGCTCCTTGTTCCTGTCCCCGAAAAATATGTGGCCGGTATAAAGGAAGGAGCTAAAGTCCGATTCAGTGTCCCGGCCTTTCCGAATCAAGCTTTCTCTGGAAAAGTTGCGCGGATTGCTCATTCGGTGGATGTGAAAACGCGAACGATGCCCGTCGAGTTGGACGTTACGAATACGGATGGACGTCTGGCTTCGGGCATGTTTCCGGAAGTGCTTTGGCCTCTCAGTCGATCGCAATCCACTCTTTTCGTTCCAACATCCGCTGTGGTCCGAACCACAGAAGCTGTTTTCGTCGTTCGTATCCGGGGTGGCAGCGCAGAGTGGGTGAATGTCCAAACGGGCGAGGTGGACGGAAAGCTGACAGAGGTCTTCGGTGACTTGCGAGAGGGAGATGACGTTGCTGTGCGAGGCACCGACGAGTTGCGTGCTGGGACTCATGTTGCTTCGAGACAGAGCTCGCCGGACTTGAAAGGCTCAGAGAAGTAGCCTGAGAGCTGTCTCGTCCAGCGGCGGCCCGGTCTACATGGGGCCCGCTCGAGGGGTTCTTGATGAGGTGGGTTACGAGAACAGACATTAAAGTGGGCCGCGTCGCCTGCCCTTGGCTCATTCGGCGATTCATTGACGCACACGGCGAGTTCCTCTGCGCGCCCGAAGACCGGCTTCTCGAAATCGCTAGCAGAGAAGGGGCCATCCCGTTTGACGCAGCTCGGTTCCCTGAAGTGCAGCTGAATCATCGGGGGGAACGCTGTGCGTTTGAGGCTATCGTCGAGGATTACAAACTCAATGATCCTGCACTTCGCCGTCTCGCATTCAGGGTACGTGGGGCAGACGTCAAAGGGCAGGAACACATCGCTGCGGAGGGTCTTGGATTGCGCGCCATCGCTCGGGGCTTCGCGCTTCCTGGGATAAGCGATGAAGAGCGTCTGCGAAGGAATACCCACTCTACGACGCGCTGTATGAATACGTCCGTCAGAAGTCCAACAAGCAGTAGCAAGACTAATTTCTGGATTTTCAAACTCGAACACTAGGAGGTTCGACACATGCCTCGTTTGATCCGAAAAGGAATAGTGGTTTTATTCGGGAGTATTGGTCTGCTGTTCTGCGGCCTGAGCGCTTTCGCCCAGGACGTGCCAAGCGATTATCAGGAGGTTTTAAGATTTCTCGACCGGAAGGGTGATTTCAAGACGGGCGTGCTCAAGGTCAACATCCCGCGTAGTGACTTGAAAATCTCCATTCAGGGTTTCTCGACGCCGACGCCTTTTGGATTCGGTGGTTGGATTGCGCTGACCAAAAGTACCGACGGTTCGGACGTGATGATGGGCGATCTGGTGCTCTTGCAGGAAGAAGTGAACCCCGTCATGTCCGCGCTGCTGGATAACGGAATCGATGTCACCGCGCTGCACAACCATTTCTTTTGGGACGATCCGCACGTCTACTTCATGCACGTACACGGCCTGGGCAAGGCAGCTGACCTTGCCCGCCGCGTGAAGCCGGGACTGGATCTAATCGGCCATGTCGTTCCCTCGGCTGCTGCGCCGGGTTCTGGCACCGGTACTCCGCTCGACACAGAAAAACTAGCCAAGCTCATTGGCCATCCTGGCGAGCAATCCGGCGCTGTCTATAAAATCACTATCGGACGTGACGACATTGCCATGAAAGACCACGGTGCGGCGATCAATACCCGCATGGGGCTGAACACGTGGGCCGCGTTTGTCGGAACCCAAGGCGACGCTGCGATCGCTGGCGACATCGCTATGCTTGAAAACGAAGTCACGCCGGTGCTGAAAGCGCTCCGCAAGAACGGTCTCGATGTAGTCGCAATTCACCACCACATGACCGAGGATCGGCCCATCGTGATCTTTCTCCACTATTGGGGCAGAGGTCCGGCAGAAAAGCTAGCCACTGGCTTTAAAGCGGCTCTCGACGAACTCGGCAAGGGCGTCGCGGCCCACGCGATGGCGCACTAGCAACAAAATTCTGAAGAGGTTACTGGGGGCTTTTTATGCAGAAACGAATTCTGATAGCCGGATTTATCGCCTTGTCCGGAGCTATGGCACTCGCAGCCAGTCCGGGTGGCCTTACTCTCAAGAAGGTGGCCGAATTCGATTTGCCGGGACCACCAGGCAAGCGCTTCGACTATCTCACCATTACGCCCGACGATCACTATTTGCTCTCAGCTCATCTCGCTGCAGGACAGACGTACGTCATCGATCTGCGCACAAACAAAATTGTGGCCACGGTGACCGACACGCCGGGTGCTGAAGGCGTTGAGTACGTCCCCGAATTAAAGAAAGCATACACGTCGAACGCTGGCGACAACACCATAGGTGTGCTGGACCTTCGTCAGATGAGGGTAGTCAAGAAAATTCCCACCGAAGCCAAACCGGACGGCAGCGCCTACGCTGCACCGTTCCACAAGCTCTACGTTTCCGATGAACGAGGCAAAGCGGAAGCCATCGTAGATGTCCGCACAGATAATATCGTTAAGACACTCCACTTCGACAGTGAAACGGGAATGCCGCAGTACGATCCCGTCGCCCAGAGGGTTTACGTAAACCTCCAGGACAAAAATATCTTCGCGGTCATCGATCCAGCTACAGATGAAGTCGCCGGCCGCTATCCGGTGGGGCGGTGCGCAGGGAATCACGGGATGACCCTTGACCCAGAGCATCATCGTGCCTTCCTCGCCTGCGAAGGCAACGACTTGATGACGGTCTTTAATCTCGACACTCACCAACCCATCGCGTTCCTTCCGGTGGCTGGCGGCCCGGATGTCATCAAATTCGATTCTGGACTCAGGCGAATCTACGTGGCCTGCTCGAGCGGAGCCATATCGGTATTCCAGATGGACGACCCCGATCACTACCGCAAGCTGGAGGATTTTCCGGTTCAAAAAAAGGTGCACACCCTGGCAGTGGACCCCGACACTCACCGTGTCTACGCGCCGGAGCAGGAAGCGGACGGCAAAGCCGTGGCGCGCATGGTCGTATACGACGCCGTAATCAATCCGTAGCTGAACGCATCTCTCGATAAGGTGCATACCGGTTCCTTCGACGATCCGGAGCGGAGCCACCGAATTACGATGTTGACCATCGACGCAGCACCCGGCGCGCTCAAAGGACTGACGCGTGATGGATGGTTATTGTTCCTTACACGATTCATACGCCTGTTCGCGTACGGGTCGTTATCCGTAGTTCTGGTCTTTTACCTAATCGCCTTGGGACTCAGCGAATCGCAAACCGGTATACTTCTCACCCTCACGCTCGTCGGCGATGTTGTGGTTTCACTCTTTCTCACGACTCGGGCGGATCGGATGGGCCGGCGTCGCATGCTTATTGTTGGTGCCATTCTCATGGCGGCGGCAGGCCTAGCCTTTGCCTGCACCAAGAATCTTTTGCTCCTGATTATCGCCGGCACGATTGGCGTCATAAGTCCAAGCGGTAACGAAGTGGGCCCGTTTCTGTCGATTGAGCAGGCCGCGCTTTCTCATGTGGTTTCTCAGCAAACCAGGACGGAGGCATTTGCCTGGTACACGCTAACCGGATCGGTAGCCACGGCGATGGGAGCACTATTCGGCGGGACGGTCACACATGCACTGCAAAGAACCACCTGGACGCCGGTGGGAACCTACCGGGTGGTGGTGGTTCTGTACTCGCTTCTGGGCGTTATCTTGGCGTATTCCTTTACTCGTCTCTCACCCGCGGCGGAAGTGAGTTTGCCGCAAGAAGGATCGGCTTTGCCCGGAACGATCGGGAGCTTCTTGGGGATCGGCCATTCCCGGCCAATGGTTATGAAACTTTCGAGTTTGTTCGCCCTGGACTCGTTTGCCGGTGGTTTTGTGGTGCAGAGCTTTGCGGCGTTTTGGTTCTACCTGCGATTCGGTGTAAACCCGGGAACACTCGGCGTCATTTTCTTTTGGGCAAATATCTTTGCGGGGATTTCCGCACTATTGGCGTCCCGTCTGGCCTCGCGCTTGGGCCTCATCAACACGATGGTGGTTACGCACCTCCCTTCCAACGTCTTGCTCATCCTTGTGCCACTAATGCCCAGCCTCTCGCTGGCGGTTTTGGTTCTTCTGGTGCGCTTTAGCATCAGTCAGATGGATGTTCCGACGAGGCAGTCGTACACGATGGCCGTGGTGCGCCCGGAAGAACGCTCGGCGGCCGCTGGAATCACTGGCGTCGCGCGAACGATGGGCGCTGCCATCAGCCCCTTGTTCGTGGGATTTATGTTTGCCCGGCCTTCTTGGATCAATGTGCCATTCTTCATCGCCGGCACACTAAAAATCATCTACGATCTGTTGCTCTATCAAGCATTCGTAGCAATTCGGCCGCCCGAGGAACGGTAGCTGGTATACGAACTGCCGGCGCCGTTGCGGCTCATTCAACGAACTCCGATGCCAGGTGTCACCGGTCGTATCGATCATTTCACGGCATTCCCGAAGCGCCGGCTGCTAATTTATGCCGCCTTGGGTAACAATTTGTAACAATTCAATGGAGATGGTCATACATTTGAGGCCAAGGTCGTTCAGAGCATCAAAGGGTGAACGAACCCCGTGGCGTACTCTATTTTCCCGGATTCGACAAGATCTTCGTAGCCAACGTGGGAGACGGAACGGTCTAGGTTATGACGGCAAGATATACGCTCTTTGCAAGGGTAGAGACTTCGGTGCGGAATCCGATACCGATAACCTTCGATGGGATGAGGATTCAAAACGGGTTTTGCCCGCGTCGTGGGCGGCATCGCTACGATTGGCGGCAACGGAAGCCCAAGTCGGGAAGGACCTCGGAGTCAAAGCAAACGATCTAGTGGCCCTCGATGAAGACGATCAGCGGCCCTTCGTTGTCACTCGGAGACCTCCGTTCGCACTGAAACTTGATACCAATACTCGTCAGGAGGTTGCAAGAGTCCCGGGGAGGGGGATCGTGCGACGATGTCTATTACGACGGGGGGCGCAGGCGCATTTATGCGCTCGCCGGCGAAGGATTTATCAGCGTGGTCCAACAAAATGACCCGGACGCTGTCCGCAAATATCCCCTCTCGAGTGGGCGTGCGCACTGGCATTTTCTTTGGAACGAGCTCGTACGTCGGCGTGTCGGCTTCGGGATTGGAACCCGCGCGAACATGGAACTATGGAGTGCCGGAATAGAGTGTCAAAAGGCTAAGGCCCCGGCGGCCGATGAGCTTTCGGGACGATGGATTCGGCCCGATGAGCCGTCGAGCAGCCTGGCAAATCCAGGTTCCATGAGCAACTTCTCCCGTAGCCAGCTCGGTTTAGTTTGCTGGCTTCTCAGTCTGTGTCTCTCGTTATTTCAACCGTCTGGCGCGAACGCTGAAACTCCATCCGCGAAGGGCGGGTCGGTTCGGATTAGTGCAGAAGCAACCCGCGTCAACCAAGCCCCAAAGCTCGACGGAACCCTGAATGACTTGCTTTGGCAATCGGCGAACCCCATCACTGATTTTCGCCAGCGCGAGCCCCACGAAGGTGAGGCACCATCCGAGGAGACGGAAGTACGCATTCTCTACACTCAGCATGCCGTGTATTTCGGGATTCATTGCTTGGACTCCGAGCCCTCGCGGATCATCGCTACGGAACTTCGCAGGGACGTAAGCCAAGACTTGGACGACCACTTCGAAATCCTGATCGATTCAAACCACGATCGCCGCGGAGCATACGTATTCGAGGTCAACGCACTTGGCACCCAGAACGATGGTCTCATCGTGGAGGAGCAAGGCGGCACCGATAGAGGAGATTTCGACCCGGGTTGGGACGGAGTATGGACGTCAGAGGCGCGCATCACTCCTGACGGATGGACCGCTGCAATAGAAATTCCATTCACCACCCTCAATTTCAATCACTCAAGCGATGTGGTCTGGGGTCTGAATTTGAAACGCTTCATCCGTAGAAAGAACGAAGAAGACCTCTGGAGTGCTTACCGGCGAACTTTTGGGATCACCAAGGTCTCGGAAGCAGGAGAGCTGCGGGGCATCCAGGACATCGGAAGTGGACGACTCTTCACCGTGAAACCATACGGCCTTGCCGGGTATGACAAGCAGACAGGGCAGGACTCCAAATTCCCGCTGACGGCCGGAGTCGATATTAAGTACGGCCTTACCTCAAACCTCGTCTTGAATCTCACGGGAAACACGGATTTTGCCGATACCGAGGTTGATCTCGAGCCTTTCAATCTGACGCCGTTTAAAGTCTTCATTCCGGAGAAGCGCCAGTTCTTCCTCGAAAACGCAGGGATCTTCAATTTCGATATCGGCGACCAGGATCAATTGTTCTTTAGCCGTCAGATTGGGATTGATCCAATAACCGGCCAACAGGTGCCCATCAATGGCGGAGCCAGGTTGACGGGAATGTTTGGTCGCATGGAGTTGGGCGTTATGGAGGTGGACACTCGTTCCAGTGGTCCCAACCCGTATGCAAACTATGCGATCGCGAGACTGAAAGAATCTCTGTGGGCTGGCTCCTACATCGGCGTAATGGGCATTGACAAGCGATCGGGGAATATACAGGACAGTTTTAATCAGACGGGGGGTGTTGATACGCGCCTCGTCTTCTTCAAAGACTGGTTTCTCGACGCCCATATGGCCGGAACGCGATCACCCGGTTACCCGAGCGGGGCCAGCGATGTCGGGGCCTCGTTGACCTACAGGTCCAACTGGCTAGACGGGATCGTAGAACGGCGAAAAATCGGGCCAAACTTCAACCCGGAAGTAGGATTCATCGAAAGGACGGACTCGAACGAAACATATGGGAATTTAACCTTCAAAGTGAGACCTAAGATCAGTGGCGTACGCGAGTTGCAATTCGAGGGATTCATTCTCCAGGCTCCAGACACTCACAATGTCGTGCAAACACAGGAGTGGCAGGGCACTTTCCGCGCGGAATTCAACAACGGCGGTTATACCGACGACGATATCGCCGACGTGTTTACTCAACGAATCACAACGCCCTTTCACATTTACAAGAACGTGTTTATTCCGGACGGTCTGTACCATTTTGCCCGCCATCAATTGACCTATGGGTCCGGGCGAGATCGTAGGTTCACTTACAATTTCTTCGAACGCTTTGGCGGGTATTACGGAGGGACTCTGAATGAATTTCGCGTGCGGGCCAACTATCGCCCGACGGCCAAATTCTCGATCTCTGCTTCCGAGACCTGGGATCGTTTTCGGTTGCCACTGCCAAATGGGGATTTCTCCGTAGTGCTGGCAAGCTTACAAGGGAACTATTCGTTCAGCCGGTTTCTGACCTTCACCAGTCTTCTTCAGATGGATACGTCAAACACGCAGGCAGTCAGCGCCAATCTTCGCCTGAGGTATAACTACCGGCCCGACAGCGACCTCTACATCATCTACAACATCGGAACGCAATTCGCCAGCATCGCCCCGGCAAACCCTCCGCAAGTGCGCGAGACTCGATTCGCCGTGAAATGGACTTATTCTTTTGCTCCTTAAATCGTGCATGAAGAGGCTCGCAATTGAAACGGCGTTCTCGGAAATCGGGGTGGTAATGAACCGGCGTGACACGGACTTCTCGTCCGCTTGAAAAAAGAGCTGGCAATCAACGTTCCTAGTGCGGTGAAGAATATTTGCACCTTGGCTTGCGGTACTGCGTTTCAGTTGACCTGACCGGTCTTTCCTTGCATCTCGGGCGTCCCCTTCCCGTCGGTGAGCACGACAGGATCATTGCTCCAAGCGGCTTTCAGATCAGCCTCGATTTGTTCTTGCCGCGAGCGCGTCCATGGTGCGTAGTGCCGCTCTGGAAACTCCGGGGCCACTACCAGTATTACGGGCGACCGACGAACTACCAAAGTATCTGGCAGTTCTATCGGGAGGTTCGACACATCTGGCATAAGTGGCTCAGCACGTTGCGTGCGGCCCACGTCGGCGAGTTGCAACTTCCAGCCGCGACCGTCTCCGAGCAGTGTGGCCAATCCACGGGCGTGAAATTGTTTCCAGCGAAGGGCGTCTTCAGGCAGTGTTCGTTCACTTCGTCGTTGTCCCCGACGTAGTACACATCGCCCAGATGCACCGTGTAGTGCGGTTTGGAGTCGAGCATGTTTTCCGCGACGGCTTCCGCTTCTTCCGTGCCCGTTCCCCAATCGCCCGCAATACTCATCTTGATTTCGCGGATATCATCGGCCGCCTACGCTGCCGGGTTCTGGGCCATCAGGAAAATGCCGGTCTCTCCCTGCGCGTAGTTGTAGTCCTGAAATTTCCGGCGAAAGCTGAAGACTGCCTTGGTAAATTTCAGAAATCGCGACACAAATTCGATGCTTAGAAAGCTTTTGAGTTTTTCGAAAACGGGTGCGGATGGACCGACATCTGTGAAAGAAGAGCACGAAAATGCCAATTTACCGAGGAGCGCCCCAAGTCGACGAACTCCTTCAGATCCGGCTGAGGTCTACCTGGTTTGTTTTGTGCCGTGTCCGCCATCGCAAATCACCATCAGGCGAACATTCCGCACCCGCAATCGTCCAATCATCGCTTCCAGGTCCTGCCGGAAACGGAACAGCACGGCCGTATGCACGGCGCGGCAAAACTCTAACCTGGTTGAGTTACGGCAGCCGCTTGCGCGAAAACGAATGTATAGCCTGGGTCGAGCTGTTGGTCGGTCACCAGAATGTCGTGAATATCATATGGATTGGTTGGTCCGCCGATAGTATTCCGCAGAACCTGGAAGATGTGCTCGATCCCTTGGGCATCATCTATGTCCACATCCGCAAGGTAATCCCCGCCTGTCGTGCCGCGGCGCTGAAACGTAAGTTGCAGGTTCCCATAGCGATCCAGAGTTTTGAAGCTCTCCGTGATCGTGTAGCCGGGAACGGGTTCGTGCAGAGCCGCCGAAACGCTGTGGAACAGAGGAGAGTTCTCGACCTCTTCCATCAAGGCCGGATTGATTCGGATGAACAGGCGGTCCTGTTCCATGCGAATCATGCCGTTGTAGTGATCCATGCAGGTGGTGCCATCGCGCAGCGGAGTCGCCGCTGACTTTGCAGTGATGTTGAGCAGACAGGCTTTGAGTCTCGGAAGCACGTCAAAGGCTTGGTAAAGATCCATCCCTTGAAGAAACCCACCGCCCGGCGCTTGGAATCGTGGAATCTCGGACTGCGCGAGCACGGTTTGTACTCTTGGGTCCAGCCCCGCGAACGTTGGAGCTTGAATGGCCACGACTCTTGCTGGGTCGACAGGAAACGCTACCTTCTGTGCTAGTGTGTGGCCGTCGGCGAGGGTAATGAAGAATTGCACGAGGCGGTAGTTGGAAGGCGTCAGAACAAGTTTGTACACGGTTCCTGCGCCGGCAGCTTCGATACCGTTGACAGTTATATTTCGCTGCACGCGCGTGTTGTTCTGGGTGTGAGTGGAACTGGTCGCGCTGAACAGCTCGATGCGCAGGAAGTCGTTGAGATCAGCCCCCGCAGCGTTCGAAAGCTCTAGTTGAAGAGTGGCTTTGCCCATGGTTTCTCCTTCCTGCTCAGAGCGTTTCAGACAAGCGCGTTGGTGACAGACTTCAAGGCTTGCGCCGAGATCGTTAGGCTAGGGTTGGCGGCGAGCGCTCCGGGGATTGCAGCGCCGTCTACGACGTACAAGCCGGGCAGGACTGCCTTCGAAGCGGCCGGCTTGCTGGCATCGAAAACTTGCCCGAATTCATCCACTACGCCGTCTTCATGCGTATTGCCGATGGGGCATCCGCCGAGCGGATGCACGACGACCAGTTTTTTCTTGCCCAGCAATCCTTGCCAAGTCGGCAGATCGATGAATCTTCCGCCCATGGCGGAGCTGAATTCACGGAGCATCGTTTCGATATCCGCCCAGAGTTTTTGTTGGGCGATAGGAGCTTCCCACCCGAGATCGAGCTGATCGCCGTCGAGTCCACCAAGTTTCAATTTTCCAGTGGCCTCGTCCTGGCTTCGGCGCTTGCTAGGAACGATCCGTCCGGGCTCATCTGATGTGGTCCAGGCTAGGAACGGGATCTAGAACAACGGGACACGTGGGAAAGAACAGCAGATCATCCCACGCCGAAGGCG